>LNFM01011587.1_pt1 | contig 14198 bp, 11 predicted proteins | sample 596031 | NCBI WGS metagenome assembly LNFM01 (sample SAMN04254537, study PRJNA301005) | activated carbon metagenome | isolation source: dual media filters at the Ann Arbor, Michigan drinking water treatment plant | place: USA: Ann Arbor
CGTCAGCGTCGTGAACCCGAGTGTCATGAAGACGGCAGCAGGCCGGGCCACGATCATCAGGAAGAGCGCCAGCAACAGTCCCGTTCCGGCGACCGGCACGAGCTGCGCGGGAAACACCTGCAGCCCCAGCGTCAGAAACATGGCGATCTGCATCAGCCAGGCCAGTCCGTCATGAAACCGCAGCAGGCTGCGCTTGTGGATGAAATCGCTGTTCCCCATCATCAACCCGGCCAGATAGACGGCCAGAAACCCGTTGCCCCCCAGCCAGGCGCTCCCGCTATAGGTCAGCAGAACCAGGGACAGTGTCAACACAGGGTACAGCCCGTCGTATTCCAGCCGCAGCCGGTTGACAAGCACCACCATTAACCTGCCCGTACCGTACCCGATGGCTGCGCCGACCACCATCTGACGGATGAACATCGGAACCAGGTCGGTCACCGACGAAGAGGCGCCGGTGATCAGGCTGATCATCCCGATCGTGAGAAAGACCGCCATCGGGTCGTTGCTGCCGGACTCGAGTTCGAGGAGCGGCTTCAACGGACCACGGAGACTCACATACCGTGACCGCATGACGGCGAATACGGCAGCCGCATCGGTCGAGGAAACGATGGCCCCGATCAGCAGCCCTTCCGGCCAGGACATCCCGAGGACCGTTACGGCGAAGCCTCCGACCAAACCGGCTGTGATCGCCACGCCCAGCGTGGACAGCGCCAGACCCCTGCCGAATTGCGCTCGCACGATGACCCACTCGGTATCCATGCCGCCCGCGAACAGGATGAACGCGAGCGCGACGACACCGAGCGACTGGGCGAGCCAGGGATTGTCGAAGTGAATGCCGCCCAGCCCATCGGACCCCGCGAGCATCCCGATGATGAGGAACAACAGCAGCACCGGGACACCCAGGCGACCGGAGGCTTTACTCGCGATCACACTCAGCAGCAGTAGCACGGACGCCCCGAGCAAGAGATATTCGATCGTGAGCGTCATGCGCTTTTACCCGCCCGGGTGAGCGACGACGCGCGCTTGACGACCAGAACAGGACAACCGGCCCGTCTCAAGACGCCTTCGGCCACGCTGCCCAACACCAATCGCGACAGTCCTCGCCGGCCTTGCGTGCCGACCGAAATGAGGTCAGCTTCCCATCCGGCCGCCTGGCTTAGAATCGTCTCTACCGGCTCGCCCGGAAGGCAGACACCTTCCACCTCAAGGCCTTGTCGCCGGAGCCCCTCCAACAGGACATTCAGTTTCCGCTCTCCATCCTTCCTGCCAGCCTCCTTACCGGCAACATGCACGACACAGACCTTCGCCTGCGTCAACCTCGCCAGCGTGGAAACAGCCTGTAGCGCTTGATCCGCGTCAGGAGAAAAATCCGTCGCCGCCAGCAGCCGCTCCAGCTTTACCCGGGCAGGGTGGCGAGCGGCATCTCCGGCAAGCCCTCCATGAACAGCCAGTACCGGGCAGGGGCTCTGTGAAACGACGCGATGCGCCGTGCTGCCGAGGCGCAAGCGATCCCATCCCGCGCGTCCTTCGGTCCCCATGACGACGATCTCAGCGCGCGCAGGATTCGCATGTCGCAAGATGCAGTCATCGGGAACTCCGTATTGCAGGCTCAGCTCGACCTGTACTCCAGCCTCCGTCGCGATTCGCGCCAGCCGTCCCATATCGAGCAGCGCCGACGTCTTGAGGGATCTCAGATAGCGGCTGTCACTCGGGGGGGCTGACCTGTCGGACGGGGTCTTGATCACATGCAGGATCTCCATTCGAAGCCCGAGCAGACGTGCAAACTTAACCCCATAGTTGAATGCTCGCCGAGCCGGCTGCTGAAAGTCCGTCGGTAACAGCAGGCAGGCCGTGGGTTTTTTCGCTGCCGCTCTCATGTCATTCTCCTCACGGCCGGTTTGCTTTTGGACGCTCGATCAAGGGATATCCGTTATTTCTCACGGGCTTGTTCGATCGTGAGAACCGCTTTGGTGGTGTTCATGACGGCATCCTGGTTGAGCGATATGCTGTCGATGCCCTGCTCCACCAGGAATTTGGTGAATTCCGGATAGTCGCTGGGGGCCTGGCCGCAGATGCCGATTTTCCTGCCTGCGGCTTTCGCGGCCCGAATCGCCATTGCGATGAACCGCGTGACGGCGGGATTGCGCTCGTCGAACAGCGGCGCGACTAGTTCCGAGTCCCGATCCACCCCTAGCGTCAGTTGCGTCAGATCGTTGGAGCCGATGGAGAATCCGTCGCAGATCTCCGCGAATTCCTCGGCCAGGAGCACGTTGCTGGGAAGTTCGCACATGAGATAGACCTCCAACCCCCGCTCGCCCCTCCTGAGTCCGTGCTTCGCCATTTCGTCGAGTACCCGCCGGCCTTCTTCGACGGTCCGGCAAAAGGGGATCATGATTTTCACGTTGGTCAATCCCATCTCTTCTCGCACCCGGCGGAGGGCCTGGCATTCCAGGGCAAAGGCCGCCCGATAGCGAGGATGGCAGTAGCGGGAGGCGCCCCGGAATCCTAACATGGGGTTTTCCTCGACCGGTTCGTAGCGGCGTCCGCCGATCAGGTTGGCATATTCGTTCGATTTGAAATCGCTGAGCCGCACGATCACGTCCTTCGGATAGAAGGCCGCCCCGATCATGCCCACACCCTGGGCCAGCTTGTCCACGAAGAACCCCGCCTTGTCGGAATAGCCCAGGGTGAGCCGGTCGATCTCGGTTTTCACGGCGGGATCCTCCAGCGTCGCATAGTCGAGCAAAGCGAGCGGATGGGCCTTAATGGAGTGGGCGATGATGAACTCCTCGCGCGCCAGTCCGACTCCGTCGTTCGGGAGGAACGAGAGCCGAAACGCCTCGTCGGGATTGGCCACATTCATCATGATGGCGGTCTTGGGACGGCGCAGGTCCTTGACGCTCACCCGGTCGACCTCGATCGGCAACCGGCCCTCGTAGACATACCCGGTCTCACCCTCTGCGCAGGAGACCGTGACGACCTGGCCGTCTTTCAACAGTTCCGTCGCGGTCTCTGCGCCCACAATGGCCGGCAAGCCCAATTCGCGGCTCACGATGGCGGCATGGCAGGTCCGTCCGCCGCGATTGGTCACGATGGCGGAAGCCCGCTTCATGACAGGCACCCAATCCGGATCGGTCTTATCGGTCACCAGGATGTCCCCCTCGCGGAACTGCTCGATCTGTTGGACGGATTTGAGAACCCGCACTGTTCCCTGACCAATCTTGCCGCCGACACTGCGCCCGGTCACAAGCGCGCGGCCACGCCCGGTGAGGCGATAGGTTTCGATTATGCCTGGATCCCTCTGCGACTGCACCGTCTCGGGCCTCGCCTGCACGATGAAGAGTTCGCCGGTCCGGCCGTCCTTCGCCCACTCCATGTCCATCGGGCTGGCGACGCCGCGTTTGGCCCGATAGTGGTCTTCGATCACGCAGGCCCAGCGGGCGAGCGTGAGAATCTCGTCATCCGTAATGGCGAAACTGTTCCGGTCGTCCGGCGGCACGGGCACGTTCTTCACCATCTTGCTCCCGCCCACGTCGTAGATCAGCTTGAACTCTTTGCTGCCCAGACGTTTACTTAAGATCGGACGGTAGCCTTCCTTGAGCGTCGGCTTGAAGACGTAGAATTCGTCAGGGTTCACCGAGCCCTGCACCACATTTTCGCCGAGGCCATAGGAGGCGTTGATCAAGACGGCCTGTTCGAACCCGGTCTCCGTATCGATGGAAAACATGACGCCCGCGGCCGCCAGGTCCGACCGCACCATGCGCTGGACCCCGATGGAGAGCGCAATCTTCTGGTGGTCGAACCCTTTCTCCACGCGGTAGGCAATCGCGCGATCGGTAAACAGCGAGGCGAAACAGCGCTTGCAGGTGTCAAGCAAAGCGAGCGGGCCCTGGACATTCAGATAGGTTTCCTGCTGCCCGGCGAAACTGGCGTCCGGCAGATCCTCCGCGGTGGCGCTGCTCCGCACGGCGACATCGATAGGTTCCGAAGCCCCTTCTCTCAACCGTTCGTAGGCGTCGAGGATCGCCTGCTCGAGCGCGCGCGGCAAGGTCGCCGCCAGCATCGCCTGGCGGATGCGGCTGCCCCGCCGGCGGAGATTTTCCAGGTCCCGCGCATCCAAGTCCTTCACCGCATCCAGGATCGTCGCCTCAAGCCCGGCCTCGCGCAAAAATTCCCGGTAGGCCTGCGCGGTGATCGCAAATCCGTTCGGCACTTTGACGCCCTCGGCAGCCAGCTCCCGATACATTTCTCCCAGCGAGGCATTCTTGCCCCCCACGAGCGGCACATCCTCGATGCCGATCTCCTCGAACCAGCGAATCCACGATATCGGTTCCTGACAATGACTCATGCGTCTCCTCCTGCCGGCTCTCTCATGCAGGGGAGTGATCGCCACTGCATGAAAGCCGGACTCGATAGTTCCCGGCTCCCCTCAACTTCGGCCCATCATCGAAACAGATATCGAAGCCCGAGAGACGCGACCGTGCTCTCAAAGTCGACCACCGTCATAGTGGACGTGCGCTGGGTCCGCTTGTATCCCGCCACCACCGTCACCGCATCGGTCCAGCGATACTCCAACTCCGCGGCCCCTTGATGGAGGACGTCCCGGCGACCGTTGAAGGAGTCGCCCGGCAGGTCGCTGGTGAAGCGCGTGAGGCGAACGATATACCCCACCTGGAGCGTCCAGGCCTGCCGGAACGGAATGCGCAGGTCGAGCGAGGCGACATGATTGACATACGATACGTCGTCGTTGAACCATGCGGCCTCCATGTGATCGGAGAGCCCCTGCTCATAGAGGTATCCTCCTGTCGCCACAATTCCACCGGGACCGGTCCATTGCAGTCGAGGCCCCAGAGTCCAGAACCGCAGATCGCGTTGCGCGAAGGCTTCGTTAAAGGCCCGTTCCCCGACCCGGCCTTCAATGGTCGCCTGCCAGGCTTCGGACAGTCGCCGTTCGATCTCCATGTAGCCGATGTGCGACGTGACTCGCATTTCCTGAACCAGCCTGTTGCCGGTCCGACGCTCGAAGCCCTGTCCCAGGAGCACAGTGGGCGCCGCTTCGTACCGGAGCAACAGAGTATGCGTCTGCCCCAACGCCTGTCGCAGGTCGAGGCGGTAGATCCCACGGTTGAACGCCGACTTCTCGGTGTACAGAAACCCCTGCGCACTGACGGAGACCCTCGACGGCTGCGCAGCAGCCGTTCCCCGCCACTGCAGTTCGGCCGCCTGCCGCCAAATGACATCGCTCCCGACCAGCCGCACATCGCCCGTGGGGAAACTCGGATCTTGCTGCAGCGCCTGCGCGAATGCCGCTGAATACTGGACGACATTGTCGGTCCATGCCGCCTCCGACTCCCCGCTCACCTGCCATTCTGCGCGCGCCATCTGGCCACCCCCCCCACCATCGAGCAGGGCCACCCCCTGGAACAACACGAGCGCGCACCACCATGCAATAGTACCCATCTCTTCAGAGCATCGACATCGCAACCAGGTTACAGACGCAGGACGACTCAGGACACGTCCACATCGTCCAAGGCCACGATCATCCTCCCTCGCCTTTCACCGGCAACCCGTCCGGCCTGAAGGACTCGATGGGCTTATCGGGAAGACGGTACGCATTATGGACATACTGGGTCATCATCCGATGCGTGTTGAAAAAGGCGCCGTTCAGCGCGATCGCATGCCGCATGATGCCCACGAACCGCGAGCGATCCTCATAGAAGCAGGGCGCCACCTTCTTCGCCAGCTTGTCATAGAGCGCGGCGGCATGGCAGGCATCCATGTCCGAGGCCGAGGCCAGGCAGGCGTCGACGCTCTCGCCGATCGACCAGCCCGTCACCCCTTCGATATGCCCCTCGATCCACCAGCCGTCGAGCACACTGAGGCTGGGTACGCCGTTGATCGCCGCCTTCATGCCGCTCGTCCCCGAGGCTTCCATCGGCGGGATGGGCGTGTTAAGCCACACGTCCACCCCGGCGCAGACCTGCCTGGCCAGGGCCATATCGTAGTTCGCCAGGTACGCGACGGGGATCGTGCCCTTCAGCGTATCGCGCATGGCGTGGATCCGCCGGATCACTTCTTTGCCGTCATGGTCTCGTGGATGGGCTTTCCCGGCAAAGACGATCTGCAGGCGGCCCGCCTGCGCGACGACCTGCTTCAGCCGTTCCAGATCTTGAAACACCAGCATCCCGCGTTTGTAGGCGGTCGCCCGCCGGGCGAAGCCGAGGGTCAGCACATCGCGATCGAAGCCCGCGTTGGTCTCGCGGTTGACGATGTCTACGAACGCGCGCTTGGCTTCCATATGCGCCGCCCAGATATCCGCATCGGGAATGCTCACCGCGCAGCGCAACGACAACTGATCGCGGCGCCAGTTCGGAAGCAGCCGGTCGTAGAGCGCGTGAAACGACGGCGCGGCCCAGGTCTCCGCATGGACGCCGTTCGTGATGGAGTGGATCGGGTATCCGGGAAACAGCGCCCGCGACACTTCCCCATGCTTCATCGCCACGCCATTGATGAAACGGGAACAGCGTAGCGCCAGATCGGTCAGATTGACGATCGGGTCCTGACCACAGGCCTTGAGCCAACCCGCCAGGCGCTCGCCCAGGACTTGACGGACCAGATCGAGCGAAAACTGGTCGTGCCCGGCCGGCACCGGCGTGTGAGTCGTGAAGACACAGTGCTCCTTGATGTTCTCGATCGCCTCGGGCGACAGCGTAGCGCCTTCTCCGCGCCGCGCGAGCTCCTCCTCCAGCAACGCCAGGATCAACAAGGCCGCGTGCCCTTCGTTCAAGTGAAACCGGGTGATCGTCCGGTACCCGAGGGCCCGCAGCATCCGGACACCGCCGAGACCCAGAACCGCTTCCTGTCGCAGGCGGTACGAGTCGTCCCCGCCGTACAAGACATCCGTCAAGGTTCGATCCTGGGGAGTATTCTCCTTCAGATCGGTGTCGAGGAGGTATACGGGTACGATATGTCCTGCGGCCCCCTTGACCTGGTACCGCCAGGCTCGGATCTGCACCGGCCGGCCTTCGAGTTCAACCGTCACGCGGGGCTCCATCGGCTCAAGAAAGTCATCCATGGACCAGGAGACCGGCTCCTCGGATTGCCGGCCGAGGGAGTCCAGGCGTTGATGAAAGTAGCCAAGACGGTGCGACAACGTGACACCCACCAGGTGGATGCCCAGGTCGGCTGCCGCCCGGAGCGTATCTCCGGCCAGGACCCCGAGTCCACCGGAATAGGTGGGAATCGAAGAGTCCAGGCTGATCTCCATGGACAAATAGGCGACGATTGGTCTGTCGGTCTCAGTCATGCGACACCTTCCTTCCTGATTTCTGACAACGAACGCACCGCGTAGAGGCTCTCATGGCCCCGGCGCTCAGAGGTCATACCGGCCTGCGGCCTCGGGTTGATACACCACGGCTTCGATGCGGAACGTTTTCACACCTGCCGGCACCGGCCATTCGATCAGATCGCCCGCCCGGTAGCCGAGGATCGCCGTCCCGATCGGCGCAAGAATCGAAATCTTGTTCGCCTCGATATCGGCGTCCGAAGGAAACACCAGCGTGTAGCTCTTCTCTTCGCCCGTCTCGACATCCGTGAGTCGGACTCGCGAGTTCATCGTCACCACATCGTGCGGGATCGCGGTCGGCTCCACAATATGAGCGCGGTCCAGCTCATTCTGCAACCTCTCCAGGTACTCCCGGTCTCGTTCTTTGAAACTGAGGCCCACCTCAAGCAGTTCCCGTAAGCGAGCCAGGTCGAATTTGGTGATGTAAATGTCACACGGCTCCATGTCTATGCTCCTTTTTTCATAACTCTGTCATTGTCGACGGCACCACCCGGCGGTGGTCGGGGCTGAACTTCGGGCTCCGGACCGTGAGCACGGGACAGGGCGCCTGCCGGAGCACGGCTTCTGCGACGCTGCCGCACCAGAATCGCGTCAGTCCCCGCCGTCCGTGGGTCCCCATGACGATCAGATCGCAGCCCTGTCCACGGGCATAGACCAGAATCGACTCGGACGGAATCCCTCCGAGAATCAGAGACCCTGCCGCCACACCGCACCTCTTTACCGCTCGGGCGAGCTCATCCAACTGAGCCTCCCCGTGGGCCCGCTTCCGGGGCTCGTCCTCGATCCGTCCGAGCCCCAATTCCAGATCGTGGTAAACCGGCTCCAGCACGTGCAGCAGCGTGAGCCGGGCTCCGAAGCGATCGGCCACCTGCGTCGCAAACTCCAGCGCATCGAGGGAAGGGCTGGAGAAATCGACCGGCGCCAGGATGTGCTGGATGCGGGGCCGCTCGTCCTCGTCTTTCTCCTCCTCCTGGATACGGGCAGCCCGAACGGTGAGCACCGGACAGGGTGTCTGCTTGATGACGCGCTCCGCCGTGCTGCCGAGCAGAATATGGTCCAGTCCCGTCCTCCCATGCGTGCCGACGACGACGAGATCGGCCCGTTGTTCGAGTGCGGCCTGCGCGATCTGCTCGCTGGGAATCCCCTGACGCAGGCACACACCCACGCTCGGACCGTCCCGTTTCACGCGGGCCGCCAGATCGCCAAGGAGCCGCTCCGACTCCATCCGGCGGGACTCACGCAACGGATCAGGAACGGACGCGTCGAGCTCCAACCCCGGCTGCATCTCCTCCACATGGAGCAGATCCATATGAGCCGACCAGATCCGCGCAACATAGATACCGTACTCAAACGCCCGCCGGGCGCAGGCGGAAAAATCGGTGGCAACGAGGACTCGATGGATCAACGCTTCGTTCATGGCCTCTCCTTTGTGTGCGGTCCGCGCCACCTTCTCCGCTGTGTTGCCGAAGAAGATACGTTCAACTGACACATGTCATCGAGATGATGATGCGCGAATCATTCCGTTATGACCTCCTGCGTCCGGCAATCAAGGCATCGACCACGGAGGGGTCGGCCAGGGTTGAGGTATCCCCCAGGTCATCCAGTTCGTTCGCCGCAATCTTGCGCAAGATGCGGCGCATGACCTTTCCCGAGCGTGTCTTTGGAAGGGCCTCGGCCCATTGAATGTAATCGGGTGTGGCAATCGGACCAATTTCCCGGCGCACTTGTTCAATGAGCTCGGCACGCAATGTCTCCGATGCCGCAATGCCTTTCTTCGGCACGACATAAGCGTAGATTCCCTGGCCTTTGATCTCGTGGGGGAACCCGACGACGGAGGCTTCGGCCACGTCGTGATCACCAGCCGGCAATCACTGTCCCAGACGCGATGCTTGAAGGCTTCGGAAGAAAACCCGGCGAACACGACTGAATGGATCGCGCCGATGCGGGCGCAGGCGAGCATGGCAAAGACGGCTTCGGGAATCATCGGCATGTAGAGGCAGACCCGGTCACCTTTGCCAATGCCCCGATCTTTGAGTGCATTCGCCAATCGGCAGACCTGTTCGTGCAGTTCGCGGTAGGTGATCGTGCGGCTCTGATCCGGTTCGTTGCCTTCCCAGATGATCGCGGTCTGTTCACCGCGCCCGGCCAGATGCCGGTCGATGCAGTTATACGAGGCGTTCAGCTTGCCGCCTTCGAACCAACGTATATGACCTTTATTGAAATCCCAATCCAGCACCTTGTTCCAGGGACCGGACCAGGTTACAAACGCTTGCGCCTGTTCACTCCAGAAGCTTTCGGGATCCTCTATGGAGCGTTGGTACAGGTCCTGATATCGTTGTTCGGTGATATGGGCATGCTTCCGGAAATCTTCGGGAACGGGATAGAGTTCTTGGCTCATCGGCATCCTCCTGAATGGGCGTAGAATTTCAACTCCATGGCCTGCGTCGAACTCGCCTATGACCACCTCACCCCTCCACCTCCGGAATGATCACGCCGTGCGGGCTGCGTTGCCCGTCGAGCGCCTGGATTTCTTCCACGCTCAGAAGCCGCGCTCGCGGCACCTCCAGCAGTTGAGCCGCTTCTGCCAGCACATGTGCCCAGCTACAGCGGTTGACGAAGCACAGCCCGGGCTGGTTCAACGTGCCGCCGTGGTTGATGTAGCCCAGTCCGCGCGTGCGCGATCCCGTGTGGAGCGGCCCCAGCACGCCGAGGAGAACTTCCGGACGTGTATGGGTCACGAACAGCCGGGGTTGAACCTGGGTCGGGAAGAGCTGTTCGCGCAGCCCCATCGGAGCCTGATGGGCCTGCTCGCCGCCGCTGCGCGGCGCGCGGAAACGGCCCGGTTCGAGCAGATAGACGACGCGGTGCGCCACCGCGCGTTCGGCCAGCCGCCTGGAGGCGGCCAGAACTTCCCCGAGTTGGTAGGCCCCGACCGCCGTCAGAATAATCAATGCGCGATCCGGCTCATGGCCGGCCCAATCTAGTAGCATGCCCCCGTCAGTTACCAGTCGTCCGGCTTCGTCGTCCGTGAACAGATCTGGAATCACGTCGGCCTTTGGCACGACGAGTGTCCATATCTGGCCGTGCGTCCGATAGAGATAGTCGCTCACCGCCGCGGCCGTGTTGTAATCGGCGGGAAACAGGACGCGTGAGATGTGTGACGTCTCGCCCAGCATCGCTTCGGCCATGCTGGGATCTTGGTGGGATTGCTCATTCTTCCCATTCTCCCAGGTATGCGACGTCAGGATCAGCGGGATCGAGAGCCAGCGTTGCGGGCGCCCGGCTTCCTGACAATGGTTGGCGAAAATGATTTCTTGCCGGAACGCTCCGTGCATCTTGCTCCCGAAGGCTTCGTAGGTATGGATCAGATTGATCCCGCCCTTGTTGGCCAGGGCTGCCGAGGCGACGGCCTCTTCGTTCAGCGCCGTGATTACCCCGCCCTGAACGGATTCAGGAATCCCGGGCTCGGGGTCCGTCACCCGGAACCTCAACAGCTCCAGCGTCTTGAGCAACCGGTTCGAGCGCATCTCGTCGGGATTGCCGACGCGGGGACGCAGATGCGGATTCGCGTGCACCAGCGCCGCAAAGACCTCATCGACCGCCGCCATCGGAGACGTTCTGGCCCAGAGATCCGGATGGCGCCGCGTCTCCACCGACACGGGTCGGAACCGTGGCGAAGGATGCTCGTCTACGGAGACCGAGCGATGCGCCAGGACATGGTCTCGCTCCAGCGGACGTCCTGCAGTCTTGTGTTGCTGAAACGCCAGAACGGCGGAATGCAGTGCCGTGGGCGTCACCCAGAGCTTCTTCGCGCCCTCGTGAAAACGCTCTGCCGCATCCGGATTTGTCCGCGGGTTCGCCATCAGCGGCAGATTATGCGCCAGGTTCGTGCCTTCTCCGGGAAAGCCGGCTCCCTTCGGCGCAAGCGCAATGCCGTAGGGCAAGCGAATCGGATACGTGCTGCGCCCCGACCGGATCGCCTCAACCGCCGCTTCCAGCCGGCGTTCCATCTCGACGATCGCCCACAGGAACGCCGCGGGATCGCGCCCGTCGAAGAGGATCGGGTCGAACCCGTTGAGGGTCAGGTGATCGCAAAACCAGGCCGCGCCGCCCTGCTGCGACATGGTCGTCCGTTGATCGATGCGCCGTCCGTTCTTGATCATGATCGGGGCGACCAGCCCGGAATCCTCAGCGCGCCACCAGCGCGGCGCCCAATCGCTGCCCCGTTGTTCTTCAAACGCGCCATCGGAGAGGAACGCCACCAGCCGTTCGCCCGGCAAGGGCATGTGCACATACTGCAACTCGGCGAATCCCAGATACCCGCCTTCCGCCAGCCCTCCCGCCGTGTGGGCGTTTACATGACTGCCGAGTGGAGACTCCTGCTGACCGTCAGCCCCCAGACGGTAGGCGTAAAAATCTCGCACGTAGCGCGTGAGGCCTTCGTCCGTCGTCGCATACCGTTCGGCGTGCGCGCTCGTCATGTTCCCGACCAGCAGATTCAGCGAATCCACGGCCGCCACGCAGTGCCCCTGCCCCATCAGCCAGGCGCGCGTGTGGCTGGTCAGCACGTTGGCGGCGAGATACCCGGCATAGGCCGGCACCATGTTCAGCGAGCCGCCGGTGTGGCCATCGGGTTGGACCTTGAAGTCTTCGACGTCCAACGGACGACCGTCGAAATACACGTTCCTCGCATACGTCTGATGCACGACCAGCCATAGGCCGGCGCTCGTGAGTCGATCCAACGCGGCCAGCAACTCGTAGAACGCGACCCCGTCTCCCTGCCGGCTCTGATCCTCGAGCCTGGCCGCGAGGTCGTGAATCCGCGCCTGGGTCTCGTCGGTATGGCGAATGACGCCAGAGCCCTGCGCCCAACGGGCGAACTGGGGATCGTCGTGGCGATATTGCGCGGCTTGCTGCGCCAACTGACGGTCATCTCGATTATAGTCGGTGTTCATGTTGATCCTTTTCCAGGTTTCAGTGAGTTCCGATGGTGATTGGCCCCGGACAGACATCGCACGGTCTCGCATGCAATCCAGGCCTCTTCGTCGGCAGCCACGACGTAGGCTGCCACTTCAGCACGATCCAGACTGATGCGGGCCGCGTGGCCCGCTGGCAGCCCGACCGCCTTTTCATTTCGCTCCGGGTCCAGCACGAGCCCGCACCAGGCCATCCCGTCGCAGATACGGGCACGGATTTCAGGGGAATGTTCGCCGATGCCTCCGTGCTACGGCGCCAGCTCGTTGAGCCGTTCGATCTCGGCCATGACGGTCGCGTCGATGCGGACGGCCTCCGTGAACCGCGCTCCTCCGTGCGCGACTCGATGACCCACCGCGTCTATAACCGTGTCACCCACGCGTTCAAACACCCACTGCACGGCTTGACGATGATCGAGGATCTGTCGAATGTGAGAAGCTTGGCGCATCCCATCGGCTTGTAGCGTGAGCGTCGCCGCTCCGCGCCCCATGACGCGAGGAGGTCTTCTCGCTGCTCAGGGAGATCTCATCGAGAGCAAACTTCAGCGACGAACTCCCGCTGTTCAGCACCAACACACGCAAGGCATTCGTCCTTCTCTTCCGAGAGGAAGCCCCCGTTCATGACGGCAGTCGCCGAGGCCGCGGCTCAAGGCGCGCACTCCGGCGTCGACAGAACCGGCCCCTGCCCTTCACGTCAGATTAGAGCCCCGACGTTAGGGACCTTTCCGATCACGAAGCGCGAGTTGTCCCTGGCGGGCTAAGTCGATCGACATCCCCAACACTCGGGCCGCTTCCTGTGGCGCGTGGAAGCCGGTGGAGTTTTCCGCCTCGACGAAGTCCAACAGAAATTGGGCTTGGCGCTGAAACCCTTGGGCGGTGGAGACGCCGGCGCCGGTCTCTCCGCGCGCACGCGCGCCTTTGAGGTCGCTGATCAAGGCCACCACGGCATCCATGGCTCGATTTCTCAGCTCGAACGTCCGGTGCTGGATGGTCTCAACACGCGCCTTGAGTTCCGCTTCCGGCCATTTGTGGCACGTTTGGCAGGCGCGGTTGATGTTGAGAAGCGGGCTGCGCACATGGTGGTCGCTGACAATCGGCGCAGGACACACCCGAGCGGGCGTGAATCCCCTGGCTCCACAGTTCAAATTCAGGATGCTGGGCTTTGAGCGTCGGCGCGCCGGTGTCGGCGTGGGTCCAGTCCTTGAACCGAGTCTCTTCGTAGTACGCGAGAATGTCATCGGCGCGCAGACCGTTCGCCCAGGGAAACGTCAAGCGCTTCTCCGGTCCCTTGAAGTAATACTCCACGTGGCACTGCCCGCAAACGAAGGCGCGCATTTCCTGACGGGTGGCCATGGTATTGGGATCGTAGTTCTTAATGCCGTCGCGCGCCTTGAGCGCGCGGATGCCTTCGATGAAGGCCGGTCTGGTGATGCGAAGCTGCATCGTGTCCGGCGCATGGCAATCGAGGCAGGTCACCGGATGCGCGACAAGCTTTCTCGCCTCGGCAAACGGCATCTGGTTCATTTTCGCGAACCCCTTCATCAGGTCGCCCTCGCCGAGTGCCATCATCGGCGCATAGGCGGACGAATGGCACTGGAGACAGGCGCCAGGCTGCTGCACGACAGACTGCCGTCCGGTATAGGTTTGGTCCTCCAGCATGAAAGCGTGCCCTCGCTCCTCGCGAAAATCGTGGGCGAACGCATAACCGGCCCACAGGGTTTTCAGTCGCGGGTCTTCTTCGATCTTGGACTGGGCGACCACCGAGCGGGGATCGGCCTCCGTGGGTGTGCGCGGCACCGCTTCGCTGCCGCCGAAGCGCGTGCGCACTTGATCGACCGTCCGGCGGTACGCGTCGAATTGAAACGGAAAATTCTTGCCCC
>LNFM01022846.1_pt1 | contig 14197 bp, 14 predicted proteins | sample 596031 | NCBI WGS metagenome assembly LNFM01 (sample SAMN04254537, study PRJNA301005) | activated carbon metagenome | isolation source: dual media filters at the Ann Arbor, Michigan drinking water treatment plant | place: USA: Ann Arbor
GGTTGTGGCTCTCCATCTTGAAGATGGCGGCCTGGCCGTCGCCGATGTCGATGACGCCGGCATTCTCGCCCGGGCCCTGGATGACCCAGGGCGCCTTGGTCGGCAGCTTCTTCAGCCAGACTTTCGAGGACTTGTAGGAGCAGTGCTCGCTCCACATGGCCGAGAAGATGCCGAGCTCGACCATCGTGGGCGTGCGGCCCATGATCTTGAGCAGGCGCTCGTACTCGTCCGGCGCCAGACCGTGCTCGGCCACGACCTGCGGGGTGATCTCCGGTTCGTTCGGCAGCTTGACGGGCGGGTTCTTTTCCGGGGCGACGGTCACGACACGTCCTTCATCAAAGCGGGCCTCACGAGAGCGCCTCGACCATGCCCTCGAACAGGGCCTTGCCGTCGGTGCCGCCGAACATCGGCTCCACCGCATTCTCGGGATGGGGCATCAGGCCCAGCACCGTCTTGGTGTCGTTGAAGACACCGGCGATGTTGCTGCTGGAGCCGTTGGGATTGCCGCGTCCGTCGACGATCGAGCCGTCGGGGCCGCAGTAGCGGAAAGCGATCTGGCCGCGATCCTCGAGCCGCTTCATCGTGTCGGCGTCGGCGAAATAGTTGCCCTCGGCGTGGGCCACCGGCACCTTGATCACCTGGCCCGCCTGGTAGCGGTTGGTGAATAGGCTCTGGCTGGTCTCGACCCGGAGGTGGACGTCGGCGCAGACGAACTTGAGGTGCGAGTTGCGCATCAGGGTGCCCGGCAGCAGACCCGCCTCGGTCACGATCTGGAAGCCGTTGCAGATGCCCAGCACCGGCACGCCCTGCGCGGCGCGCTTCTTGACCTCGGCCATCACCGGCGACTGTGCCGCCATCGCGCCGCAGCGCAGATAGTCGCCGTAGGAAAAGCCGCCCGGCACCACGATCAGGTCGACCTTCTCGAAGTCGCCGTCGCCGTGCCAAACCATCTGCGGCCGGCGCCCGGTGACCAGCTCGATCGCCTGCGCCACATCGCCTTCGCGATTGGAGCCGGGGAAGACCAATACAGCTGCTTTCATCTCCGTCCGTCCATACCAGCAAGACCCTCACCCTGAGGAGCGCGCGCAGCGCGCGTCTCGAAGGGTCGGCAACAAAGGCGGTGCGCGTTCCCATCCTTCGAGACGCGGTCCTGTGGACCGCTCCTCAGGATGAGGTTGTTCGACTTCATCAGCCCACCAGTTCGATCGAGTAGTTCTCGATCACCGTGTTGGCGAGCAGTTTCCTGCACATCTCCTCGACACGGGCCCTGGCCTTGACTGCATCAGTTTCGGCCAGTTCCAGTTCGATGAACTTGCCCTGGCGCACGTCGCCGACCTCGGGGAAGCCCAGCCGGTTCAGCGAATGTCCGATGGCCTTGCCCTGCGGGTCGAGCACGCCGTTCTTGAGGGTCACGTGGACTCTGGCTTTCATGTCGCCTCTTTACTGCAGCGTGGTGGGGCCGCGCACGTCGCCCGGTCCCTGGTCGATGAGGATGCCGAGGCGCCGCGCCACTTCCTGGTAGGCTTCCTCGACCTTGCCGAGGTCGCGGCGGAACCGGTCCTTGTCCATCTTCTCGTTGGTCCGGAGGTCCCACAGCCGGCACGAATCGGGGCTGATCTCGTCGGCCAGCACGATCCGGACCATGTCGTCCTCGTAGAGGCGGCCGAACTCGATCTTGAAATCGATCAGCTTGATGCCGCAGCCGAGGAACAGGCCGAACAGGAAATCGTTCACGCGCAGGGTGAGCGCCACGATGTCGTCGAGGTCCTGGGGCGTCGCCCAGCCGAAGGCAGTGATGTGCTCCTCGGTGACCATCGGGTCGCCCAGCGCGTCGTTCTTGTAGAAGAACTCCATGATCGAGCGGGGGAGCTGCGTGCCCTCCTCGACGCCGAAGCGCTTGGCGAAGGAGCCGGCCGCCACGTTGCGGACTACAACTTCGAGCGGGATGATCTCGACCTGCCGGATGAGCTGCTCGCGCATGTTCAGGCGGCGGATGAAGTGGGTCGGCACGCCGATTTCCCCGAGCTTGGTCATCAGGAACTCGGAGATCCGGTTGTTGATCACCCCCTTGCCGGTGATCACCCCCTTCTTCTGGTTGTTGAACGCGGTCGCGTCGTCCTTGAAGTACTGGACGATCGTCCCGGGTTCGGGCCCCTCGAACAAGGTCTTGGCCTTGCCCTCGTAGATGCGGCGACGGCGGGACATGTCTTACTCCTGCGCGGGCGATGCGGATCGCCCGCCGTTCGGGCGGAATATGGCGGAAACGCCATGCTCCGGTACTGGGGAAAAATCCATTGAAAAAGGTGACGGGGCCGTCATATTGATCTCGGAACAGGAGGCCTCACATGGCCCAGCAAATCACTTACGACAAGGCCTATGACACGGTTGGACGGGAGGATTTTCCGGCAATGCTGGAAGTTCCCCGCTATGGACGCCGCACGGATGCCTTCGACGGCATCATTTCGGCCACCCACGACCATTTCTGGGACCCGTTCGACAAGAGCTATATCGACTTCGACCAGCCATTCGACATGGCGAAAACCCCCATCATGCCGCTCGACACGGTCGTCGAGCTGAAGAGCGCGGTGGCCGACCGGCTGGACGAGGGCCAGAAGATCGGGCTGGGCAACGACGTCATGCACTGGTCGATCTCCAACCTGCTGCACGGCGAGCAGGGGGCGATGTCGCTGTCGGCCAGCCTATGCCACATCCTGCTCGACCCGGGCGCCCAGGAATACGCGGCCAACCAGGCCCGCGAGGAGGCCCGGCATGTTGCAGGGTTCACGCGCTATATCGGCCGCCGCTGGGGCGCTCCGCTGCCGGTGGGCAAGACCATCGCCACCGTGCTCACCGACCTGGTGACGACGGAGGAGGTCTACAAGAAGATCGTCGGCATGCAGATGCTGATCGAAGGCATCGCCATGGGCTCCTTCGCGACGCTCAACGCCAAGACCAACGATCCGGTGCTGCGCCGGCTGGTGCAGCTGGTGATGAGCGACGAGGCCTTCCATCACCGCTTCGGCCGCATCTGGGCCTCGCGCACGATCAGGCATCTCAGCGAGGACGAGCACAAGAAGGTCGAGGACTGGGCCGCGCAGATCTTCCAGACCCTGTTGTTCAACCTGATCAACGCCGAGCAGAAGCAGGTCATCTACGCCAAGTACGGGATGAAGGAGGTCTTCACCGACGAGGACCGCCGCGCGTCCCTGAAGGACAGCACCAACATCTTCCGCGTCCTCATCAAGACGTTGCTCCACGCCGGCATCATCACCTCCCGCACCGCGCCGCTCTACGGCGTCTGGGTCGACATGAAGGAACTCGAAGCCGAGGGCGACGGCATCCCCGGCGACATCGTGGCCGAGGAAATGATGGTCACCCTTCGCGAGATCAACGCGAAGAGAAAGCGCATCGTCTCGAAGGACATCCAGGCCGCCGCGAGCTGACCCAAATCCGTCGTCCTGAGCGGAGCGAGGCGTAGTCGAAGGACCTTTTTGCCTGGTTCGTCGCCACGCCTCATGGCTTCCTCGCCAGCACGAAGCACGACAGGCCGGCCAGGCGGTTGATCGGGAAGAGCGGAAGTTCGGCGGTGCAGATCCCTGTGAGCTTTATCCTGGGGTCGGCTTTATCGTCGCTAACCTGTCGCGACCCCTCCCACGCTGGTACAGGAATCGACGAGGCCAGAAGCGCCAAAAGCACGATGCACCAAGCATGATGCGCTATCGACTGTGCAAGACTATTGCTATCGTTGGAGAGCACCCTGCTCGGGCAATGAACGATCGGCGAAGTCTGCGTGAAGTCCACCGTCATCAAATCCATCGTCATCACGGGCGTTTCGACCGGTATCGGCCATGGCACGGCGGCCGAACTGTGCCGGCAGGGTTTCAGGGTCTTCGGCAGCGTCCGTACCGAGGAGCAGGCGGCGAGGCTCCAGCGCGAATTCGGCAGCGCCTTCACGCCGCTCCTGTTCGACGTCACCGACGCCGACGCCATCGGCAGGGCCGCTGCGACGGTGAGGGAGGAGATCGGCGATGGCGGGCTGTTCGGCCTGGTCAACAACGCCGGCATTGCGGATCCCGGCCCCTTGACCTCGCTGTCGCCCGACGTCCTGCGGCGGCATTTCGAGGTTAATGTCGTCAGCGTCCTGCACATGGTGCAGGCCTTCCTGCCGCTGCTGCGTGGCACGAAGGCGGGCCGGCCCGGACGCATCGTCAACATCAGCTCGGTGAGCGGGCGGATCGCCTATCCCTTCATGGGGCCCTATGCCGCCTCGAAGCATGCCCTGGAGGCGCTCTCGGATTCGCTGCGGCGCGAATTGATGATCTACGGCGTGGACGTGATCGTGATCCAGCCGGGCGCCATCGACACGCCGATCTGGGACAAGGCCGCGCATCTCAAGACGACCTTCGACGGCACGGACTATCATCCGGTCCTGAAGCACATGAACCTGGCCGACGCGCGGCACACCGCGCTCCCGGTCTCGGCCGTCACGCGCCGGATCGTCGATGCCCTGGTTCTCAGGCGGCCGAAAGCACGCTACGTCCTCCCTGATCGACGCGTGCGATACTGGCTGCTGCCTCGCTGGCTGCCCGATCGCTGGCTCGACCGGGCGATCGACCGGCTGCTTAACTTCCAGAAGATCCGCGATGACATCGGTCGATCCTGAGACCAAGTGGGCCCTGATCACCGGTGCCGCCAGCGGTATCGGCGCCGCCTTCGCGGCGGGTCTGGCGGCGAGGAACTACGGGCTCTGCCTGGTCGACAAGCAGCACGACGCCCTGATCGCAGTGGCCCGGGACATCACGGCGCGCCACGGCGTGCCTGTGACGCCGATCGTGGCCGACCTGCAGAGTATCGCCGATCAGGATGCGGTGATTGACTTCATCGCAGGCGCGCCTGCCTTGGATCTGCTCATCAACAATGCGGGCTTTGGTGCGCCGCATCTGTTCCAGACCGTCCTGCCGGAAAGCCATGTCGCCATGCTGCAGGTCCATGTCGTGGCGCCGGTCCGCTTCAGCCGGGCGGCGCTGCCGGCGATGATTGCCCGCAGGAAAGGGGCGATCATCAATGTCTGTTCGATGAGTCTGTACATCCAGACCCCGGGCAACACGATGTACGGCGCAACGAAGCTCTTCCTCGACGGCTTTTCCCAGAGGCTGAACCTCGAAGTTGGCGCGCACGGAATTGAGATTCAGTCGCTGATTCCCGGGTACACAATCAGCAACTTCGGCAATACGGACGAGTACAAGCATTCACGGCGCGCGGCGATCCCGGCGTTTCTCTGGTCAAGCGCAGAATCGGTCGTGGAAGCTTCGCTGCAACAGCTCGGCTCGGGCAGGCTGAAATGCGTGCCGGGAACCTTCAACCGCGTTCTGGAATTCTGCCTGAGGCGCGGCCTGTTCTCGCCACGGCTGATGCGACGCTGGATCGCCTAACCGCACCATCCTTGCTCGGATGCTCGGGAGCCGCTGGCCGCCTTTCTGCATCATGTTCACCAACGAAGACGACGAAGCGCCGATTTTGGACTCAATCGATCGAAGGCTCATCGATCAACTCGTCCGGGATATGCGGATTTAGGGCTGAGTGAGGAGGGCTGGAGGCGTATCGACCGATCGGTCTACGGCTTCCTCGCCAGCACGAAGCAGGAGAGGCCGGCCAGGCGGTTGATCGGGAAGAGCGGGAGTTCGGCGGCGCAGATCGCGGTGAGGATGCCGTTCGTGAGCGCGCCCTGCTTCTTCAGGCTGCTGCGTGGCTCGGTCGTGTTGCGGTCGGCGAGGCGGACGGCGGCGGCCAGCGGGAAGACGAAGCCGAAATAGTAGCTGCCGCGGACGATCTCGAGCCCGGCGTCCCGCATCGTCGACTCGATCTCGGGCAACCGGTAGCGGCGCTTGTGTTCGAGGAAGACGTCGTGGCCGCTCCACAGGAAGGCGAAGGCCGGCACGGTCACGAGGAAATGTGCGCCCGCGGGCACCTTGTCGGCGTAATGGCGCACGAGCCAGCGATCGTCGTCGACATGCTCCAGCACGTCCATCATCAGCACGAGGTCGCAATCCGTGAGCCCGGCATCGCGGCGATAGAGCACCGGCTTGCCGGCAACGCTGTCGTCGCGGTCGGCGGGATAGCCGATGTCGACGCAGAGTGCGCTCTCGGCGGGCGTTTCGGACAGGAGATGGCGCGAGAAGAAGCCCGAGCCCGCGCCGACATCGAGCAGGCGCTTCGGCGCGAGACCGGCCACGGCACGGCGCAGCGCGGCAGCCTTGGAGCGGTAGTACCAATGGCGGCCGATATCGGCGCCGAGAATGTCTTCTTCCTTGAGGTCCATCGAGGTCAGGTCGCCGGCGGCTTGGGCGGGACATCCTCGTAGACGCCTTCGACGACGTAGATCGGCCGGCCCTTCACCTCGATGAACAGGCGCCCGAGATATTCGCCGATGATACCGAGTGACAGGAGCTGGATGGCGCCCATCAGCAGGACGGCGATCAGAAGCGAGGCGTAACCCGGCGTGTCGATGCCGAAGATCAGTACCCGCGTGACGATGAACAGCGCATAGAGCACCGCCACCGCCGCGATCACGATGCCGACATAGAACCAGGCGCGCAGCGGCGCGGTCGAGAAGCTCACCACGCCGTCGATGGCGAAGTTCCAGAGGCGCCACAGGTTGAACTTGGTCGTGCCCGCGGCGCGCTCGGGTCGCTCGTAGGGCACGCCCACCGAGTTGAACCCGACCCAGGCGAACAGGCCCTTCATGAACCGGTTGCGCTCCGGCAGTTGCCGCAGCACCTCGACGGCGCGCCGGTCGACCAGCCGGAAGTCGCCGACGTTCGGCGGAATGCGCACCGGCGACATGTAGTTGAACACCCGGTAGAACCAGCCCGCCGAGACGCGCTTGGCCGGCGTGTCGGCGTGCCGCGCAGTGCGGATGCCGTAGACGATGTCGTAACCCTCGCGCCAGCGCGCGATGAAGGCGCCGATCAGGTCGGGCGGATCCTGCAGGTCGATGTCCATCGGGATCAGGATGTCGCCGCGCGCATGGTCGATGCCGGCGGTGAGGGCGGCTTCCTTGCCGAAGTTGCGCGACAGGTTGACGATGCGCACGCGCCGGTCGGCGCGGCTGCGCTCGAACAGGCGGGCGAAGGTGTCGTCGCGCGAGCCGTCGTTCACGAACACGACCTCGAACCGGATGCCGTCGCGTTCCAGCATCGGCGTCACCGTATCGAGGAAGAGGTCGATCGACTCTTCTTCATCGTACACCGGCACCACCAGCGACAGCAGCGGGTCGGCCGGCCGGCGCGCGCGCTGGACGGCGAGCTGGTGCTCCAGCGCGAGGTCCCGGCCGGTGGGGCTTGCGGTGGTGAAGGGAAGGCTCTGCTCGGGCAAGAAGACGGCTCCGCGGGTTGCGACGTTGCCGTTCAGGTCCATGATCCCGAGCTCCACGACGAGCTGCGGCTGGCGCTTGAGAGCCTGGGTGCGGAAGGCGCGCAGAGCCTCGCCGAGTTTCTCGGTCTCGAAAGCCTTGTCGGTCTTGAGGCGGTCGCCATAGGCCAGCGCCGCCGCGCCGCAATCTCGATGCGCCATGCCGATCAGGCGCTTCACGTTGTGGAGCTGGCATGAAATGTCGAGGTTGGATTCCCAGGCGGCACGCCATTCCTGGAAGATCGGCGCCACCGCCGCGATGGGGCCGCCGGCGATGTTGAACTGGCTGTATTTGTTCTGCCAGCCGCGCGAACTCATGTACTTCCAGGTGTCGGTGGTGAAGCGCGGATCGATGCACTTCATCAGCATCGCCTCGTAGCCTTCGTCGAGCGCCAGTGCCGGGCCGGCCGCCGAAACGGTGGCGGCGACAGCCGCCGCACCGAGGCCGAGACCCAGCACGTTGCGACGCGAGAGGGCGGCGAGGCAGCCACAGCCGGCATGGTGAAGATGTCTCATCGGAACGTGGCCTTGCCCTGTTGCGCGAGACCGCCGTCGACCGAGCCGTCCGGTTCCCGGCGGCCGTGAACGCCGAGCGTCGCGCCGCCGAACACCGGTGAGAGGGCGCGGAACTCGAAATTCCGGACCACCTTATCCGGGTTGGAGCGCCGCGCCAGTTCGATCTGCAGCATCCCCATCAGCGGCCCGTGCACGATCAGGCCGGGATAGCCCTCCACGCCCGTCACATAGGGCTGGTCGTAGTGGATGCGATGGCCATTGAAGGTGAGGGCGGAGAAGCGGAACAGCAGCACCGGATCGGCCAGTACATGGCGCGTCCAGGTCGCATCGGTGGGGGCGGGCTTCGGCGGCTTCGGCGCCTCGCCGGGCTTTGCGGCCTCGCGATAGACGATGTCGTGCTGCTCGACGAAGGAGACGCCCCGTGGCCCTGAAACCGTGTGCTGGACCGTCACGAACACCATCGAGCCGGTGGAGCCGGTCTTGGGCTCGACCGACTTGATCTCCGAGAGGCGCTCGATGGTCTCGCCGACGCGGATCGGCTCGCCATCGAAGGTGAAGCGGGAGCCGGCCCACATGCGGCGCGGCAGCGGAACGGGCGGCAGGAAGTCGCCGCGCTCGGCATGGCCGTCGGCCCCGATCTTGGACTGCGGCGCGATCTCGAGGAAATAGAGCCAGTGCCAGAGCGGCGGCAGGGGATCGCCGTTCTTCGGGTCGGGGTCCTTCTCGTCGAAGGTCGCGGCGAGGGCGCGAACCGGGAAGGGGGCAGCAAGATCCTCCACGGACTGCGTCCGGCCGATCCAATCCTTGAGCTTTTCCAGCGACATGGCGCGTTTTCCTCCTTGGCGGGCGTGACATTGCCACTGCGAAGGCGGGCTGGAAAGACGGTGGCGTCGTCGCTATATACCGCCCGCACGAGACATGCCCAACCGGAGCGGCCGATGACCACGTTCGATGATCGCGAGAAGGCCTTCGAGGCGAAGTACGAGCACGATGAGGGCCTGAAGTTCAAGGTCAACGCGCGCCGCAACAAGTTGCTGGGCCTGTGGGCCGCCGGCCTGCTGGGCAAGACCGGCGCCGACGCCGAGGCCTATGCCAAGGAAGTCGTGATGGCCGATTTCGAGAAGCCGGGCGATTCCGACGTCATGCACAAGTTGGTGCAGGACCTCGCTGCCGCCGGCAAACCGACGGAAGAGCACACGATCCGCAAGCAGTCCGAGCACCTGGCCATGGAGGCCAAGAAGCAGATCATGTCCGAGGTCCGCTAACCGGACCGCGCCGCAGAGGTCTGGGGATCAGGCGTCAGGCCTGCTTGCCCATCCCCTCGTCGCGCCACTCGCGGCGCATGCGCTGAATCTCGGTTTCGTTCGGCCGATAGGCTGGCGCGTTCGGATCGAAGGTCGTCCAACCTTCCTCGCGCCAGGACGCGGCCCGTTCCGTGGAGTCGATCGGCCGGTGAACGGACATCAGCCCTTCGACGCGCCCGACCTCCGTGTCGGGGACGCGGGCGGTGACCAGCGTGGCACCGCGGCGAACCGCTTCCGCATGGACCGCTGCGACCTCGTCCTCCACGCCCGATCCGATCAGGGCGCCCATCAGGCCACCCGTAGCAACGCCAGCTGCCGCTCCCACGGCCGTCGCGGCCAGCCAGCCGGCCGCGACCACCGGGCCGAGGCCGGGAATGGCGAGGAGGCCAATGCCTGCCAGGAGACCTGCCCCGCCACCGACCACGCCGCCGATGCCTGCGCCCGCCGCCGTGTCCGAGGCGGCATCGTCCTCGGCATACTGTGCAGTCACGTGCCTGTTGGCGACGATGCTCACGTCGGAGGACGGGATTCCCGCCTTCTCGATGGCGGTTACAGCGGCTCGCGCCTGGGCATAGCTGTCGTAGGAGTGGCTCACCGTCTTCATCGCGTCCTCCTCGGGGATTGAGGCGGTACAACAGAGGTTTGGGGGCAAGGTTGCTTTAAGTCCGGACGCTGCTGTGCAATCGGCAGGCCTGGATATGCAGAGATTGTCGTCTCGGCGCCGCGGCCTTGCTCCAGGATTCCGGAGTGAAACGAACACTGCTCCTGGCCCTAGCGCTGTGTGGCGCGTCCGGAGCCCATGCCGCCGATCCGCTTGCCGCCGATAAAGTGCTCGCCGCGTACTGCGCGGGGGGCGGCACAGGTGCGCGTTCTGGCCTATGAGCGGATGACCGCTGTCGCTTGCGGACCGGACCTTGCGCAGTACAGGACTGCCCGCCAACTCGCGGACGCGGCACTGCCTCGTTTGCGGCGCGAACTCGAAGCGGCCCATGCCGCGCTGGCCTCCTGTCACCTGCTCGACGTCGGACACCGCCCGGAGCCTCGCGGGCCCGGCGTGTGGCAACAAGCAGGAGAGGCGATGGCGAGAGGCGAGCGGGAAGCGCTTGTCTGCCTGAACCTGCGGGTGCCCGGATTCCCGGAGGTTGCCGGCGATATCGGTCAGAACTGCCGCCGGGTCGAGGCCTGTTCCTCCTCGCCCGCATCTTGAACGACTTCGGAGCCCGCCGGGCAAGAAATCCCACGCATCGATGCAACCTTCTGGTCCTGTGTTCGCTTAGTGACGCAGTGAGCCGGAGGATCCGTTCCTTACATGCGTATCTTTAACCTCGTCGTCTGGCTGGTCGCCGCTGCTGTGGCGGGTCCGGCGGCTGCCCGAGATTTCACTTCATCGGATATCTATCCCTCCGACTATCCAACGGTACGCGCGGTGGCCCATTTGGCCGACCTGATGCGTGAACGCAGCGGTGGGCGCCTGATCGTTTCCACTCTTGGCGCCGCCGACCAGCAAACCGAAAACTACACGCTGGGCGAGCTGCGCAACGGTACGCTCGACATGGCGCGGGTGAACCTTGCCGTTCTCAACAGTGCAGTGCCTGCCACCACCGTCCTGACGCTGCCGTATATGTTTAGATCGACCGCGCACGAGCGCCGCGTGCTGGACGGACCGATCGGGCAGGAGATCCTGGCGACGTTCGAGCGCGCCGGCGTCGTCGGGCTGGTTTTCTACGATGGCGGCGCCCGGTCGACTTACGGTGTCATGCCGGTGAGGTCGCCCGCCGATCTGCGTGGCGTGAAGTATCGCGTCCAGCAATCCTCGAACTGGGCGCCCATGGTGCGCGCGATGGGGGCGCAACCCGTCGTCCTGCCGCTGATACGCGTCGACCCGTCGATGCGCGCGGGCCTCGTCGACGTGGCCGATGGCAACTGGTCGTCCTTCGTCGCCCTGCAGCATCATCGCGTCGCGAAGTTCTTCAGTCAGACGGAGCATGCCCGGTCGCCGGGTGTCGTGCTGTTCTCCCGGCGTGTCTGGGACACGTTGTCGGACGAGGAACGGTCGATCATCCGGTCTGCCGCCCGGGATTCGGTCGCCTACTACCGGCGCCTCTGGGATGAACACGAGGCCGAGGCCCGTCGTACCGCCGAGACGGCGGGCGTCCAGATCGTGAGCGACGTCGACCTGTCTGCCTTCTCCTCGGCTCTCGTGCCGCTCCATGACACCGCCGTCTCCGATGCGCGGCTCAAGGCGATGATCGACCGCATCAAGGCCGACCCGGGGCCGTAGGGGCGGCGGCGAGGAACGACCGCCCGCTGTCCAATTGCTCCGCCGCTGCCTAGGATCAGTCAGGGGGAGAAGGCTCGATGAAGATTGCCCGTTGGGTGCCCGGTCTTGCGGCCGCGCGTGGCTACCAGGCGTCGTTCCTGCCGCGCGACCTGGCGGCGGGTGTGACCCTGGGGGCGGTCATGGTGCCGGTCGGGCTCGCCTATGGCGAACTGGCCGGTCTTCCATTGGCCGGCCTCTACGGCAGCATGCTGCCCCTGCTGGCCTACGCCCTGTTCGGCAGCTCCCGTCATCTCGTCGTCGGGCCCGATACGGCCATGGCCGCCATCGTGGCGGTGGCCGTGGCGCCTCTGGCGGTGGGCGATCCCGCGCGACTGGGCCTGCTCGCGGCCGGTCTCGGTGTCATGGTCGGGCTGATCTGCCTGCTGTCGGGCTTGCTGCGCCTGGGTTTCGTCGCAAACTTCCTTTCCAAGCCGGTGATCACCGGCTTCCTGCACGGGCTCGCGCTCGTGATCGTGGGCGCGCAGCTGCCGAAGGTCCTTGGCCTCAAGGTCGAGGGCGCGACGACACTCGACCAGTTCGTCGCCACGGTGCGGCATCTCGGCCAAACCAACCTGGCGACCCTGGCGATCGGCGCCTCCTGTCTTGTCGTGATCCTGCTCTGCCGCCGCTTTGCGCCGCGGGTGCCCGGTGCTGTGCTGGCGCTCGCCGGATCGATGCTGGCCGTGTTGCTGCTGGGTCTCGACCGGCAGGGCGTCGCGCTTGTCGGTCGCATCCCGACCGGTCTTCCCGACCTCTCGCTGCCGCTCCTGTCGCTGGCCGATTTCGATGCACTGCTGCCGGTGGCGCTGGTCGCGGCGCTGCTTTCCTTCTCGGATACGATGATCACCGCGCGTGCCTTCGGCGCCCGCCATGGAACGCGCGTCGATGCCGACCAGGAGCTTCTGGGTCTCGGTGCCGCGAACCTGGTCTCCGGCCTCAGCCAGGGCTTGCCGATCAGCGCCAGCGATACGCGCACCGCCGTCGCCGAGGCGGCGGGCAGCCGCACGCAACTCACCATGGTCATCGCGGCCGCCATCGTGGCGGGCGTCACGCTCTGGCTCGCCGATCTTCTCTATCACCTTCCGACGGCGGCACTGGGCGGCATCCTGATCGCCTCCGCCTGGGGCCTCTGCGACGTCAGCGAATTCCGCCGCCTCTGGCGGTTCCGCCGCAGCGACTTCGTCGCCGCACTTCTCACGATGGTGGGTGTCGTGGCGCTGGGCGTCATGGAAGGCATTCTGGTGGGCGTCGTCTTTTCGCTGGTGCTGCTGTTGCGCGCCCTGGCCTTTCCGTCCGATGCAGTGCTGGGGCGAACGCCCGAGGGCGGTTGGCACGACGTCGCCCATCGCCCGGACGCCGCCCCGGTGCCGGGCCTGCTGGTCTATCGCTTCTCAGCGCCGCTCTTCTTCGCCAACTGCGAGTTGTTCCGGGATCGTATCGAAGCCCGCATCGCGGCGGCGGCGCATCCGGTGAGGCGGGTCGTCGTCGATGGCGGAGCGATCCACGACATCGACCTGATGGCGTGCGAACTGCTCGTCGATCTCGAGCGCGAACTGCGGGGCAAGGGCATTTCTCTGGCCTTCGGCAATCTGCGCGATCGTGTCAGGCGCGACATCGAGCGCGGTCTCCAGCTGGCCGCCGGCGATGGCGAAGGCGATCTCGTATTTCCGTCCGTGGCCGCCGCGGCCCAGGCGGACCGTCCCCGGCCCTGACAACTCGCGGGTGAATGGCGCGCGGGCATCGACGGTCGCTAAGGTAGAATGTGTCCATCGGATTCAACATTTCGGTGTGCGGTGAATTCCGCCGAAATCGAATTAGGTCGATTTTTCAGAGCATTGGTGTTTACACGCGCACCGCAATTCCGTACTCCCGATATTCTGCGTTTGCAGTGAAAACACAACTCGGGGGAGAGAAATGTCTGCTGGAAAGACGGCGATGGCCGTTGTTCTTTTGATGGGGCTTGCCGGTTGCGCCGGCCGGGCGCCGGCGCCCGTGGCGGTGGTGCAAGCGCAGGATCGCTTCATGGATTGCTCGGCGATCAGCGCGGAGGTCCAGGCGAACAACAAGCGCATTTCGGAGCTGGGTGCAGAGGAGGGCGGCAAGGTCGCGCAGAACGTGATCGCGGGCGCTGCGGGTCTCATCATTCCGATTCTGTGGTTCGGAATGGATTTCCAGAACGCCGCCGGCAAGGAAGTCGCCGCGCTGCAATCGCGCCAGCAATATCTGGCAACTCTGGCGGAGCAGAGATGCGGTGCAGTCGTTCCTGTGCCGATACAGACAATTCCGGCGGTCCCTTCCAATCCCACGCAGCCGGTGCCGGTCGCAGCTCCGGTTCCTGCCGCGCCAACGCCGGCGCCTGCCGTGGTGCCGGTGTCGACACCCGCACCGGTCGCCCGGGAAATGGACTGCGTCGAACCGGATGGATCCACGTCGCGCATCGTGGCGACGGCCTGTCCGTCACCGTCGAGGCCCGCGCCGTAAGCTGCCTGCTGCGAGGGACCGCCCCAAGTGGTCCCTCGTTCGCGGCGCGCTATTTGAGGGCGTTCCTCAGCGGCTCGTTCGAGAGCTGCATCAATCCGCCGAACGGCAGGCCGAGTTCGAGGATCAGATAGAAGGCCGCCGACGCGGAGAGGATGCACATCGCGAT
>LNFM01009438.1_pt1 | contig 14196 bp, 18 predicted proteins | sample 596031 | NCBI WGS metagenome assembly LNFM01 (sample SAMN04254537, study PRJNA301005) | activated carbon metagenome | isolation source: dual media filters at the Ann Arbor, Michigan drinking water treatment plant | place: USA: Ann Arbor
GGCAATAAGTGCTTGACCAAGTATCTCTATATCTTTTTCCTGGCTGCCAGCTCCAAGCATAAATAGAACGCCTTGACCGAGAATAGCTTCTGGGAAAATACCGCGATCAACTAAAAAGTTGTAGAGATTGGTTGCTTCTTCTTGTTCAGGGCTCACCAGTATGTGCGTCGGTGAAGTGCCACGGCTGCTGACGCTACTATTGCTTGAGTTATTGCTGTTAGCATAAATGCGCAGGGCACCGGCTGTCTTTATCTTGGCCTCGAGCAAACTCTTCAGTTCTGTAACGTAATTGAGAAGCTCGGCACCGCTGGCGCTAGCTAAATATTTTGCAGTGCGTTCAATTGATGTGAGAAGCAGATAGCTTGGGCTTGAGCTCGTCAGTATATTGAGCGAGCGCCGCACTGAATCAGGATTGAGCAAACTATTCTTGCTGAGGTGAACCAGTCCGGTCTGGGTCAGGCCAGGCAATGTTTTGTGCAGTGAGTGTGCTACCGCGTCAGCCCCGCATGTTAAAGCCGAGCGTTTGTCGTTAGCTAAGAAATGCGCTCCGTGAGCTTCATCTACTATTAGGGCAACACCGTGGCTGTGAGCCAAATTGGCTAGACTTTCAATGTCGCTTAAAGCGCCTTGATAGGTCGGTGATACCACTAAAATGGCTGCCACATTCTCTTTGGTATTCTCGGCTTTTGCTTCTTTGAGGGCCCGCTCTACAGCGTTCACCGTCGCGCTGCCCCAAAAGCCCCAGCTGGTTTCCCAGATTGGCTCATACCATATAGGTGTCAGGCCAGCCAGTGTAATAGCTTGAATGGCTGCACGATGAGCGTTGCGAGGCATAAGAATGCTGTTGCCCAGTTCACGAGCTGCCAAAATTGCTGACATTAAGGCTGCCGATGCGCCATTGACTGAGAGAAATGTAGCTGCACTGCCCCAGATCTTGCTACAGGTGTGCTCTATATCGCTAAGTACGCCCTGCGGCTGCGACAGCTCGTCTAGCCCTGGAAGCTCAGTTAAATCGCTGAGTGCATTGAGCCACGAACCTGAAGCGAAGAGTTCGTCGAGGCGGCCTTTGTGACCGGGTGTATGAAAAGAAGCTTTTTCAAAATTGATATGACGCTCCATGGCACTGTTTAGAGAGTTCCATGAATTTATTGTTGTCAGTGAACTGCCTGGTTCGGTCAATTTTGAGGACCTTACTTGGTAGTAACCGCTCGTGTTGCTTGATAGCAGCATCACAGCATATTTAGTATAGCACGGCGCCTATTGGCAAATCGGCGGCAAATGCTGTCAGGAAGCGCACTTTGGTATATAGCATTTGTATTGATTGAGTGATATTCAATGGCTTTTTTGTACATTGAATTGGCTGTTGCACTAATTTTATTAGCTGTTTCTATTGACAACCGCGGTGTCGGCTGATTTGTTGTTATTCGGGAGCTTCAGTCGTGTAGGGAAAAACCTGCGAAAAATCTCTGTAAGCCTGAAAACGTCTTTCAGGTAAAGCTTTTCGACCTTTTTGAAAGCTTTGTGCCAAAGGCTTGACAGTTTGTAGTCGACCGGTCTAGTATTGATCTATCGAGCATAACGAATATTCGAGCATAACGAATATTCGAAGGCTCAGCAAAATCAGACATTGGTCCAGGAGGACGCATGACAGCAGTTCAAGAACAAATCAAAACAGGGGTCGCTAAAAGGCTACAAGGCAAAGTTGCCTTGGTCACTGGTGGGTCGCGTGGTATCGGTGCGGCAATCGCTCTTAAATTAGCTGCAGAGGGTGCTAGCGTTGCTCTTAGTTATGCTAGCAATAAAGAAGCTGCCGAAAAAGTTGTGGCCGAAATCACGGCGCTTGGCTCAGAGGCCGTGGCCGTCAAAGCAAATGTCACCTCGGCGCAAGACAGTGCAGCATTTGTTGCTGAGATCACAAAGACATTTGGTAATGGCAAAATTGATATTCTCGTCAACAATGCTGGCGTCTTTGAAATGGGGCCAATTGACGCTATTGACGTAGAGCAGTTTGATCGTTTGTTTGACGTTAATGTCAAAGGCGTAATTGCCACTACAATCGCTGCTCTTCCGCACATGAATGACGGCGGTCGTATCATCAATATTTCGTCAGGAGCCGCTGATGCCACTATGATTGGTGCTAGCCTTTATTCGGCTACCAAATCGGCCCTTGATACTCTCTCTAGAATATGGGCTCAAGATCTAGGTAAGCGCCAGATTACAGTCAACTCTGTTTCGCCAGGTGTTACTGTCACTGATATGTTTAAAAATGGCGTACCTGAAGAAGGTCACCAATACATGATTGATAAAACTGCTCTAGGTAGATTGGGGCAACCAGAGGATATTGCCGATGTTGTTGCCTTCGTCGCATCAGGCGACGCTCGATGGATCACTGGACAAGTGATCAATGTTGACGGTGGCATCGTCATTTAACAGGGAGAAAACTAGCCAATTACGCGCGGTTCAATCTCTAGCAGTTTCAATGCTGTGTCGGTCAATATGGCTGAACCCAGATGAAGTGCCGATTCGTCGATGAGAAAATCGTGAGCATGATGATTGCGAATACAGCCCGGAAGGCCAACTCCAAGGTAGAGGATGGCGCCGGGCTGTAGTTCAAGATAACGGCCAAAATCGTCGGCATATGTGGTGCGATTGACTAAGCTAACATTGTCGGCGCCTAAAATTTCTTCACTGCATTGGCGCAGCAAATTGACTATATCGGCACTGCTGCGGCCATTGGAGCTGTCTGCTAAGTCGGTTTCTTGTTTGGCTGGTTGTACAAGAGCAGCTTTTTTTGTGCGAACAGTGGCATCAACATGCAAGCTGAGAACGGCAAAGGTTTCTTCTAATGCACCAGCTTTAGTTACCCTGTCAGCGCCTTCGTGGCGTGATAGCAGAGTCGCTTCGCTACCGGGTTGCATAATAATGCGCAGGCCGACATCAGTTCTTCCTCTTAGTCGCCTAGCTAAAATGCGGGCGGCGCCTAATACACAGGCCATGTTGGCGTCATGTCCACAGGCGTGTAGAACTGAGGTTTCGCTTTGACCTGGCATAGCCACACTAAGGGCATCCATCGCTACTTGCAGGGCCAAGGTCTCACCACTGCCTATTTGGGCAAGGATGCCCGTTCCGGCAATAGGCTTGACGCTAAAACCAAATGAGGCTAGCTTTTCGCTAACAAGTTTGGCTGTTTCTACTTCTGAAAATGCCAGTTCTGGAATGCTGTTGAGTTGGCGGCGCCAGCTAACAATATCTTCTTGAATATTTTCGGCTTGTTGAAGAGAGGTTGGTAATTTCATAGCTTGCACAGCATAGCTCTTTCTCTAGGTCAGCAGCAACTTGCGTGAGCCTAAAATATGCCATATTTGGTTTTTGCCAGTCGGTTTGCTCGTAAACAATAGGTAGTTCTCCGATAAAACAGTTATTTCGTCGGCCAAGTCAATGTCTTTCAAACTTTCGCTCTTGAATCCACCTAATGGCTTGGCCGGAAGAATTCATTTGATTGCGTGTCGATTTTGTGTCAGCAGAGTGAGGCGATGCAAGATGCATTGTTGCGGCTTTTACGAAGCCAAATCCTATTAAATGGCTCCAAAAAAATTATCTACTGCGCACTTACCTACCCCGAAATTGAGTCAATGGTGCGCTCTTCGGAACTCAACAAACTACCTGTTGCCAGCTTAAGGCTCAGGAAGGGTAGGGTTGTGCTCTCTTGCTAAACCAGCTCTGTCCTTGATAGGCATAACTATAAATATTATTCACCAATTTTTTTTGACCGAAAGGAACTCTACAGCGGAACCCATTCCGTAATTGCCGCATCAAGCAAAGTTTTCAGCGCAACAATAGTTGCGCGATTTTCTACGATCTTGGCAGAACTGCCGCTTTTCTATTAGCTTCTCGCCCAAAGGCGTAATCCACGTCAGCGCCATTGTGCGCCAACAAAACTGTCAAAGGCTCATCATGAAAAAAATTCACGTTACAGTCACCACTGCTCCCGGTCAGCCCACCATCGACTTGGAAGGTGATCTCAGTACTGGCGACATCGCGGTTGTGGTCAAGCAGCGCTTCGGTAAAAACGCCCCACCCGGTGCCGCCGTCGCTATGCCGCACAGCTTCTGCGCCTCTATTGATCCGGCCCCGGCCCCGGCTTCGCCTTCAGCGTCGAGCCTGGGTGGCAATGGTCCGTCCAACTTCTTCAACCCTGGCGGCAGCCGCCGCTGGGCCTGCTGAAGCCGCGAGACCCTAACACCTCAATCGTGATCGCAAGGTCGCACAACTATAAGGAGGCTTTATGTCCGAGTACTTTTATAAACTTCTCGCTCTTGCTCGTCGGGCGCTGATTATTGGCAAAAATTCTGGGCCCCAAAAGGTCGTCGCCAATGCAGCTTCTGAGAATTCGTCTCATGTTTCAATTTCCACAGCACCTCACATTGCTGATTTCTACATGCAAAATTTGTGGTTCAGCAAAGTTGACCGTCGCGACACAGCAATATCTTTCGACAGTGGACGGAACTGGTATCACCTGATTGATCAAAATAACCGTTGTTTTACGCCGGGAGCCAAGATTGAGGCACCAGTTGGTGTATGGCGGTCGCGGCCGGCCTCGCTCATCGGTCTAACCATAATTGAAGTGACTGTGCCTTCGACAGTTGACGCTGGAAATAATGTGCACATTATTGCTCGGGTCGGCAGAGGTGGCTTCTCTGTGCTTGACGAATCTTTTGGGGCTGTTGATGTTGATGGCCGTCCGCTAGTAATTCGAGTGAATGGTCCGGCTAACAAACTTATTCCTGGTTGGCGCCAAGCTTCTTTGCGATTGGTGCGCTACGACAGCTGTGACGGCGAACAGATGGACGCCATGAGCGAGGCTGAGAGACAAGAACACCTGGACTACTTCGCCTTGCTTTCCCCTTGAAACTAATCCCAAGGGTACGTCTTATTTTCTTTGTTGGCCTGACGCATAGAGTGCGTCGTGTCTTGCTTCCCTTCACCAGTGATGACAAACGGCCGCCTAATCGATGGCCTAAAACTGCCACCATCCTTTCCGATAGGGCGGCGGCACAAATAGGAGATTCATTTTGAAATTTAATAGCAAGCAACACCTGGCAGAGTACTTATCAACTCAGCCAGTGATTGAGCTGCTGATCGACGATTCCCCCGAGCTGACGAGCTTGCCCCTGTTACCGAGCAGTTTAACCTTCCTGCGGGTCAAAGACTGCCCCGGCCTGACGAGCCTGCCCGCTTTGCCGACCACGTTGACACGTCTGGACATTATCTGCTGCCCCATCCTGACGAGCCTGCCCACGCTGCCGACCACGTTGTCGCATCTCTGGATCTACAACTGCCCCGGCCTGACGAACCTGCTGGCGCTGCCGAGCAGGTTGACCTTTCTGCGGCTCTACGACTGCCCCGGCCTGGCGAGCATGCCTGCCCTGCCGACCACGTTGACACGTCTGGAAATCTTCAAGTGCCACCGCCTGACGAGCCTACCGGTGCTGCCGACCACGTTAACACGTCTGGAAATCAGCAAGTGCCCCGGCCTGACGAGCCTACCGGTGCTGCCGACCACGTTGACACGTCTGTGGATCTACGACTGCCCCGGCCTGTCGAGCCTGCCCCCTCTCCCGAGCACGTTGACCGATCTGCGGATCTACGACTGCCCCGGCCTCACCGTTCATCCGGGTGGGTGAGCTTACCGTAGACATAGCCCTGCCAAACAGCCCTCAACTCATTGGAGCGGCCGTCTTATCAACAGCTTAAACCTGCCACCATCCTTTCCGATAGGGCGGCAGCACAAATAGGAGATTCACTATGAAATTTAAGAATGAGCAAGAACTGGTAGCATACTTTTGTAATAATCAACATTTGACTGCTCTGCAGATTGACGACTGCCCTGAGCTGACGAGCCTGCCTACACTGCCGAGCAAGTTGACCTATCTGCTGGTCGACAACTGCCCCGGCCTGACGCGCTTGCCCACCCTGCCGAAAACTTTGAACGATTTGCGTGTTTTCAACTGTCGGGCCCTAATTAGCCTACCCGTGTTGCCGAGCATGTTAACCAATCTACGGGTGTACAACTGCCCCAGTATGACGAGCCTGCCCGCTCTGCCGACCACATTGGCCGTTGTGCGGATCGTACGTTGACCGCTCTGCCCGTCCCAAACGGCACTTATTCTTTTGCAATCTGAAATGCCTTATTAAAAAAGGAAACTGACTATGTACATCATCCCACTTATCGGTGTCATCGGCGCCATCATCGGCAGAATTCTCTTTGGCACCATCTTCGTTGGTATCAATTACTCTGTCTCTATCTATGCTCTCTTCGGTGCTCTCTTCGGCGCTTTCTACGGGGCCTTCTTCGGATTCGTAGTTTTTATTTGCCTGGACTTCTTTAAGCATTGGTCCCTTAAGAAAGACGGACTGACTATACACACCATCCCACTCTTCTGTGTCATCGGCGCCATCATCGGCAGTATCTTAGCTGGCACCTACATAACTGGCCACCAGTTCTCTGCCAGCGTCTGGGCTATCTTCGGCGCAATCTTCGGCGGCGGCATCGGCGTCTTCCTCGCAGCATCTGCCAGCTTGCTAGGCTACGTGAAGCACAAGGTAACGTGGTTTCCAAGCTCATCAAGGTCGCGGCTGGGCGCAACTCCGACGGCTCCGGCAGCCGCCAAGGCGAGACGTCGGCGGTTCTGAGAATCAAGAGCTTAAACTTCGCCGTGACGTCGCACTTTGCGGTCCTAGCGGCATTTCCGGGTGCCTGTCGGCATCGTGATGTATTAGTTCCACATCAAGTAAGTTTCTCTGGGTGAACTTGCCGTCGAAATCTGGCTGCCCAGCCAAATGCGCGACCGTTGATGGCCTGCCAACGCCTGGGCTTGCCAAAACGGTACTTATTCTTTTGCAATTTGAAATCGCTTATTAAAAAAGGAAACTGACTATGTACACTGTCGCACTCGGCTCTTTAATCGGCGCCATCATCGGTAGCATCCTCCTTGGCACCATATTCGCTGGCATCAACTACTCTGTCGTTAGCTATGCTATCTGCGGCGCTATCATCGGTGGTGGCGTCTGCGCTGCCGTTGGATTGCTAGTCGCGATCTACCTGATCAGCTACTTGGTGCCTATGAAGAACGTGGTCTCTAAGCCCATCAAGCTCGTGGCTATGCGCAATTCCAAAGGCACTTCTGGCACCTTCATCTGGGGCTCGGGAGCCATGAGCAATAGCAACATCTACAATTTTATGCAGCTCGTGGAAGACGGCAGTATGGTACCAGGTCGGCTGCCAGCTAATCACCTTGTGCACCTAATTGAAGATGCCAACTTGAAGAACACTGGTTTTTGGAGCACTACGACTCTCGAAGCCGACGAAACTTCGCCGTTCTACCGCTGGGCGCTCGTCGACAGTGAGACCGTGCGCGAAGAATTCCGTGTTCCTGTTGGCACCGTGATGCAGCAGTTCCACATCGAGTAAGACGTTCTCGCTTAACACAAGGTGGGATGCCTCCGTGCCTCTCGCCTTCACTTTCTTTCCGCAACAAACGAACCCATAAATAAGCAGTCATTCAAGGAAAAACTCATCATGTGCAAAAACAAGCCCTGTAAGCTCGCTGGCATCGCCGGCGACACCATTGCTCCCATCAGCATCGCCGATATGAACAATCGGGTCGCTGCTGTCAGCGCCGACATCGAGAGCCTCGCCGCCACAATCGAAGAGAAGCTCGCTATAGGCCCGTCCGCTGCCCAGAGTCAGCGCTTAGTTGCCGTCTCTCTGATCAAGGTGGCCCAGCCGCTCCTGCAGCAGGTTTCCAATTCGGTTGCTTACATCATGAGCGCCGCACCGGAGGCCGACGAAGGGGCCACAGTTCCTGCCGATTTCCACACCGACGCCCTGCTTGAAGGTGTGCTCAAGCTCGTTGACGGCATCGCCGAAGCTATCGCTAGCCAGTTCGGCGTCGAGGAAAGTGCCATCGCTCCCTTCCTCGTGGCGACCAACAGCATCATGCTGCCGCTGGTAGAATACCTGGTGGCCCGCGCCAAGGCTGCCATGGCTGATGCCGACGCCCTGAGCGTCTGACCGGTCGCCCGCCTCGTCCGCAGCGGAGCCTGGGGCAATGGCCAACAGGCAGACGAAAACTGCTAAACTAGGTTTTGTGTTTGTCTGGCTAGAAAAACCATGGCCAAAATATTACTTATAGAAGATGATTTCGAGCTTGCGGGCAGTGTTTCGAAGTGGCTTAGCGCCGAGTTGAATACAATCGATCATTGCTCAAATGGAGAGGCGGGGCTGGACAGACTGATGTCTGGTCACTACGACATCGTCATCCTCGACATTGGCTTGCCGCTATTAGATGGTTTAACGCTCTGTCGACGATATAGAGACAGTGGCGGCCCCATACCGGTGCTTATGCTAACCGGCAAGGAGCATGTCAACGACCGTGTAGCGGGCTTTGACTGCGGAGCGGACGACTATTTAACCAAGCCTTTTAGTGCCAGAGAATTATCAGCCCGGTTGCAAGCAATTTTGCGTCGCCCTCGGCAAATAGAAGCTAGCATGATAGATTTTGGCCGGATAAGCATTGATCTGATCAACCGAAAAGTAATCAAAGATGGTCGGGCCGTTAGCCTGCTTCCGATTGACTACGCAGTATTTGAATTTTTAGTGCGAAATAGACAGGAAACTTGCAGCGCGGAAACATTGATCCATAAGGTCTGGTCCAGCGACAGCTATCCTACAGACAACGCAGTGCGTTCATCAATCAAAAGAATTCGGAAAGCCCTAGACGATGAAGATGAGGGCAACATCTCGATTATTGAAACAGTAAGCAAACTAGGCTACAGAATACGGCAACAGTAACCTGAGCGCATTCGTCTTTATGGCAGCGGAGACCTTTTCTTAAGGTTCGCAGCAACTCGCGTGAATCTAAAAACTGCCATATTTACTTGTTGTCAAGCGGGGCACTCAGGTAGCAATAGGTATTCATCATTTATTTCATGACTTGTTTCATCACCAGAGAATTTTAGAGAACACCCCCATCTCTGAACTATCGACATAATCCTCAAGCACTTATTGTGTTTTGGGTTGTGTCGTCAGTGTGAAACAAGCCCTTAGCAGCACCATCGTCATCACTACTTTGAAAGGAATCACCATGAGCTCTCCCGCCCTCAACCGTATCGACAACGAGTACTACAACGCCGAAACTGCCGAAGATGCTTTCTTCATTAGCCGTGGTCGCCTTGACCTCGTTCCTGGAACCTACAAAGTTAAAGCTCCCCAGGCTGCCATAGACCCGAAATTTTTCTCTGCTACCAAAGCACCCAATGGCCACTACTACGAAGCCATGACTGCCGAAGACGCTTTCTACATCAGTCGTGGTCGCACCGACCTCGTCCCCGGCTGCAGAATGCGTTGATTTTTCACTAACTTGAATTTGAAAGGAACAAAGATGAACAAACGTTCTTCGTTTCAACGCTTGCTTGCTCACGCCAAGATCATGGTGCACAACGGGCAAAAATATCAGAGGGTGACAGCTGTGGCCGAAGCTCGCATGCAATACAACGGTGCCCTTGCTCTGCTGGACCTGTTGGCTGATGAAAAATCTGTAGACAGTCCTAGTGTGGACGCCCTTCTTGAGCAAGTACATGGGATTCTTGCACGAATCTGCTGTGACAGAAGAGAATTCGAGCCGGCCGCGACTCATTGGGAAGAACAGCTTGCCCTGCATGCGAAGTTGTACGGCGCCAATGCCATCGGTTTGGTCGATATCTACGTTTCGCTCTGCAAGAACTATCTAGAGCACCTGAACAAGCCAAGCGAAGCAAGAGCAGTAGCTGGGAAAGCTTGTGAAATTGTTACCGAGAACGGCAGCCAAGCTGGCGCCTCTGCCATTTATGTCTACTACTATCTCTATCTTTGTGAGCGTGGTGCTGGCAATAATGCAGTAGCAGCGGTGGCTCTCAAGCGTGCGTTGGCAATATTAGACGCCAATCCTTCAATTGTTTCACCGGTTGAAGCCCACGTCATTCGCCTTCTCGCCAGTGACTTTGCTTAAGGGCTCGCTGTAACCCCCTCCGGCCTGCTCATTAGAGCGGGCCCAATTCAACATCATTATTGAAAGCAATCAAAATGGAAAACCTCATTAGCACCATTATCTTTTGGGCCAGCATTGTCATCGGCCTGGTGATCATCGGCGCAATTCTGCGCATGACCTTTTTCAAGGTCTCCAACCAGACGGTCAAGATCATCGAACGCTTTGGCAAGTACAGCAAGACAGCCCGCGCCGGTCTCAATTTCAAGATTCCGTTCGTAGACACAGTGCGCCAGGTGCTCAACCTGCAAGTACTGCAACACGTCGTCACCGTCGACACGATCACGAAAGACAAGGTCTCCGTGCGAGTGGCGGTGGCAGTGCAATACCACGTCATCGACGGACGTGAAGCCGATGCTGTCTACAAGCTCTCTCGGCCAGAAACTCAGATCGAAACCTTCGTCTTCGATGTGGTGCGTTCGCAAGTGACCACACAAGATCTGGATGAAGTGTTTAACAGCAAGAGCACCATTGCCGAAGCCGTCAACCGCGAACTCACTCAGGACATGAGCGACTTCGGCTACACCATCGTTAAGGCCCTCGTCACTGAGATCGACCCGGACGCAAAGGTGAAGGAAGCGATGAACAAGATCAACGCTGCTCAGCGCGATCGCGAAGCCGCCAGCGCCCAAGGTGAAGCCGAGAAGACGCTGCGCGTCAAGCAGGCAGAAGCCCAGCGCGACGCCGACAAGCTCAAGGGTGAAGGCATTGCCCTGCAACGCTTGGAAATCGTCAAGGGGCTTACCCAGTCGGTGGCCGATCTGAAGAACGCCTATCCGGGCGCGTCGGAAGATTCGATCATGAGCATGCTGATGATGAATCAGTGGCTCGAAACTATGACTCACATTGGTGCCAAGTCCGGCGCCACGACGATCTTCATTCCCAGCACACCCCAGGGCATGACCGACTATCGCCAGCAGATCATGGAAGGCCTGGTTGGCTCCAAGAAGTCGGACGCTGCTAAGGGCTGACATCCTTTGCTTAAGGGCTTGGCCAGAAGAATTCATTTGATCAACAGATTTTTAAATTTGCAAGGGAATAGCAATGCTCGATGAAAAAGTGAGCAAGAAGCTCACAGCTAAAAGTGGCTCGATGGTTGAAGCCTACGTTGGATCGCGTGTGATTGCCTGCAAAGGCTCATTCGTTAATACTCATGATGGTTCGAGAGTTTGTGCCAAGGACGGTTCGATAGTCGTGGCTACTAGCGACTCTAAGGTGGTTGCTCGCGCTGGTGCGATAGTTTTTCGTCGCAATGGTTCGCATGTCAGGGCTTGTAATGGCGCAGTCATAAGGCCCATGGACAGCACTGTCATTTTCTTGATGCAGTGTTTTGCCGAACAGCGCGAGCCGCAGCTCTCTTAACTTTTTTGAAAGACCAAAAGATGAATGCAAAATACACAACGAATGCAAGGAATCCAGGGGACGTCACTGATGCACGGCGGTCCCGATCAGACCATAGTGTCTTTAACTTGATTGACTGCGCCGACTTAGACGAATTGCATATTCCGAGTGGCTTTAAGGTCGTTAACATCAGCGGCTGCCCGAGGCTATCTCAGCTTGCTATACCGTTGGGTGTTGAAGAGGTTTATTTGGCAGGCTGCGCATGGCTGAAAAAATTGCTGCTGCCGAGTAGTGTCAAGATTTTGTCGCTGTCTGGTTGTAACTCCCTGCTGGATTTGGATTTGCCTAGTGGTCTGACGTATTTGGCTGTCAGTCATGGCACAGCAATTGGTGAAGTGCGACTGCCTATTGGTATCAAGCAGGCTTACTTCACGAGATGTTCTACGTTGTACCGTGTGATCGTATCGAGCGAGTCTGATATCGAGAATTTGTTGTTTGCTGATTGTTCGGAGCTGAGCCAATTGACCATAGACTGCAATGTCAAAATCGTCTCTTTGTCTAATCTCAAGGGATTAAGGCAATTGACTCTAGGCCTCAGTGTTGAGGCGCTTTCGTTGATTGGCTGCTCTGCGCTTAGGCAGTACAAGCTCGGTGGCACCAAAGTCATGCTTTCGCACCTCGCCCATCGCTGCCACTCGCAGTAAGCCTTTTTCAATTCATCAGCTGTAAAACTTGGAGAGCAAATACCATGCAAAATGGAGATAAACCTGCTGATCAGTGCGAACAATTGCTAGCTTACATGGCCGACGCCAGAAAGGCTCAAGAGACTTTTGAGGCAGCCAAGCGGGCCCTTGATATCGAATATTGTGAGCGGCAACGAGAATTTGAGGGCAGGCGAGATGCCGCCAACAAGCTGGCAACAGCTTATTTTGAGAGCGCTCAAAGAAAGATTGACGATCTGTACAATGATGCCACTCAGCCGCACAGCGATGTTTTGCATCGTGCCTTTGATCTGGCTAGGGTTGAGCGCGATCAGGCACTAGTAGCGGCACTGGCCGTGGCAACGACCGCTTGTTCTATGCCGGAGAACTCTAGTCACGATGCCATTCCCTTTGGACCAGAGCGGGATCGCTTCGAGAAAGAAAGAGAGGCTATTCGTGCGGTTTTTGATGCCGCTGACAACCGAGCTGAAGAGACTTTTCAGCTCGCTTTCAAACCAATTAAGGCACTGTGGAAATTTACCAGCGAGCAAAACAAAGCGGCATTGAAAGCAGCAGAGCGGAGAGCGTATGCGGTTTGGAAAGGCGAGGAGCGGCAATTGTGGCTGTCTTACGAAGCTAAGAAAGACGCTTTGCTGCAAGACTTTCGAGCTCGCCGAGAACAGCGCATGGCAATTTGGCAACAGTATCTCGCTGGCAATGAGCCGGCCTTAGAGCAGTTGCCTGGCAACTAACTTAAATATTGCTTTGTTGGCCGCCGCGCTTGATAATTTGCCACCTATTTCAACCTACTAGAAAGGTCATAATGATCTCACGTCCTGTTTACCTGATTTTTCCTGCGTACATCGTCGGCGTCGCCAGCATGTTCGCTTGCCTCAACATTTTGCCGTATGACGTCGGCGTAAGCATCGCCGCCGTTCTGCTGCTGGTCATGCTCACTCCCGCAACCCTGCTTCACCCACGCATTGAACACATTGACGATGGATCGTTGGGGCTTCACCTGCTGGTCTATGGCGCATGCCTGGCCGCTGCCGTCTCTTTCGCTTTTCTCGCAATTCCGGAAAAACCTGCCCCGTATTCCTTTTCCGAAGGCTCTACATGGGTGTCGGTGGCCTTCGTCGTCACTCAGCAAGTGTTCTACTTCGCGTTGCACGCCTTTCGCAAGGCGAGCGATTAAGCTGCCTCCTTCTCACCACTATTTCTAAGGAAAAATCATGCAAGTCTTTAGTGACATATGGCACTCACTTATTGCCATTTGCGCAGCGATCACTCCAAGCTCAGTAGCAATGTTCTTGATATTCGTTCTGTCGCCTGTTGGCACCTGGATCTTCTGCCGTCAGCTTATGCGGGACTACAAGCGGCGTCATTTAGTGAAGGTTGCAGAGCGAATCATCAAGCAACTCAAGGATGAACTCGACTCAGTTCGGCGTGCCTATGTTGGCAAATACATGCCGCTTGGTTTGGTCGCAGAACTCAAGGCCGCTCATGAGACGATGATTACTCTGTATATCAGTTCGGACAGCCTATCTAGTGAATTGCAAATCGTCTCAGTTGCTAACAAGGTGGCTGTGGCCATAGCAGGTATCCGCGCCCGGTCTGCCAGACCGATGAATGCGGTGGAACACGAGGCCAATCGCTTGGTTCTTGTTGCCGAGCTTGCCAGGCTTGAAGCAGATAGGCATAAAAAACAAGCGGCGTTGAGAAAAACTTACCAACTGCAACTGGCATTGCTTCGGGAAAAGTGTGCCAGAGAAAGGAAGCGCATTGCCAAGTCGCAAGAGTTACTTACGGCATGCACTTCTATTTGAACAATTTTTTGGAGTGGTAAAAATGACTAATTCGTCTCCTTTTTCAATTTCTACAGCACCTCACATCGCTGATTTCTATAGCCAACATTTGCTGGTCGCTCTCGTTAACGGTCAAGCAGCTGCAATATCTTTCGACAGTGGACGGCACTGGTATCAGCTGCGTCAGCCAGTTGCCTTCTTCTATTCTCCGGGAGCCGAGATTGAGGCACCTGTTGCTAAATGGCTGTCGCCGCTGGCCTGGGG
>LNFM01009439.1_pt1 | contig 14195 bp, 17 predicted proteins | sample 596031 | NCBI WGS metagenome assembly LNFM01 (sample SAMN04254537, study PRJNA301005) | activated carbon metagenome | isolation source: dual media filters at the Ann Arbor, Michigan drinking water treatment plant | place: USA: Ann Arbor
CATTGAACGGCGCCACCCCGGCCGCCGGCCTCAGCGCCAGCGCAGCCCCTGCGCCGTCGCGATCAGCGCGCTGACCTGGCAGACAGTCACCCGCCGCGCCTCGGCGGCATGGCCACTGTCCAACAAGAAGCGGAAGTCATCGGGCGCCGCCTGCGACAGCCGCACGCCGTAGACCTGCCCCGGCCGCATGACATTCACCCCCCGCCGGTCGCCCCCCCCGGTTGCTGGTGCTGGAAGGGTTGTCGAACAACTGCGCCACCACGCGATTGGTCTGGTTGAGGAACCGGACCGTCGTGTTGCAGCCCTGCGCCTGGGCTTCCCATGGCTCCAGGCTGGCGGTGAGGAGCGACAGCAGCGTAGCAAGGCAGGCGCCGCATGGATGACATCAGGGCGGTCTTCAATTGTTTAAATTATTTTATATTTGAGGGAACTTCGGGCAGTTCGGCGAGCGGCTTCGTTCTATTCCGCGATGCCGCCATTCCGCTTAGCGCAAATCCTGTTGTAACGATGCCGTAAGGTGGTTACGCTCCAAGCAGAAATGCTAGCTTCCTGGTCTTTCTGACGCCATATCGCGACACAAATCGCCGCATATCCTGACACGAAGTGCCCGAAACGAGCATTGCAAAGGAAAATGCCGTGAGAAATCTGAATGACAAGTACGACAGGCAGCTCGCCATATCATTTTACACCGGAGTTGATGACGAAACGATCACAGCTTCCACAATGGCGTTGGCCAAGGCCTTCGCCAAAATTAAACCTGGATGTAGTGAGGTTGCTTCGGTCGACATAAGAAATCCAGTTGGTGACGACGATGCAGGCTGGGGCCATATCAAAACTGTAGTTGGCGAACTCACCACGGAATCGCGCATCTATCTCAACGGGCACGGAGATTGGCAGGGACAAACACTTGGAAACAAAGGCCCAAAAGAAACTGCCGCACTGCTCGCCGCCGCAGGCATGCCAGCAGTTAAAACGATTTGCATTACTGCGTGCGGCCTCGGACGCAAGCGCACGACAGGAATTATATTTACTTCCACGACTTCATTTGCATCAAAATTTCATGCAGCCCTCAAGGAAAAACACGGAATAAAAACCGAAGTTCATGCGTATATATATGATGTAGCAGTTTACACAAGACCAAGTATCAACAAAGCTATCGCTAAAGGAAAAATCACTGCCGACGATGGCGAGGCGTTATACGGAAAGAAGGCAACTTTTGTTGGAGAAGACGTTGAGTTGCAGCGCACGAGAAGCAAGCGTATTTTAACCTGGGCTGGAAATTCACAAGTTTCGCGGTGGGCGTATTAAGTCTCTTCAAAATTGACTGTCCCATCGCTATATCCGCCCTGCTCGAAACGAGGCTGCGTGATGCATCGCCTCGTCCCGGGTCTGATCCGCCGCTCCTCGCGCAGGCAGAGAAAGGCAGGTTGCCGATCTGGCCAGTGCCTGGCCGCGAACGCCGCTTCCGCTCGCCTGGGCTCGCGGCAACGCCTCCAGCCCATTGTTCTTGCGAGCCTCTTCACCCGATCCGGTGAACCCATCCGATCGGGAACTGCTCCAGCAGGCGACGTCGACCCCGAGCCCTGCCCCCGGCTCCACCACCAGGCCCACCGGACCGCCGAGCATCCTGCCCAGCGCCCAGAACACCCGCGCCATCAGCGTGCAGGATCCCGGCCGATGGCATTCCGGGTTCGCCGCATCAATGCCCCGGCCGCCGATCCAGCCCGTCAGCACGCCCCCCCGGCGGCACGCTCAGCCCCATGCGCCTTCACCCAAGGCGCCGCACCAGCCCGTGGATCAGCCCGGCCACCGCACCAACCGGAATGCCGAGCAGACCCAGCCCGATGCCGAACAGCCCGACCCCGATGGCGCAGCCTCCGCTGCTGCCCGGCCGCGTGCAATCGGGGTTGAGCATGGAATTGGCCAGGCCGAGCCCGACCCCAACCACCCCGCCAAGCACCGAGGCCAGCACCGCGTAGAGGATGATGCGCCCAAGAATCCCCGCGACGCTGCCGCGCGCCGCGGGGCCCGAGCGCACCAGCACCCCGTATCCCGCCCCCTGCACCGCGGCACAGAGCGCGCTGGCCGGCGCCGCCGAGCGCAGCGCCACCAGCCCGCGCGGCCAATCCGTCCAGAACTGCGCCCCGGGGTCGCAACGCCGCAGCGCCGCTTCCACCTTCGCCGCATCCGCCGGGCCATGGGCGCCGGTGATGGACAGCACCAGCGCATCGGGCGGCGGGCCGTTCAATGCGGCACCTTGTCGGCCTTGCCCTGCCACAGGCGGAAGCCCTCCATCGCCTCCTCGCCCAACAGGCGCGGCAGCGCGCGGTCGGCAACCGGGCGGCACACCTCCTCGTCGATCGCGGCGTCATCGAAGCCTGTCGCGGCGGCATCGGCCTGGTCATTGGCGTCGACGATGCCGCCGATGCGCGCCCGCCGGATGGCGCCGAGGCGCATCGGGCAGGGCGCGCAGCCGGCGTGGCTCACCGCCCCCGACGGGTCATGGGTGCCCAGCGCCTCGCAGGCGGCGCGGATCGCCACCACCTCGGCACGAGCGATGGGGTCGCGGGCGGGCACCGCGGCGTTGCGGCCTTCGCCCAGGATGCGGCCGCCGACCGCGCCGAACAGGCCGCCGCCCTTGCCGACGCCCTGGAAGGACAACGCAATGGCGCGCCGCATGACATCTGCCTCCTGCATCGGTCCCCCCGCGATGATCGATCCGCATCGTTGATGATACCGTGGCTCATCGGCAACAGTGCCGCGAGGAGGAAGCCGGATTGGGGAGGAAAACAGCCCTCGCGCTGGCCTGGTTCGTGACGCAACTATTGCGCGATCCATATCTGGTGAGATGCACGCCAGGTTGCCACCATATCCTGGGATCCGTCCGTTTTCTGCGTCATCCAGCAAAGGCTTGATTTTATGTGAGTAGAATCGTTAATTTTTGATCACAGCGCCAGTTTGAGGGGGACGCAATGGACCAATCCCTGATTGCCGCACTGCATCTCGAAGAGCGCATGATCGTGTCGGAGCTTCGCGGCTCGATACATTTCCGCCGCCTTGAGGAGATCCGGCAGTTGCTGGGCCTCTACGTGGAACAACCCACCATCCGCCAAGCCGAGGAACCGCCCATCGGCGCCATTCTCGACGCCATGCTCGGCGAGCCCGGTCGCGACTCGGTCGTCGCGGCACGCCGGCCGGATGTCATCGTTCTGCATGCCGAACGCGCCATCGCCTGACGCTCGTGCCCTGGCGAACGCCAACAAAAATGCACTTTTTCAGCTTGTTATGGATGAATTCGAACATTTGGACTAAACTAATACCCCGGCCAGCCGGCCGCACCCAAACCGCCATCGCCGCCGCCCGCCCCATCGCGATCCCGCATCGCCGTGCTTAACTCCCCGGCATGACCGGCTTCGCCCTTTCCGCCCTCGACCAATCCTCCGTCGCCACCGGCCGCAGCCCGGGCGACGCGATCCGCGAAACCATCGCCCTCGCCCAGCACTGCGACGCCCTTGGTTTCCGCCGCTACTGGTGCGCCGAACACCACAACTCCGCCTCCCACGCCGGCACCGCGCCCGAGGTGCTGATGGCCGCCATCGCCGCCACCACGCAGCGCATCCGTGTGGGCTCCGCCGGCATCATGCTGCCGCACTACGCCTCACTGAAGGTCGCCGAGCAGTTCCGCGTGCTGGAGGCCATCGCGCCCGGCCGCATCGACCTCGGCGTCGGTCGCGCGCCGGGGTCTGACGGGCGCACCGCCTTCGCGCTCAACCCGCAGGCCAACCAGGCGGCCGACCGCTTCCCCAACCAGGTCATGGAGGTGCTGGGCTGGCACGGCGACGGCCTGCCGGAGAACCACCCCTTCCGCTCCATCATCGCGCAGCCCGCGGTCGATACGCGCCCGCAGATGTGGATCCTGGGCAGTTCGGACTATGGCGCGCAGGTCGCGGGCTATTTCGGCCTGCCCTATTGCTACGCACATTTCTTCACCGATGGCGGCGGGTCGGAACAGGCCATCGCCGTCTATCGCGAGACCTTCGAACCCAAGCCCGACATGCCCGGCCGCCTGGCCGCGCCGCACCCGGCACTGGGCGTCTATTGCCTGGTCGCGGATACGGAAGCCGAGGCGCTGCGCCTGTTCCGCTCGCGCGAGCTGTGGCGCCTCAAGCGCGACCGCGGCCTGTATCTGCCGCTGCCCAGCGTCGAGGAAGCCTCAGCCTACGAATACAACGACCTGGAGCGCGCCCGCGTCGAACGCATGCGCGACACCGCCATGGTCGGCACGCCCGAACAGGTGAAGGCGAAGCTGGAGGCGCTCTCGGCCGCACATGGCGGCATCGCCGAATTCGCCGTCATCACCCATTGCCACGATGCGGCGGCGCGGCGGCGGTCCTATTCGCTGCTGGCGGAGGTGTTCGGGCTTTCGGCGAACGGCGTGGCGCTCGCCGCCGAGTGACGGCGGCACGCTGGCGCGCCGCAATCCCGGCGCCTGCGCCACCTGATCCGCCCCCCCCCGTCCCGCGCGAGGATCGACGCCAGCACCACCCACTGGATTGGCGGAAATCGCTTGCCGGGGCATGGACCCGCTGTGATAGTCACGAGATCGTGCAACAGCCTCATGCCGGCGGGACATCCAAATGTCATATGATCGTCAAGTCATCGTTCAGTTCGACGATGATCCGACCATTGAGGATGGTGCCGTCACTCTTAACAATTATTGCAACATGCGGGGCATACCGTCGCGCATCGTTCGGATGCTCCACTGGTCAAAAACCGGCGATATGAATGTCTTCAGACGTGAGGACATCGCTGTATTGACTGGCGCATTCCAAGATCTGACGAGTAAATCACGAGTATATCTTCTTGCTCACGGTGATTGGCAATCCCGCAGGCTTGATGCCCATGACGCCTTTTCGATCGCCGCGCTGCTGTATAGTTGCAAGATGCCCGCTGTCAAGATCCTCAGCGTGCTGGGGTGCGAGTTGGGGCGCGATATCGGGGGCTCCAACCATCGCAAGACAACTCATTCCATCGATTCATTTGCCGGCACCCTGCATAGGGTGCTCGCATCAATGCACGGTATCCAGCTCCGTTTATACGCGCGCGTTGATGCTGTCGGCGTCCTGACAAGTGACATGGTCACCGACGAGACCTTGATTGGCAAGAAAGTGACCGTCGATCCAGCCACTCAGAAAATCAAGCGTCAGGGCCGACACACCAAATTGGAGTTCTGGTGGGAGGGCACCAAACAAAGGCGCGGCTGGGCGTATTGAGACGTCGCGGTATCGCGTGCAGGTCGCGCCACGACCTGTCGAAGCCTCGATCGATGCCGCACCCGCACCCGCGCGTGCGTTCAACCGACAGGCAGCCGCACCGCCCGATAGCGCGTGGCGAAGCCCCGCCGGCAAGGTGATCGCGTAGGCCGCAGCCGCCATGACAAACCGGGGCGCGCGGCGACGGCCCGCGCCCCAGCCAGCGAGCCTACCTGCGGATGATCACGAAGGGCCGCAGCGGCGTGCCGTTCTGCCGCGCGCGGCGCGCCCGCCACCACAACGACCCGGCGCCGACCAGCCCCGCCACCAGCGCCACCGGCAGCAGGATGCCGATGGCCAGCACCGCGAGCCCCGCCAGCACCAGCCCGCCGGCGACCATCGCCACCAGCATCCCGGCCGCGCCCAGGCGCGCCAGCATTCGGTCGAGCGGCCCGCCAGTCGCGCGCGGGGCCGCCCCAGGGGATGCAGCGTCGGCGAACTGGCCTTCGGGGGTCATGTCGATCACAGGCGGGCGTCGGTTCGTTTCCATGGCCACCATGACGTGGCCAGGACAGGGCCTCGGGTCAAGCCCTGTCACATTCCGTGACGCGGCGGCGCCCTATTCCGGCCGCACGACCAGCGTGGTCCCGTCCACGCCCTCCACCCGCACGCGGGTGCCGGCGGGGCTGTCCGCCACGTCTCGCGGCAGGCGCGCCGCCCAGTCGGAATCGCCCACGCGCACGCGCGGCCCGGCGGTGCCGGGGTCGGTCAGCACGCCGAAGCGCCCGATCAGCCCGGAATCGGGCGTGTTCAGGCGCGGCCGCGGGCGCTGGCGCAGCCGCAGCGCCACCGCGATGCCGGCGGCCAGCAGCACCACGAAACTCGTCACCGTCACCCAGAAGGGCGGCGCCACCGCGAACAGCAGCAGCCCCGTGCCGAGCGCGGCGATGCCGATCCACAGGAGGAAGACGCCGGGAAGGACGGTCTCCGCGCCGAGCAGCACCAGCCCGGCGAGGATCCAGATCAGCGCGGCGTCCATGGCGAGGGCATCTCCGGGGCTGGGGCCGACGGGCGCGGCGGCCGCGGCGGCGCTTGCCCATCCGGCCCGCGCAGCAATTCCATCGCCTGGGTGATGCCACCGGCCAGCGCGCTGCTCTCCATCGGCACGATCACCAGCTTCTGGGCGGTGTTGCCGGCCAGCACCTCGAACGCCTTCACATACTTGTCGGCGATGAAATACCGCAGCGCATCGGTGCCGGCGCCGGAGGCAGCCTCGCCCACCATGCGCGTCGCGTTGCTCTCGGCCTGGGCCAGGCGCTCGCGCGCCTCGGCATCGCGCTTGGCGGCTTCCAGCCGGCCTTCCGCCTCCAGGATCTGCGCCTGCTTCGCACCCTCGGCGCGCTTGATCTCGGCCTCGCGCTCGCCCTCGGCCTTCGCCACGGTGGCGCGGCGCTCGCGCTCGGCGGTCATCTGCAGGTTCATCGCGCGGATCAGGTTCTCCGGCGGCTCGATCTTCCTGATCTCGACACGCGCGATTTTCACCCCCCAGGGGTCGGTCGCGCCGTCCAGGATGCTCAGCAGCTGCGAATTGATCCGATCGCGCGAGGACAGCGTCTGGTCCAGGTCCATCTCGCCGATCACCGCGCGGATATTGGTCATGGACAGCGCGGTCAGCGCCTGTTCCAGGAACTGCACGGCATAGGCCGCCTTGGCCGGGTCCATCACGCGGTAATAGACGATGCCGTCCACCGCGACGGTCGCGTTGTCGCGCGTGATGACCGACTGCTCGGGAATGTCGAGCACCACCTCCTGCACGTTCATCCGCCGCCCGATCGTGTCGATGAACGGAATGATGAAGTTCAGCCCGGGACTGAGCATGGAGGTGAAGGCGCCGAAGCGCTCCACCGTCCAGACCTCGCCCTGCGGCACGGTGCGTATGCCGCGCGTGGCGACCAGCACCGCCAGCAGCAGCGCGACAATGAGGACGATGGTGGTCGGCGAGAGGATGTCGAGCAGGTTCATGGCGCGGTGAGCCTAGCCCCTGCGCGCGCGAAACGGAACGCCGGCCTTGCCGGCACGCGCGGGCGGCGGGACGATGGGCGAAGCATTTCACGGGAGCGACGCAATGTCCGGCAGCAACCAGCCCCTGACGGTGGACCTTTCCGGCCTGCGCGTCGCGATCAGCGCCGGCGCCGGCGGCATCGGGCGAGTCATGGCCGATGCCTTCGCCGCCCGCGGTGCGAAGGTCTTCGTCTGCGACGTCGATGCCGAGTCGCTGGCCGACTGCCCCCACCCCAGGATGCGCGCCGACATGGGCGAGACCGCGGAATGCGAAGCCTTTGTCGAAGCCGCGGCGGCGCAACTCGGCGGCCTCGACGTGCTGGTGAACAATGCCGGCATCGCCGGCCCCACCGCGCGCGTCGAGGATGTCGACCCCGCCGCGCTGGACGCCACGCTGCGGATCGACCTGGCCTCGATGTTCCACACCGCGCGCGCCGCGGTGCCGCATCTGCGCGCGGCCGGCGGCGGGTCCATCGTGAACCTGTCCTCGGCCGCCGGGCGCTTCGGCTTCCCGCTCCGCAGCCCCTATGCCGCGGCGAAATGGGGGGTGGTCGGCTTCACCAAGTCGCTGGCGATCGAACTCGGCCCCGAGCGCATCCGCGTCAACGCCATCTGCCCCGGCCTGGTGGCCGGCGAGCGCATCCGCCGCGTCATCGAGGCCAAGGCCCAGGCCCAGGGCGTGTCTTTCCGCGAGAAGGAGGCCGAACTCCTGAAGGACGTATCCCTGCGCTGCTACGTCACCCAGCACGACATCGCCAACATGGCGCTGTTCCTGTGCTCTCCCTTCGGCGCGACCATCAGCGGCCAGGCGCTGGCGGTGGATGGGGACACGCAGCGCCTGGGGTAGGCGCCGTGATGCAGCTTGTCGGCGTCAACCGGTCGCCCTTCACGCGTCGGGTAGCCATCACGCTCCATCTCTACGGGGTCCCTTTCGAGCAGCTTCCGCTGTCCGGCTTCGGCAACCGCGCCGAGGTGAGGGCGGCCAATCCGCTCGGCCGCATCCCCGCCCTGGTGCTCGATGATGGCGAGACCCTGATCGACAGTGGCGCGATCATCGACCACCTCGACCAGGTGCATGGCGGGACCCTGCCCTTGACGCCCGTGTCCGGGCCGGACCGGCGCGCCGTCCTGAAGGCGTCGGCGATGATGATGGGAGCCTGCGACAAGGCGTTGCAGGCTGCCTACGAGCGCAACCACCACCCGCCGGAGAAGCTGCACCAGCCTTGGATCGACGATTGCATGGCGCAGGTGGCGCAAGCCCTGGCCGCCGTCGAAGCCATGATGGAACCCGATGCGCCCTACCTCCTGCTGGGCCGGATCACCCAGGCTGACGTCAGTGCCTTCGTTGCCGAACGGCTCGCCAGGGGCCTCGGACTCGACACGGATGGCCGGATGCCGCGCCTTCGCGCGCTGACCCGGCGGCTCGCCGCCACGCCGCCCTTCGCCCTGACGGAGCCCTAGCAGCCTGTCGTTCAGGGATGGCCCATCCAGGCCATGCCCGCCACGCCGCCGGATGCCCCGGACAGGGCGCCGGCCGCGGGCGGCCTGGCACTGTTGGCCGCGACGCTGTGACGCCGCCGGGGGCTTCGGGTAGCGTCCCGCCGATGACCGACCCGATCCGCTCCCTCGACGACCTCGCCCCCGGCATGGCCTGGGACCTCGGCACGCTCACGCTCTCGCATGAGGAGGTCGTCGCCTTCGCGTCGAAATACGACCCGCAATACTTCCACCTCGACCCCGAGGCGGCGAAGGACAGCATCTTCGGCGAATTGGTCGCGAGCGGCCTGCACACGCTCTCGGCCGTCTTCGGGCGTGTCATGGGCAGCGGGCTGCTCGCGCAGGTCTCGCTCGGCGGGAACCAGATCGACACGAAGTGGCCCGCGCCGCTGCGCCCCGGCGAGGAAATCGCCATTCGTACCGAGGTGGTAGAGCTGCGCCCCTCGCGCTCCGGCCGCCCGCTCGGGGTCGCGAAGCTGAAGCACACCGGCACGCGCGTCTCGGACGGCGTCGTGGTGATCGAGGCGATGGGCACGCATTTCCTGAAGCGTTGACGCCCGCTGGCGTCACCCGAGAAAGCTGACGCCCCCTGGCGTCACCCGAGAAAGCTCACGCCCGCTGGCGTCACCCTGAAGCGTTAAGGCCCGCCAGCGTCACCGCGCCATCGGCCAGCGCCACAGCGACCAGAGTGTCGGCCTCGGTCGCCGGCTGGCCCAGCCCGGCCAGCACCAGGTGCCGCGCGCCGGGCATCACGCTGGTCACCCGCGCGATCGGCAGGTCGGCCCGCCACAGCAGCGCGCCCGCCGCATCCAGCCGCAGCAGCGTCAGCCGCTGCCCCGGCCTGCCTTCCAGCACCAACACCCCCGGCGGGTCACCGAGCAGGATCGGCGCCTCGCCCCCCGCGGTCAGGAAGCCCGCCAGGGTCAGCCCCGCCACGCCGGGCAGGCGCGCCACATCGACCAGCCGTTCCGCCTGGCCGAAGCGGTCCGGGAAATGCGCCGGCCAGCCCGGCGGCGCGGCCGATCCCATCCGCACCGCGCCGCGCCACAGTTGCTGCGTCGTCCCCGCCCCCGGCGCGGTGGGCGACAGGAACCGCGTGCCCGGCCCGCGCGCCGCCACCGGCGCCTCCAGTGTCACCGACGCCGCCGGCAGGCCGAGCCAGGCCTCGCCGAGCCGCGCCTCCAACACCCGGAACGCGGTCGGTCCGCCCGGGCCGAAGGCGGCAGCGGCACTGAGCGCCGGCAGCGGCCGCGGCGCCGGCGCCACCGCCGGCGAGGCCACGAAATCGCGCGGGTCGATCCGCCAGGGCGGCCCGCCGCGCGGTTCGAACACCAGCGCATCCGCCAGCCGCAATTGCCCGCGCACCGGGCTCGCGAGACCGGGCACCGCGGCATTCCGCCGGGCGATACCGGACTGGTCGGCCAGCACAGCGCCGTCCAGCGCCGAGACCGCGCCGAGCCCATCCAGCCAAAGCCAAATTGTCCCGCCCTGTTCGCCGATCAGCCCGTCGCGCATGTCATTGCTGCCGCGGCTGTCGATGCGCCCGCGCTCCATCGTGACCAGGTGCGCGACGAAGCGCGTCACCAGGTCGGGCAGCGCCAGGGCGTGCAGTTCCACCTGCTCGCGCGGGGCGGGCTGGTCGGACCCGTCGGTGGCATCCTGCTCGCCGCGCCGGGTCAGCAGGAACAGCGTGTCCTGCCCGCCCAGGCTGGTCCGCAGCGGCGGCGGCATCAGGCGGCGCGGGCCCAGGCGCTGCGGCGGCGTGCCTTCGAAGGCGGCGTACATCGCCCCGCCGACCAGCGCGGTCGTCATCAGCCCGACATAGATGCCGGCCGTCACCAGGAAGCGCCGGCCGGCGCCGCCCGCCGCCGGCTGCGCGGGCGCGTCGCCCTGCCCCGGCGGCCAACTCACCGCCGGCGGCTCAGCGGCAGGAACACGACCCGCCGACGCCGCCGAAATTGCGCCGGGCGAAGCCCTCGGCCTCCGAGCGCAGGTTGAAGCCCTGGCTCATGGGGCAGGCGCCGAGCTGGCTTCGCATCTGGTCTGGGCTGCGCTGGTCCACCTGGATGCGCCCGCGCACGCAATAGGCGTAGTAATCCGCCAGCGCGGCGGTCGGCGCCAGCAGCGCGAGGCCGAGCAGGATGGCAGGAACCCTGTGCATGGCGGCCCCCGTCAGCGGCAGGAACAGGGGCGGCCGGGACCGCCGAAATTGTTGCGCGCGAAATCCTGCGCCGAGGACAGAAAGCCGAATTTCGGCCCCATCTGGCACACCCCCGACCCGCGCGCGATCCGCATCTGGTTCGGGTCGCGGCTGTCCACCTCGATCCGGTTGTTGGCGCAATAGACGTAGTAGTCGGCATGGGCGGCGGCGGGCGCCAGAACGGCGGCCACGGCCAGCGCAGCGAACAGCAGTCTCATTGCGACCATCCTCCGGGTTGTTTCCCGGAACGAAGGATGCGGCGCTGCGCGGTGCCTGTGCAAGTGATCCGCCTTGCGAAATGGACGCGCGAACGGCGTCCCGGCGCGAGGCTGTGAAGCCCTTCACGCCCAGCCTGTTCGCCATGCGCCATCCGATGGACCGCCCTGCCGCGGCGTTCCGCGACCGCGATTCTCCTCGACGCGCCGCGGTCGCTGGAATCGGTTGGTGAAGCGGGACGCCGAATGCTGCTGTAGCCTCCTCGTCCGGGACCACGGAGGAGGCAGCCATGGACACCGAGGCACGGGTGGCGGGCCACTATGCCCGCGGCGGCGGTCTGGAGGCGGCCATCCTCCAGGCTTTGGCGGATGCGGGGAAGGATCCCGAACGGCTCGCGCCCGAGGACCTGGCGCCGCTCGAGGAATTTCACACCGGCGGACGGCAGGCCACGATCGATCTCGCAGCGCGCATGGGCCTGCGCCCGGGGTTGAATCTTCTCGACATCGGTTGCGGCATCGGCGGCGCGGCGCGCTTCCTCGCCCGGGAACACGGCTGCCGGGTGACCGGCATCGACCTGACCGAGGAATACGTCGCCGTCGCCAAGGCGCTGACCCGACGTGTCGGCCTTGAGGCGACGGTGTCGTTTTGCCAGGGTTCCGCGCTCGCGCTGCCCTTCGCCGATGGCGAATTCGACGGCGCCTACATGCTGCATGTCGGGATGAACGTCGCCGACAAGGGCGCGCTGTTCGCGGGCCTGCGCCGCGTGCTCCGGCCCGGTGCGGTATTCGGCGTCTATGACGTGATGCGCCTCGGATCTGGCGAACTCGACTTCCCGCTGCCCTGGGCCTCGATGCCCGAGGCGAGTTTCGTCGAGGAGCCGTCAGCCTACCGGCAGGCGCTCCTGGCGGCGGGCTTCACGATCGAGGCCGAGCGCGAACGTCGGGAGTTCGGTCTGAAGGGGTTGCGCGCGACGCTCGACCTGCTGGCGCGCTCGGGCCTGCCGCCGCTCGGGACGCACCTGCTGATGGGGGAGGAGGCGTATCCCCGGAAGATCGCCAACCAGGCGGCGGCGCTGGAACGGAGCCTGGTCGGGCCGGTGGAGATCATTTCGCGCGCCGCCTGACGGACGGCGCGAACCCGGCCCAAGGAATCCCCGGGAGCGCCACGCTCCCGAGGACCACCACGATCATCATCGGCCGCCAACGGCGGCCGATGAATTCAGGCGCTCTTCGCCATGATCTCGTCCGCGATGTTCCGCGGCACGGGATCGTAGTGGTGGAACTGCATCGAGAAGGACGCACGCCCCTTCGTCATGCCGCGCAGGTTCGAGATGTAGCCGAACATCTCCTTCAGCGGCACATGCGCGCGCACGATCACCGACGTGCCCGCCATGTCCTGCGACTGGATCACGCCGCGGCGGCGGTTCAAGTCGCCCACCACGTCGCCCACATGGTCCTGCGGCGTGGTGACTTCCACGTCCATGATCGGCTCCAGGATGACCGGGCCGGCCTTCTTCATGCCTTCGCGGAAGCAGGCCTTGGCGGCGATTTCGAAGGCCAGCGCCGACGAGTCGACGTCGTGGTACTTGCCGTCCACCAGCGTGTACTTGAAGTCCACGGTCGGGAAGCCGGCCAGCACGCCGGTATCGGCCTGCACCTTGATGCCCTTCTCCACCGCGGGGACGTATTCGCGCGGCACCGCGCCGCCGACCACGCCGTTGACGAACTCGATGCCGTCGTTGCGTTCCTTGGGCTCGAAGACGATCTTCACTTCCGCGAACTGGCCCGAACCGCCGGTCTGCTTCTTGTGGGTATAGGTCTCGGTGTGGGACTTCGAGATCGTCTCGCGATACGCCACCTGCGGCGCGCCGATATTCGCATCCACGCCGTATTCGCGCTTCAGCCGGTCGATGATGATCTCGAGGTGCAGCTCGCCCATGCCGGACAGGATGGTCTGGCCGGTCTCCTGGTCGGTGCGCAGGCGCAGGCTCGGGTCCTCGCCGGCCAGCTTCTGCAGGCCGAGCGTCATCTTCTCCACACCCTCCTTGGTCTTGGGCTCGACCGAGATGTCGATGACCGGCACCGGGAAGGCCATGCGCTCCAGGATCACCGGGTCGTCGTTCGACGCCAGCGTGTCGCCGGTGCCGGTGTCCTTCAGCCCGACGAAGGCCGCGATGTCGCCGGCGCTGACTTCCTTGATTTCCTCACGCTTGTCGGCGTGCATCTGGAACATGCGGCCGATGCGCTCTTTGTGGCCCTTGGTCGTGTTCATGACCATGTCGCCCTGGCGGAGAATGCCGGAATAGACGCGCACGAAGGTGAGGTTGCCGTACTTGTCGTTGATGATCTTGAAGGCGAGGCCAGCGAAGTTGCCTTCCGGCTTCACCGGGATGATGCGGCGCGGGGCCGACTCGTCCTGGCCTTCCTCGGGGGCGACCTTGATGCCTTCGACGTCCACCGGGCTCGGCAGGTAGTCGATCACGGCGTCGAGCAGGGGCTGCACGCCCTTATTCTTGAAGGCCGAGCCGCAGAGCACCGGGCGGAACTCGCCCGAGATGGTGCCCTTCTTGATGCAGCGCTTCAGCGTCTCGGTCGAGACATTGCCGTCGGCGAAGTATTCTTCCATCGCCGTCTCATCGATGCCGACCGCGGTGTCGAGCAGGATCTGACGATATTCCGCGACCTTGTCGGCCATGTCGGCCGGGATCGGCACTTCATGGTACTTGGCGCCGAGCTCGTCGCCTTCCCAGATCAGCGCCTTCATCTCGACGAGATCAACGATGCCCTTAAGCTGGTCCTCGATGCCGATCGGCAGCTGCAGCGCGACCCAGTTGATGCCGAGCTTCTCGGTCAGGGTCGCGGCGGCCTTGTAGAAATCGGCGCCGGTGCGGTCGAGCTTGTTGATGAAGATGATGCGCGGCACGTTGTAGCGGTCGGCCAGGCGCCAGTTGGTCTCGGACTGCGGCTGCA
>LNFM01012047.1_pt1 | contig 14195 bp, 13 predicted proteins | sample 596031 | NCBI WGS metagenome assembly LNFM01 (sample SAMN04254537, study PRJNA301005) | activated carbon metagenome | isolation source: dual media filters at the Ann Arbor, Michigan drinking water treatment plant | place: USA: Ann Arbor
TGGGCATGTAGATGCCGAAGGCCGCGTTGGAAATGCTTTCGCTCAGCAGCGAGAGCATGAGCAGGCCGGGGATGATGTAGGCGCCGTAGCTCACACCGTCGATGTCGCCCATGCGCGAGCCGATGGCTGAGCCGAAGACGATGAAGTACAGCGAGGTGCTGAGCACCGGCGCAATGATGCTTTGTGCCCAGGTGCGCAGGGCGCGGTTCATTTCGAACTGGTAAATGGCACGCACCGCGTGAATGTTCAACCCCATCATGCTCGGGCCTCTTCTTTCTTCTCGTGCACCAGGCTGACAAAGATGTCTTCCAGCGAACTCTCGCTGGAGCGCAGGTCCTTGAAGTGGATGTCGTTGTCGGCCAGCGCGCGCAGCAGTTCGGCAATCCCGGTGTCGTCCTTCTGCGCGTCAAACGTGTAGGTGAGGGCGTGGCCGCCCTCGGTGATCTCCAGCGCCCAGGGCGCGAGCGCCTCGGGTACATGGTCGATGGTCTGCTGCAGCGTGAGCGTGAGCTGCTTCTTGCCCAGCTTGCGCATGAGCACGTGTTTGTCTTCCACCAGGACCAGCTCGCCCTTGGCGATCACGCCGATGCGATCGGCCATGTCTTCGGCTTCTTCGATGTAGTGCGTGGTGAGGATGATGGTGGTGCCCGCTTCGCGCAGCGCCCGCACCATGCGCCACATGTCGTGGCGCAGTTCCACGTCCACACCCGCGCTGGGTTCGTCCAGGAACAGGATCTTGGGCTCGTGCGAGAGCGCCTTGGCAATCAGCACGCGGCGCTTCATGCCGCCCGAGAGCGCCATGATCTTGCTGTCCCTCTTGTCCCAGAGCGAGAGGTCCTTGAGGATCTTCTCGATGTAGGCCGGGTCGGGCGCCTTGCCGAAGAGACCCCGGCTGAAGCTCACCGTGGCCCAGACGGTTTCAAACGAATCGGTGTGCAGTTCCTGCGGCACGAGACCGATGGCGGCGCGGGCTGCGCGGTAGTCGCGCACGGTGTCGTGGCCGTCGGCGATCACGGTGCCTTCGGTGGCGTTGACCATGCCGCAGATGACGCTGATCAGCGTGGTCTTGCCGGCGCCGTTGGGGCCGAGCAGGGCCAGGATCTCGCCGCGGCGGATGTCGAGGTCGACCCTCTTGAGAGCCTGAAAACCGCCCGCATAGGTTTTGCTGACGCCGCGCACAGAGACGATCGCCTCGGTGCCGGGGCTGGTGGGAATGGAAGACATGGGGGCTCCACGGAAGGTGGATGAAAAAGAGGATGGATTCTAGGCTGTATCTGTGTACAGTGTTCGCTCCATGCCCACCACCCACATTCCCCTGCAGGCCATCAAGGGCCGCGGCCTGGCCCAGCACCAGCCGCACCGCTTCGAGCGCGATGCCCGCGAGGCGTTCGACGACGGCTGGGGCGCGTTCGACGACGCGGTGCAGGCCCGTGACGAGGCGCCGCCACCAGCCACCGAGGTGAGCTTTGAAGACGCCAAAAGCGCCATCACCCGCAACGACTCACCCGACATCGGCTTTCGCCTCGGCCTCAACCCGTACCGGGGCTGCGAACACGGCTGCGTGTACTGCTACGCGCGGCCCAGCCACAGCTACCTCAACCTCTCTCCCGGCATCGACTTTGAAACGAAGCTGATCGCCAAGCGCAACATCGCGCAGGTGCTGCAGCGCGAGCTGGCCAGCCCGCGCCACGTGCCCGATCTGCTGGCCATCGGCACCGTGACCGACGCCTACCAACCCATCGAGCGCAAGCTGCGGCTCATGCGCGGTGTGTTGCAGGTGCTGGGCGACACGCGCCACCCGCTGGCCATCGTCACCAAGGGCAGTGGTGTGGAGCGCGACATCGATCTGCTCGCGCCCATGGCCGCGCAGGGCCTGGCGGCGGTGTATGTGACCATCACCTCGCTCGACGCGAAGCTCACCCGACTGCTGGAGCCGCGCGCCGCCGCGCCGCACCGCCGCCTGCGCACCATCCGCACGCTGGCCGAGGCCGGCATTCCTGTGGGCGTGAGCGTGGCGCCGCAGATCCCGTTCATCAACGACGACATGGAACAGGTGCTGGAGGCCGCGTTCGAGGCCGGCGCACGGCGCGCCTTCTACACCGTGCTGCGCTTGCCGCACGAGTTGAGCCCCATGTTCCGCCAGTGGCTGGAACTGCACTACCCGGACCGGGCCGCGCGTGTGATGGCCCGCGTGCAGGAGATGCGCGGCGGGCGCGACTACAACGCCGACTTTGCGCAACGCATGAAAGGCAGCGGCGTGTGGGCCGACCTGCTGCGCCAGCGGTTTGAAAAAACCTGCGACCGCCTGGGCTACGCCCGCGAACGTGAACCGCTGAACACCGGCCTCTTCAGGCCGGCGGGGCTGCAGGGACAGCAGTCGCTATTCTGATCAGCGCCAGCGCGTCCGCGCGCCAATGGTGCAGCGCTTCGTAAAAACCTTCCCACACGCAGCCATTGCAGCCCCGCCCGCAGCAGGTGACGGGTTCGGGCGGGGGCGAACGCAAAGCGGTGTCCAGCACCACGCCCTGGCGCTGCGCCAGGCCACGCAGATGCGCCACCAGCGCCTGCGCCGTGGCGAGGTCGGCCAGCGGCACCACAGCCGTGTCGTGCCGCACGAAGCGGGGCTGTGTACGGCCCTCGAACTCACCCGTCTCGCCAAACATGGCGGCCGGTCGCACCCACTGGCCCCAGCCGCCGTAGAGCGCGCGGTAGAGCGTCATGCCCTGCAGGGTTTCGCTGCAGCGCACGGTGTCCAGCACCTCGTACCAGCCGCCCTTGTAGTGGCGGTACAGGCCGGGCGGGGTGGGAAGGTCACCGTCTTGCGCAGTGGCGGGTGTGTCGGGGTGTGGCATGAGCCCGCTGATTTTAGGGACGCGCGCCTTATCCTCGGTCTTTGCCCGCACCGAACGCCAAGGTGAACACCCATGCTGGACCTCCTGATCACCCACGCCACCCTGCCCGACGGCCGCACCCACATGGGCGTGGCCGTGCAGGACGGCCGCATCGTTGAAGTGACCGAGGGACTGCAGGCGCCGGCCCACGAAACGCTGGACGCTGGCGGCCAGCTGCTCACGCCGCCGTTCTGCGACCCGCACTTCCACATGGACGCCACGCTCAGCTATGGCCTGCCGCGCGTGAACCAGAGCGGCACCTTGCTGGAAGGCATTGCGCTCTGGGGCGAGCTCAAGCCGCTGCTGACTGAAGAAGCCCTGGTGGAGCGCGCGCTGGCGTATGGCGACTGGGCCGTGGCCAAGGGTCTGCTCGCCATCCGCAGCCACGTGGACACCAGCGACCCGAGCCTGCTGCCGGTGCGCGCCATGCTGGAGGCCAAACGCCTCATGGCGCCTTACCTCGACGTGCAGCTGGTCGCATTTCCGCAAGACGGCGTGTTGCGCTCAGCCGGCGGGCTGAACAACCTCGTCCGTGCGCTGGAACTGGGTGTGGACGTGGTCGGCGGCATCCCGCATTTCGAGCGCACGTATGGAGAGGGCACTGCCAGCGTGAAGCTGCTGTGCGAACTGGCCGCCGAGCGGGGCCTGCCGGTGGACATGCACTGCGACGAAAGCGATGACCCGCTCTCGCGCCACATCGAAACCCTGGCCTTCGAAACACACCGCCTGGGCCTGCAGGGTCGTGTGAACGGCTCGCACCTCACCTCCATGCACAGCATGGACAACTACTACGTGAGCAAACTCATTCCATTGATTGCCGAGGCCGGCGTGAGCGCCGTGGCCAACCCGCTGATCAACATCACACTGCAAGGCAGGCACGACACCTACCCCAAACGCCGCGGCATGACTCGTGTGCCCGAACTCATGGCCGCCGGTGTGACCGTGGCCTTTGGCCACGACTGCGTGATGGACCCCTGGTACTCGCTGGGCAGCGGCGACATGCTGGAGGTGGCCCACATGGGCCTGCATGTGGCGCAGATGACCAGCCAGGACGGCATGCGCCAGTGTTTTGAAGCGGTGACCAGCAACGCGGCGAAGGTGATGGGATTGAGCGGCTACGGCATTGAAGCGGGCAAGGACGCCAGCTTCGTGCTGCTGCAGGCGCGCGACCCGATCGAGGCGATCCGCCTGCGCGCCACCCGGCTGAAGGTGTGGCGCCGGGGCAGGTTGCTGTCGGAGATGGCGCCCGCCACCGCACGTCTGAACCTGCCCCCACGCTGAACCCCGCAAACGCAGGGCCCTTAGACGTTCAGATCTTCGCGCCGGTGATGTAGCTGTCGTAGCGCCATTCCGAGAAGCGACTCCACAGGATCTGTTCGCGCTGGAAAGCGCGCATGTCCTGGTGGATCTTCTTGAACTCGGGCGACTTGGCCTCGTGCGCTGCGAAGACTTCCATCGAAGCCTTGAAGCCGGCGTCCATCACGGCCTTGGAGAAGGGCATGAGCTTGGTGCCGCTGGCCACCAGGCGCTTGAGTGCCGGCGGATTCTGCGCATCGTATTTGGCCGTCATGTCTCGCGCAGCCACCGCACCTGCGGCACGCACGATCGCCTTGTTCTCTGCCGACAGCGCATCAAAAGCCTTCTTGTTGATGAAGAACTCCAGCTCGGCGCCGCCCTCCCACCAGCCGGGGTAGTAGTAGTACGGAGCCACCTTGTTGAAGCCCAGACGTTCGTCGTCGAACGGGCCGACAAATTCGGTGGCGTCCAGCGTGCCCTTTTCGAGCGCCTGGTACACCTCGCCGGCGGGCATGTTCTGCGCCACCACACCCAGCTTGGCCATGGCTTCGCCGAACAGACCGCCGCCCAGGCGCATCTTCAGCCCTTTGAGGTCGGCCACGGTCTTGATTTCCTTGCGGTACCAGCCACCCATCTGGGTGCCCGTGTTGCCCGCGCTCATCGAGACAATGTTGAACTTCGCGTAGAACTCGTCCATCAGCTTGCGGCCGTTGCCGTGCTCCATCCAGGCGTCCATGTGGCGCGCGGTCAGGCCGAACGGCACGGCGCAGCCGAAGGCAAAGATCGGGTCCTTGCCGGTGAAGTAGTACGAAGCGGTCTGCGCCATCTCGACGGTGCTCTCCTGGATCGCGTCGACCACACCAAATGCCGGGACGAGTTCGCCAGCGGGGTGCACCGACACTTCGAAGCGCCCGCCCGACAGGGCCTTGACCGTCTCGGAGAACTTTTCAGCAGAGCCGAAGATCGTGGGCAGCGATTTGGGGAAGCTGGAAGCCATGCGCCAGCGCACGGCAGCTTGCGCGTGGACGGCCGGTGCGATACCGGCGGTGAGCACGCCGGCGATGCCGGCATTTTTGATGATGGAACGACGATCCATGAAATGGCTTTCTCTGGGTGGTTGTTGATGGAAACATGCAGGCCCGATCCGCAAGGGAGGGCGCCGGGGAGGATTCCCCCCGCGAGGGAGGGAACCCGGAGTTTGCCACGGTGCCCAGGCGTTCGCTGTCGCCTGCGTTGGCCGCGGTCTGCTCGCTGGCGCACAGATGCCCTGCTGCGTCTCGTCCAAGCTGCGGGGTTGCGCGCACCTTGACCTGGGTCAATGCACCGGGCGCGCTCCTGCAAGAGACTCCCATTGACCACCCCGGCATGCTCAGGGGAAGTGTCTTGCGCTTCATTCAACGAAAGGCCATTCCATGTTTCCATAGTACCGAGACCTCATCACCAGCCTGAAGAACAACGACCACCACTTCACGCGGTTGTTCGACCAGCACAACGAGCTCGACCAGAAGATCAAGAACATGGAAGCCGGCATCGCGATGGCCACCAACACCGAGATCGAAACGCTCAAACGCGAAAAGCTGCAGCTCAAGGACGAGCTCTACGCCATCCTCAAGAAGGCCAGCGCCGCCTGACCTGCCGGACTTGTTCAACCACTTCAGGAGTACCCCATGGCCACCATGATGAAAGCCGCCGTGTTTGTCGAGAAGAACCGCATCGAGGTGGTGGACAAACCCATTCCCGATGTGGGCCCGAACGACGCGCTCATCCGCATCACCACCACCACCATCTGCGGCACCGACGTGCACATCCTCAAGGGTGAGTACCCGGTGGCCAAGGGGCTGACCATCGGGCACGAGCCGGTGGGCGTGATCGAAAAGCTCGGCAGCGCCGTGCAGGGCTACACCGAAGGCCAGCGCGTCATTGCCGGCGCCATCTGCCCCAACTTCAATTCTTACGCCGCGCAAGATGGCGCGCCCTCGCAGGACGGCAGCTACCTCATTCCCCAGGGCCTGTGCGGCTGCCACGGCTTCAAGGCCACGGCGGGCTGGCGCTTCGGCAACCTCATCGACGGTACACAGGCCGAATACGTGCTGGTGCCCGACGCCCAGGCCAACCTCGCGCCCATCCCTGACGGCCTGACCGACGAGCAGGTGCTGATGTGCCCCGACATCATGTCCACCGGATTCAAGGGCGCAGAGAACGCGAACATCCGCATTGGCGACACCGTGGTGGTGTTTGCGCAAGGGCCCATCGGGCTGTGTGCCACGGCCGGCGCGCGCTTGCTGGGCGCTTCCACCATCATCGGCGTGGACGGCAACGACCATCGGTTGGATATCGCCAAAAAAATGGGCGCGGACATCACGCTCAATTTCAAGAACTGCGACGTGGTCGACGAGATCATGAAGATCACCGGTGGGCGCGGTGTCGACTCGGCCATTGAAGCGCTGGGCACGCAGACCACGTTCGAGTCGGCCCTGCGCGTGCTCAAACCGGGCGGCACGCTGTCCAGCCTCGGCGTGTATTCCAGCGACCTCACCATTCCCCTGGGCGCGTTCGCCGCCGGATTGGGCGACCACCGCATCGTCACCGCGCTGTGCCCAGGCGGCAAGGAGCGCATGCGCCGCTTGATGAACGTGGTGGCCTCCGGCCGCATCGACCTGGGCCTGATGGTCACCCACCAGTTCAAGCTCGACGACATCGTGGCCGCGTACGAGCTGTTTGCGAACCAGCGCGACGGTGTGTTGAAGGTGGCGATCAAGCCCTGAAGCAGGGTGGCTCCTGTCTGTGTACGTTGAAGTACAGACCCGGCCCCGCCGGGAGGTGAGCATGGGTGCACTCCGTCCACTTCACAGGGGAACACCCATGAGCCCATCCAGCACGCCTTCCTCAACAACCGAACTGGTTGACAAAGACATGGCCGAGCAGGCCCGACCCGGCCACGGCATTCCCTCTCAAGATCCGGAGGCGGCGGCACAGTCGCCGCTGAACCCCGATGAAGCGGAGCGCGAGGCCAACTCCGTGCTGGCTGGCGGTGGCGTGATCGTGGGCGCAGCGGCGGGGGCGGCCATCGGCACCCTCGTGGCCGGCCCGGTGGGCGCGGTGGTGGCGGGTACGGTAGGCGCCGTTGCCGGCGCGCTCGGTGGTGTGGCCGCTGGCCCGCTGGTGAGCCAGGACGAACCAGACGCTGCCGACAAATTGAAGAAGGCGAACAAGGCGCCCGTCAAGCCCTGAGCATGTCAGCCCAGGGCCTTCATGGCACGCGGTACAGCGCGCAGAGCTTGTTGCCGTCTGGGTCGCGCACATAGGCCAGGTGCATGCTGCCCGATGGGCCGCCGCGCGGGCCGGGTGCGTCTTCAATCGACACGCCACCATGCGCCACGGCCGTGTCGTGAAACGCCTGCAACTGCTCAGCTGACGCGCACTTGAACCCGATGGTGCCGCCGTTGGCGGGGCAGGCTGCCTCCCCGTTGATGGGTTCGGTCACGCAGAACGAGGTGCCTTCGTGGCGGAAGAAGAGCCGCTTGTGGCCTGACGCCGCCGTGTTTTCCACCGGTGCGCCCACGCCGAGCGTGCCGAGCACGGCGGTATAGAAGATCTTGGAGCGCTCAAGGTCGTTGGACCCGACCATCACATGACTGAACATTGTTGTTTCCTTGTGGCAAAAAATTTTGCAGGCGGATGCTATCGCGTGAAGAGGAGTTGAGTGGGTTGCAAGGCTGAAAGCGGCCTGCAGGGGCTGGCTCGGCCAACGTGCCAGACTCCGCGTACCCGGATGGCCGGGCGCTGCCTCTGCCGGCTTGCACGGCTGCGGCGATCCCGTTCACCCACTTCTGGAGGTACCTGCGTGAAACAAAGTCTGGTCAGAAACGGCTTCATCGCAGCCGGTGTCATGAACATCGGGGGTGTCCTGCTGTTCTCCCGTGCTTTCACCAACGACGCCATCGCTGAAGCCGATCCCGTCGTCATGTCGAACTTTGGCCTTTTGATGATTGCTGTGTGGGGTTTGGCCTACCTGGGTGCCGCAACGGCGAGCACAGGTATCAAGTGGCTGGCCGGCGCCTTTGCCGTGGAGAAGCTGGTCTATGTGGTGGCGTGGTTGCTGTGGCTTTCCCATAACAACCTTGCGGCCCTGTACGCCAAGGATCTGTTCGCCGGGATGTTTTTCAGCATCTACGGCTTGAACGATCTTTTGTTCATGCTGTTTTTTGCGTGGGTCTTCATTTCGGCGTCAGCCCAGAAGCGTGAAACGGGCGGGTGACTTGTCAAGACTGAACGGAATCATTCGAGCCTGACATCCATAAAGACAGCTGCGCTCAACACTGGACATTCGCCAGCCACCACTCGTGCGACCGCCTCGCCGTTTAAATTCGACACCGAGGAAGCAATGGCCTCGGCCCAGCGCAACTTGAACTGCTGCAGCCCCTCAAGAGACCACCGCTTTCCCGCTCCGGATTACTCAAAGTCGCCAGTCGAACCCACAGATACCCCTCGTTGATCCGCGCGCCCCGCTGGAAATAGCGCATCTATGAGACATTAACGTTTTGAAACAGGTGCAGCCGAGGTCGAGAGTTAGCGTTCGCTTTGCTTATCTCCTCGAACGCCGGGGTCTCAACAGCTGACGGTAGTCGCGAACTGAATGCAGCAGAGAAACTTAAAAAAACAAGGAGATATGGATGGAAATGCAATTGCTGGCGTGGATCGCATCCGGCTTGGTGTTCGCGTCATTTTTCATGAAGACCATCATGCCGCTGCGCGCTGTGGCCATTGCCAGCAATATTGTGTTCATTGCCTATGCACTCTTTGGGCTTCACTTCGGCATTTTCGACAAGGTGTTGCCCATCCTGATCCTTCACCTTTCACTGCTTCCCTTGAACATCCTGCGGCTGCGCGAAATACGGACGACCGTACGGGGCGTCAAAGCAGCGACAAGCCAAGCGCAGTCCTTGGAAAGCCTGATGCCTTACATGAAGCGGGAGTTGCGCCGCAAGGGAGACGTGATCTTCAGGAAGGGGGATCAGGCGAACCGCGTTTATTTCATTCGAGCAGGACGCGTGTCTTTGCCCGAAATCGGCAAATATCTGCCTGCTGGAGAAATGTTCGGCGAGATTGGCGTGTTTTCAGATATCGCACAACGAACCCTGACAGCCGTTTGCGACGAAGACTGCGAGTTGTTCGTCATCACCAAGGAGAAGGTGGTTGAACTCTTCTATCTCGAACCGAGCTTTGGATTTTTTATCGCGCGGCTTCTGACTCGATACGCCGCGGTGGCTATCGATCCGCTGCAAGCGCCACAAGCAGGACAGAAGCCACAGCAGTCTGGCTGAGCTGCACTTGACACGGGTGCGCTCTGGACTGGACGATCCATTTTCTTGCCTTGGTCCGACACAGAGGGTAAGGTCTGTCTCGAGAGGATGTGCTTTTAGGGAAGATCGAGTTCTTGAGGTTGGAAGAATGTCAGGTTGTCCCACCGGCTATGCCTGCAACTCATCCAATAACGCTTTCGCGTGCTTCAAATCCTTGGTATCGAAGCCTTCGGTGAACCAGTTGTAGACCGGCTGAAGCAGATCGAGTGCTTCCTTGTGTTTGCCTTGCGATCGCCACAAGTGCGCAAGACTGGTCGAAGTGCGCAGCTCCCAAGACTTCGCCTGCTGTTCACGTGCAAATTCGAGCGAGGCGAGATAGCTTTCTTCCGCTGCTGCCAACTTTCCCTGCTGCTGCAGCATCCAACCTTTGAGTCGCAGCACCTCGGCCAAGTGCGAGCGTTCTTGCCATCCCGGCCGTGCAATCTGGGCAAGACTTTCTTCGACCAAACGCAATCCACCCTCGAGATCACCGCTCAGCGCGAAACCTTCGGCCAGACGCGCTCGAAGGTAAGGCAAATAAGTCCGGCCACCATTCGCATTCGACTTTTCCATTGCCTCCCTCAGATGGAGGATTCCTTCCGCGAGGCGCCCTGCCCGCAGCCGGGAGTTGCCGATGATGAACTGCGCCAGCACTTCGGATACAAAGGGGAGACTGTGCGCTCGGCCCAGCCGCTCAGCCTCTTCGCCGCGCGCCAGAAAACGTTCGGGTTCGCAGCGGAAATCCCAAACCCAACAGCCCAAGTAGAGCGCAATGCCGAGGTCGAGAGGGTTGCCACGCCTGCGAGCGTGGGCATCGGCGGCATCGCTGAGCTGCACGGCACGATCTGGATAGCCCAGCGCCCAAGCCCCAAAAGAGACGTACATGCCGGCAACCGTCTTTGGGTCGCTGTTCATTACATCTGCAAGATGGCGGTGCTGCTCTTCGTCGTACAGCGCCAGCACCCTGTCGCCATGCTCCCGTGACTGGATAAGGTCTCCCAGCCAATAGTAGGCGGTGCACGCCGCCCTGTGCCCCAAGATCAAAAGATCCCGATTGCCGCTGGCTTCCGCCGTAGCCAGCATTTCATTCACCCAGTCGAGGGACTCAGCGACGCGCCCCTGTGTCTGCACGCTTATGTACAGTCCGTAGTAAATCGGCACCAACGCCTCGTGGCGGTTGAGGGACTTGGCCAAACCAAGCGCTGGATGGAAGTTGGACCACACCTCAGACGCTGCCCAACCTTTGAGCGCCAGCCAGGCCGCACCCAGCGGGGTGCGGAGGTCCAGTTCCTTGCCGTCACGCTTCGGTGACTGGGGCAGCGTGCTATTGATCTCCATGCCTTTGTTCAGGTACGAGATGGCTTCGTTCAACGCCAAACGTTTCAACGCCAACTCGCCCGCCTTCTTCCAGTAGCCAATTGCATTCTCGGTCTCGCCTGCCGCCGTGAGGTGATGCGCGAGCAACTCCGGCTCGGTGTCTTTCGCCGAAGGAAAGTGTTCTTCGAGCATCCGTGCGATCTTGGCGTGCAAGGCTTGTCTGCGGCTCTTGAGCAGCGAGTCGTAAGCCGCATCCTGCACCAGGGCGTGCTTAAAGGTGTAGGTGGCCTCAGGCGGTGTGCCGCGCCGGAACGCGAGTCCCGATTCGGTCAACTGGTTAAGCGCGCTGTCGAGCTCGGTTTGGGTGTGGTGTGTGACAGCCGCAATGAGCTCGTAGCTGAACTCGCGCCCGATCGCCGCGCCGATCTGCGCCATCTCTTTTGCTTCATACGAGCGATCGAGACGCGCCATGAGTGAATCTCGCAGCGTCGCCGGAATGGTGATGCTGCGCGCGGCACCTGCATAGTCGTAATGATCGCCAGCGTCCTTGAGCTCGCCGGATTCAAGTATGGACTTGGTGAGTTCTTCCACGTACAGCGGCACGCCATCGGTCTTGGCCAAGATTTTCTTCAGCAAATCGTCGGGCAGTGGCTTACCACCGGTGATCTTGGATACGATCTCGCCGCTCTGCGTGTGCGTGAGCTTGGCCAGGTTGAGCGCCGTGACGTGGCTGTGGCTTTCCCACTTGCGCTGGAACTCAGGCCGATGGGTGAGCACGATCAACAGTGGGATGGTTCTGACTCGATCGACGAGCAAATCCATCGCTTCAATGCTGGTGGGATCTGCCCAGTGCATATCCTCGTAAAGCGTCATGCTAGGTCGCTTGCGTGCAACAGATTCAGTCAGATCGACCAGCGCGCGCAGCGTCTCGTCTTTTTGCTTTTGCGGAGTCATCGAGATCGCCCCATAGCGCGCGTCACCGGGGATGGACAGCATGGAGGCGATGAGCCGAACATCGCTGAGCGGCCGGTCGTATTGGCCCACCACCAGCGCTTCAAGCTTGTCGAGCTTGGAATCAGTTGTCTCGTCGCGCCCGAACTTCAGCGCTCGCTCGAAGTTGTCGATCGTTGGATGAAAGGGGCTGTTCACATAGTAGGGTGAGCACTGAAAGCGTAGCGTGCCTGCGCCCTGCGCTTCCAACCGCTCGCGCAGCGTATTCACGATACGGCTTTTACCGATGCCGGGCTCTCCGGACAAAAGCACGACTTGGCCTTTCCCTTCTTGCGCCTGTTGCCAGCGATCGAGCAACAATCCAAGCTCGTGCTCGCGTCCGACCATCGGCGTAAAAACACCTTGTGTGGCGGCTTCAAAACGGCTCGCAGCCTCGCTGACAGCTACCACCCGCCAAGCGTGAACCGGTTCGGAAATCCCCTTCATTTCATGCTCACCCAGGTCGGCGAGTTCGAAAGCGTTGCCCACCAATCGACGGGTCGATGAGGCGATCACAATTTGGTCGGCAGCGGCTAAAGCTTGCAGGCGCGCCGCAAGATTGGGTGTGCTGCCTATCGCCAACTTCGATTGATCACCCACACCGGCTTGTTCACCGACGACGACCGGACCGGTGGCGATGCCTATACGCACAGACAACGATTCAGCAGAGGAGGCGCCCTTCACCGCTTGGACGATCTCCAACGCCGCACGCAGCGACCGCTCGGCGTCTTCCTCGTGCGCTTTAGGCCAGCCGAAATACGTCAGAATCCCATCGCCCACGTAGTGGGCAACGAAGCCGTCATAGCGCGCGATCACTTCCCCGCATCGGGTACGAAAGTTATGCAGCAAGCTGTGCAGTTCTTCAGGGTCGAGCTTCTCCGACAACGCAGTGGAGCCAACTAGGTCGCAGAACATCACCGTGAGGTGGCGGCGCTCGCCGGTGGATGAGGTTGGCGTGGCTGAAGGGACGACTGGTAGCCCGGAGGGCGGTGCAGTGCCCGGTTCTCCCTTTACCGAGTCCGCGAGTGCAGCAGCCGCAAACAGGAATTTTTTGCGCGCGCCGAGCGAGAGATCCATGTCGCGCAAGTCCTGGTCGGTGAGCATGCCCGCGACCGAGAAATCGACTTCGTTCTCGGCAAATACCGCCGTGTAGCTTTCCAGGCCAATTTCGTGGAGCCACTGCGCGAACGACTTCATGCCTTCCCTCACATCGTTTTCCGCGCGGACGCGGTTGGCTTGGACACACCAGCTGATTCAGCAACACAGGCGCCAGTGCCACGCGAATTCCATCCGACGTCTCTTTGTGTCTTGCCCACCGCGCTCACCTGCCAAATTTGAAACCTCGGAAAGCGCAGCTCAGGATAACGCAGCGAGGGTCACGCCTCTGTATCAACTCACTTTTGATGACTGAAGCCCCCTCCATACCGGCATGGATGCTGCCTCGCTGCCAAGGCAGCCAGTCACAGCTTTGTGGCAGGCGTCCTGAACCCGGCTCAATGCAGCGACCGTCGGCTATTGCTGAAATACGACCATTCACAAACCCACTTTTGGCACCCGAAACGAGTCGGGTGTCTGGTGTCAATAAACACCCATGTAATCGCGCTTACCGATCTCAATGCCGCTGTGGCGCAAGATGGCATAGGCGGTGGTTACGTGGAAGAAGAACTGCGGCAGGCCGTAGTGCAGCAGGTAGGCGCTGGCGATCAGCCTCTTTTCCTTTGGTGTGCCGGGGCGCAACACGATCTCGCGGCTCTCACTTGAATCAAATTGATCAGGCTTGAAGGAGCCGATATGGGCCAACGCCTTGGTGATCAAGGCTTGCAGGTCCGCGAAGCTGACCTCGGTGTCGGGCCAGGACGGTACTTCGGCACCCGCCAGGCGGGAGGAAATGCCCTTGGAGAAGTCGGCGGCGATCTGCACCTGACGTATCAGCGGCAACATGTCGGGAAACAGCCGCGCTTGCAGAAGCGCATGGGGATCGATGTTCTTTTGCGTGGCGTGGTCTTCGGCTTTCTTGAGCACATCCGACAAGGCGCGCAGCATCTGCTGCAGGACGGGAACGGAGGCGGTGTACAGCGGGCTGGTCATGTTGAATTCACTCTTGATTGGGGCGCGATCGCCGGGGCTGGCAGGGCAGAGGCTCTGCCGACCGTGGGAGGCTAACAGCATTGCAAACCGAATCAGTCCGTCTCTGCAACTGAAGCTCCGGCTGCTCAACCCACCGCTCTCAAAACCTCTTCCGCCGTCCCCGGTGCATTCATCCCCTCCGGCTTCCCGCCCGCCTGCGCCACCGCGTCGCGCAGCGCTTCAAACACGCTGATCGCCAGCATGAACGGGGGTTCGCCCACGGCTTTGCTGC
>LNFM01009440.1_pt1 | contig 14194 bp, 11 predicted proteins | sample 596031 | NCBI WGS metagenome assembly LNFM01 (sample SAMN04254537, study PRJNA301005) | activated carbon metagenome | isolation source: dual media filters at the Ann Arbor, Michigan drinking water treatment plant | place: USA: Ann Arbor
GAGGAGTATCCCGAATGGCACGGCTAGGATTTGGCGCCTTTCTCGCCCCTCACCATCCCATCGGCGAAAATCCGATGCTGCAGTTCCGGCGCGATATAGCTTTCGTGAAGCATCTCGACGAGCTGGGCTACGACGAGTTCTGGTGCGGCGAGCATCATTCCAGCGGCTGGGAAATGATCGCTTCGCCGGAAATGTTCCTCGCCGCCGCCGGCGAGCACACCAAGCGCATCAAGCTTGCCACGGGCGTGATCTCGCTGCCCTACCACAACCCGTTCAACGTGGCGCAGCGCATGGTGCAGCTCGACCACATGACCGGCGGCCGCGCCATCTTCGGGTCGGGGCCCGGTGCGCTTCCCTCCGACGCCTATGCCCTCGGCATCGATCCGATGACCCAGCGCGACCGTCAGGACGAGGGCATCGACATCATCCGGCGCCTGTTCCGCGGCGAGCGCGTGACGCAGAAGGGCGAATGGTACGACCTGCACGACGCCGGCCTGCAGCTCCTGCCGCTGCAGGAAGAAATGCCCTTCGCCGTCGCCTCGCAGATCAGCCCGTCGGGCATGACGCTCGCCGGCAAGTACGGCATCGGCATCATCTCGCTGGGCTCGATGTCGACCGAGGGCCTGACCGCGCTGCCGACCCAATGGGGCTTCGCCGAGAGCGCCGCCAAGAAGCACGGCACGACCGTCGACCGGAAGAACTGGCGCGTGCTGCTCAACTGGCACATCGCCGAAACCCGCGAGAAGGCGCGCGAAGAGGCCAAGCACGGGCTGATGCGCTGGCACAACGAATACATCTACGGCACCCTGCAGCGGCCGGGCTCGCAGCCCTACAAGAGCCCCGATGCCGCCGTCGAGGAGATGTCGAGCCCCGGCTCCGCCGCCGTCATCGGTACGCCGGACGATCTGGTGAAGATGATCAAGGCCGTGGTCGACCAGAGCGGCGGTTTCGGTACCTGCGTCGGTTTCGTGCACGACTGGGCCAATCCGGAGAATACCTTCCGCAGCTGGGACATGGTCGCGCGCTACGTCATCCCCGAGATCAACGGCTACGTGACCAAGCTGCGCGAGTCTGAGAAGTACCTCCAGACCAACCGCGCCGTCTTCGACCGCGCGGGCCAAGCCATCATGGCCAAGATCATGGAGAACAAGGACGCAGCCGAGGCGCTCAAGGTCACGACCAACCCGCGCGTCAGCGCTGCCGCGGCCCAGGTGCCGAAGGGACTGGGCAAGGCGGCGGAATAGAACGATGAAGTCGGCCTTGTGCCGGAAACTCGGGATCGAGTTTCCCCTGTTCGCCTTCAGCCATTGCCGCGACGTCGTGGCCGCGGTGTCGAATGCCGGCGGCTTCGGCGTGCTGGGCGCCGTCGCCCACACGGCGGAGAGCCTGGAAGTCGATCTCAAGTGGATCGACGGGCATGTGAACGGCAAGCCCTACGGCATCGACCTGCTGATCCCCAACAAGATGGAAGACAAGGAGGGCGGTCTGACGTCGACCGACCTCGAGGCGCGTGTGCCGCCGGAGCATCGCCGACATGTTGCCGGCCTGCTGGCCCAGCACGGCATCGACACCGCCGATCTGTGGTCCGCCGGGCAGGGCGGCCACGATTATACGGACAATATGCGGGAAGGCGGCGCGGCGCGGCTTCTCGATGTCGCCTTCAGCCATCCCATCAGGCTGTTCGTGAACGCCCTGGGCGTGCCGCCGCCTTCGATCGTGGCCCGGGCGCGGGCCAAGGGCATTCTGGTGGGTGCGCTCACCGGAGCCAAGGAACATGCGATCAAGCACGCCAAGGCCGGGGTCGACATTCTCGTGGTGGCCGGCACCGAGGCGGGCGGGCACTGCGGCGAGGTCTCGACCATGGTGCTGGTGCCGGAGGTGCTGCAGGCGGTCGAAAGCTACAAGGACATCGACGTGCTGGCGGCCGGCGGCATCGCGACCGGCCGCCAGATGGCTGCATGCATGGCCATGGGCGCGGCCGGCGTCTGGACCGCCTCGGTCTGGCTGACGACGACCGAGGCCGAAACCACGCCGACGGTGAAGAAGAAGATGCTGGCGGCGACCTCGCGCGACACCGTGCGGTCGCGCAGCCGGACGGGCAAGCCGACGCGGCAGCTCAAGTCGGCCTGGACCGACGGCTGGCAGGGCGAAAGCGCGCCCGACCCGCTGCCGATGCCGCTGCAAGGCCTTATCAGCCGTCCGGCGTTGGCCAGGATCGACCGGCTTGCCGCCAACGGCCACGAGGGCGCCCAGCGGCTCGCCACCTATTATGTCGGCCAGGCGGTTGGCCTCATGAACAGCGAACAGTCGGCGCGTTCGGTCGTCTACGACTTCATGAAGGACTATGCCGAAGCCGCGGAGCGTCTGGCGGGCACGCTCGAGGACTAGCGCGGCCTCTCACCGCCACCATCACGGCCGATTGACAGTACACCTTCAATCCCGGCAGCTTGTCGCCAACAAGAACGTCCGCGCAAAGCGGGCGACGAGGGAACGTTTTTCGACAGGGATGGATTGCGTGATCCATGCGGCCCCAACGTGCGCGCCCAATCGGCCCAAGCCGGCGGTTTCTGTCGAGGAGCGGTTTGCGATCGACTGGGTGCAGCCCGCCGACCAGCCGGCTGCCCTCGCAGGAGGAAGCGGCTGATGCAGGCCTATGTCATTCGCCGGGTGTTGGCGCTGGTGCCGACCCTGATCTTCGCCAGCCTGATCGTGTTCATCACCGTGCGGATGATCCCGGGCGACGTGATCGACCTGATGCTGTCGACCAACGACATCGGCGCCGACAAGAAGAGCCGTGAGCAGCTCGAAGAGGCGCTCGGCCTCAACCAGCCGGTCTACATCCAGTATTTCCGCTGGCTGGGCGCCATCCTGCTGGACGGCAGCCTGGGCAAGTCGCTGTGGCAGAACACCTCGGTCATGGAGGACATTCTCCACCGACTGCCGCTCACCTTCGAACTCGGCCTGATGGCCCTGATCGTGGCGCTGATCGTCGGCATCCCGATCGGCGTCTATTCGGCCGTCTCCCAGGACACGATCGGCGACTATGTCACCCGTTCCTTCGCGATCCTGGCGCTGGCGCTGCCGGGCTTCTGGGTCGGCACGCTGGTCATGGTCTTTCCAGCGATCTGGTGGGGCTGGTCGCCGGACGTGAAGCTGACGCCTTTCACCGAGGATCCGCTGCGCCACATGGGCCAGATGGCCATCCCGGCGCTGATCCTGGGCAAGGCGTTCTCCGCCGTCGTCATGCGGCTCACGCGCACCATGATGCTGGAGGTGATGCGCCAGGACTATATCCGCACCGCGCTCGCCAAGGGGCTGGCGACACGCACCACCATCCTTCGCCATGCCTTGCGCAACGCCCTGATCCCCGTGGTCACCCTGGTCGGCCTGCAGGCGCCAGTGCTGTTCGGTGGCGCCGTCATCCTGGAGCAGATTTTCGTCATTCCCGGCATGGGGCTGCTGCTCCTGGAAGCCGTCAGTCAGCGCGACTATCCCATCATCACCGGCGTGTTCCTGATCGTGGGCGTCGCCGTCGTGTTCATCAACCTGCTGGTCGATCTCAGCTACGGGCTGCTCGATCCCAAGGTGAGGTACCGCTGATGGTCGCGATCATCGAGACCGCCGTCGCGCCGCGGCCGGCCCCGCCGTCCGGGACCTGGCGCTTCCTGGCGCGGCTGTTCCGCGACAAGCCACTGGGCGCCTTCGGCTTCGTGATCTGCGTCATCTTCCTGTTCTGCGGCCTCTTCGCCGACGTGCTGGCGCCCTACGGCTATAACCAGATCAGCCCGATCAACCGGCTGAAGCCGCCGAGCGAAAAGTTCTGGCTGGGTACTGACAATCTCGGACGCGACATGCTCTCGCGCTGTCTCTACGGCGCGCAGCTCTCGGTCATCATCGGCCTGTCGGCGGCGGCACTCGCCACCGTGGTCTCGGTCTTCATCGGCATCGTGTCGGGCTATCTCGGCGGCAAGCTCGACATGGTGATGCAGCGCTTTGTCGACGCCTGGATGAGCTTCCCCGATCTCGTCATCCTGATCGTGGTCGTCTCGGTGGTCGGGCCAGGCATGGGGCCGGTGATCGTTATCCTGGGTTTGCTCTACGGCATCGGCGGCAGCCGCATCATCCGTGGCGCCGTACTGTCGGTGCGCGAGAACGCCTATGTCCACGCCGCGCAATCGACCGGCGCGTCGCTGCCGCGGATCCTGTGGCGGCATATCCTGCCCAACGTCATGGCGCCGGTGATCGTGCTGTTCACCACCCGCGTCGGCGCGGTGATCCTGGCCGAATCGGGCCTCGCCTTCCTGGGGCTCGGCGTGCCGCCGCCGGCGCCGACCTGGGGCGGCATGCTGTCGGGTTCGGGCCGTTCCTTCATGTACCTGGCGCCCTGGCTGGCGCTGGCACCCGGCCTCTGCATCACCATCGTGGTCTACGCCATCAACGTATTCGGCGACTCGCTGCGCGACCTGCTCGATCCGCGCATGCGTGGCAGCCGCTGAACAGGGAGGGTTCGATGAAGCACATGCGTGGCGTTCTGCTCGGTACCGCGTTGTCTCTCGTCCTCGGCGCGGGGTCCGCCGCCGCCCAATCGGGCGACAAGCCGCAATACGGCGGCACGCTCGAGATCGGCACCGTCTACGTGACGTTGTCGGCGCTGTCGTTCGATCCCAACGACTGGAACTGGAAGCTGAACCACGACACCGGCCAGTATCTCGAGCAGCTCTTCCAGGGCGACCTCTCGAAGGCCAAGAGCCGAGGCGGCCCGCACGCCTTCGTGGCCGATGGGTACCTGCCGCAGGACGCGATCAAGGGCGAACTGGCCGAGAGCTGGGAGTGGAAAGAGAATCCGCTCCGGGTCGAGATCAAGCTGCGCAAGGGCGTGATGTTCCCGGAGAAGGCGGGCGTCATGAAGGGCCGCGAGTTCACGTCGGAGGACGTGGCCTACAGCTTCAACCGCCTGATTTCGAGCCCCAAGCAGCAGAAGGGCTACTTCAACCACGTCGACAAGGTCGAGACGCCGGACAAGCACACGGTCGTCTTCTACATGAAGTACTTCCACGCCGAATGGGACTACCGCTTCGGCTGGGGCTACTACTCGCCGATCTACGCCAAGGAGATGGTCGACGCCGGCGCTACCAACTGGAAGAACGCCGTCGGCACCGGCCCCTTCCAGCTCACCGACTACGTCTCCGGCAATTCCAACACCTACACCAAGAATCCCGCCTACTGGGGCAGCGAGAAGATCGGCGGGCAGGAATACAAGCTGCCGTTCGTCGACAAGGTCGTCTATCGGACGATCAAGGACGAGGCGACCTGGATCACCGCGCTGCGCACCGGCAAGCTCGACATCCTGGAGACGATCCGCTGGCAGAACGTCGATTCGCTGAAGAAGAGCTCGCCGCAACTCAAGTGGAACCGCTGGCTGAACATGAGCGGCACCTTCATGGCGATGCGCATGGATGTCGATGGACCGTTCAAGGACGTTCGCGTGCGCCGCGCGCTCAACATGGCGGTCAACAAGGACGAGATCGTCAAGGCTTACTACAACGGCAATGCCGAACTCTTCGCCTATCCGCAGCATCCCGACTACGGCCCGTATTTCCAGCCGCTGGCCGAGATGCCGGCCTCGGTGAAGGAGCTGTTCACCTACGATCCGGCCAAGGCCAAGAAGCTCTTGGCCGAGGCGGGCTTTCCCAAGGGCTTCACCACCAAGGTCCAGGTCTGCTCCTGCAACCCTGACCATATGGACCTGTTGCCGTTGATCTCCGCTTACTACGAGCAGGTCGGCGTGAAGCTCGAGATCCAGCCGATGGAGTATGGCGCGTTCCTGAGCGCCATGAGCTCACGCACCCACGCGCCGGCCTATTTCATGAACTCCGGCCACGTCAATCCGACGCGCACCATCCACAAGAGCTTCATCACCGGCGAACTGTGGAACCCGGCGGGCTACAGCGACCCGAAGTACGACGCCAAGATGGAAGAGGTCTTCCGCACCAAGGATGAACCCACCCGCATAAAAATGCTGCGCGAGCTGACGGTGGAGATCCTCGATGCGGCGCCCTACGTCTGGCTGCCGATACCCTACATCTACACCGCATGGTGGCCATGGGTGAAGAACTACGGCGGCGAGCTGCGCGTCGGCGCGGTGCGGCCGGGCCCGATCTACGCCCGCATCTGGGTCGATCAGGAATTGAAGAAGAAGATGGGTCACTAGACCCGCGCAACAATCGGAGGAAGCAGACGATGAACATTCTCAAAGGCGCGCTGCTGAGCGGCGCGATGGCGGCGGCCTTCGCCGGGGGCGGCGCTTTCGCCAATGACGAGAAGCCCAAGTATGGCGGCGGTATCGAGATCGGCACCGTCTATGTGACCCTGTCGGCGCTGTCGTGGGACGCCCAGGATTTCAACTGGAAGCACAACCACGATACCGGCCTGGTCTACGAACAGCTCTTCTCGGCCGACCTCAGCAAGAGCGTCAAGGCGGGCGGCAAGCACCCGTTCATTGCCGATGCCTGGCTGCCGTCAGACGCCATGCGCGGCGAACTGGCAGAAAGCTGGGAGTGGAAGGAGAATCCGCTTCGGGTCGAGATCAAGCTGCGCAAGGGCATCATGTGGCCGGAGAAGGCCGGTGTCATGAAGAGCCGCGAGTTCGTGGCCGACGATGTGCTGTTTGCCTACACGCGCCTCGATGCCAGCCCGCGCAAGATCAAGGGCTACTTCGACCATATCGCCAAAGCCCACGCTCCGGACAAGCACACGGTGGTCTTCGAGTTCAAGGACTACTTCGCCGAGTGGGACTACCGCTTCGGCTACGGCTACTTCTCGGGCATCTACCCCAGGGAAGTGGTTGAGGCCGGCGCCAACAACTGGAAGAACGTGAACGGCACCGGGCCCTACATGCTGACCGATTTCGTCTCCGGCAATTCCAACATCTATACGAAGAATCCCGACTACTGGGACAAGGACAAGATCGGCGGGCAGGAATACAAGCTGCCGTTCATCGACAAGATCACCTATCGCACCATCAAGGACGAGGCGACGTTCATCACTGCGTTGCGCACCGGCAAGCTCGACATCCTCGAGTCGATCCGCTGGCAGAATGTCGATTCGTTGAAGAAGAGCGTACCGCAGCTCAAATGGAACCGCTGGCTGAACATGAGCGGCACGTTCCTGGCGTTCCGCGTCGATGTCGACAGTCCGTTCAAGGATGTCCGCGTGCGGCGTGCGCTGAACATGGCGGTCAACAAGGATGAGATCGTCAAGGCTTACTACAATGGCAATGCCGAGCTCTTCGCCTATCCCATGCATCCCGACTATGTCGGCTACTTCCAGCCGCTCAAGGAAATGCCGGACTCGGTGCAGGAGCTGTTCAAGTTCGATCCGGCCAAGGCCAAGAAGCTGCTGGCCGAGGCGGGTCACGCCAAGGGCTTCACCTTCAAGGTCCAGGTCTGCTCGTGCAATCCGGATCACATGGACCTGCTGCCGCTGATCTCGGCCTATCTCGAACAGGTCGGCGTCAAGATGGAGATCCAGCCCATGGAGTATGGCGCCTTCCTGAGCGCCATGACCTCGCGCACGCTCTCGGTCGGCTACATGATGAACAACGGTCACACCAATCCGACCACGACCATCCGCAAGAGCTTCACGACGGGTCAGCAGTGGAACCCGTCGGGCTACAGCGACCCCAAGTACGACGCCAAGATGGACGAGGTCTACCGCACCAAGGACGAGGCCACGCGCATCAAGATGCTGCGCGAGATGACGGTCGAGATCCTCGACCTCGCGCCTTACATCTGGCTGCCGACGCCCTACGTCTACACCGCGTGGTGGCCCTGGGTGAAGAACTACGCCGGTGAACTGCGCGCCGGGTCGGTGCGCCCGGGGCCGATCTATGCCCGCATGTGGCTCGACCAGGAGATGAAGAAGAAGATGGGCCACTGAGCATGGCCTGTTGCGTACCGGGGCGCGCCTGATGGGCGCGCCCCTGCTCAGCGTCAGGAACCTGTCGACCGAGTTCCGCACCGAGCGCGGCACCGTCAAGGCGGTCGACGATGTCTCCTTCGACCTGTCGGCCGGTGAGACGCTGGCCATCGTGGGCGAGTCGGGCTCCGGCAAGAGCGTGACGGCGATGTCGATCCTGCGCCTGATCCCCGATCCGCCGGGCCGAATCATCGCCGGCGAGGTGGTGTTCGACGGCCGCGATCTGCTGAAGCTGGAGGATCACGAGATCCGTGCCATTCGCGGCAACCGTATCGCCATGATCTTCCAGGAGCCGATGAGCTCGCTCAATCCCTCGCTCACGATCGGCCTGCAGATCGCCGAGCCGATCAACCTGCATCGCAGGACGCCGTGGGCGGCGGCGATGGACATGGCGGTCGAGCTGCTCGGTCGCGTCCGACTGCCCGACGCCAGGAGCCGGGTAAAGTCCTATCCGCACCAGTTCTCCGGTGGCATGCGCCAGCGCGCCATGATCGCCATGGCGCTGGCCTGCCAGCCGCAGCTCATCATCGCCGACGAGCCGACCACGGCGCTCGACGTCACCGTACAGGCACAGATCCTGGCGCTCCTGAAAGAGGTGACGCGGGCGGCCAACTCGGCGCTGATCCTGATCACCCACGATCTCGGCGTCGTGGCGCGCTATGCCGACCGGGTCTGCGTCATGTACGGCGGCCGCATCATCGAGACCGGCCCGGCCCGCGAGATCTATGCGCGGCCACGCCATCCCTACACGATCGGACTGATGGCCTCGGTGCCGCGGCTCGATCAGGCGACGGGCACGCGCCTGGTGCCGATCGACGGCCAGCCGCCCAATCTCGCCAACCTGCCGCCGGGCTGCGCCTTCGCCCCGCGCTGCCGCAACGCCATCGACCGTTGCCGGGTCGAACGGCCGGCACTGGTCAGGAGCGGTCCCGAACATCTTTCAGCATGTCACTTCCATGACCAGCTCAGCACCTGAGATCGTCCTCGAGGTCCGTGACCTAAAGGTCCACTTCCCGGTGATGGCTGGCGCCGTTTTGCGCAAGCAGGTCGGCAGCGTGAAGGCGGTCGACGGCGTGTCGTTCAATGTCAGAAGGGGCGAGACGCTGGGTCTGGTGGGCGAGTCGGGCTGCGGCAAGAGCACCACCGGGCTCGCCGTGCTGAAGATGCTCGACATCACCTCGGGCCAGGTCGTCTTCGAGGGCGAGGATGTTTCCGGCTACGACCGCGCCCGCATGCGGCCGATCCGGCGTCGCATGCAGATGGTCTACCAAGACCCGTTCGGCTCGCTGAACCCGCGCATGAAGGTGGCCGAGATCGTGGGCGAGCCGCTCGAGGTACACGGCATGGCGGACGACCGCGCCGTCTATCGCGAGCGTGTCGCCAGCCTGCTCGACATGGTGGGGCTGCTGCCCGACATGGCCGACCGCTACCCGCACGAATTCTCCGGCGGCCAGCGCCAGAGGATCGGCATCGCCCGCGCGCTGGCGCTCGAACCGTCGCTGATCATCTGCGACGAGCCGGTGTCGGCGCTCGACGTGTCGATCCAGGCGCAGGTCGTGAACCTGTTCCAGGAACTGCAGGAACGGCTGGGCCTGACCTATGTCTTCATCGCCCACGACCTCGCCGTGGTCCGCCACATCAGCCATCGCATCGCGGTGATGTATCTGGGTCGCATCGTCGAGATCGCCTCGCGTGCCGATCTCTACGCCCGTCCGTTGCACCCTTACACCGTGGCCCTGCTGGCGGCGATCCCGATCCCCGATCCCGAGGTCGAGGCGACACGGCCGCAGCAGATCATCACCGGCGAGGTGCCCTCCGCCATGCGGCCGCCGCCGGGTTGCCGTTTCCATACCCGCTGCCCAAGCGCAATGGAGGTCTGCAAGAGCGTCGACCCGCCGATGCGCGACATGGGCGACGGCCGCGCCGTCGCCTGCCATCTGCACAGCGCCTGATTTTCTAGACGAAGCTGGCGCGCGTCTTCAGCGTCTCGCGGTCGAAACCCGCCACCTTCTTGTAGCGCTCGGAGATCGTTTCGATTTCAGCGGCCGAGATCACATCCTCGATGCGGTCGAAACGTTTACCTCCCGAACGCTGCCAGACCTCGCGCAGGATGGCGTCGGGCGGATCGGTGCGGTTGGTCAGCACCACCTTGGCCGTGGCCGGATTGCGCACCGTCTCATAAGCGAGGAGGGCGGCTTCCGTGGCGCCGTGCTTCTTGATCTGGCCGGTGAGGAAACGCGCATCGATGATCGCCTGTCCGGCGCCGTTGGAGCCGCGCGGGTACATCGGATGGGCGGCATCGCCCAGCAGCGTCAGGCGGCCGAACGTCCAGCGCGGCAGCGGATCGCGGTCGACCATCGGATATTCAAGGATCTCCTCGGTGCTCTCGATCATGGCGCTGATGTCGAGCCAATCGAATTTTAGGCCGGCGAAGGCCGGCATCATGTCGGCGAGCCGGCCGCGGCCGGTCCAGTCCTGGCGCACCGCCTCGGGCCGGTCGATCTCGGCCACCCAGTTGATCAGCGGCAGTCCGCCTGTTTCCGGCGTGCCGGGCCGCACCGGGTAGATCACGGTCTTGCCGACCGTCATCCAGCCCGTAACCGCCATCGTGTCGCCGCCGAGATAGGCAGGCCAATGCACCACGCCGCGCCACATGTTGACGCCGGAATACTTCGGCAGGCCCTCGTTGGGGATGAGCTGACGGCGCAGCGCCGAATGGATGCCGTCGCAGCCCACGGCGAGCCTGCCGGTCTCGGGCGCCGCGTTGTCGAAATGAATCGTGACGCCATCCGTGTCCTGCTCGACCCTGAGACAGCGATGGCCGAGCCGCACGGCGTCCTCGCCCAGCCGCTGCTTCACGGCGGCGAGCAGCACCTCATGCAGGTCGGCGCGATGGATCGAGAGCTGCGGCCAGTCGTAGCCGGCGAAGCGGCCGCGCGGCTCCTTGTAGATGAACTGGCCGTGGCGGCTGTAGAAAGCGAGTTCGCGCGTTTCGATGGCGCGGGCCGCCAGTTCGTCCTGCAGGCCGAGTTCGGAGAGTTCGCGCATGGCATGCGGCAGCAGGTTTATGCCGACGCCCAGGGGCAGGATTTCCGGCACCGCCTCGAACACACGGCAGGAGACACCGGCCTGATGCAGGCTGAGCGCCAGCGCGAGACCGCCGACTCCACCGCCCACGATCAGCACGTCGGGGCAACTGTCGCTCATGGCGGTACTATTCGGGCTTGATGTCGCGCTTGGCCACGACATCGGCCCAGCGGGCGCGGTCGCGCACGACGATCTCGCCCAGGGCGGCCGAAGTCGATGTGGCGGGGATCAGCCCCTGCGACTCGAACGCAGCCTTGGCTTCCGGCGTATTGAGGATGGCGGCGACTTCGCGGTTCAGGCGCGCAACGATGTCGGTGGGCGTGCCCTTGGGCAGGAAGAAGCCGTACCACATGTCGACATCGACACCTTGCAGGCCGCTTTCGGTCAGGGTCGGCACGTCGGGCAACTGCGGCAGGCGCTGCGGACTGCCGACGACGATCGCCTTCAGCTTGCCGGCGCGGATGTGCTGGGCCGAGACATGGATCGGCAGGAACATGTAGCCGATCTGGCCGCCCAGCAGGTCCTGCACGGCGCCGGCCGTGCCCTTGTACGGCACGTGCAGCAGTTCGATGCCGACCGTGGTCTCGACCAATGCCATCGACAGATGATGCGGCGTGCCGACGCCTGGACTGCCGTAGGTCAGGCTCTTGGGCTGGGCCTTGGCCGCCGCGATCAGCTCGGCGAGCGTGTTCGGCTTCTGGCTGGGATTTGCCACCAGCACCAGCGAGCCCCAGGCGGTGAGTCCGAGGGGGACGAAGTCGGCGACCGGATCGTAGGGCAGGTTCTTGTAGAGGCTGGGATTCATCACCAGCGTATTGACCGACGACATCAGCGTGTGACCGTCGGGCTTGGCGCGCGCCACCTGCTGGCTGCCGATGTTGCCGCTGGCGCCGACGACGTTTTCGACCACCACCGGCTGGCCGAGCTTGGTGCTCAAACGCTCGGCCACGAAACGGGCGATGATGTCGGGGCCGGTGCCCGGAGTGAAGGGCACGACGATCTTCACCGGTTGGTCGGGCCAGGCGAAGGCAGGGCGCGCCGCGACCATGGCGGCGACCAACGGCAGCAGGATTCGGCGTTTCATGCCGGTATTCAATCAGTCCATCTGCATCTCGTCGATACAACTTATACGTGATTTACTTATATGTCATTCGTTCTATAATTGTTCTCCAGGCTCGGAGGAACAATATGCAGGCGAAGGTGCGGACCGTGGCTTTCCAGGGCGTCGACGTCCTGCCGGTCGATGTGCAGGTGATGATCGCGCCGGGGACCGTCGCCTTCGCCATGGTCGGCCTCGCCGACAAGGCGGTGGGCGAAAGCCGCGAGCGGGTCAGGGCGGCGCTCCGGGCGCTGGGCCTGGCGCTCCCGCCGCAGCGCATCTCGGTCAATCTGTCGCCGGCCGATCTTGCCAAGGAAGGCAGCCATTACGACCTGCCGATCGCGCTGGCCTTGCTCGCCGCCATGGGTGTGCTGACCCGTGAATGCCTGGAGGATTTCGTCGTGCTGGGGGAGCTGGCGCTGGATGGAACGCTCAGCCGTGTGCCGGGGGTGCTGCCGGCGGCGATCGCCGCGGCCTCGTCCGGGCGTGGCCTGATCTGCCCGGCGGTGTGCGGCGGCGAGGCGGCGTGGGGTGGATTTGGCGGCGGCTTCGAGTCCGACGACTCCGATCGTCCCGCCATCGTCGCGGCGCCCTCGCTGCTTGCCCTGATCAACCATCTGCGCGGCCAGCAGACCCTGGCGGCACCTGAGGCGTTGATTGCCGATGATCGATCCGTCTATCCCGACCTTTCGGAAATCAAGGGCCAGGAAAGCGCCAAGCGTGTGCTCGAGGTGGCCGCGGCTGGCGGCCACAACCTCCTGATGATCGGCCCGCCGGGCTCGGGCAAGTCGATGCTGGCGGCGCGGCTGCCCGGCCTGCTGCCGCCGCTCGAACCTGACGAGGCGCTGGAAGCTTCGATGGTGCGGTCGCTGGCGGGAGACCTCACCGAGGGCAAGTTGAGCCGTCGCCGCAATTTCCGCGACCCCCACCATTCCGCGACCCTGCAGGCATTGATCGGTGGCGGCCAGCGCGTGCGGCCGGGTGAGGTTTCATTGGCGCATCACGGCGTGCTGTTCCTGGATGAACTGCCGGAATTCAGTCGCGCCACCCTGGAAGCGCTGCGCCAGCCGCTTGAATCAGGCCGCGTGACGGTGGCGCGCGCCAATGCCCATGTCACCTATCCGGCGCGCTTCCAGCTCGTGGCGGCGATGAACCCCTGCCGCTGCGGTCATCTGATGGAGCCGTCGCAATCCTGCGGTCGCGCGCCGCGTTGCGGTGTCGACTACCAGGGCAAGCTGTCGGGGCCACTGCTCGACCGCATCGATCTCTGCATCGATGTGCCGGCGGTGGGCGCCGCAGATCTGGCGCTGCCGCCGCCCGCCGAAAGCTCCGCCGATGTCGCCGTGCGCGTGGCGGCGGCGCGCGCGGTCCAGCGCGAGCGGCTGGCCGAGCTCGACCGCAAGGGCAGGCTTCTGACGGTCGAGGCCGATCCAGCGGCCGGCCTGCTGTCGGACAGGGCGCGCGGCTGGTCCAAGGCACGCTGCAACGCCGACACCGACGGCGCCCTGCTCGCCGCCATCGCCGAGCCCGACGCCGAGGGCCGGGCGCTGCTCACGCGCGCCGCCGAGCGTCTCGGACTCTCGGCCCGCGCCTGGCACCGCACGCTCCGGGTCGCCCGCACGCTGGCCGATCTCGACGGCTCCCAGTCGGTGCGTCGCCTGCATATCGCCGAGGCGTTGAGCTATCGACGCCCCCAACCCCGTGCTGCCCTTGCAGCGTGATGAGGAGCCTCCGAGCGCAGCACTTCGTACCAAACTTCGCCTTCTTCAGCGCCCGGGATGCGGGCTGGAGCTGCTGAAATCCCGCTCGATAAGAGCCGAAGCGCTTTCGGAGGCGGTCCGAAACAAGGCGCCTCACGGATCGATCAGCACACCTGGATTCATCATGCCCTTGGGGTCGAGTTCGCGCTTGGCGCCGCGCAGCGCCCGGGCGAACAACTCGGGCCGCTGCTTGTCGTAGAACGGCCGGTGGAAGCGGCCGACGGCGTGGTGATGCGTGGTCGTGCCGCCATGCTCGACGGTCGCGGCCGTG
>LNFM01013999.1_pt1 | contig 14189 bp, 15 predicted proteins | sample 596031 | NCBI WGS metagenome assembly LNFM01 (sample SAMN04254537, study PRJNA301005) | activated carbon metagenome | isolation source: dual media filters at the Ann Arbor, Michigan drinking water treatment plant | place: USA: Ann Arbor
ACCTTCGCCGGGTGTACGGGCGCGCAACATGGCGTCGCCGCCCACCCACAGGGCCATGCGCGCGGGCAGCATCTCGCGCAGCTCACGAATACTACCGGTGGCCAGCCGCGCAGGGAAAGCGGAACTGAAGGAAATGGCCACGATGTCCACGTCGTGGGCAAGGGCTGCCGCCACGATGTCCGTGCCGGGCGTCTCGACCCCGAGCGGCACGCAGTACACGCCCTCGAGCGTCAGCAGGGCCTCTGCCATCAGCAGGCCCATGCCGTGCTGTTCGCCGGGCAGCGTGGTCAGCAGCACGCGCGGTGAATGCCCGCGCAGCTGGATGCTGGCGATGGCGTTGCGCAGCAGTCCCTGCATCTGTTCGGTGTAAAGGTGTTCTTCGAATACCGCGATCTCGCCGCGGACCCAGGCATTGCCGATCGCCCGGTTCAGCGGGACGACGATGTCGAGCACGAACCGGCGCAATCCGTCGCGCAGCAGGTTCTGCGTCATCATCTGGCGCAGTTCGAGCGACTTGTGCGATCGCACGAGGGTCAGCAGCGCCTCCACGTCTTCGCTGTGTGCCGGGCTCTCCGCCTCGTTGCACAGCGCGTTGAGTTCGTCGATCGACTTGTCGATGATCTTGCTCGGACGGTGCCCCTGGTCGAGCAGTCGCTTGAGCAGGCGCAGCTTGTCGACCTGGTCGGACGGATAGATGCGTTCGCCGTGGGCGTCGCGGTAGGGCTGCGGAAAACCGTAGCGACGTTCCCAGACGCGCAGCGCGTCCTTGGAGAGGCCGGTATCCCGTTCCACCGAACTGATGTTCACCGGGGCGCGGTCACCCACGACTTCTTCGACTGCCGAGGCTTTTTTGTCCATTGTGCAGATTAGACACGAACGAAGGGAATTGCTGAGGCTACAGCAGGCAGGCGATACTGACTAGGACAAACGCCTTGTGCGGGGGTCACGTCCACGACCGCGACAGGCCGATCGGCCTCCGGTTTTCCGGCACCGGGCGCGCAGCGCCCCGAATCATGCAGCACACGCAGTGCCCATGCAAACGAGTTTGTCAGGAAACGACCCTCGATTAAGATCGCGAGTGGCCGACAGGTACGAACCAGAAGGATGACGGCGGGTGCAGCAGACAACGATTGCAGTCGTGGGGTCCGGCATATCCGGACTGGCCACGGCCTGGCTGCTTCGCGACCGGTACAGGGTGACCCTGTTCGAGCGCGGCGACCGGCCGGGCGGCCATACCAATACCATCGACGTCGACGTCGATGGCATCCGCTTTCCGGTCGATACCGGATTCCTCGTATTCAATGAACGTACCTACCCCAACCTGATCGCGATGTTCGATCTGCTGGGCGTGGCTTCGACCACCAGCGACATGTCGTTCAGCGTGTGCATCGAACAACCCCGGCTCGAATGGGCCGGCACGTCGGTCGCGTCGCTGTTCGCGCAGAAGCGCAACCTGCTCCGGCCGGGCTTCTGGCGCATGCTCGCCGACATCTCGCGATTCAATCGCGAAGCGCCAGGCTTCGTCGATCCGGATCCCGCGCATCCGATGGATCTCGGCACCTTCCTCGAACGGGGAAGGTACGGCGCCGCGTTCCGCGACTGGTACCTGCTGCCGATGGCGGCGGCAATCTGGTCCTGCCCGGTCGACGCGATGCGTGCATTCCCGGTCGCCAGCTTCATCCGGTTCTTCGTGAACCACGGCCTGCTGCAGGTCACCCGCCGGCCGCGCTGGATGACGGTGACCGGCGGTGGCCGGGAGTATGTGCACCGCCTGTGCGCCGACCTGGCGGACGTGCGGCTGTCGGCGCCGGTCACCACCGTGCGCCGCCTCGCCGAGGGTGTCGAGGTCACGGCTGCGGGGCGCGCCGAACGGTTCGACCAGGTCGTGTTCGCCTGTCATTCCGACGAGACGCTGGCGCTGCTCGCCGATGCATCGCCCGAGGAGTCGGCGCTGCTCGGCGCAGTGCGCTACCAGCCGAACGTGGCCTGGCTGCACACCGACGCGTCGTTCCTGCCGCGCGCGCGTGCGGCATGGGCGGCCTGGAACTACGCCGGTGCCGGCGCGGGTGCCGTGGGTCCGCCGGGGCAGCCGTCCGCATCGGTCAGCGTGACCTACCTGATCAACCGCCTGCAACCGCTGCCCACGGCGACCCCGGTGATGGTGACCCTGAATCCGCATCGGGCGGTGGCCCCGGCCCAGGTGATCCGGCGCATCGAGTATGCGCATCCGGTGCTCGATGCGCCGGCGCTGGCCGCGCAGCAGAACCTGTCCTCGATCCAGGGGCACAACCGCAGCTGGTTCTGCGGCGCGTGGACCGGCTACGGGTTCCACGAGGATGGCCTGAAGTCGGCGCTGGCGGTGGCGGCCGGGCTTGGCGTGCAGGCGCCCTGGAACACGCAGCAGGCGGCGCGGGCCGCGCTTGCGACGGCGGCCGCGACCGCCGCACGGCCGTCCGCGGCAGCCTCGACATGACGCCGCCGCGATGGACGACGGCGTGCTGACGCCCGCACTGTGCGCGGGCGAGGTGCTGCACCGGCGGTTCGTGCCGGTCGGGCACGCGTTCCGCTACCCGGCGTTCTTCCTTCGCCTGCCGCTCTCGTGGTTCGAGTCGGATCGTCCCCAGGGCAGGCCGCGATTGCTCGGCCTCGACCGCTTCAACCTGTTCAGCGTGATGCGCCGCGACCATGGGGCACGCGACGGCTCGCCCCTGGTGCCTTGGATCCGCAGCCTGCTGTCGGGCAACGGATTGCAGGACGCCGATGGCGAAGTGGTCCTCTACACGTTGCCGCGCGTGCTGGGCTATGCATTCAATCCGGTGAGCTTCTGGTTGTGCCACGACCGGCATGGCCGGCTGCGCGCGGTGCTGTGCGAGGTCAGCAACACGTTCGGCGAGCACCACAACTACCTGGTGTCGAACGGCGACGGCGGCCCGATCGGCACCGGCGCATGCCTGCGGGCGCGCAAGGTGTTCCATGTCTCGCCGTTCTTCCCGGTCGACGGCGAATACCGGTTCCGCTTCCATGAAGCCGCGGGCCGCTGCCTGTTCCGCATCGAGTACCACCGCGCCGGGCAGCCGCAGCTCAACACGTCGTTGTCGGGCAAGGCCGCGGCGCCGACCGACCTGGGCCTGCTGCGCGCATTCCTGCGCCTGCCGTGGTTGATGGTGGGCGTGATCGCGCGCATCCACCTGCAGGCCCTGAAACTCTGGTGGAAGGGCGCGATGTTCCATCGCAAGCCCCTGCCGCCTGCCGAAACGACGACGCGCTGACCCGCCATCCCCGCCGCCGTGTTCCGCCCGATACATGCAGAAAGGTTAGATCGATGACTGAAGTCACTGTCGAGGAGTCGCGCGATGCAGATGCGCAGCAGGTCACCGACCAGGAGGCGGTGCGCCGGATCCGCGCGGCCATGCCCCCGGCGGGACAGCTCTTCCTGCGCGTGCTCGATCGCATCCGCGTCGGCCGCATCGACCTCGTCACCCCGGAGGGCGACTGGTTGTCCTTCGGCGGCGAAGCCGGGCCGCATGCCACGTTGACCCTGCGCGCATGGAAGGCTGCCGAGGAGATCCTGCGCACCGCGGACATCGGGCTGGCGGAAGCCTACATGTCGGGCGATTGCGACATCGACCGCCCGGCCGACCTGCTGACCATCGCGCTGCTCAACCAGCAGCACATCGAGCGCGCGTTCTACGGCAACTGGGCGGCGGTACTCTGGTACCGGCTGCGCCACTGGTCTCGCGCGAACACGCGTTCCGGCAGCCGCCGCAACATCGTCGCGCATTACGACCTCGGCAACGAGTTCTACCAGCTCTGGCTCGACCCGACGATGAGCTACTCGTCGGCATGGTTCGGCGGCGACCTCGCGCAGCCGCTCGAACGCGCGCAGCATGCGAAGTACGAACGCATCCTGGACCGGCTCGGTGCGAAGCCTGGCGAGACCATCCTCGAGATCGGATGCGGCTGGGGCGGCTTCGCCGAAGCCGCGGCACGGCGCGGCTGCAGGGTGCGCGGCATCACGCTGTCGCCGGCCCAGCTCGAGTACGGGCGGCAGCGCATCGCGCAGGCCGGGCTGTCGGCGCTGGTCGACCTGTCGTACACCGACTACCGTGACGTCCAGGGCCAGTTCGACCATGTGGTGTCGATCGAGATGTACGAGGCGGTCGGCGAGCGTTTCTGGCCGGCCTACTTCCGCACGATCCGCGATGTGCTGAAGCCCGGCGGGCGCGCGGTGATCCAGGGCATCACCATCCACGACGAGGTGTTCGGCCGCTACCGGCGGGGCACCGACTTCATCCAGCAGTACGTGTTCCCGGGTGGCATGCTCGCCTCGGAGACTGCGTTCGCCAGGCAGAGCGAACGCGCCGGACTCGAGCTGCATGCGAGCGAAGCGTTCGGGCGGGACTACGCGGAGACCCTGCGCCGCTGGCTGAAGGCGTTCACCGAGTGCGAGCCCCGGGTGCGCGCGCTCGGCTTCGACGAGCGCTTCCTGCGCATGTGGCGGTTCTACCTGTCGTACTGCGCGGCCGGCTTCGACTCGGGCCGCACCGACGTGCTGCATTTCGAACTGTCGCGGCCCGCGACCGGGGGCGGCCGGTGAACCGCGGGCCGGCTGCGAGCCGGCGCCGGCTGCTCGGGTCGTGTGGTGCTGCGATGCTTGCCCGGCCATCGGCGGTGATCGTGCCGCCGGCACTGATCGCCGGGCTGGCGCCGGGACGCGCGTCGGCCGCCGTCGCGCAGTCGCTTTCGAAGCTGCCGGGCGCCGTCACCGCGCAGGCGGGGGAGCTGCGTCGGCTGGGCGTCGGCACCATGCGCTGGTTCGGCCTCCACGTATACGATGCGGCCCTGTGGGTGCGCGAGGCGGGCTGGGACCCGGCTGACACCTTCGCGCTCGACATCGTCTATGCGCGCGACATCGCCGGCAAGGCGCTTGCCGAGAGCAGCATCACCGAGATGAAACGCGTCGGCTTCACGGACGAGGCGCAGCACGCGCGCTGGCTGCCGGCGATGGTCCGTACCTTCCCCGACGTCGGCCGTGGCGACCGGCTGGTCGGGCTCAACCTGAAGGGCGCCGGCGCGGCCTTCTTCAACCAGGATCGTGCGCTGGGCACCATCGACGATCCGGTGTTCGCACGCGCCTTCTTCGCCATCTGGCTCGATCCGCGCACGCGCGAACCCCAGTTGCGCAACCGCCTGCTCGGCAAGGGTTGACGGTGCAGCCGGTCGACGGTCCGGGGCCGGGCTCGCAGGGACGGCCATCGTCCGGCATGCCGTCCGGGCCGTCGTCCGGGCCGTCATCGGCATGGCTCTCGCCGTCGCAGCTCGCCGCGTACAGCCTGTTCAGCGTGCCGCTGCTGATGACCGCGCTGCCCATCAACATCCTGCTGCCTGCGTTCTACAACGACCGGACCGGCATTTCGCTGTCGGTGATCGGGCTCGTGTTCTTCTTCACGCGGCTGGTCGACGCGGTGGCCGATCCGCTGCTCGGTGCCTGGGTCGACGTGCAGAAGCAGCGCGCCTCGTACCTGCCGCCGGTGCTGATCGGGGCACCCGTGCTCGCGCTCGGCTTCGCACTGCTGCTGATGCCGCCGGAGGCCGGTGGCGAAACACTGGCCACCGCATGGCTGACGATGACCCTGGTCGCCGCCTACCTCGGCTACTCGCTGGCGATCGTCGCCTACCAGGCATGGGGTTCCGAGCTCGCCCATGACGACGCGGGCCGGGCACGCATCACCGGCAGCCGCGAGGGGGCGGGACTGATCGGCGTCCTGGCCGGCGCGGTGCTGCCCCAGGTGTTCGGCATGCAGGCGATGATCGTCGTGTTCCTGGCCGCGCTGGCGGTGTCGGTGTTCCTGCTTGCACGCCATGCCCCGCGTCCGCTCCGCCGCACGCCGGCGATGGCGCTGGCCGCTGGTGGCGACGGCAGGGGCAGCACCGGCCCGGGCCCCAATCCGTTCGCCGCGTTCGTCGTGCCGCTGGCGAGCGGACGGTTCCGCTGGCTGCTGCTGGTGTTCGCGCTCAACGCGATCGCGCCGTCCATCACCGCGACGGTGTTCCAGTTCTTCGTCGCCGACCGGCTGGGACTCGCCGCCTACACGCCGGCATTCCTCGCGCTCTACTTCGTCGCAGGGGCGGCCAGCATGCCGCTCTGGATGAAACTCGCCACGCGCCACAGCCTGCACGTGGTCTGGTTGATCGGCATGGTGGCCTCGGTGGCCGCCTTCGTGTGGGCCTACTGGCTGGATGCCGGGGCCCTGTGGGGTTTCGCGGCGATCTGCGTGCTGTCGGGGTTCGCGTTCGGTGCCGACCTGGCGCTGCCGCCTGCCCTGCTGGCCCGCGTGATCGATGCCAACGGCCATGGCGGGCTGCGCGAGGGCGCCTACTTCGGGTTGTGGAACTTCGTGAACAAGCTGACCCTGGCCATCGCCGGCGGTATCGCGCTGCCGTTGCTCGAAGGGCTGGGTTACCTCAGCGGGTCGCAGGATCCGCAGGCGCTGTCGGCGCTGGCCTTCACCTATGCACTGGTCCCTTGTGCGTTGAAGCTGGTCGCGGCAGCGCTGCTCTGGTCTGCCTGGCGCAATGAACGTTTCTGATGAACCCGGAGGTGCTGGAATGAACGTTTCCCGTTTCGAATCGCTGCAGCGTCGCGTGAAGCACGGCCTGCGCTCACTGCTCGCGGCCTGCGTCGTGGCCGCGACGCTCGCCGGCTGCGCGGCGGTCGATCCGCAGGCCTACTCGGCCGAGAAGCCCGTGCTCGACCTGCAGGAGTACTTCAACGGCACGCTGGTCGGACACGGCATGTTCCAGAGCCGGTCGGGCAAGGTCGAGCGGCGCTTCGTGGTGACCATCGACGCGAAGTGGCAGGGCAATGTCGGGACGCTCGACGAGCGCTTCGAATGGTCGGACGGCGAGAAGCAGCGGCGCGTCTGGACGATCACGCGGGTGGATGCCGGTACCTACACGGGCACCGCGGACGACGTGGTCGGCACCGCCCAGGGCAAGGCGTCCGGCAATGCGCTGTACTGGACCTACACCCTCGCGCTGCCGGTGTCGGGCCGCACCTGGCATGTGCGCTTCGACGACTGGATGTACCTGATCGACGACAAGGTGATGCTGAACACCGCGGTGATGAGCAAGTGGGGCATCCGCCTCGGGCAGGTCACGCTGAGCTTCAACCGCAAATGAGCACGCCCGTGCCGGCGCCCGCTGGCGCGCTGCAGGGCGTCCCTGCAGCGGCGCTCTGGCCGGGCCTGGCCGGGCTGCTGCCGTTCGTCGTCTGCGCTGCGCTGCCGCTGTTCGCCGATGCCTCGTGGCATCCGCTGCTGCGGCAGGCGCTGGTCGCATACGGTGCGGTGATCCTCGCGTTCGTCGGCGCGATCCATTGGGGCATCGCGCTCATGGCCCCTCGTGGATCGGCTGCCGGCGCACGATTCCTCTGGTCGGTCGTTCCTGCCCTGTGGGGATGGCTCGCGCTGTTTCCGTCCTTCATCGTGGCGCTCGGCATGCTCGGCGCCGGCTTCATCGTGCAGCTTGCCGTGGACTGGCGCATCGCCGGGACGTTCGGCCTGCCTGCGTGGTACCTTGCGCTCCGCTCGCTGCTGACCTCGGGCGTGCTGCTGGCGCTGCTGCTCGCGTCGTTCGCCACTGCCGTCGTCGCCTGAGCCCGGAGGGCTTCCGAAGATGCCCCCGCACACCCCGTTCCACGCCACCGGCAGCCGCACATCGTCATGTTGAATGCCCCGATCAAGGACTGGAAAGGCAAGCGGGTCTGGCTGATCGGTGCCAGCAGCGGCATCGGCCTCGCGCTGGCGAAGGCGCTCATCGCCCGTGGCGCGAAGGTGGCCGTGTCCGCCCGCAACGCGGCCGCGCTGCACGAACTGGCCGCGGGGACGAAGCCGGCGAACGTGCTGCCGCTGCCGCTCGACGCGACGCGCATCGACCAGCTCGAGGCCGCGTTGCGCGAGATGACCGATGCCTGGGGTGGCATCGATGTCGCGCTGTTCCTGCAGGGCACGCACGAGCCGGTGCGGGCCTGGACGCTCGATTCCGCGGTCGCGCACCGGCTGGTCGACACCAACCTGCTGTCCGTGCTCGATGCGCTGGCCGTGGTGCTGCCGCAGATGCTGCGCCAGGGCAGCGGCGGCATCGCGATCTGCTCCTCGGTCGCCGGCTACCGCGGACTGCCGACCAGCCTGGTGTACGGCGCGACCAAGGCGGCGCTGATAAACCTCGCCGAGACGCTGTACATGGACCTGTCCCCCCGCGGGATCGCCGTGTGGATCGTCAACCCGGGGTTCGTGAAGACACCGCTGACCGACCGCAACGAGTTCGCCATGCCGGCCCTGATCAGCGCGGAAGAGGCGGCCGGGCATATCGTCGCGGGCCTGGCGAGCGGTCGCTTCGAGATCCATTTCCCCAAGCGCTTCACGCGCTGGCTGCGGCTGCTGCGCCTGCTGCCGTACGGGCTGTACTTCAGGCTGGTCCGGCGCGCCACCGGGTTGTGACCATGGCGACGGCCGACACCCGCGCGGCGCTGGCGCGCATCGAGGCACTGTATGCCGGGCTCACGCCGCAGGGCACCGGCGCGCTGCGCGATGCCTATTCGGCCGACGCCTACTTCCGTGATCCGTTCAACGAGGTGCGCGGTGCGGCGGCCATCGAACGCATCTTCTCGCACATGTTCGACCAGCTGCATGCGCCGCGGTTCGTGATCCTCGAACGCGCGGTGGACGGCGGGACGGCATGGCTGACCTGGGACCTCGAGTATCGGTTGAAGGAGGCAGGGCCGGTGCGCCGCATCCATGGCGCGTCGCAGTTGCGCTTCGATGGCGATGGACGCGTCTGCCATCACCGCGACTACTGGGACGCTGCCGGCGAGCTCTACGAATCGCTGCCGCTGCTCGGCAGCGTGCTGCGCCTGCTCAGGCGCAGGCTGGGCGCGGGCTGAACCCGGACCCCGCGTGCCGCCGGGGCCCGGGGCAGGCCTATTTCGGCGGCGTGGCCGCCGGTTCCACCGGCGGCCGCTTGATCAGTTCGAACACCCGCACCACGCGCGCGACGCCGCTGGTGGTGCGCGCGATCTCGGCGGCCTGGTCGGCCTCCGCGGCGGTCAGCAGGCCCATCAGGTAGACGACCCCTGCCTCGGTGACCACCTTCACGTGGTTTGCCTGCACCCGGGGATCCTTGCCTCGCGCCTGGTTGTCGACGATGCGCGCCTTCACGCGGCCGGTGATGAACGAGTCGTTGCTGCGCGCGGTGAGCGAGCTGGGCCCGGCGATCCGCATCTCGTTCTGCACGTGGCGCACGTTGGGCTGTGCCCGGACCAGCGCCTCGATGCCGGCGCGCACCTGTTCGGTGGTTGCCTCGCCGGTGACCAGCACGACTCGGTTGTACGAGGTGACGTTGGCGTTGGCGACCTTGCCGAACTTCGTGCTGATCTCGTTGGCCACGCGCAGTTCGATGTTCTGGTCGTCGACCACGTTGCCGGTCGTGCGGCGGTCATCCGCGACGAGCACGCCGGTGGCGACGCCCCCCACGACCAGCGGAACGCAGCCGCTGGCCAAGAGGCCGGAGAGTGCGATGGTCAGTGCAGCCATGCGACGCTTCATTGAGGCTCCTTCGGGAACATGATCTGGTCTATCGTGTCGCAGATGCAGTGCAGCGCGAGTATGTGGACTTCCTGTACATGTGCGGTGCTCGGATGCGCCACCCGCAGTTCGATGTCGCCATCGCACAGGTCGCGCCCGATGCTGCCGCCGTCGCGTCCGGTGAGGGCGACGACCTGCATGCCCGCGCCGCGGGCCGCGGAGATCGCCGCCACCACGTTCGGCGAATTGCCCGACGTGGAGATCGCCAGCAGCACGTCACCCGGGCGCCCGAGCGCCTGCACCTGCTTCGAGAACACCTGGCGGTAATCGTAATCGTTGGCGATCGACGTCAGCGTCGAGCTGTCCGTGGTGAGTGCGATGGCCGCCAGGGGCGGGCGTTCGCACTCGAAACGGTTCAGGAGTTCGGCTGCGAAATGTTGTGCATCGGCCGCAGGCCAGCACGCGGCCTCCCGCCGAAAGCGCCACCGCCATCATCCGTCCGGCCGCGAGGATCGGTGCGGCGAGCACCGGGGCCACTTCCCGCTTGAGGCGGGCACTTTCCTCGAAGCGCATCGCGATGCGTTCGAGCAGTTCCTTGGGTTCCATGCGCGCATTCTACGACGCAACCGCCCCGTGGGCATCGCGGTCGGTGGTGCAGCGCACCCGTGCGACGCCGCTGCGGTCAGCCGCCGGGCCGGAACGCGTCGCGGATCCACTCGAGGCGGCCGCCTTCGATCAGCACGACGTCGAAGCGGCAGGGCAGGTGCGTGCAGCGCATCGCCTGGCGGTAGAACTCCGCCGCGCGGGCGAGCCGGCGCTGCTTGGCCGGGGTGATGCTGGCTGCTGCGCCACCGAAGGCGGACGACGCGCGGCGGCGCACTTCGACGAACACGAGCGAGCCATCTGCATCGCGCGCGACGATGTCGAGTTCGCCGGTGCGGCATCGCCAGTTGCGGGACAGCACGCGAAGTCCGGCCTGCACGAGATGGTCTGCCGCGCGGTCCTCGCCGTCGCTGCCGTCGACCTGCCGCGTCGTTCGCGCCATTGCCGGTGGCTACCTGCGTTCGGTGCCCGGGACGAGCTGGCCCTGCCAGACCTGGGCGGGGACTGGCTCGCGCACGAGCCAGTTGCCGCGTTCCAGCGTGATGCGCCCGGTCACGCCGTCGAGCGAGAGTCCCGGCTGGATGCCACGCTCGATCGCGAGCTCTGCCAGCCGGTAGGCATCGATGCCCAGCGCATAGAGACGCTCGTTCTCGGGGGCCAGCGCAGGCTGGCTGCGCGGGAACACCATCACGGCGGCGTGGTCGGGTTCGAGCAGCCAGGGCATGTCGAGCAGTCGGGTGCCGTTCAGGTCGAGGTTGGCATTCGGGTCGATGGGGCCGGACCAGAGCTGGGAGGTGGCGTACGTCGGAAGCTGCGTGTCGAGGAATGGCCGCACGGTGCGGGCGGTGGGCAGGTCCGCGGCGATGAACACCATGTCGGCACCGATGTTGGTGGTGGCCGCGCGCATCCGGTTCATCGCCGCGAGGTCGGTGACCGCCACATGCTGGGCCGCGATGGCACCACCGTTCTCGGAAAAGACCTCGATGAACGCCTGCTGCAGCCGGCGCGAAAACATGTTGGACTGGGCAAGCACCAGCGCACGCTTGTGTCCGTCGCGCAGCGCGAGGCGAGCCACCTGCCTTGCTTCGCTCTCGGTGGAAAGGCCGAACAGGAACAGGTTGGGCACCAGGCGCGGGACGCCTTCGGCGATGTTCAATGCCATCGTCGGCACGGTCACCGGAGCGCTCTGCGCCAGGCCGTTGGCGAGCGCGATCACCTGGTCGCGGATCAGGGGGCCGATGATCGCCTGCGCGCCGGCGGCCAGCGCCTGGTTGTAGGCGGCGATCACGTCGTTCGGCTGGTCGCCGAGCGGGATGAAGCGCAGCTCGACCTGGCCCTTGGTGGACGATTGCGACCATGCCGCGGAGATGCCGTTGCGCACGTGCGTCGATGCCCGGCCGAACGCTGGCGATTCCAGTGGCAGCAATACCGCGACCACGCGCTTGCCGGACACGGGCGGCAGAGGCACCGCCACCGGAGGGGCGGACGGCGCCGCCTGGGGGGCAGGCCGGGTCGCGGCGCCGGGCGGAACATCGTCACGCGCTGGCCCCGGACCCTGCTGCGCCTGCGTCGCCGCGGGTACCTGCGGTTGCGCAACGACGGGCATCGCGGCGCCTGCAAGCAGGGCGACCACCGACAGCACGCTGGTCACCAGGGTGCGGATGCCGCAGACTTGGCGGCGCAATGCGAGGGCTACGAGATGCAGCATGAAGGGGAAGATCCGGCGCCGCCGGTCGCAGGTTCGGGCAGATTATATGTGGTGGCCACGCCCATCGGGAACCTGGGCGACCTGTCGCCGAGGGCGCGTTCGACCCTCGAGTCGGTCGACTTCATAGCGGCGGAGGATACGCGAGTGACGCGCAAGCTGTTCTCCGCCGGCGCGTCCGCACCGCGTGGACGGATGCTGCCGCTGCATGCGCACAACGAACATGCCCAGGCCGAACGCATCGTCGGGTTGCTGCAGGGTGGCGCGACGGTCGCGCTGGTGAGCGATGCCGGAACGCCGGCGATCAGCGACCCGGGTTCGGTCGTCGTGCGCGCGGCGCGGCAGGCGGGCCAGGCCGTGTTCGCCGTGCCCGGACCGAACGCGGCGATCGCGGCCCTGTCGGTCAGCGGCCTGGTACCGGCCGCCTTCCTGTTCTGCGGTTTCCTGCCGGCCACGGGCGAACGCCGGCGCGGCGCGATCGAAGCGGTGCGCCATACGGCTGCTGCGCTGGTGTTCTACGAATCGCCGCATCGTGTCGTCGAGTCGATGGCCGACCTGTGCACGGTGCTCGGTGGTTCGCGCACCGTCGTGATCGCACGCGAGCTGACCAAGCTGTTCGAGTCGGTGCATGCCTGTCCGCTCGCCGATGCCGTCGCCTGGCTGGAAGCGGATCCTGACCGCCGCCGGGGCGAGTTCGTGCTGGTGGTCGACGAGCCTGGCGCTGCACCGGCCGCCGGCGACGTCGAGACCGAGCGCGTGCTGGCGGAACTGCTCGCGGAGCTGCCTGCGAGCCGTGCGGCGCATGTGGCCTCGCGCCTGTGCGGCGTGCCGCGCGACCATGCGTACAGGCTCGCGCTCGCGCTGAAGAGCCGCTAAGCTCGTCGCGTTCGATCCCGCCCTGCGCTGCCCTCGAGGATGTCGCCATGAATGCCACCGCTGCCGCCAACGAATCCGGAGCCATCGCGGCGACCGTCGACCGCATCGAACTGACGCGGCCTGATGACTGGCACCTGCACCTGCGCGATGGCGATTACCTGCCTGCGGTGCTGCCGTTCACCGTGCGCCAGTTCGCGCGCGCGATCGTGATGCCGAACCTGAGGCCACCGGTGACCACCACCGCGATGGCGATGGCCTACCGCGAGCGCATCCTGGCCGCGCTGCCGGCCGGCAGCCGGTTCGAGCCCCTGATGACCCTGTACCTGACCGACCGCACGACGGGCGCCGAGATCGAGGCGGCGGTCGCCTCCGGCATCGTGAAGGCGGTGAAGTACTACCCGGCGGGTGCCACGACGAACTCGGACTCTGGCGTGACCCATGTCGACCGCGCGCGCCCGGCGCTGGAGGCGATGGAACGGCTCGGCCTGCCGCTGCTGGTGCATGGCGAGGTCACCGACCAGAGCGTCGACCTGTTCGACCGCGAACTCGCCTTCATCGAACGCACGCTGGCACCGCTGGTGCACGAGATGCCCGGCCTGAGGGTGGTGATGGAACACATCACGACGCGCGATGCGGTGGCGTTCGTCGAATCCTGCGGCCCGAACGTCGCCGCCACGCTCACGCCGCACCACCTGCTGATGAACCGCAACGCGATCTTCGTCGGGGGCATCCGCCCGCACTACTACTGCCTGCCGGTGCTCAAGCGCGAGGTGCATCGCCAGGCGCTGATGGATGCCGCGGCTTCGGGCAATCCGAAGTTCTTCCTCGGCACCGACAGCGCCCCGCATGCGCGGCACACGAAGGAGACCGACTGCGGCTGCGCCGGCTGCTTCAACGCGCATGCCGCGCTCGAGCTCTACGCCGAGGCCTTCGACCGGGCCGGTGCGCTCGACCGCTTCGAGGCGTTTGCCAGTTTCCACGGCCCCGACTTCTACCGGCTGCCGCGCAATACCGGCACCGTGGTGCTGGCGCGCGATACCTGGGATGCGCCGGCCGAGTATCCGTACGGTGCCGACACGCTGGTGCCGCTGCGGGCGGGCGAGCCGCTGCAGTGGCGGCTGGTGCAGCCCGCCTGACGCCCGGCGCCCTCAACGGAACCGTCGACGAAACAACCGTCGACGAAACATCCGGCGGCGGCGGGACATTGGGCTACACTCGGCCCGCGTGAAGCCAGCCAGACAGTCGCCGTACCGCTCGCGGTGCGGAGGAAAGTCCGGGCTCCACAGAGCAGGATGCCGGCTAACAGCCGGGCGCAGCAAGCGGTGGTGAAAGCCATCGCCCAAGGCGACGGAAAGTGCCACAGAGAACAGACCGCCGATGGCCGAAAGGCACAGGCAAGGGTGAAACGGTGCGGTAAGAGC
>LNFM01009442.1_pt1 | contig 14187 bp, 11 predicted proteins | sample 596031 | NCBI WGS metagenome assembly LNFM01 (sample SAMN04254537, study PRJNA301005) | activated carbon metagenome | isolation source: dual media filters at the Ann Arbor, Michigan drinking water treatment plant | place: USA: Ann Arbor
GGATGTGGCTGCCGGTGATGCCGGTGTAGACGCGGTCGATCTTGCAGGCGGCCATCATCTCGGCCTCTTTCAGCGCCTGCTGGATGCTCTGCACGGTGGCGTCGATGTTGACCACCACGCCGCGCTTCAGGCCGTGCGTGGGCGCCACGCCCAGGCCGGCCACGCGCAGGCTGCCGTCGGCCAGCACCTCGGCGGCCACCACCATCACCTTGGCGGTGCCGATATCCAGCGCAAACACCATGTCCTTGAATTCTTTGGCCATGTGTGACCCCTTTAGTTGTTGCTCGGCCTGCCGGGTGCGCTGCCCGGCGGCTGGGTGGTGCTGACGCCGCGCAGCCGCACGGCATAACCGTCGGCGTGGCGCAGGTCGGCGTATTCCAGAGGCTGCCGCCACTTCGCGGCCACCTGCGTGTAGGTGCGCACGAAACGTTCGCTGCGCGCCATCAGTTGCTCTTCGCTGCCACGGCCCAGCTCCAGCGCGGCGCCGCTGTCCAGTTCCACGCGCCAGCTGCCACGGCCGCTGAGTTGCACACGCGCCACGGCCAGGTCCAGCCGCGCCAGCGCAGGCTGCAGGCGCTGCAGCAGCGACAGCATCGCGGCGGCCTGGCTTTCGGGGCCGGCCAGCACGGGCAGGCTGTCGTCTTCGACGTCGCCGACGTTGGCCTCGAAGACCTCGCCGAAGCTGTTCACCAGGCGTTCGCCGCCGGCGCCCACGTTGGCGCCGTCGTCGGCGCCCTGCCCTTCCCAGATTGCCGCGGCGCGGTGTTCTTCCAGGCGCACGGCCAGCACGTCGGGCCAGACGCGGCGCACCACGGCGCGCCGCACCCAGGGCACGGCCTCGAAGGCGGCGCGGCCGGCCTGCAGGTCGGCGCTGAAGAAGTTGCCGGCCAGTTGTGGCGCGGCGTTGGCGCGGATGGTGGGCACGCTGTTGCGTGCCATGTCGCCGTCCAGCTGGATGGCGCGGATGGGGAAAAACGGGCTGCGCATCAGCCACAGCACCCCGGCCACGACGGCGCCGAGCGCGGCCAGCACGAAGATCAGCGTGGCCACGCCGTTCATCAGGCGCACGTCCACCGGCAGCACCAGCGGCGTGGCGCTGGTGCGGGGGCGGGCGGTGGAGGTGCGGGCCATGTCGGGGGGTGGCGTGGACGGTGTGTGGCGCGCTCAGCCGCGCTGCACGCCGGGGTGGGCGTCCAGCGAGGCCGCCTGCAGCAGTTGCAGGCAGAGTTGCTCGTAGCTGATGCCGGCGGCACGCGCCGACATCGGCACCAGCGAGTGGCCGGTCATGCCCGGGCTGGTGTTCATCTCCAGCAGGAAGGGCTTGCGATCGCGGGCGCGCAGCATCAGGTCGGCACGGCCCCAGCCGCGGCAGCCGAGCGTGCGGTAGGCGGCCAGCGTCAGGCGCTGCACCTCGGCCTCTTCTTCAGGCGCCAGGCCGCTGGGCACGCGGTACTGCACGACGTCGGTGTAGTACTTGTTCTGGAAGTCGTACTTGCCTTCGGGCGCCTCGATGGCGATGACCGGCAGCGCACGCGCGCTCGGGCCCTCGCCCAGCACCGGGCAGGTGAGCTCGATGCCTTCGATGAACTCTTCGCACAGCACGTCGGCGTCGTACTGCGCGGCCAGCGCCACCGCGTCCTGCATCTGGCTGTAGCCCTGCACCTTGGTGATGCCGATGCTGGAACCCTCGCGCGGCGGCTTCACGATCAGCGGCAGGCCGATGGCATCGGGCACGGCCATCACGTCTTCACGCGCCTGGCGCTCGGGCGCCAGCCACTGCCAGCGCGGCGTGGGCAGGCCCTCGGCCACCCACACGCGCTTGGTCATCACCTTGTCCATCGCGATGGCGCTGGCCATCACGCCGCTGCCGGTGTAGGGGATGCCCAGCAACTCCAGCGCGCCCTGCACCGTGCCGTCTTCGCCATGGCGGCCGTGCAGCGCGATGAAGACACGCGCAAAGCCTTCGTGCTTCAGTGCCGAGAGTTCGCGCTCGGCGGGGTCGAAGGCGTGGGCATCGACGCCCTGGCTGCGCAGCGCGGCCAGCACACCGCCGCCCGACATCAGCGAGACCTCGCGTTCGGCGCTGCGGCCGCCCATCAGCACGGCGACCTTGCCCAGGGCTTGCAGTGGGGCGTTCATGGCGTCAGTTCCTCTGCAGCGCGCAGTTGCTGCGGCAGGGCGCCGATGGAGCCGGCGCCCATGGTGATGAGCACATCGCCGCCGCGCAGCAGCGCGTGCAGCGCGGCGGGCAGCGCGGCCACTTCGCCCACGCACAGCGCCTGCGGCACGGCAGCGGCCAGCGTGCGGCTGTTGATGCCGGGCAGCGGCGCCTCGCCAGCGGCATACACCTCGGCCAGCAGCACGCGGTCGAAGCCCTGCAGCACCTGCGCAAACTCGGCAAAGCAGTCGCGGGTGCGCGTGTAGCGGTGCGGCTGGAAGGCCAGCACGAGGCGCCGGCCCGGGAAGGCGCCGCGCGCGGCGGCCAGCACCGCGGCCATCTCCACCGGGTGGTGGCCGTAGTCGTCGATCAGCAGCGCGCGGCCGCCGTCGGCGGTGAGCAGCTCGCCGTGGCGCTGGAAGCGCCGGCCCACGCCGGCGAAGGCGGCCAGCGCGGCGGCGATGGGGGCGTCAGGCAGCTCGACTTCACGCGCCACGGCGATGGCTGCCAGCGCATTGCGCACGTTGTGCAGGCCGGCGAGGTTCAGCCGCACCGCCAGATCGGCATGGCCGGGCTGCTGCGCGGTGAAGGCCATCTGGCCGCCGGCCAGCGCCTGCACGTCCACCGCGCGCAGCTGCGCGCCTTCGTCGCTGCCATAGGTCAGCACCGGGCGCTGCAGGCGCGGCAGGATGGCGCGCACGCCGGCGTCGTCGCTGCACAGCACGGCGCGGCCGTAGAAGGGCAGGCGGTGCAGGAAGTCGACGAAGGCCGTGTGCAGCCGCTCCAGGCTGTGGCCGTAGGTCTCCATGTGGTCGGCGTCGATGTTGGTGACGACGCTGATCACCGGGCTCAGGAACAGGAAGCTGGCGTCGCTCTCGTCGGCCTCGACGACGATGAAGTCGCCGCTGCCCAGGCGCGCGTTGGCGCCGGCGGCCAGCAGTTGCCCGCCGATGACGAAGCTGGGGTCCAGCCCGCCTTCGGCCAGCACGCTGGCGGTGAGCGAGGTGGTGGTGGTCTTGCCGTGCGTGCCGGCGATGGCGATGCCCTGCTTCACGCGCATCAGCTCGGCCAGCAGCACGGCGCGCGGCACCACGGGCACGCGGGCTGCGCGGGCCGCCAGCACCTCGGGGTTGTCGGCCTTCACGGCGGTGCTGGTGACGACGGCCTGCGCGCCCGCGATGTGCGCGGCGGCGTGGCCGATGTGCACCTGCACGCCCATCGCGGCCAGGCGCTGCGTGACGGCACTGGCCGACTGGTCCGAGCCGCTGATGCGATAGCCCTGCTGGTGCAGCACCTCGGCAATGGCGCTCATGCCCGCGCCGCCGACGCCGACGAAATGAATGTGCTTCAGGGCGTGCTTCATCTGCGCACCCCCGGCTGCTTCACGAGGGCCTCGATCTGATCGGCCACGCGCGCGGCGGCGCGGGGCTGGGCCAGTGCGCGGGCCTTCCCGGCCATGGCCAGCAGGCCCTCGCGCGACAGGCCGCGCAGCGTGTCGGCGAGCGCCTGCGGGTTCAGTTCCGCTTGCGGCAGGTGCACGGCCGCGCCCTGGCCGGCCATCCAGGCGGCGTTGTCGCGCTGGTGCGCGGTGGTGCTGGCGATCAAGGGCACCAGCACGGCAGGCACGCCGGCCGCGCAGAGCTCGCTCAGCGTCACGGCGCCGGCGCGGCACACCATCAGGTCGCAGGCGGCCAGCTGCGCCGGCATGTCGTCGATGAAGGGCCGCACCTCGGCGGGCACACCATGCCGGGCGTAGGCGGCGCGCACCTCGGCCTCTTGCGCACTGCCTGTTTGATGCACCACCTGCGGCCGTTGCCCGGCCGGCAGCAGCGCCAGCGCGGCGGGCAGCGTGCGATTGAGCACCTGCGCGCCCAGGCTGCCTCCCACCACCAGCAGGCGCAGCGGGCCGCTGCGGCCGGCCCAGCGCTGTGCGGGCTCGGGCAGCGCCTCGATCTCGGCGCGCACGGCGTTGCCGGTGACGACGGCGTTCTTCACGCTGCGCGCGGCGGGCCCGTCGAAGCCGAAGGCCACGCGGTCGGCCACCGGCAGCAGGCTGCGGTTGCTCAGCAGCAGCGAGGCGTCGGCGTTCACCAGCACCAGCGGCTTGTTCAGCAGGCTGGCCATCAGGCCGCCCGGGAAGCAGACATAACCGCCCATGCCCAGCACGGCATGCGCGCCGCGGCGGCGCAGGATGGAGAGGCAGTCCCAGAAGGCCTTGAGCAGGCGCACGCCGCCGGTCAGCGTATGCAGCGCGCCCTTGCCGCGCAGGCCGCTGAAGCTGATGGTGTCCATCGCCAGGCCCGACGGGGGCACGAGCTTGTTCTCCATGCCGTGCGTGGTGCCCAGCCAGCTGACCGTCCAGCCGCGGCCCTGCATCTCGCGCGCGATCGCCAGCCCGGGGATGATGTGCCCGCCGGTGCCCGCGGCCATGACGACGAGGTGGCTCATGCGCGGCCTCCGCGCATGAGTGCCCTGTTTTCGATGTCGACGCGCAGCACCATGGCCAGCGCCACCAGGTTCATCAGGATGGCGCTGCCGCCGTAGCTCATCAGCGGCAAGGTCAGGCCCTTGGTGGGCAGCACGCCCAGGTTCACGCCCATGTTGATGAAGGCCTGGAAGCCCATCCAGATGCCGATGCCCTGGCACATCAGGCCGGCGAAGACGCGGTCCAGCGCAATCGCCTGGCGGCCGATGTGGAAGATGCGGCGCGTCATCCAGAAGAACATCAGGATGACGGTGGCCACGCCGACAAAACCCAGCTCTTCGCCGATGACGGCGAGCAGGAAGTCGGTGTGCGCCTCGGGCAGGTAGTGCAGCTTTTCCACGCTGGCGCCCAGGCCCTGGCCGAAGATCTCGCCACGGCCCATCGCGATCAGGCTGTGCGTGAGCTGGTAGCCCTTGCCCTGCGCATAGAGCGGGTTCCAGGGGTCGAGGTAGGCCAGGATGCGCTCGCGCCGCAGATCGTCGAAGTACAGGTACAAGGAGACCGTGGCGATGATCACCGCGGCCATCAGGAAGAACATGCGCGCGTTGACGCCGCCCAGGAAGAGCACGCCCAGGGCGATGGTGGCGATGACGATGAAGGCGCCCATGTCGGGCTGGCGCATCAGCAGCACGCCGACAAAGGCCACGGCCACCACCATGGGTGTGACGGCGCGGAAGAAGTTCTCGCGCGCGTCCATGCGCCGCACCATGTAGTTGGCGGCGTACAGCGCGATCGCCAGCTTGGCCAGCTCGCTGGGCTGGAAGTTCATGAAGCCCAGCGGGATCCAGCGCCGCGAGAAGTTCACCACCTTGCCGATGAAGGGCACCAGCACGATCACCAGCAGGATCAGCGCGACGACGAAGATCGCCGGCGCGTGTTTTTCCCACACGCTCATCGGCACCTGCACCACCACCAGCGCGGCGGCCAGCGCGATGGCCAGCGACATCACATGGCGGCGCAGGAAGAAGGTCTGCGTGTAGTTCGCGAACTTGGGGTTGTCGGGCAAGGCCACGCTGGCCGAATAGACCATCACCACGCCCAGGGCGATGAGCGCCAGCACCACGGCCACCAGGGTCTGGTCGAAGGCCATCAGGCGCACCGGGCGGTCGCCACCGACGTGGATGCGGTCGCGCACCGGCAGCGCGCCCACGGCTTCGGCGCGCGGCGCGAACCAGCCCTTCACGGCACCCAGCGTCGACTGCATCGCGTTCATGCCAGCGCCCCGTGGTCGGCCGCGAGGTCCTGCACCGCCTGCACGAAGACCTCGGCGCGGTGGGTGTAGTTGCGGAACATGTCCAGGCTGGCGCAGGCCGGGCTCAGCAGCACGGCGTCACCGGCTTGCGCCTGCGCAAAACACCAGGCCACGGCGGCCTGCAGCGTGTCGTGGCGCTGCACCGGCACGGGGCCGAGCTGGCCCAGCAGCGCGGCCTCGATGGCCGGCGCGTCGCGGCCTATGGTGGCCACGGCGCGCGCAAACCGCGCCAGCGGCGCACGCAGGGGCGTGAAGTCCTGGCCCTTGCCGTCGCCGCCCAGGATGACCAGCAGCAGGCCCGGCGCCTTGTCGGCGCCCAGGCCGTTCAAGGCCGCGACGGTGGCGCCGACGTTGGTGCCCTTGCTGTCGTCGAAGGCCTCGACCTCGCCCACGCGGGCGACAAACGCCACGCGGTGCGGCTCGCCCGCGTAGTCACGCAGGCCGTGCAGCATGGGCGCCAGCGGGCAGCCGATGGCGGTGGCCAGCGCCAGCGCGGCCAGCGCGTTGGCAGCGTTGTGGCGGCCGCGCACGCGCAGGGCGTCGGCCGGCATCAGGCGCTGCAGGTGGATCTCTTCGTCTTCGCCCTTCTTGCGCTTGAGGGTCTCGTCGCCAGGCAGGGCCCGCACCAGCCAGGCCATGCCGTTTTCGGTGACGAGGCCGAAGTCGCCGGGGCGGCGCGGCGCGGCCAGGCTGAAGCGCACGACGGCGCGGGTGATGGGCTTGGGCTTGGCCTTGCCCTTCACGGGCAGCGGCTGCGGCACGAGGGCCTCGACGGCGGCATCGTCTTCGTTGATCACCATCACCGCGTGGCTGCCGAACACGCGCGCCTTGGCTTGCGTGTAGGCCGCCATCGTGCCGTGCCAGTCGAGGTGGTCCTGGGTGACGTTCAGCACCGTGGCGGCGCTGGGCTCGAAACCGCGCACGCCGCTGCCGCCGCCTTCGAGCTGGAAGCTGCTGAGCTCCAGCACCCACACCTGCGGCAGGGCGTCGGCAGGGGTGGGCTCGGGGGCGGGCGCTTGCGCCGGCAGCAGCGCCGCCAGGACCTCCGCCACGGGGGCGTCGTCGTCGGGCAGCGCGGCGGGGGCGGTGTCCGTGCCGGCGTCGGCGGCTTCGGTCGCCAGCTCGCAGCGGCTCTCCGGGCTGGTGTCGACCTCGGGCTCGGGCCCGGGCCCGGTCTCAGGCTCGGGCTCGGGCTCGGGCTCGGGCTCGGGCGCCATGGCCGCGGGCGGCGCGGGCAGTTCCGACAGCTGCGCGCTCAGCGTGTCCAGCAGCGTCGGGCCGATGTTGCCGGCGGTGGCGACACGCCGGCCGGCGCGCGCCACCAGCAGCGCCGTCATCGCCGTGGTGGTGGTCTTGCCATTCGTGCCGGTGATCGCCAGCACCTGCGGCGCGTAGGCCCAGGCGGCCTTCAGGTCGGCCAGCGCGCGCGCGAAGAGGTCCAGCTCGCCGAGCACGGCAATGCCGATGGCACGCGCTTCATCGAGCAGGGGCGCCACCCGCGCATCGGTCGGGGCCAGGCCGGGGCTCTTCAGCACCAGCATCACGCCACCCAGTTCAGCCGGCAGCAGCGCGCCGCGCAGGCGTTGCACGGCCGGCCATTCGGTGGCCAGCGCGGTGTCGCCGGGCGTGGCCTCGCGCGAGTCCCACACCCGCACGCGCGCGCCGTTGCGCGCGCACCAGCGCGCCATGGCCAGGCCGCTGTCGCCCAGGCCCAGCACCAGCACGGGGAGGTCTTTCAGGAAGAACATGGCCGCCCGTTCACCGCAGTTTCAGGCTCGCCAGGCCGATGAGGCAGAGCAGCATGGTGATGATCCAGAAACGCACCACGACCTGCGTTTCGGCCCAGCCCTTTTTCTCGAAGTGGTGGTGCAGCGGCGCCATCAGGAAGATGCGCCGGCCCTCGCCGTACTTCTTCTTCGTGTACTTGAACCAGCCCACCTGCAGCATCACGCTCAGGGCTTCGGCCACGAAGATGCCGCCCATGATGCCGAGCACGATCTCCTGCCGCGTGATGACGGCGATGGTGCCCAGCGCGCCCCCCAGCGACAGCGCGCCGACGTCGCCCATAAACACCTGCGCCGGGCTGGTGTTGAACCACAGGAAGGCCAGGCCCGCCCCGGCCATGGCGGCGCAGAAGATCAGCAGCTCGCCGGCGCCGGGGATGTAGGGAAACAGCAGGTACTTGCTGAAGTTGACGTTGCCCACGACGTAGGCGAATACGCCCAGGGCGCTGCCCACCATCACCACCGGCATGATGGCCAGGCCGTCCAGGCCGTCGGTGAAGTTCACCGCGTTGCTGGCGCCGACGATGACGAACCAGGTGAGGAAGATGAAGCCGAAGACACCCAGCGGGTAGCTCACGGTCTTGAAGAAGGGCACCATCAGGTCGGCGCGCGGCGGCAGCTCGTTGGAAAAGCCGCTGGTGACCCAGCGCACGAACAGCTCCAGCGTGCGCAGCGAACTGGTTTCGCTGACGCTGAAGGCGAGATACAGCGCGGCGACGATGCCGATCAGGCTTTGCCAGAAGAACTTCTCGCGGCTGCGCATGCCCTCGGGGTCCTTGTTGACGACCTTGCGGTAGTCGTCCACCCAGCCGATGGTGCCGAAGCCGAAGGTGACCAGCATCACCACCCAGACGAACCGGTTGCTCCAGTCGAACCACAGCAGCGTGCTGACGCCGATGCCGATGAGCACCAGCACGCCACCCATGGTGGGCGTGCCGCGTTTGCCGAGATGGGCCTGCACGCCGTATTCGCGGATGGGCTGGCCGATCTTCATTTCGGTGAGACGGCGTATCACCCAGGGCCCGAAGGCCAGGCCGATGAGCAGCGAGGTCATCGCCGCCAGCACCGCACGGAAGGTGATGTACTGGATGACGCGCAGGAAGCCCAGGTGCTCGGGGTAGGCCTGCATCAACCACTGGCTCAGGCTCAGCAGCATGGCTGTCCCTCCGCGCCCGTTGCCAGGCTTTGCAGCGCCTGCACCACTTGCTCCATCTTCATGAATCGTGAACCTTTGACCAGCACCGTGGCAGCAGCCGGGCGTTCTGCGGGCAGCGCGCTCAGCAATTCAGCCACCGTGCCGAAATGACGATGGGCGCCGGCGTGCGCACAGGCCGTGCCGGCTGCCCAGAAAAAATCAATGCCCGCAGCGCGCGCCGCGGCGCCGACCTCGGCGTGGAAACGGGGGCCCTGGTCGCCCACCTCGCCCATGTCGCCCAGCACCAGCCAGCGCGGGCCGGGCAGTTCGGCCAGCACACGAATGGCCGCCAGCACTGAATCGGGGTTGGCGTTGTAGCTGTCGTTGACCAGCGTGACAGTGCGGCCGTCGAGCTGCAGGCGCAGCGCCTGCGAACGCCCGCCCACCGCCTCGAAACCCGCCAGCCCGCGCGCCACGGCCGCCAGCGGCAGGCCTGCGGCCAGCGCGCAGGCCGCCGCCGCTGCGGCGTTGGCCACGTTGTGGCGGCCGGCCAGCGCCAGCGTCGTGTCGGCCCCGCCCACGGGGGTGTGCAGCTCCAGCTGCCAGCTGCCGCTGTCGCCTTGCCAGCGGGCGTTGGCCCACACGTGGCTGGCGGTGTCGGCGGCGGGCTGCAGGCCGAAGGTCCACACCCGGGCCACGCCGCGCTGGCGGGCCAGTTCGCGCCACAGCGGCGTGTAGGCGTCGTCGGCCGGCACCACGGCCGTGCCGTCGGCGGGCAGCGCACTGATGACGCTGCCGTTTTCGCGCGCCACCGCCTCCACGCTGGCCATGAATTCCAGGTGCTCGCGCTGGGCGTTGTTGACCAGCGCCACCGTGGGCTGCGCCAGCGCCGCGAGCAGGGCAATCTCGCCGGCGTGGTTCATGCCCAGCTCGACCACCGCCGCCCGGTGCGCCGCGCGCAGGCGCAGCAGCGTCAAGGGCACGCCGATGTGGTTGTTGAGGTTGCCGGCCGTGGCCAGCGCGGCCTCGCCATGGGCTGCACGCAACATCGCCGCCAGCATCTGCGTGACGGTGGTCTTGCCGTTGCTGCCCGTCACCGCCACCAGCGGCAGCGTGTGGCGGGCGCGCCAGCCGCGCGCCAGCTGCTGCAGCGCAGCCAGGGTGTCGGCCACCTGCAGGCCGGGCAGCGTGGCCGCGTCCAGCCCACGCTCGGCCAGCGCCGCCACGGCCCCGGCGGCGCGGGCGCCGGCCAGGTGTTCATGGCCGTCGAAACGTTCACCGCGCAGCGCCACGAAGAGGTCGCCGGGCTGGGTGCTGCGCGTGTCGCTGTGCACACGCTGCAAAGCGACGGCGCCGTCGCCCACCAGCACGCTGCCGGGCAGCAGCGCATGGGCCTGGGCCAGCGTCATCAGCGGCGTGGCGCTGCTCATGCGGCCACCCCCTGCGCGCCGAGCGTGGCGCGTGCGCGCAGCGCAGCCTGGGCTTCCAGCAGGTCGGAGAAGGGGCGCTTCACGCCGGCCACTTCCTGGTAGTCCTCATGGCCCTTGCCGGCCAGCAGCACCACGTCGCCCGGCCGGGCCTGCTGCACGGCGTGGGCGATGGCGGCACGGCGGTCTTCGATGACGGCCAGCGCCGGGTGCGCGCCCACACCGGCTGCGATCTGCGCCAGGATGGCCTGCGGCACTTCGTCTCGCGGGTTGTCGCTGGTGACCACCACGCAGTCGGCAGCGGCCGCGGCGATGGCGCCCATGCGCGGGCGCTTGCTGGCGTCGCGGTTGCCACCGCAGCCGAACACGCACCACAGCCGGCCGCCGCGCGCGCTGGCCAGCGGGCGCAAGGCACGCAGCACCTGGGCCAGGGCGTCGGGCGTGTGGGCGTAGTCCACCACCACTTCGACGGTGTCTTCACCGGCTTCGCTGGATTCACTGGCGTCCCTGCCGGCGTCGAGATGCACGCGCTGCAGCCGCCCCGGCACCGGGCTCAGCTGCGCCGCCACCGCGGCGGCATCGGCCAGCGGCACGCCCAGCGCGCGCAGGCCGCCCAGCACCACCAGCAGGTTGCTGGCATTGAATTCGCCCACCAGCGTGCTTTGCACCGGCGCCTGCACCGCCGGCACCGCCTGCGCACCGGCCGGGGCCGGCGTTTCCTGCAGCGTGAAGGCCAGGCCCTGGGCGTTGTAGTGCAGGCCCAGCGCCTGCAGCCGCGCCGGGCCTTGCAGCGAGACTGTCCAGACCTCCAGCGCGCCGCCGTGCAGCTCTTGGGCCAGCTGTGCACCGAAGGCGTCGTCGATGTTGATGACCGCCGCGCGCAGGCCCGGCCAGTCGAACAGCCGGCGCTTGGCGGCGCCGTAGTCGGCCATGCTGCCGTGGTAGTCCAGGTGGTCCTGCGTGAGGTTGGTGAACAGCGCCACGTCGATGCGCGCGGCGTTCAGGCGCTGCTCGACGATGCCGATGCTGGAAGCCTCCAGCGCGCAGGCCGAAAAGCCCAGGTCGACAAAACCGCGGAAGGCCTGGTGCAGCGTGACGGGGTCGGGCGTCGTCAGGCCGGTGTTTTCCACGGCGTCGGGCTCGCCCACGCCCAGCGTGCCGATGACACCGCAGCGCCGGCCCAGCCGTGTGAGTGCCTGCGCCGTCCACCACGCGGTGCTGGTCTTGCCGTTGGTGCCGGTGGTGGCCACCACGTCGAGCACGGCGCTGGGCTGGGCCAGGCAGAGGTCGGCGATCTCGCCGGTGGCGGCTTTCAGGCCGTGCAGCGTGGCGATGCGCTCGCTGTCGTCCAAGCCTTCAAGGCCAAAGGCCGCCACGCCTTCAGCTTCCACCAGGCAGGCGGCAGCGCCGCCGGCCAGCGCGGCGGCCACGAAGCGGCGGCCGTCGGTGGCCTGGCCGGGCCAGGCGATGAAGGCATCACCCGGCTGCAGCGTGCGGCTGTCGCAGCGCAGCCGGCCGCCGTCGCGCAGCGCCACGCGCGCGGCCAGCCAGGCGGCGGCTTCTTGGGGGGTGGCCAGGGTGGTGATCACGCTCAGAAACTTTCCGGCTCGGAAGGCACGGGCTTGGCGCTGATCTGCGCCTTCACGTCGATGTCGGGCGCCACGTTCATCATGCGCAGCGTCTGCTGCACGACCTGGCTGAACACGGGTGCGGCCACCTCGCCGCCGTAGTAGACGCCCTTGCCGGGCTCGTCCACCATCACCGCCACCACGATGCGCGGCTGCGCCACCGGCGCCAGGCCCACGAACCACGAGCGGTACTTGTTGCCGTAGCCCTTGCCTTCCTGCTTGCGCGCGGTGCCGCTCTTGCCACCCACCGAATAACCGATGGCCTGCGCCTTGGTGCCGGTGCCGCCGGCGCTGGTGGCCAGCATCAGCATCTGGCGCACCTGCTGCGCGGTCCTGGCGCTCATCACGCGCTGGCCCATCACCGGCGCTGCCGTGCTGCCGTCGGCCACATCGGTGTGCTGGATGGTCACCGGGATGAGTTCGCCGTCGCGCGCAAAAACGGTGTAGGCGCGCGCCAGCTGGAAGAGGCTGGCCGAGAGGCCGTAGCCATAGCTCATGGTGGCGTGTTCGATGGGCCGCCAGCTCTTGTACGGGCGCAGCCGCCCCGTCACGGCGCCGGGGAAGTCGATGCGCGGCTTCTGGCCCAGGCCGATGGCGGTGTAGGTTTCCCACAGCTCGCGCGCCGGCATGGCCAGCGCCAGCTTCACCGTGCCGACGTTGCTGCTTTTCTGGATGACCTCGGCCACCGTCAGCATGCCGTGCGGGTGGGCGTCGTTGATGGTGCTGCCGGTGATGGTGATGCGGCCCGGCGCGGTGTTGATGGGCGTGCTGGGCGTCACGCGGCCGGTCTCCAGCGCCAGCGCGGCGACAAAGGGCTTCATCGTCGAGCCGGGCTCGAAGATGTCGGTCAGCGCGCGGTTGCGCAGCTGGGCGCCGCTCAGGTTCCTGCGGTTGGCGGGGTCGTAGCTCGGGTAGTTGGCCAGTGCCAGCACTTCGCCCGTCAGCACGTCCAGCACCACCACGCTGCCGGCCTTGGCCTTGTGCTCCAGCACCGCGTCGCGCACGCGCTGGTAGGCGAAGAACTGCACCTTGCTGTCGATGCTGAGCGTGATGTCGCGGCCGTTCACGGGGCTGGCCTGGTCGCCGATGTCCTCGACCACGCGGCCCAGGCGGTCACGCACCACCTTGCGCTGGCCGGCCTGGCCCACCAGTTCACTCTGGAAACCCAGCTCTATGCCTTCCTGGCCCTTGTCGTCGATGTTGGTGAAGCCCACCACGTGCGCGGCGGCTTCGCCCTCGGGGTAGCGGCGCTTGTACTCGCGCACTTCCTGCACGCCCTTGATGCCCAGCGCCTTCACTTCCTGCCAGGCGGCTTCTTCCATGTGCCGGCGCAGCACCACGGCGCCGCTGGTGCCCTGCAGGCGTTCGTTCAGCTCGGCCAGCGGCATGTCGAGCTTGCGCGCCAGTTCCTTGCGTTGCGCGACATCGGCGCTGAAGGTCTTGGCGTCCACCTGCACCGAGGGCAGCGCCACGCTGGTGGCCAGCACGAGGCCGTTGCGGTCGAGGATGCGCCCGCGGCTGGCCGGCAGCGGCTGCTTGTGGACGAAGCGCTTTTCGCCCTGCGCCTGGTAGAAGTCGGTGGCGATGATCTGCAGGTGCACGGCACGCCCCAGCAGCACCAGGAAGGCCACGCCCACCAGCAGCACCACGAAGCGCGAACGCCAGGGCGGGGTCTTGCTCGCCAGCAGCGGGCTGGTGGCGTAGTTGACGCTGCGCACGCTGTTGGGCGCGTTCATTGCACCACCCCGCGTGCGACGCCCGAGGTGCCGGCAGCGGCAGAGGCCGCTGCGGCCGGTGTGGCCGCGAGAGGGTCCACCACATAGGCCGTCACGCCCGGCGTGGCGGTGCGCATCTGCAGGCGTTCACGCGCGGTGCGCTCCACGCGCAGGTGCGTGCTCTGCGCCTGGGCCTCGGCGTCCAGGCGCTTGTATTCGGCGTCGAGCTGGCGCTGTTCGGCGCGCGCCGAGTCCAGCGCGGCGAACAGCTGGCGCGATTCATAACTGGTCTTCACCAGCAGCAGGCAACTGGCCAGCAACGCGGCCACCAGCGCCGGAATCAACAGCAGCTTCAGCTTCACCGTGCCGCCCCCTCACGCCGCCAGCGTGCGTTCGGCCACGCGCATCACCGCCGAACGCGAGCGCGGGTTGGCCTTGATCTCTTCGGCGCTGGGCTTCACGCGCGCCACGGCCTCCAGCCGCATCGCCCTGGCCGGCGCAAACGGTGCGCGGCGGTCCACCACCTCGCGGCTTTCGCTGGCGATGAAGGTCTTCACGATGCGGTCTTCCAGGGAGTGGAAGCTGATCACGACCAGGCGGCCC
>LNFM01009443.1_pt1 | contig 14186 bp, 13 predicted proteins | sample 596031 | NCBI WGS metagenome assembly LNFM01 (sample SAMN04254537, study PRJNA301005) | activated carbon metagenome | isolation source: dual media filters at the Ann Arbor, Michigan drinking water treatment plant | place: USA: Ann Arbor
AGCAGAGGGCGTCGGGAGGCCAGGCGGATCGGTCTGGAACGGGTTTGAAGGGCGCGCGCCAAATGCTGGCCTATGAAGCCGCAGCCGCCCGTGATGAGTACGGTCATGCTTACGCTTTGGTCATAGACCCTGTCAGCCGCTGCCACACACGGCTCGCCAGCTTGTGGGTCCAGAACGAAAGCGTCCGATGGGGCACGCCATGCTTACGCAGCGCATGGAAGATCTCCCTGTTTTGCTGAGCGATATTGCTCCAGCTCTGATTTGTCGCACCGCCAACACGCATGCGAACCTGTACGTGAGGAATATAGGTTGAGCGCACGTGGCCTCGCTCCAGGTATCTCATCATGAACTCGGTGTCCGCGGCCAGCAGGTAAGACAGATCGAATGGGCCAAGCCGTTCGATCACTGAGCGGCGGACATAGAAGGTCGGGTGCGCTGGACACCAGCCCTGCGCAAAGCTGCCTTGGGTAAACGGCTTGGACTTCCAGTACCGGACCACCTTGCGGTTGTCTTCCGTAACGTAGATGAGATCGCCAAAGCAGGCGTCAACCTCGGGGTCTTCGAATGCGGCCGCAACGCGACTCAATACCTCGGTATCCGCGTACAGATCGTCTGCGTTCAGGAAACCCACAATGTCGCCCGTGGCCCAAGCCATGCCCTTGTTCATGGCGTCGTAGATGCCTTTGTCGGATTCACTGGACACCCGAAGGCAGGGATGCCGATGGGCCTCGACCACTGCAAGCGTGTCGTCCTTGGAGTTGCCATCGATGACCCAATGTTCGACATTAGGATGGGTTTGGCTGGCAATAGAGCGCAGTGTGTCCGCGATGGTGGCCGCGCTGTTGTAGGAAACTGTGACGACGGATATTTTCACGCTGTTTTTTCTGGGCTGTGGGGAAGTGGGATGTGGCACATCACGCCTGGATTTCGGCATAGAAATCCAGCGTCTGCGTGTAGCAGCGCTCCCATGAAAAGCGTTGAGCTTGTCGACTGCCCGCTTCGATGGCAGTGCGCCGCAAGACAGGATCTGCCAGCCCTCGCAGTTGGTCTGCCACCAAGTCGGCGTCTGGCGCAGGAATCAGCAAACCAGCGTCGCCAGCGGCTTCCGGGATTGACGACGAGGCCACTGCGATCACCGGACATGCGGCGGCCATTGCCTCCAGCACAGGAATGCCGAAGCCCTCGTAGCTGGATGGATAAATCAACGCGTGGGCGCGGTTGTAAAAAGCATTCAAGAGAGGGCCGGGTGCCTTGTCCACGTGCGCCCAACGTCCTGGCAGCCGATTTTGCAGGTGGGCGCGATCGCTGTCCTTTAGGGGACCGCCTCCCACGATCACCAGATGGTGCTGGGGCATTTGGCAGACCGCATCGACAGCCACGTTGAAGTTTTTGTAGGCGCTGCGGTCGCCGACGTAGACGGAGAAGTCCAAGTCGGAACCGATATGAGGCTGAATCAGCTGCAAAGCACTGCTCGGGTCAAGAGGCTGGAACACATCCGAGTAACCCAAGTGGATGACCCGGGTCCGCTCCTTCGGAATCTCCGGAAAGAACTCCAGCAAATCCCGGCGCGTGCTTTCCGAAATGCAGATGATTCCATCCGCCGCCCGCAAGGCGCGGCGTTTCTGGGCCGAATGGATCCAGAGCGCCGGACCGCGCCAATAGCGCTCATAGGTGAAGTCGTACACCGTCTGCACGCTCGTCATCTCGCGCAGGGAGGCGGGCCGGTAGTAACTTGAGTGAAACAGCGTGTGCCTGCCCTTGACGGAGTGGGCAGAAAGATAACGCCCCAGCTGGGCGGGCCGGGTATCGGCCAACAGCTGCGCCGCGGGAATGTGCAAAGCCTGGCGAAAGAGGTTGTTCTCTGCGTTCTTGGCCTCGATGCCGATAACCGAAGCGCTGTCGCGCAACAGGCGACGCCAGAGCTCGCTCCAGTAGACGGAGATACCGCCAGCTCGCTGCAGTGAAAAGATGATGTTGTCTAGGCAGAGGTTCATGCGCAATCGGGCCGTTCAGGCGTCTAACAGAGAGAGTTGCCCACGCTCAACGGCCACCATGCGCCGAACAACCTCTTCAAAAGACACTTGGGCCTGCCAGTTCAAATGTCGGGCGGCTTTGGACGGATTCGCATGGCCCTCCCTTAGGTCGGTCGGTCTGAAAAGTGATCGGTCTACATCCACCCATTCACGCCAGTCAAGATCGCAGGCACCGAAGACTAGCTCAATGAAATACCCCAGCTGGTGAGTCTTACCGGTGGCGATTACGAAGTCATCCGGGGTGGGCTGCTGAAGCATGCGCCACATGGCCTCCACGTATTCAGGCGCCCAGCCCCAGTCGCGCGCGATATCGATATTGCCGAGCCGCAATCGCTCTCCAGACCCGGCCGCGATGCGGCGGGCCGCTTGCACGATCTTGCGCGTGACGAAGCGAGAGCCCCGAAGGGGAGACTCGTGGTTGAACAAGATGCCCGTGCAAGCGAACAGCGAATAGGCTTCCCGATAGTTCGCCACCTCCCAGAAGGCAGTGGCTTTGGCCACTGCGTACGGGCTGCGCGGACGAAACGGCGTGGACTCGTTGGCAGCCAGCTTGCCGGTATCGCCGAAGCATTCGCTGGAGCCAGCGCTGTACAGCCGGATGGGCTTGTTGATGAAGCGGATTGCCTCCAAGAGGTTCAGCGTGCCAGTCGCGATGCTTTCCAGTGTTTCTACGGGCTGCTCGAAAGACAGGCTGACAGAGCTTTGGCCTGAAAGATTGTAAATCTCATCTGGCATCGCAACGGTCAGTCCCTGCAACACACTTCGGAAATCGCTAGGATTGATCGACAGCGGTGAAATGCGATCCTGAATACCGAGTCGCTCGATGTTGTTCATGGATGAACGCTGTTGAAAATCTCGGAAGCCACCAAATACCTTGTAACCCTTTGAAAGCAGTAACCGTGCTAGATATGAACCATCTTGGCCACTGATGCCTGTGATTAACGCGCTTTTCATAGGGGCTTACGGGTATACCTATACGTTATTAAAAATTGGCCGATATTTATAGTGCTAACTGCCATTAAATATTATTTACAACGATTGACTGCAATTCTATTGGCCCAGTTTTTTCCACAACTCACCCATAGAAATATCGCCATCGGAAAATAGAACAGCGCTGAACTCGAAGCGAGAATCGGTATAAAGCAAGTGCTAACCATTAACAAAAAGGATCCAATATCTTTAGATCGCTGAAAATTAGCGTAAATAGTACGAATAACAACGCCAAGTGCAGCCCCGTAAAGAATAACACCAAACATGCCTGCGTCCATGTAAGCCGTAATCCATGAAAGGACGCCCGGAGTTGCTCCCAACTCGGCACGGCCTGGAAAAAGCTGGCTATGAAATAGAGTCGCGCCATACTCAAATGGTTTATCGCCAAACAGTGACCTTGGCACAAAGTACCAGAGCGAAGAAATAGAAGCTTTCCCCCAGGTGTGGCCAGAAGTGTGTATAGCTTCAACTACTAAAGAAGAAATGGCTACATATTCGCTAAAGTATCCCGCCAGCGATAAAGAGCTACTGCCCTCAATACTTGGTGGTAGCATTAGTTGAAAAAATAATAAAATAAAAAAAGCGAAAAAAACGATCGGTAATAAAGATACGCGCCGAACGTAAAAGTGATAAAAAAGAAAGCTAACGCACAATGGGGTTAGAATGGCAGCCTTCGAGCCAGAAAAATACAGTGCAAACATGGCTAATGCGCAAACAATAACCAGATGGTAAAAGTTGAACTGGCGATCGAGGATCGCTGAGAGCCCTTGGAAGAAGCACGTGACAATACACGCTTGGTAAAGCAGCCACCACTGCCCCACGCCGCTGCGATGCTGCAGATAGGCCTGTCTAGGGGCTGATATCCATAAAAATCCTTCAGCATTCGAGTTGACTAGAATAAAAAGAGAGATGACTGCACCCAGTAGCAATGCCGTTGTCGAAAAAAATCGAGAATATAGAGATGGCTTTTTTATTGCTATGCTGCTTAGCGTTCGGGCAAAATATCTGGATATATTGTTAGCCGACAGAAAGTATGCCAGACAAGTTGAGGATATGAAGATTAAGTTTATCCAAATTATGTAAAATAACGATTGTTCTTGTTCTTGTGGCTCATTATTTGGATGCCCTGCTGCAAAGGCAGAAAAAAGGCCAAATACAATTAGCCCCAGGCCGATAATCGCGCTAATCGGGTTGATTAAGCTTCTGTTGTGAAAAAAATAGCCGTAGATCACCAAGGCAATTCCGACTGCTAGCGATGTGAAAACAGATGCATGGCAGATTATCCAGCTGTTGGAGGGCATTCTGAAGAGTTCTCTTGAGATGGATGCGGCTTTATGTGGTTGCTATTTAAATTGCTTATAGCGATCGTATAAAAAGATAAAAAACCACCTAGAGGTTCGACTTACTTCATAAATACGCTGAATTAAACCATTTATATTGGTCCATCTGCCCGGGATGATTCCATTGGAGAATGAGGTGTAAAGTGACTCAAGCGAGGCGAGAGTGCTTTTGTCGGTTTGTTCAAATGACCAAATAAGCCAAGATGATCTGAAGAGCAACGCCTCCCTCGCGATGAGGCACGAGATTGCCGCTCTTCCACGGTTACTTGTCCAATAATTAGGAAAATGCTCTTTGATACATTGTAAATAAAGCCAGAGGGCTTGAATCATGGCGCTTGCTCGTTTTCGGGATAATGACCCCGAGGTGCTGCCTTGATGTAAACGATATGCACAATGAAAATCAGAGGTGCAAACTTTGCCGCTTGTAATGGCTAGTCGTGCAAATAGTAGATCATCTGCAAATAGAAGTAGCGGTAGTGCCGGGATACCTCCTATGTTTAAATACTGATCTACCCTGAATACATATCCAGTTCCGAATGAATCTCGTAGGCCCCAGCCTCGGAAAGCGAGAAAATCTTCTGCAGATTCACGAAGCGGTATCGGTCTACACGGGCGAATAGGTTGACCTTTCTCATCGATGAGATCAAACATCACTTGGTAAACCCCGACATCTGGATATTGGAAATGTAGTTCCTCGATAGCATCCAGAAAACTTGGATAAAGAATATCATCATGACCGATCAGGGTTGCGAATTGGCCCTGTATTTCACCTTGCTGAAGCACCTGATGCACCCGTGACCAGTTTTGCTCAATTCCAAGATCGGATTCCGCAGGCATGACGAGAATTCTCGGGTCTCTGTAGGACCGGACGATGTTCAGCGTGTCATCGCTGCTACCGTTCTCGAGCACGACCAATAGCCAGTCGGTGAACGATTGTGAGAGCACGCTATCAATGGCTGATCGGATGTACCTCCCACCGTTGTGCACAGGCAGGAATATGACATGTCGACTTTTGATTACGTCACCGGCGTAGGGTGAGGGGGTGTTCATGTCGATCTCATGACGTTGAGGCGTAGCCATAAATCCATTCCAGTTCGCCTGCATGCCGGTAGCAGCGCTAACAGGTACATGACGACGATGCACATCGAAAGAACGCACGCTGCAAGCGAGGGCATTGTCTCAATGTGAGCGAGCAAGTAACTCGACAGCCCGAACACCAACAACCCCGAGACACAAGGAAGGCCCGTATCCAGGATCCACCATGACCACAAGGTTGAAGGAAGAATGCGAGCGTGCATCAGTGGGACTTCTATAAGGTAGTAGATGAGGTTCAATCCAAACCACGCCCAAGCGCCGGCAATTGGACCCCACTGGGGAATCCCGTACCACAGTGCGGCAAGAAAGAGGGGAAGCACAACAATATTTTTGCGCGCTGAGAGCCCGGACCAACCATGGGCCAGCTGGAGGTTGAAGGGCAGCATCATCAGCACGTTCAGCATCGTACCGACGGCGATCCAGGGTACATACCGGGTTGCTTCGCCCATGTCGGTACGGCCAGAGCCCAGCCAAAAGGTGAGAATGTCTTCGGTGTGAAACACCAGTGCACCCACCACAGGCACGATTGCCAGAACGATAAGCTGCGTCCAACGCCGATACTCTCGGTTTAGCGCCTCTGGGGTGTCAGTCGCTGCTAGTTTGGTGAAGTGCGGAAAGGCAATTGCCATGACAGGTTGAGCAACGAAGACGGCGACGATGGACGCAACCGTAAAAGACAGGCTGTAGGTCGCGAACTCGGCCAGCGGAGCGGTTTTTGCCACCAGCAACTTGTCCGCTTGAGTGAGCACCGTGCCGGTGATTCCTATCAAGAGCGTGCCTGAAGAAAACCGCCATCCTTCTCGCAGTATGGTCGGGTCCCACTTCGAATGCGTGCCTTCAGGCCGGATACAGACGACCACTCGCCTGCGCAACAGACACACTTGTAGAAAAAAACATGCCGCATGCCAGTAAAAAAGGTACTCAATTGATGGCGAAATAAAGGCCAAGATGGCCGCTCCCCCAGCCCACTGCAAAGCTGCAACCGCTGCGCGCAGAGTGTTCATCATGGTCTGGTCTCCCAAGCCTGCCAAAGCAGCACCATAGAAGAATGACGGCCATTGAAGCAGAAGCAGTAGCGCCATCAAGTGGAACGCATGCATAAGGGTTTCCCTTCCCAGTGTCGGCGCACTCACCATGTCGCCTGCCAACCATGGGGAAAGAAAGAAGACTATCGCAGCGAGGGCAGCCGCCGTCATTACGACGATTGTCTCAACGGTTCGAAACGAGTTCCACAAATTGATTTCAGTGCCGCCGCCAGCCCTTGATTGTGCAAAGCGATGAGCGACAACCGGACTCAGAGCCTGATCGAGGAACATGCTGCAGGCCAGCACGGTGGCATAGAAGCCAATCAGCCCGTACGCCTCGATCCCGAGTAGCCGAAGGTAAATCGGCGTGAAGATGAACATCAGCCCGGTAGTCAAGCCTCGGCCAACGATGCTGGCTAGCAGATCCAGAGAAAGGGACGACTTCATTGTTTGCCAAGCAGTGCACCGTCGCGATCCACCCCGAATACGGCGGTAATGCCCGCACCACCTCTTCGTGACACCAGCAGCGTGAGTATCGGAGCGAGCGCAACGCCAACAATTCTTCGCAAAAAGGGAATGCGTACGATCGTCCGAATGCGATGCTGCCAAGCCATTATTTCCAGATTCCGGCTGAGCCTATCTCGCGTGGTCAATTCCAGAAGCTTCAACCCAGAACTTCGCCCCAGCTTTGACAATGCATCCGGCGACCAAAAATGAGTGTGGCGGGGTGCATCCAAATGCAGCCATCTCTCTTTCAAAAAAACCGCTTGGGAGCCCGCGATGTTGGGGATCGCGACAACGAGAACTCCATTGGGCTTCAGCCGTTGCTGCGCATTCTTGATGACCAACCACGGCTGCGGCAGGTGCTCCAAGCTATGCCAAAGAACAATGGCGTCGTAGGACTTGTGCGAGCGTTTCAACGCCTCGACAACGTCATTAGTATTTTCTACGGTGATCTGCACCTTTTCACGTAGAAACGTGCAAGCAGCAGGATTCATCTCGATGGCATCGACAGAGAAGCCTTGCCGTTTGGCATTGAAGCTGAAGATACCAATCCAGGGGCCAATCTCGAGTAGCTCTCCTTTGTCCTTGTATCGAAGCAAGGGTTGAAGTCTATATTTCTCCCTATCCGCCATTTTGGTGAATGCTGAAAAGTCTTTGGGAATTTCCTGATAGCCACCTACATAGTAATCCCCGATATTGCTGGGAATGGGGTCCATATAGATCATGTCACATTCAAGGCATCGCCAATAGGAAAACACCGTGGCACCAATTCCTCTGTTGTGATCTGGCGAATTCAATAGGAGCACGGGCAACCCGCCGCATGCAGGGCATGTTGCGCAGGGGGTATCAGTCGTGGAGGTTTGAAGCATGCTGGCAGCCAATATATGAGTTGTCCGGGATACGGGTTTGGTGAAGTCATCAGGCGTCATTTGTCTGGCTGGCCCCACGCCAGTTTTTCGAGGTACGCACGAGTTTGGGCGTCGGCTCCAGCATAGTCACGTGTTCGGTTGTCTGAAATTAGCAAATTTCTCTGATCGCATGATCGAAAAGTGCCGCTCGACGGCCAATCCGATGAGGAGACCAATTGCCCGTCTTGCCCCACCACTGTGAGTCGGCAGCCACTACCTTCTGCAAAACGGGACAGCCCGTCGCGACCGCTTTCAAGCCTCAATGCTTCCAATTTGTCGCGTGGCGGCGTGTGCATACCAGCAAACGATTCAAGCAGAGAGCGCCGCAGGAGCAGGCCTGTAGATCGAAGGTGTGGATTGGGGAAGGCTTCAAAGTGCCGCCACCTTGCATGATTCTTGATGGCTCGCAGCCATTGCCATAGCGACGTCTCGATGGTTTCTTTTGAGGCGCGTGTTTCTCGAATTGACTCCCAGGAGCCCGTCGCACCGGCAAGACCATTGCCTTGCGTGGTGGCAGCGTTCAGGAGCATCGAGAGCCAGCCGGTCGCTTGCGGCCGAGAATACGAGTTCATCAGGCAGATCCACTCAGTGCCCACGTTTGGTAGAGCTTGAAAATAGGCGCCCCAGTCGTAGCCATCATCGGAGACATTGAGTAATTTGGCCCCGCACTTCTCCGCCAAAAAAATCATCTCATCACGCTGCTCCTTAATTGGCCAGCCCTTGGCCAAGAAATACAACCGATGATCACATAAAGGTGGGTGCTCATTCCACGCTTCAATGAATGAGCGAACTGCTTCAAGCCCCGCATCAATCCCTCTGGCAACATAAAGTACCGAAACTTCAGCGGCTTCTGCCATTGTTAGCACTCACTTGTGGGGTGAAGAATGAACAACCTTTCTTGAGCATCATCTGGTCATCAGCTCCGAGATATGATCAATCAGGTGTCGCTGCATCTTCCAGCCGATGTCCTTGAGTTTCCTGTTGTCACCGATCAGCATTGGTGGTTCATTCGGGCGTTCCGTAGCTAAATTCAGCACGATATCAGGGTCCTTGCCTGAAGCGTTTCCCATCCAGCGAACGACGTCTGAAATGCGGGTTGGCCGGCCAGATGAAATGTTGTAGTTACCGACGCTGTTCGTCAGGAGCAGCTGAGCAATTGCAGATGCCACATCATCGACGTGTAGTAGGTCCCTATAAGCTTGGGCATTCACGCCAAAGGGCTGGCTCTGATCCATAAATACTCTGACTAGCGATGGAATAAGACGTCGCTCGTCTTCACCGGGTCCAAACGGCAGGAAGATCCTGCCCCAAGCCAGAGCGGTGCCATGTGTGGAGCAAACATGGCTCATCAGTCTGCGCGTGGCGTCTTTTGACACGCCATAAAGCGTGGCGGGAACCAAAGGCGATACATCTTCGCGGCAATAGCCGCTGGACCAGTCGTACTCTGCGCAGGTGCCTGCGGCAATGACCTGTCTCCCCCCAGATTGGCAGAATGCCTCGATCAGGCGGATGGAAGCGTCGACCCAACGCAGATTGAGGGGAGACGTCCAGTATTGGCCATGCTCGGCGTACCAAGCCAGATGAATGAGGTGTGAAGCTCTTGCTTCACGAATCACGTTCTCACATGCTACGGATTCCAGCAAGTCTGAGTAGATGAATTCTTGTGAATACCCTAAAGGGCGCGATCTACCAACAACAGCAACCTCTAGACCTTTGCGCAGTAGGCATGAAAGAACATGCCGCCCGACAAAGCCGGAGGCTCCGGTGAGAAGTATCTTCATGTCATGAGTAGGAGCAATTGAGGTAACTTCAATCGTGTATTACCAAATTCGGTACCGCCACCACAAACCGTCCGCCCCAACTCCGAATGTAGGCCTGTTGAGTCATTACTTCAGAAGCTATGTTCCAAGGAAGAATCAGAACGAAGTCGGGCTTGAATTCTGCCAGCGATGAGGGCGTCAGGATTGGAATGTGACTTCCCGGCATGTACTTACCTTGTTTGGCGAGCGCAGCGTCACAAACGCCCGAGAGTAGGTCCGGCTTGACGCCTCCATAGTTGAGGACGGTATTGCCTTTGGCTGCCGCGCCGTATGCCATTACCTTTTTACCGGCGCGTTTCTGGCACACCAAAAAGTCGAGCAAGGCATCTTTGACCCCATTCGCCTTCTTCTGAAAGTCGGTGTAAGTGCTCAATGTGAGCAAACCCCTAGCCATTTCCCGACCTAGCATTTCCTCGACCGTCGAGGTGACTAGCCGCGAGCTCTCTGCGTGACATCCATAGATGCGAAGACTGCCGCCGTGCGTGGGCAGCTCTTCCACATGCCAGATTCGCAAGCCTGCTGCCTGGAAGATACGACTGACCGTGTAGAGCGAGAGGTAAGAAAAATGCTCGTGATAGATCGTGTCGAACTGAATGTGTTCGACAAGCCGCATCAGGTGTGGGAATTCCAGAGTGATGACGCCGTTGGGCTTCAACGCAGCTTTGAGGCCCCGGGTGAAGTCGTTGATGTCAGGCACATGCGCATAGACGTTATTGCCAGCAATCAGGTCGGCTTGCCGGCCTTGTTGGGCCAGACGCTGGCCGAGGCCTTCGCCGAAAAACTCGCGTAGCACGGGAATGCCCAGTTTCTCCGCTGCCTCGGCTGTGCTGGCTGTCGGCTCGATGCCCAGGCAGGGCACGCCCATGGTCACGAAGTTCTTGAGCAGGTAACCGTCATTCGATGCAATCTCGATAACGAGACTCTTTGCGTCGAGGCTGAGCCGCTGCCGCATGTCGTCCGCGTAGCGCTCCGCGTGTTTCAGCCACCCTGTCGACGTGCTCGAGAAATAGGCGTAGTCGGCATTGAAGAGCTCATCGGCCTGGGCGTAGTCTTCCGTCTGTACCAACCAGCATGCGCCGCAGACCTTGACTTTCAGGGGAAAGTACTTTTCGGGTCGGATGAGGTCAGCGTCGGTGAGGTACGCGTTGGATGGCGGGGCGAAACCCAGGTCCAGAAAGGTGTGCTCCAGCGGTTGTGCGCAGTGTCTGCATTTCATGGGGATGCGATGCCTTCAAAACTCGCGGTGAGAAGAGGGAAAGAGAGGTCGCGTTCGGACCTCTCCACGATTGGCAACGGCCAGGTGATGTTCACCATTGGGTCGGTGGCCGAGATGCCACCTTCGCTGCCCGGCACAAAGGGTGCCGAGTGCAAATACAGCATTTCCACGTCGTCCTGTAGGGTCTGGAAGCCATGGGCGCACCCATGCGGAATCAGCAGCGCAGTCCAGTTGTCCTGAGACAGGGTTTCCGCATGCCAGCGAAGGAAAGTGGGCGAGTTCCGCCGCAGGTCCAGCACCACGTCCCACACTTCGCCTCTCAGGCAGCGCACCAGCTTGAGTTCGGCATGAGGCGGATGCTGGTAGTGCAGGCCTCTCACGGTGCCACGTTGGCGGGTCAGTGTCATGTTGGCCTGGGCAACGGGACCGGTCCATCCTGCCCCGTGCAACTCATCGGCGCAGAACACCCTGGCCAGATGACCGCGGCTGTCTTCTAGCCGTTTGGAAACGACACGCCGAAGCCCTGAGATCGGGGTGTCCAGCATCTCCAGGCGGCTCATGCGACACCCATCCATGCCGCGATGTCTCGCTCACACAATTCCGTGGCGTCGAGCCCGCGTGCTTGGTCGGCGTACCAGTTCATGGTGCGCTGTACGCCCTCTGCCAAGGAGAAACGTTGGCGGACGCCCAGTGTGCTTTGCGCGCGCGAGGGGTCTAATGACAAACGGCCGGCTTCGTGCGGGCCGGCGGTGTCGTCGCCATAGGACACTCGCGCACCAGGGATGACTTTGCGTGCGATTTCAACGACCTGGCGCACCGACGCGGCTTCGTGAGGCGGGGGCCCCAGGTTAAACGCCGTTGCCTGGTTTGGGGAGTGCCAGAGGTGCTCCGCCAACGCCAAGTATCCCGCCAAGGGCTCGAGAACATGCTGCCACGGCCGTGTAGCGTCGGGTCTGCGAATCACCAGTTCTCGGTCGGCCAGCCAGGCTCGCACCGCATCCGGGAGCAGGCGATCCTCGGACCAATCGCCACCGCCAATGACGTTGCCCGCGCGGGCGCTAGCGACCGCAACGCCGCGTTGTTCGAGAAAGGACAGTCGCCAACTTTCGATGACCATCTCGCTGGCGGCCTTGCTGGCGCTGTAGGGATCGTGCCCGCCCAATGGATCTTCTTCTCTGTAAGGCCATATCCACTCGCGATTGCGATACACCTTGTCCGTAGTCACCATGACCGCCACCCGGGGCGTGTCCGTCGCGCGCAGGGCATCGAGCACGTGCGCGGTGCCCATGACATTGGTGGCGAAGGTCTCGACCGGCTCCCGGTAGCTGGCCCGCACCAGGGCCTGTGCTGCCATGTGAATGACCACTTCGGGCTGGCTGTGGAGAACCACATCGCGCACAGCAGAAAGGTTTCGGATATCGCCGAAATGGCTGTCACAACGCTCGGTGAGCGAAAGCAGCTCAAACAGGTTGGGTCGGCTGGTGGGAGCCAGCGACAGGCCAGTCACACGGGCGCCCATGCGGCTCAGCCATAGGGTCAACCACGCGCCCTTGAATCCCGTATGGCCGGTAATCAGCACTCGGCGGTCACGCCAGAAGGCGGGGTTGGGTTTAAAGCCTGGACCCTGACTCACGTCCACTGTTTCCATGGTGCCTTCCCGCTCGTCCAGAGTTCTTCCAAAAGGTTCTTTTCGCGCAAGGTATCCATGGGCTGCCAGAACCCGTCGTGCTCGAAGGAGCGGAGTTCGTTCATGCGCACGAGCCGGTCCAGCGGCTCACTCTCCCAACTACTGCGGTCGCCATCAATCAGGTCGATTACGCGGGGCGACAGCACAAAGAAGCCGCCATTGATCAACCCGCCATCGCCTCTGGGTTTTTCGGTGAAGCCCGTGACCTCATGACCCTTGAGCTCCAGGGCGCCGTACCGGCCAGGCGGACGGACGGCCGTGACGGTCGCTTGCTTGCCATGGGACTCGTGGAAGCGGATCAGAGCCCCGATGTCCACGTCTGACACGCCATCTCCATAGGTGAAGCAAAACGCCGACTCGCCCTGCAGATAGCGTTGCACGCGGCGCAGCCGCCCTCCAGTCAATGTCTCCTCTCCGGTATCCACCAAGGTGACTTTCCAGGGCTCTGCCTTCTTTTCGTGCACCTCCATCTGGTTGGTGCTCATATCGAAAGTGATGTCCGACATGTGAAGGAAGTAGTTGGCAAAGTACTCCTTGATGATGTAACCCTTGTAGCCGCAGCAAATGATGAAGTCATTGACCCCATGAGCGGAGTACATCTTCATGATGTGCCAAAGAATGGGGCGGCCGCCGATTTCGATCATCGGCTTGGGCTTCAGGTGGGTTTCCTCGGAAATCCGCGTGCCCAGTCCACCCGCCAGAATCACTGCTTTCATCAGTTCACTCCAAGCTCACGTTGACGTCGTACCCGTGCTGCTTCAGCAGCGCGTGTTGTTTAGCCTGGGCCAAGTCGCCTGCCACCATTTCCGCGCACATCTGCTTAGCCGTGATTTCGGGTGTCCAGCCCAGCTTGGTTTTGGCTTTTGTTGGATCTCCCAGCAGGGTCTCAACCTCTGCTGGACGGAAGTAGCGCGGATCAATGCGCACGATGATGCGCTCGCTACTCCCGCCTGGCGGGTTGGTCCAGAGGGCGATCTCACTGACGCCTTGGCCTTCCCAGCGCAGATCCATACCAAGCTCGGCCGCCGTCCATTCGATGAACTGCCGCACGCTGTACTGCAGCCCCGTAGCAATGACGAAATCCTCGGGCTGCTCCTGCTGCAGCATCATCCATTGCATGCGCACGTAGTCCTTGGCGTGGCCCCAGTCGCGCAAGGCGTCAATGTTCCCCATGTACAGGCAATCATCCAGGCCCTGGTTCACGTTCGCCAGGCCGCGGGTGATCTTGCGGGTGACGAAGGTTTCGCCACGGCGGGGGCTTTCGTGGTTGAACAAAATTCCGTTGCAGGCGTACATGCCATAGGCCTCCCGGTAGTTCACTGTGATCCAGTACGCGTACAGCTTTGCCACTGCGTATGGGCTGCGAGGATAGAAGGGGGTCGTTTCTTTCTGAGGAGTTTCTTGAACCAATCCATAAAGCTCGCTCGTGCTGGCTTGGTAGAAGCGGGTCTTTTTTTCGAGTCCGAGGATGCGTATGGCTTCCAGCATGCGAAGCGTGCCCATACCGTCCACATCTGCGGTGTACTCCGGACTCTCGAAGCTCACAGCCACATGGCTCTGGGCGCCAA
>LNFM01009444.1_pt1 | contig 14185 bp, 16 predicted proteins | sample 596031 | NCBI WGS metagenome assembly LNFM01 (sample SAMN04254537, study PRJNA301005) | activated carbon metagenome | isolation source: dual media filters at the Ann Arbor, Michigan drinking water treatment plant | place: USA: Ann Arbor
CGCGATGAGGCCCGACGACATCGGGACCAGCGCGTTGATGATGTTCACCTCCTGCGCGTAGAGCGACGCGGTGATGGCGTCATCGTCCTGCGTCGGATCGCTGACATCGAAGTTGGTGAACTGGCCGGGCCGCGACATCCAGAACGTAGCTGGCGCGCCGCGGCTGCCGGCGAAGACACGGCGCTGTTCGTTGTAGGCCACGACAGACGGGTTCGTGGTGCCGCCGAGCGCGAGACTGACGGTGCCACCGGAGCCTGGCAGATCGGTGCCGACGATGTTGAACGTCAGCGTGTCAGCAGCGCCCGTGCTGGACATGCCGGTGGCTGCGTTCGGCGTGACATCGGCGTTCGCCCAAGAGATCGCGGTGACGCGACCGTTGAGCACGGTGGTGATGTCGATGAGCAGGCGGTTCGTGCCGACGCGGTTGCCTGCGATGGCTTGCACGAAGTCGGTGTAGCTGCCGCGGTGGTAGTTCTGGCCGCCGTTGAGGATCGTGATGCTGCCTGGCGCCGGGTTGAAGCCTGTGCCGAGCGGGTTCGCCACCCACGCGCCGGAGAAGGCAAGCACCAGCCCGGTGCCGAGCGGCGCAGCGTCCAGAACGGTCGCGGTGGGCGCGGTGTAGTTCGTGCCGCTGACAACCACGTTCGCCGACAGCAGTTCGCCATAGGGCGAAGCGCCTGCCGTCAGATCGGCGGCGAGCGCGATCTGCGCGCCGGAACCGCTGGCGTCGGCGATGGTGATGTAGGGCGACACGTAGCCGAGGCCCGAGGCGGTGATCGTCGCCGACGCAATGCCTTTGTCGAGGAAAGGATTGCGGCCCTGCGGCGGCCCTTCCGAGAACTCGATTGCGAAGTTCACGTCAACGAACGATGCCTCGAAGGTGTTGCCCACCAGGCCATAGAAGTAGGGGCCGCCGCCCTGCTGCCCGTTCGGGATCGGCGTCGCCTTATAGACGCGGTATTTGTAGGCGCCGGCAACCGGCGTCCAGGTGATGCGCAGCACGCGGTTCGGCGTGCTGTTCTGGTTCAGCGCGCACATCACTCCGGTGCCTGCCGGCGACGGCACGCTCTCGCGGCCGTTTTGGTCCACGGTGGTGACGACATAGGCGTAGAAGTATTGCGGCAGCGCGCCGTCATTGTTCACCGCCGCCAAGCCGACGCCCGTGGGCGCGCCGAGCGTGGAACCATAGGTCTGCTGCACGATCTGCCACGACGCTTGCGCCAGGCGCCGGATGTCATAGGCAGGGAAGTCGGGGTGCACCACCGTCAGCACGTCCGCGCTCTGCGCGTAGTTGAGCGTGAATAGATCGGCTCCCGTCCACGGCGTCGCCACGGTGTAGATGCGCGCAACGGTCCCGCCGCTGGTGCGGTTCGTCCAAGACGTGGACACCACAGGCACGTAGCTTGGCACGCCCGAGCCGCCCCATTGCTGCACGGTGAAGGTGTTGGTGGTGACAGCCGAGACGTAGAAGGTTCGCGTGTTCACGCCGGAGATGCCGTTCGGGCGTGTCAGCCCGACGACATCGTTGATGACAACCAGATCGCCGACAGCATAGCCGTGCGCGTTGCTGGTGAAGGTGGTGTCCGCGCCTTTCGTCGCGGCGGTGATCGTCTTCGCCGCCTCGGTGATGTAGGCGCCGCGGTAGATGATGCGCATGAACCCGCTGTGCAGTTCCAACGCATACGACTGTTCGCTGTTGAAGACGAACGGGATGAGGCGCGGCTTCGGATTGCCAGCGATGATGCGGCACGGGCCGACGACAGCGGTGCCCGGCCTGGTGCTCGCGCCGCCGCGGAAATCGACGTAGAAGTTCCGCATGACGGCGGCGCCGACTGCATACTTCGCCACATCGACGCGGCCCGAGAGCGACGGCGAGAGTTCCCCGCCCGCGAAGCTTGTCTTGATGAAATCGTCAGCCATGTCACAGCACCAGGAAGGCAGGAGTGATCCAGGGGGCGACGAAGTTCTGCACCGAGATGCCCGGCGTGTATCCTCGCGCCACGATCCAGTCGGGCGTGTGATCCAGCACGGTGATGCCTTCGTTGCCGTCGCGTGCGCGCGCCGTCATGATCGCCGACATCGCCTGCTGCGCGGCAGATCGTGCGACATCGACATTCCCCGTCAGGGACAGCGCCAGGCGCGAACCGAGGGCGAACGCCATCGCCTCTTGGAACGACGCATCCCACAGGTCTTCGCTTTCGACGCGATAGGTGTAGCACCCGATTGTCGTCTGCGCGTTCGTCAGCACCACGTTGATCGGGTTCGAGGTGACATTTATGCCGGATGCCACGATGAACGCCGAGGTGCGCGGCGCCAGCATCGGAATAGGCCCCACGGCCGCGGATGAGAAGATCGGCGGTGGCGGCGAGACACAGCGCATGAGCACGCAGTCGCTCGGATACGCATACTCATACAGCCACGGCGGCGCCGGCATCGTGGCAGGGTTCCACGCGCCGCCGCTCGGGTTCTCCGGCGTGCCAGGTGCCGACTTCAACAGCGTGAGGTAGGCGGTCTTCCTGGCGAAGTTCCAGTGCGCAGCGCGCAGCAGCGCGTCGCGCGTCGGATCGTAGAGCAGGCGCGCTTGCTTCGCCTCGGCGCTCTGTTCCTGCGCCAGATTGGCGACGGTGGCGCGCGCTGCGATAGACGCGAGCGCGCGGTTCGTCATGTCGGTGCTGGTGGTCATGTCGCGCGCCCCTCCCGATCAATCGTCAGCCGCGCTCGGGTAGCGCGCAGCCACGCCGGTTCGCTTGCTCTTGCCGACACCGAGATCGGTGATCTGCAATTCCATGTGCTTGCGCCCTTCGTCATCGCGCACGGCGATGACGACAGTTGCGCCCGCAATGGTCATCACGTCGCCCGGCGCCGGCAGCTTGTCGATGCCAAGCTTTTCCAGGTCTTCGTGACACAGGTTGATGCGAAGGCCCCACGAATAATCGGAGGGTTCCGCATCGCGGTATTCGGGCGCCTCGCGTTTGAGGCTGACGATCTTCATGTGTCTCGCTCCTACGTGACTGCGTAGATGATTGGCGTGCCCGGCGCGTTGATGAAGGTGGCCGCTCCAATCGGGTCCGCGGCCAGGTTGGACGCGAACACCGTGCCGCCAGCGTGCAAGCGTGAAAACGGCGCTGACGTGGCCGTGTTCAAGCGACCAAAGAACGAGGCGAATGTGTTGTCCGTGGTGATCGAAGCGCCAAGCGAAGCCTGCGTAGTCACCGTGTTCACAATGACGCCGGCCGCCAGAACGTCAAAATCATCCAAAATGATCGGCGCGCCGAACGCCATAATGATCTCGCCCGTCCCTGTGATGTCCACCGCCGGGCTGGACGCGACAGCCGCGCCGTAAGGCAGCAACGTGATCGGGTCCACACGCCACAGGCCGCCTTTGATCTGTGCGCCCGCGCTGCCGCCTGCGAAGCTGATGACGGACAGCCCGCGGACAGGCACCACGAAGTTGTTGGCGATGAGGGGTAGCATCATAAGGGTGTCCACCGCGTAGGCGTTCGACGCGGTGGTGGTTCCCACGCCCGGTATGACCGGCCACGAGCGGCCCGCGGCGCGCCCTGGGTGTGACAAGCCACCTGCCGAGAAGTTCGTTGGGTTTGCGCTGCGAACAGACATTTTTCGTCTCCGTGCGTTTCGGTTAATAGCCAATAAAGCCTTGGATTGACCAACGGATGTTGGCAGCAGCGGTGACAGCGCGCAGCCCGATGCCAGACGCGGTGCCGGAGCCGGTGCGCAGCGGTGTCGGAAACTCCACGTTGTAGGGCACCGTCATGCTCGCCGGCAGGAAGCCGCGCCAGAGCACGACAGGCGTGCCGGTGGTGTCCTGCAACACCACCTCGGTCGCGGTCGCGCTGCTGTTGTGCAACTGGATCGCGGTGACGTAGCGGCGGAAGGTGGCCGCGGCAGCGATCAACGCCACCACGGTGTTGACGGTGATGGCCGCGCCATCCGACGCCATGGTGGCCTGCCAGTCGAGTTCGTTGGACGAAAACGGCTTGACGATAAGCTTGCCCTGCCCGTCCACGGCGAGAGGCAAAGCGTCCAGGTTGATTTCCGCCGTGGCGTTCGCAATGGTCACGCGGCCGGCGGCGAGCACAGGGTGCCCCACGGCGGGCGATCCGGTGGCACCGGCACCTTGCACCTGCGCTGCGCCTGCGCCGATCATGGCCAGCGCGACGGCGTTGAACTTGGGGTTTTCGCCGGGCGCGAACCACAGCGCCGCGGTGCCGAAGGTGCCCGCGGTGGCGCGCACACGGAAGTAGTTGAAGCACGTCACGTCGAACTGCCAGCCATAGGCGGGCGTCGCCGACAAGGCGACAATGGTGCTTTCCAGCGCGAGCGCGTTGCTGCGCAGGCCGGGGATCACGAACCAGTTGCCGTTCGTGCCATCGGTGCTGTCGATGGACGCCTCGAAGCTGAAATTGCCGGAGGTGACGCCCGTGAGCGCCATGAACAGCCCGACACTGCCGAGGCCGTTGACCGGGATCGCGGCGATGCCCGTGTTGGTTGTGATGCTGCGCGTGATGGGCGCTTCGGTTTCGATAGTCATGTGCGTCTCTCCTGTGCGGGCCGCGACGCATGGAGAGCGCCCCGGCGTGGAACCAAGGCTGGCGCCCTGTCCACGTGGACAGGGCGCTTAGACAGCCCGCTACTTCCCGCGCTTGGCCTGCGGGGTGGGCGGTGCCGGCGGGGGCGGCGGGGGCGGCGGGGGCGGCGGGGGCGGCAGCACGCCGCCGGGATCGGCGGGCGGAGGCGGCGCGGGCGGCGTCGCGGCGAGCGCCGCTTCACGCGCCGACACCGAGGCTTCCTGCGTGAGCAGCGCCGCCTCGCGCGCCGCCATGGCGGCTTCGCGCGCGGCCAGTTCGGCTTCGCGCGTGTCGTTGACGGGAGCCGGCGCCGGGCCGCTCATCACCTTGCCCATCGCACGCGCGATGCGCTCGGCGAGGATGTCATCGTCGGTGGCCGCGTTCGACAGCGGGATGCTGGCGAACGGGTCAAGCGACATGCCGGCGGCGCCGGCCGCGGTGTAGTTCCGCTGCGCCTGCTCATCCAGCGGTTCGAGGTGCGGCCCCGGCTTGCCGGCCCACACCACCTCGGCGCCGGCTTGCAGCAGTTCGTGCTCGAAGCCGGGCATCCGCGGCATGTAGCTTTCGCTGCGAAGGCGGTAGCGGGCGGCGGGGTATTCCTGTTCCTCGGCCATTGTCTTGATCTCCTGTCTCGGTTGAAGGGAAAGGTGCGTGGGTTCCGGTCCACGCTCCCGTCATCGTGGCGTCGTCAGACGTTCGCCACGTTGAGCGCGCTCGGGTAGTAGTTCACCTGGTCGCGGTTGAACAGCAGCGTGGCGATCACCGCGCCGAGCGTGAAGATGCCCACCACGGTATAGACCAGCTTGTAGAACCGCGGCAGCGCCAGGCCGCCATACGGCATCCCCGGCAGTTCGATGGGCAGGATGAGGCCCGGCGCCGCGTTCAACTGCGCCAGCGTGATGACGGGCGAGGATGCGTAGGTCACGTAGGTGCCTTCCGCGCCGCTCCCGTTGTCGGGCGCCCCCTGGAACGACACCTGCACGCTGGTGCCGCCCGCGAAGGCCCGGTTCGAGAGCACCAGCAGGTCGATCTTGGTGCCCACGCTCATGTCGCGCGCGCCGCCGATCTGCCCGTTGATGCCCACGTCGATGATGTTCGTGCTGTCGCGCGTCGTGGTGATCGCGGCGAAAGCCGGCCCGTCCAGGGCGAGGCTGCTGTCGAGGATCATGTCGAGTTCTCCGTGCGCCCGTGGCGCGTGATGGGTTGAAGCGAGTTCGCCGAAGCGCGCGTCAGGTGATGCGCGCTTCGGTCGTCAGCAGCCGGTCCACCACGCGGATCGGCACGCCACGGAAGGTGGTGACGGGCTTGCCATCCCATTCGGTCATGGACAGCAGCACGTTCGTCTTGTTGAGCGCCTGGCGATCCAGCGCCGCCGCCACCTGGCGGTTGCAGTAGATCGCGAAGCGGTTGGCGCCCACCACGCCCGAGGGCTTGGTCGGATCGGTGGTGATGCGCGTGCCGGCCGGCGCGGTCGGGAAGCGGTGGAACGCCGAGATGAGGCCGTTGATGAGGTTCGCCGCCGAGCCGCCGCCGAGCAGCGTCACGTCGATGTTGCACATCCGCACGACATAGCGCCAGTCGCGGATCGCCAGGCCGCACTCCCACTTGAAGTGCGAGCGATAGACGCGGAACAGCGAGCCGTCCGTGTTCACCTTCACATCTTCGCCGAGATCGGTGTGGTTGAGGCCCGCCAGCTTCCCCTTCGGGAAGATGCCGTGCACGGTGTTCGGCCCCCACCCGACGATCCACATGGAGCAGTTCGTGGAGCCGGTGCCGCCCATGTCGATGACGTTGTTCGCGGTGGCCGCGTTCGACGCATTGACGGTGTTGTAGCGCGGCGCGAAGCCCATGATCTGCGCGGGGGTGTTGAGCGAGTTGGAATAGACGAACGCGCTCTGCACCTGCTGCGTGATGCCTTCGTAGAAGCCGGCATCCTCGCCCATGCGGAACTCGGCCGTGTTCCCGTTGAGATCGGCCAAATCCTTGTCCACCTCGGAGAAGCCTTCGAGGTTGCCGCAGGCTTCGGTGATCTGCGCCGTGGTGCTCTTGGAGGGCTGGACGCCCTGGTAAAGCTGGCGCCACGTGCCCTGCGGCAAGCCGGTGCGGATGGTCGTCTTGTGGCCGGAGGTCTGGTTGCCCTCCACCCACAGCATGTCGTCCATCATCTGGTTCGTCTGCGAGAGCAGGTCCACGATGGTCGCCATCTTCCCGTCATCGTCGGTGCGCTTCGCCCAATCCGCCAGCGTCAGGGCGGTGTTGCCAATGATCGGCATGTGTCTTCTCCTGTCTAGCCGCCCTTAGCGGCGTTGTGTGTGGGATACAGAACCGCAGCAGGCGACTTCACCTCGGCGGGTGACTTGCCCTGCACCGGCCGCTGCTCCGTCAGGCGCGAGGCCAGACGGTGCATGAGCCGAACGACAGCGGGGTGGTTGCCCGCACCCGTCATCGTCAGGGCTTCCCTGACAGCGCGCGCTTCGTCTGGCGTGGATACCAGATTGATCGCGTCCGTCACGGTCTGGATGGTGGCCGGCAGGTTCGCGCCGCCGATCACCGGGTCTGCCTTCACCTCGGCCTGCCACTGTTCGTTGAGCGATGTCCACGCCTTCAAAGGCGCGGCCATCTGCTCCGCGAGTTTCGGCCCGAGTGACGCCACGACAGCCTGGACGCTCTCATTGTCCATGCCGCCCTTGGCAGCGCCTTCGAGGAAGGCCGCCAGCAGCGGATCGTCCGCGGCGATGCCCTCGGGCAATTCCAGGGTGTAGTCTTCCGGCTTCATCGGCTCGGGGGCCGGCTCTTTCTCCCCCTCGCCGGCCCCCTCTTTCTTCGCCGGATCGGCTGGCGGCTCGCCTTCCGTCTTCGGCGGATCGGCCGACAGCAGCGTGTCTTTTAACGCAGCCTGCGGCGCCGCCGGCTCGGCGTCGGCCGCGCCTGTCGGCGTGGCGTCAGCAGGCGGCGTGGCCGCTGGTGCAGGCGCGTCGGTGGCCGGCGCGGCGCCCCCGCCGCCTCCGTCTTCTGCCGCCCATGTGATCCGGTTCCGAATGAACATGCCTGGTTCCTACCTGTTGGGGAGGGTTTCGCCGAGAAGCACAATATATTGCGGGCGTGCCTCTTGCAATGCGTAGTCGTGCAACACCTGTGCCAAGGCCCGCGCCCCCTCTCGGAAGTGCAACGCCTGCGCGTCGAACGCTTGATTGGCGACAGGCCGATACAGGCCGCCGAGATCGTGGATAATCCACGCAAACAGCCGTCGCCCGTTTGGCGTGGACAGCAGGTGGCGCAGCGTCTCGGCTCGCTCGCGGTGCAGCGTTTTCAGCCGGCGCTTCGTGTCACGCTGCTGCCGTGGGTTGGAGAGATCGGGCACGCCCTCGGGGCGGCCCTCTTCCTCATCAACCTCGATTTCGTCTTCGTCAGCCACGGGTGCGCGCTCCGTAGCCGAAGATGCCGGCAGCGCCGTTCGGGTCCATGCCCGGCGGCGTTGGCGGAACGACAGCCTCGGCCAGCGCGCCGATCATGTCGTTCGTGCGCGCGTGGTCCTGCGCGTCTTCCTTGGTGCGGAACTCCATCGCTGCGGCCTTGTTATTCGTCCAGCCGTGCATGGCAAGATAGCCACCACCTGGCCGCGTCAGCACGAACGGCATGTCACATCCCCCCATTCAACATCGCAGCGAGCGCGCTCTGGCCGCCGCCGACATCGGTTTCCGACAGCACCTTCGCGCCATCCACGGCCGCGCCCGCAACCGCCATCTGGTTCTGCTGGTTCGCTGCATCGCTGCGCGCCTTGCGTCGCCCGTCACGCTGTTGCTTCGTCGCCAAGATGCGAGGCGAGACGCGCAGCAGCTTGGCGTATTCGTCAATCGTCGCGTCGGCGTCCAGGTTGTCCAGCACCTCGGGCACGGCCGCGCCGACATTGCCGGCGAAGCCCCACACGCGCTCAATCGCCGTGGTGGCGGTGGCGCGTTGCAGATCGGCGAGCAGCGAGATGTATTCGATCTTCAACGCCACGCCCTGCATCACATCGGGCATCGGCGGCAGCAGGCCGCCGCGCGCCATGATGCCGAAGATACGCGCGATGTCGGAGGCCAGCCCTTCGCGCTGCAAGCGGTCCATCGCCGGGCCGAGCATCACCAGCTTCTCTTCGCGCCGCGCGTCGATCTCGGTGGCGGTGCGCACCGTGTCCAACTGCGAGATCATGAGGAAGAGATCGTTGAAGAACACATCCTTGATGCGTGCTTCAACCTTGGCGATGTCTTCCTTCAACTCGGCCAGCGGCAGGTTCGTGGTGAAGGCCGGCTTGAAGCCGACACCACCGTTCAACTGCGGCACGTAGGTGATGGCGCCAGGCAGCAGCGACGCGGGTTCGTTCTTCATCGACGCATCGGCGACCATCGGCGGGTTCACCTGTTTGTCGATGCCCTGCGCCTTCCGCTTCTCCTGCTGTTGAAGCTGTTTGATGTCGCCGAGCGCATCCATGCCAGGCGAGCGGCCGTAGGCGTCGTTGCCCACGACATCCCACCGCGGGCAGGAGAACGGCTTGTCGATGAAGCCAGACATGCGCAGGAAGCCGGTGGGCTGGCTGGTGCCGTATTCCCAATAGCACTCGCGGTAGCGGAAGTGCCGCGGCAGGCCATACTTGCCGGGGCTGCGTGGCGCGCCGTCGAAGTCGGGATTGGGTTCGATGGCGTGGCAGATGATGATTTCCTGGTCCACGTTGCTGCTCGCCGATCCACGCGAGCGTTCGTAGAGCGAGCGCACGGTGGGGCTAAGGTTCTCCGTGCCGAACTCATCCACGATCTGCTGCACCGTCATGGTGAACTTGCGGAAGAGTGTCGTCACGTCGAAGTTCGGCCCCGCGGCGCAGTAGTATTCCCCGGCCGCTGGATTGAAGCACCGGATCACCGTGTCGTTGTCGCCGTAGATGATGAGCGGCGCCGTGCCGAACACCACCAGGTCCAGGTATTGCACCGCCTTGGCGCCGTAGTAGTTCGAGGCGGCCATGACGCGCTGCATCCGCTCGGTCACGTCTTCAAGCCACACCTGCACGTCAGCGTCGTGCGCCAGTTCGGCGTGCGCGTCGGAGATGGACATGCGGAACCATGGACGGCTCGGGCTGGTGGTGCCCGACATGATGCCGGCGGCAGCGTTGCGCGCGGCCGTGGTGCCGACGCTGTTGATGATCTTGTTGTTGATCGGCGATCCCTTGTTCCACTGGTTCGCCGTGACAAGCCAGCGGTAGCGGCGTGGCAGGATGTGCTCGGCGAGATCGCGCCAGTGCGTCCACCACGAATAGCGCACCTGTTCGAGTTCCGTCAGGCGGCTCTCCAACTGCCGGCGCAGAGCGGTGGCTTCCTCGCTCGGCATCTTGGGCGTGGGGCGCCCTCCGTCTTCGCGTGCCGGCCCGTCAGATTGCAGCTTCATCGGTGGTTCCTCACAGGCCGAGCAGGCTCTTGCCGCGGCTTTCGGTTGGCAGGCCAGGCACGCCGCGAGGCCCCGTCAGCACGGTGTCGTTCATGCCCATGCCTGCCGCCAGCGCCGCCGGTCCCTTCTGCGCCGTGCTGCCAGGCTGCGCGCTCGGGCTGGCCTGTGGCGTCGGCGGCGGTGCCGGATCGGGCGTTGTCGGCGTCGCCGCCGGAGTGGGCGGGATGATGATGACAGGCGCTTTCGGCTTGGAACCCATAGTAACACCCTACCCCTTGTGCGTGCTGGCCGCCTGCATACACTAGGGCTGGATGTCAAGTCAAAAAGAAACCCCGCCGGGCGCGAGCCTGGCAGGGTTCAAGGTAGGGAGGAAACGTCCAAGAAAGCCAGGATCAGCCGGCCAAGGCGATCCTACGCGAAGGGATCGTAGTCTGTCGAGGCCATTTTCGGGCCGCCGTTGTGCCCCATCATGTTCGGCCCGCCGCCGTGCGCGCCGTCAGGTAGCTTCTGCACAGGATAGGCATACGTCAGCACCAGCGCGTCGGCTTCGTCAGGTGACGGTATCTGGTGCTGGCGCAGCATCACCTCTTTGCTGACAAGCTGGATTTCGTTGTCGTTCCTGTAGCCGTAGAGCGCCGCCGTGAGTTCCTTCTGCAATTCGTCACGATCTGGAATGGCGATCTTCGGCAGCATCTCTTTCAGCGTGCCCCACATCTCGCTGCGCTTGTTGGCGTAGCGCGCAGGGTTGGCATCCAGTTCAACCCGGTCGCTCTTGCCGCCGAACTGCACGCCGCGCACCGGCACGTTCCACGAACGCAGGAGATCGACAACACCGCCGCCCACGCCGCCTTCGTCCACGAAGATCGCGTCGGCCTTGTAGAGTTCCCACATTGTCTTCACCGCCTGCGCCAACTCCACGACGCTCGCGCCCGAGAGATACTTCCACGGGATGGTGCGCGCGTCGCGGCCCTTGCGCGCGGCGATCACCGACTTCGCTGTGCCGAAGCGCGCCACGTCCACGCCAAGGATGAGCGGATCGGAGAGGTGGGCGATGGCTTCGTTCTTCCGCGCAGCCTCCACCGCCTCGGCAGAGATGAACTGCGTGTCGGCCACGCGGGGGAACAGGCCGCGGATCGTCCAGCGCACGTAGTCGCTGTCTTCGCCGTGCAGGTCTATCAGTTCCTTCAATTCGATCTTGTCGGTGATGGACACTGTGCGGCTGTCGATGGCGCGCGTGGTCCACCTGCTGCGCGGGTTGAACGCCTCGCGGAACTTGCCGATGCCGCGCGTCGGGTTCCCGTAGGCCAGCCACGCCACCTCGGTGTCGGCGTCGGAGAAGGCGCCGTCTGTCGCATCCCAAATCGGGTCTTTGATCTGCGACGCCTCATCGAACAGAACGCCGATGCGCTTGCCCTGGTTGTGCAGCCCTTGGAACGCCTCGGGGTTGTTCTCGTTCCACGGAATGGCGTCCAGACGCCACGCCTTCTGTGCCGCCGGGTCCGGGTCTTTGACGTAGATGGACGTGGCGGTGAAGGTGAACCAGTGGGAGCAAATCAGCATCCGAAACCACTTCGCCACCTCGGGCATCGTCTTCGTGCGAAGCTGCGGCTCGGTGCCCGCCGTGAGCACGATCTTCGTGTCAGGGAAAGTGCACAGCAGGTAAAGCGCCACCCACGAAACCAGCGCAGATTTCCCGATGCCCTTGCCTGACGCCACGGCGCGACGCAGCTTGCGGTTGCCTGACGACAGGGCGAGGCCGATCTGGATGAGTTCTTCGGCCTGCCACGCCTGCGGCCCGGCCTTGTCTGCGAGCGGGCCGCCTGGCACACCCCACGGGAAGGCGAACAGCACGAAGCCGAGTGGATCGTGTCGCATGTTGCCGATCTGCGCGCGCAGTTCGAGTTCGTGTTCCGCTTGCTTCGACATCGTGCTGTTCCCTGTGTCTCACATCAAGCCGCTGCGGTGCTCACGGCAGTCGGCCAGTTCTTCACCCACCTGTCACGGTGCGGCTTGCCGGGCCGCCAGTTGCGCAGGTAGTAGGCCCACGCCGCGTCTTCGCTGCCGAGGCTCGCGGCCGGAAGCTGCTGCCTGTCCAGCCGCAGCGTGAGGCGCGCCACCGTGCACGCCAGCATGTCGTTCCAGGCGATGCCGTGGTAGATGGTGTCGGTGGTGCATCCGATCACCAGTTCCTTGCACACCCTCTCCATGTCGCGCGTTCGGCGCTGCATGACATCCAGCACGCCGATCCTCTCGAACTGCCAGAACCCGCGCGCCGGGCCTTCGTCGCCGCGGCCTTGGATGCGGTCGGTGATGCCGCTCTCCTGCAACGCAATGGCGAGCAGCAGCGTCTCGGCTTCGACGCTTCGAGGTATCTGCACCTCTTCGGCAAGCCACGTCAGGGTGGGGCGGATCACCGCGTTGAGCAGCAGTCTTGGTTCCATGATGTTCACTCCAATCCAAGCATCTGTCGGAGGGACAGTTCATCGTCCGTCAGCGGCGCAGCGTCCCGTTCCTGCTCCGTGTCGTCAGTCACGTCTTCGGCGTCGCCCTGGATCACAAGGGGTTGCCGTCCTGTCCGCTTGAACGCAGCGTCAAGGCTCTGCGCAAGCGGCGTCTGCACCGTCACCTCCAACTTGTCGTTGAACAGGCCGAGGTGGCGGCCAAGCTGCGTGAGCGCGCCGATCTTCGACGCCAGCTTCACTTCCTGGATTTCCGCCTGTTGCATCTTGCCATCCTCTCCCACCTCCACGATGCGCCGCGTCTTGATGCCTTCGATCATCGCGGCGTCGTCTTCGGTGTATTCGGTGGGGGCGCGCAGGCTGCCGTCTTCACGGAACAGCACGCGAGGATCGCCAAGCGCGATGCGGGCGATCTCCATGAGCACGCGATCTGCCGTGATCCCGACGCGCTTGCTGCGCTCGGCGAGTGCTCGGGCGATGGCGATGGACGTGAGCGAGCCGGGCTTCAACTTCCTCGGCCCCACCTTGTCCGCATTGGTCGGATTGCCGCCAGCACGTATCCACGCCTGCGTCGCGTTCAAGTCGATGAGGTATTCGGTGACGAACAGCTTGTCCTGCTCCGTCATCACCTCGGGCTTCTGCCGCCGCAGCATTGCGTCAAGGTTGCCCTGGACGAACGGAGAGCGCGCGATCTCGCGGCCCTTGTCGCTGTTCTCAATATCGCTCATCGCGCGCTCTCCATGTCAGCGTAGCAGAAGGGGCCAGTGTGCCACGGGGGCGACGTAGGTGGCGAGGTAAAGCCCCGTCCACCCCACCACCGCAAGCACCCAACCCAGGACCAGCAACCCGCGGCGACGCGGTGCCGGCGGTGGCTGCGGGCCGCACCCCCACAGCGCGCAGGCAGCAGGTGTGCGGCACCCACACTCTGCCTGCTCTTGCGGCCCGGCGCCCCTCATTGCGTGCGGCCGAGTTCGACGTTGTTGTAGAACACCAGCGCAGCCTCGCCGCTGCCGTCGATGGCGTCGGCGAGCATCTTGTCGATGTGCCCCACCTCGGTGTCGTGGTTGCCGGGCACCGACGACAGGAAGCCGGCCACCACCTGGCGCGCCGTCTCGCTCACCTTGTCGGCAGAGATCGCGTCCAGCAGCATCCGCTTGGCGGTGTCGGCACCAGGCCCGGTGATGAACGGCATCGCACGCCGGATCGCCGAGACGACATTGATGACGGCGAGGTGCAGATCGCCTTCCTGTGGCTGCGGCTTGGCATCATTGGCCGCTTCCACGACACCGGCCGCCTTCATCCTCGCCTGCACCGCCTTGACCACGGTGGGCAGCGGCAGGTTGACAGGCGCAATGATGAAGTCGCGCTCCCGATCCTTGGCGTGCACGAAGATCGCGCAGCCGGTGAACTCCGGCCCGAGCGCCGTCTGCGCCTGCGTGATGCTCCGCTGCACGAAAGCCTCGAACTGCTGCAACGCCTGCATCTGCTGCTGCACCTGCAAATTGTTCGGGCCGTGTCCGTTCATGTCCATCTGTGTGTTCTCCTGTTCCGGTTTGCCCTCGGTGGGCACGAAGTTCATAACGTAGGACGTAAGCTTACGCAACATTTCAGATTGGACAGGGCGTAACACATTGGAAAAATTGGGCAATTTGTGCGAGAGGGTAGGGCTAGAGCGGGGCCGGGGGTGTCGGCGGCCCCACCCCCCACCCGAAAGCCCGAGCC
>LNFM01009445.1_pt1 | contig 14184 bp, 15 predicted proteins | sample 596031 | NCBI WGS metagenome assembly LNFM01 (sample SAMN04254537, study PRJNA301005) | activated carbon metagenome | isolation source: dual media filters at the Ann Arbor, Michigan drinking water treatment plant | place: USA: Ann Arbor
GTTCGGCGTCTACATCATCCTCATGATCGAGGTGGCGCAGATCACGCCGCCGGTCGGCTTCAACCTCTTCGTGCTGCAGGGCATGAGCGGGCAGAGCATCCTGACCATCGCACGAGCCTCGGTGCCGTTCTTCTGCCTGATGATGGTCTGCGTGGCGATCATCGTCGTGTTCCCGGCGGTGGCCACCTGGCTGCCGCAGTTCGTGATGGGTCGCTGACCCCGAGGACCCCCGATGAAGCTCGAAGGTGTGCGTGTGCTGGACCTGTCGCAGTTCCTGCCGGGTCCGCACTTCACGATGATGATGGCCGATCACGGGGCCGACGTGATCCGTATCGAACCGCCCTCGGGCGAGCCCACACGGGAGTTCGGCGCGCGCCAGGCCGGCGCTGCAGTGTGGTTCCGCAACACGCACCGCGGCAAGCGCAGCGTGGTGCTGGACCTCAAGCGCGCCGAAGGCGTGTCGGCCTTCCTCAAGCTGGCCGCCACCGCCGACGTGATCGTCGAGGCCTTCCGGCCCGGCGTGGTCGACCGGCTCGGCGTCGGTTACGACGCCGTGCGCGCCGTGCACCCCGGCGTGGTCTACGTCTCGATCGCCGCCTTCGGCCAGACCGGCCCGATGGCGAAGCGGCCGGCACACGACCTGAGCATCCAGGCCGAGACCGGCATCGTCAGCCTGAACCGCGCGCCCGATGGCCAGCCGGCGCTGCCCGGCATGCCCGCGGCGGACATGGCCTCGTCGCTGATGGCGATGAACGGTGTCCTGATGGCGCTGCTGCGCCGCGCACAGACGGGGCAGGGCGACTACATCGACATCTCCATGCAGGACAGCCTGGTGAGCTGGCTGGTCAACGTGGTGGGGCCGATCTTCGCCGAAGACCGTGAACTGGTGCTGTCCACCGAGCGCGGCTTCGGCGGCAATGCCTTCTACAACCTCTACCGCTGCGCCGATGGCCGGCACCTCAGCCTGGGCGGCAGCGAAGTCAAGTTCGCGGCCAATCTGCTGAATGCCCTGGGCCGGCCCGACCTGATCGACCTGTGCAAGCTGCCGCCCGGCCCTGGGCAAGACCCCGTGAAGGCCTTCCTGCGCGACACCTTCGCCGGCCAGCCGCTGGCGCACTGGGAGGCATTTCTGCAACCGCTGGACGTCTGCTGGGCGCCGGTGCGCACGCTGCACGAGGCGCTGGCCAGCCCGCAGGTGCAGGCGCGGGGCATGCGCCGGCAGGCCGAGCAGGAGGGGTTCGGCGGCGGCAGCGTCACCGAACTGGGCATCCCCATACGCTACCGGCACGAGCCGGGCCGCATCCACACCGAGATCCCGCGCCTGGGCCAGCACACCTTCGAGGTGCTGCAGGCCGTGGGCCTGACCAACAGCCAGATCACCCAGGCCTCGGGCCTGACCGAGGACACGCCATGACCGCCACCCCGCTGCGCCAGCTCGCCAAGACCCCGTCCCTGTTCGTCGACGGCGCGTCGTTTCCTCCGGTGCGCATGACGATGCTGGAAGGGCACGGCAGTGCCGGCCACGTGGAGCTCAAGCCCATGATGGTGGGCGAGGACATGCTGCTGGTGGAGATCTTCGAGAAGGCCGGTGTCAGCGTGCCGGCTCATTCGCACGACGACCACGAGTCCATCGTCTACCTGGTGCGCGGCAGCATGCAGCTGACCATCGGCGACCAGAGCTTCGTGGCCCGGGCGGGCGACGTGTGGCGGCATCCCATCGGCGTGATGCACACCAGCGTGACGCTCGAAGACTGCGTGGCCATCGAGATCAAGTCCCCGCCGCGCAAGACCTGGAATCCCGACGAGTGAGCGTGTGAGACGCGCCGAGGGCGAGGCCCCGGCGACGGACCGCGCTCAGAACGGTTCGGTGTGGCTGCGCAGTTCGATCTCCCAGCTCCAGGCGCCGCGCGGCTGGGCCAGCGCGGCCATGTACGAACGGGCGATCGCCTGCGGCGTGAAGTCGCCCGGCGCCGTGCCTTGCTGCACCACACCACCGTCGATGACGAAGTGCACGACATGGATGCCCGCCGGCCCGAGTTCGCGGGCCAGGCTTTGGGCCAGCCCGCGCAGCGCGAACTTGCCCATCGCGAAGACCGACGACCTGGCGAAGCCCTTCAGGCCTGCTGTCGCGCCCGTGAAGAAGATGCTGCCGCTGCCTTGCGGCAGCATGCGGCGCGCGGCCTCTTGCGCCGTGGCCAGCGCGCCGATGGCGGTGACCTGGATCGCCGCAGCGGCCGCGCCGATGTCCAGGCTGAGCAGGTCGCCGCGGATGCGCGCGCTCGGGTTGTAGAGCACGACCTGCGGTGCGCCCAGCGTCCGGTCGACGGCGTCGAACAGCCGCACGATGCTGTCCGGCTGCGAGGCATCGACCTCGAAAGGCGTGGCGCCCAGCGACGCCGCCAGGGGCTGCAGCCGCGCAGGATCGCGCGCGGCCACCGCCACGGCATAACGTTCGGCCACCAGCGAGGCGGCGAACGCAGCACTGATGCCCGGTCCGGCGCCCACGATCAGGGCCACGCGCTTGCTCATCGAGATCTCCTTCGGGGCAGTCGCGGGTGGACGCCCATCAGCTTGCATGCTACCGGGCTGGGGCCGCTGGCCCCTTGTCGAAGGCTCGCAGCCTGGCGGCAGCGCAGAGCAGCGCCCGGGCCCGGCCACGGATGCTCAGCCACCGTGGCTCGATCCGAGGCGTCCCACGTATGCGGGCCGGTGGCGGGTCGCCGCCAGCGAGGCCGGCCGTTCAGGCCGCAGCGAGCTGGCCCGACAGTTCGGCCGTGCAGCGGCGGTCGGCGATGTGCAGGGCCTTGGCCAGTGGCGGGGGCGTCGGCCCCGGCCCCTGGCGCAGGTGCTCCGACAGCGAGGTCAGCGCCGGTGTCAGGTCCCACTTGGCGGTGAGGCGCCCGAACAGGCGGTCCTTGCGGGCATCCAGGGCGGCGTCGAAGGCCGCGCTGGAGGGCAAGGCCGGCGTCAACTGCTGGCGATCGAGCAGACGCAGCAGCGCCAGCCAGCCGGTGTCGTGCATCAGTCCGGCCAGGAAGCCCTCGAATCGGTCGCCGCCGTCGCCGGCGGCGATCTCCGCGCAGATCATCGACTTGTGTTCCGCATGCACCCACAGCCTGGGTGCGGCGCGGGCCATCAGGCTGCCCGACTGCGCGTGGTAGATGGGCCTGATCAGCACCCGGGCCATGGCCGACTGAAGGCCGATCGAGCCGATGCGGTCGAGCGCGGTCTCCAGCGTCTCCACGGGCATGGCGCCGTAGTAGGGACTGCGCGCCAGGCGCAGCACCTCCGCGGTCAACAGCATGTCCTTGAGCACCTGCTGCACCATGGCCGCACGCGAGGGTTCGTCCTGCCGCAGCAGGGCGATCAGCTGCGGGATCACGCCGGGCGCACGGGGCAGCAGGTCGTTCGACAGCGTCGGCGCGTCGAGTTGCCTGTCCAGCGTCAGCAGGAGCTGTCGCTCGGCCGGCGTGGGCGGTTCCTGCTGCGGTGTCGGGCCGTTCAGCAGCCAGCTCAGGGCGCTGGCGGCCTGCGACAGCGGGGTAGCCGGGTCAGCCGAGGGCGCAAGGTGGCTTGCCGGACCGGACGGCGGCGTAGGCACGGACGCCGTCGAGCGTGGCGCGGTCCGCCGCAGAGAACTCAGCCAGGACAACATAAGCGACCCATCGATTCGTCATTTGTAAGGGTATCGGCGTGACCGGGCCTCACTTGAGCAGGGCGCGCCCCCACTGCCGAGCAAGGGCGCTTCCGGCAGCGCTTGTTCAAGCGCGCTTTCGGCGCCCCCAAACGAAAACAGCGCCCTGAGGCGCTGCAAGTCGTTGATTCTTGTGGCGAATCTTGGTGGGCGGTGCAGGGTTTGAACCTGCGACCCCTGCCGTGTGAAGGCAGGGAAGTACGGGTTTTACGGACTCATGTGGAGTTGAATTTCATAGGTAGACGGTCTGCATAAGTCCGCATGATTGCGCTAGACTTTCTAGTACTTTTCTAGCACTCGTTTGGCACTCCCGAACCGGAGCACGACCATGGCTCGCCGCATCGACACCGTTGACGCCCGCGCAAAGCTGCCCGCGCGTCGCGCCCCTTACTGGATCCGCCTGCATCCGGGCTGCAGCCTCGGCTACCGGAAGATGGCGGCCGGCGCCGCCGGAACTTGGCTGGCTCGCATCTACGAGGCCGCGACGCAAAAGGACACCTGGCGCAGCCTCGGAGGCTTCGAGGCGCTGCCGGCCCACGAACGCTACGGCGCCGCCAAGCGCAGTGCCGAGGACCTGGCCAAGCACCTCGACCAGGGCGGGAGCGCCGACGCCCTGACCGTGGAGGAGGCGTGCTCGGCCTACGTCAAGCACCTGAGGGACGAGGGCAAGGAGGCAGCGGCTGACGATGCCGAGGCGCGGTTCGAACGGTGGGTGAATGGCGGCAAGCTCGCCAGCATCGATGTCCGCAAGCTGGCGCCGCATCACGTACGTGCCTGGAGACAGATTCTGATCGCCGCTCCCGTCATCGTCAACCCGCACGCCGATGCCGACGATCAGGTCACCCGCGAACGGGCGCCCGCCAGCGTCAACCGCGACATGAGTACCTTGCGCGCCGCGCTGAACCAGTCGCTCGAGAACGGCGCCGCGACGACGGATGCTGCATGGCGCACTGCGCTGCGGCCGATCCCCAACGCTGAGCGACGCCGGGAGCTGTATCTCGACCGCGCGCAGCGAGCCGCGCTGGTTGCCAAGGCGCCCACCGACTTGGCGGCGCTGCTGAAGGGGCTGGCGCTAGTTCCCCTGCGGCCCGGGGCGCTTGCGGCACTGACCGCCGCCAGCTTCGACAAGCGGTTGTCGACCCTCCTGATCGGCAAGGACAAGGCGGGCGGCGATCGGCGCATCAAGCTGCCGCCCGACACCGCGGCCTTCTTCACCGCGCTGGCCAAGGACAAGCTGCCCGCCGCGCCGCTATTCGCTCGGGCTGATGGCAAGCCTTGGGACAAGGACTCGTGGAAGAAGCCCGTCAAGACGGCCGCAGAGGCTGCCGAGTTGCCCGCAGGTGTCACGGCTTACACGCTTCGGCACTCGGTCATCACCGACCTGATCGCGGCCGGCCTGGACGTGCTCACCGTTGCCCGGCTGAGCGGGACGAGCATTGCGATGATCGAGCGGCACTACGGCCACCTGCGCGCCGATCATGCTGCTGCTGCGCTTGCCTCGTTGGCGATGTGATCCGACGAACGAGGAGACCTTGAGCGACTGCAAGCTGCTCCTGCAGCCCACTTCGCCGCCCCGAAGCAAGCTGCCGGCGCCGCAAGGACGCCGAGGCCTCGCCCTTCATCAACCACCCTCTGACGCTGGCCCGCGTGCTGGCCGAGGAGGGCGGCGTCACGAACATGCCGACCTTGTGCGCCGCGCTGCTGCACGACACCTTGAAGGACACTGAGACGACCGTCGACGAGCTGGAGCGCGAGTTCGGCTCCGACATCGTCGGCATCGTCGCCGAGGTCACCGACGACAAGACCTTGCCGAAGGCCGGCCGCAAGCGGCGGCAGGTCGAGCACGCGGCGCACATCAGCCCGAAGGCGCAGCGGTGTGAAGCTGGCCGACAAGATCGCGAACCTGCGCTACGCGGCAGGCTCGCCGCCGGCCGGCTGCGTGCTTGAGTGGCGCCGGGAGTGCTTCGACTGGGCCAAGACCGCAATCGATCGCCGGCGGGGCGTGGATGCCCGGCTGGAGGCCGTGTTCGACAAGGCCTACAGCGCCCGGCCCTGACGCGCTGGAAGGCGAACCCCTTGACCCGGGCAAGGATCCGGCAAGGGTGTGGAGGATCCGCGAAGGGTCCGCACCCCACCAACCACGATCCAAGGAGATCGACATGCACCTCGTAGCCTCTCGCCCGCGGTGCCCTTCGGCGTTGTACCTGCTGACGTAGCTCACGGCATCACGCAGGACCTGCGCGCCGTGCTGGCGCTCTTGATCGCCGCCGGCCGCGAGGCGCGAGACTGTGCTGCACCTGACCGAGACCAAGGCGTGCGGCGCAATGCAGGCACTCGGCGAGCACGTCTGATCCGAAGAGCTGCAGTGGCGATTGAGCCGGGGGAGGGACAGCATGAACCTGCCGCAGCGGGTCATCGCCGCACGCGTGTGCGCCGCCATCGTGCTGATGACGATCGTCCCGCCCTTCGATGTCAACCCGCCGGGCGGGGCGGAGCACAACGCCGGCTACGGGCTCCTGTGGTCCATGCCCGAGGCGCCGATCGGCATCGCCGCCTATGTCAACCTGCTGTAGCTGCTCGTGCAGTGTGGTGCGGTCCTGATCGCCGGCGGTATCGCGTTCGCGCAGGCCGGGAGTGCCAGCAGTCCGACCGGCAGCATCGGCACGGGGCCAGCCGCGGGTGCCCCGAGACAGGCGGGCCGGCGCGCGATAGGCGCGGCGACCATGGCTGCGCGTGTGCTCAGGGCGCCGCTGCTGGTGCTGGGCTGCATGCAGGCGGTCGGCCTGGTCATCGGCGGGGTGTCCGTGCTGTGGAGCACGATCGCGTCAAAAGCAACCTTGGCCACGTCCTGGTACTACTGCTGCTCAAGGCCGGAGGGATCGCCTTGTGCGTCGCCGGTTCGATGGGCCAGCGTGCAGCGGCGAACCCGATGCGCCGGCGGCTGCACGGTGTGCCGCATCCGGCGCTGGGGGAGTGGCGGGGGGCTGTAGGCCCCCTCTCCGAGAGAGTCGAAGCCGCCTGACTCTCCCGCCAGTGACGGCGGGCGTTCGCACGCCGATGTACGGATTCATTCGGCATAAGAGGGAGTACGGGGCTTTGCGCTTCCGTACCAAGCAATGACCATGTTTGCTCCGCACACGAGCGAAACAGGTCTTGCATGACCACAAACACCCCTCAGCAACCCGCTCCGGACGGCGATCAACCTCCGCCACCGCGGCCAGCAATTCCCACCGCATTGGCAGAGGTGGCGTTGATCGACGGCCCCACTTGTGCAGCCGTTGCCGGCATGGGCCTATCAAAGTGGCTCGATCTGGTGCGCCAGGGCAAGGCGCCACAGCCTGCCATCCGGCAGCCGCGCTTCTCGCGTTGGACCGCCGCCAGTGTCAGAGACTGGCTCGCAGAGCGCATCAAGGCCGGCTCGCTGGAAGGGGATGTTGAAGCCACTGGCAGGCTCATTGGCCATTCAAAACGCGCCAGCCAAGCCGCTCGACAGCGCCGCACCGCAAAGAAGGCAGCGTCGGAGGTGCCGCGGTGACAGATCCACGCAAAGCCTGGGCCACGCTGCAGGCTGAGCTGTTGCTGGTCGGCTGGCATGCGGTGCTCACCGATGGTGACGACGGCCGGCGCCTGCTGGTCTGCAGTCGCTGGGCGATGACGCGCATCTTCGACGACCTGACGCGAGCCCAGCGATGGGCCGAACAGGTGCTGGGACAACGAGGCCGCGCGCTTGGCGCGGCCGCTTCAACGGAGGCTGCCGATGGGCACCGCACGATCGAACGCATGGCCGCAAGCATCAAGGCCGATGGCGGCTGACACCTGGGCGAAGCCTCCCCAAAAGGACGAATCCCGCAGGGTGGTAGCTGCAGGCGTCGAGGCGGATCAAGGAGAGAGGGACAAGGGATCGCTAGCGCCGGCGGCGTTGGACAGTGTTCGCCAGCAAACGTCAGCAGCGAACCTAGCACCCGGCCGTGCACGCGCACTGACCGACCCACGTAGCGACTTCCGTGCCGCCATCTTCAGCAGCCTCGGCGCCGGACCCGAAACCATCGAACCCGGCAAGCTTCAGCGGTTCGCCACCCGCGACCGCAAGGGTGACGACGCTGGGTGGTGCAAGCTGTTCGAGGACATGCGCGGCGGGGTGTTCGGCTGTTACCGGGCCGGCACAAGCGAGACCTGGTGCGCAGCCGACCGTGCCAGTATGACCCGCGAGGGCCGTGCCGAACACGCGCGGCAGGTGGCCGCCGCCTGGAAGGAGCGAGAGACCCAGAAGCATCAGCAGTGGGCCAAAAACGCCCGGCGTATCGCCCGCGTGTGGGCCGAGTGCGTGCCCATAGTCCAGGGGGATCCCATCACGCTGTACCTGCAGCGACGCGGCTTCGGCGGCGTATGGCCGCTGCCCGACGTTTTGCGCCTGCATCGTTCTCTGCCGTATTGGCATCAGGGTGCGATCGTGGGCACCTTCCCGGCGATGGTGGCGCCTCTGGTGGCTCCCGATGGCCGCATGGTGGCGCTGCATCGGACCTACCTGAACAGCGACGGTACGAAGGCGGTCGTTCCCACGGTCAAGAAGCTGACCGGCACCGCTGGCCCGCTGGCTGGCGCCTGCATCCCGCTGCACGTGCCGGTGCGCGGCCGCATGGGCATCGCCGAGGGTATCGAGACAGCCCTGGCCGCCTGGTGCGGATCAACCGTGCCCACGGTGGCCGCGTACAGCGCCGGCAACCTGGCGGCGTGGCGCTGGCCCGCTGCGCTGCAGCGGCTAGTGATCTTCGCAGACGCCGACAAGGCTGGACGCGAGGCGGCTTCCGCCCTGCGCGCGCGGGTGCTGGGTGCAGGCCTACGAGTCGAACTGCTTGCCCCTTCGACCGAAGGCGCCGATTGGTGCGATGTGTGGGCCGAGCGTGGCTCGGCAGTGAACGATACCGGAGGTGCTGTATGAATGCGCATGCTCAAGACCTGAAGATCGTCCGCGCAGTCGGCGCGGTGCCCATTGAGATCCCGAAGCCCCTGCCGCCCGAGCTGTTGCCGGTGGAGCCCTTTCCGATGGCGGCGATTCCCGAGGCTTTCGCGCCTTGGGTGCGTGACGCGGCCGAGCGCATGCACTGCCCGCCTGATTTTGTGGCGGTGCCGCTGCTGGTGGCAGGCGCTTCGCTGGTCGCCCGCCATGTTGGCATCCGACCGCAGAAGCGGACGGACTGGTTCGAGCGGGGCAACCTGTGGGCGCTGATCGTTGGGCGTCCCGGGATCATGAAATCTCCCGCCATGTCTCAAGCTTTGGCGCCGATCGAGCGGCTTGAAGCCCGGGCAGCGCAAGCATTCAACGCCGAGGCTGCGCAGCACCAAGCACAAGCCCTGGCCGCGAAGCTGCGTACAGAGGCGAGCATGAAGGCGGCCCGGAAGATGCTGGAAAAGAACAGCGGCGCGGACGTTGCGGCGGCGCTGCTGGCCGGTGGCGATGAGCAGGCGCAGCCTGTGCGGCGGCGCTACGTGGTCAACGACTTGACCTACGAAAAGCTGGGCGAGATCCTGGCCGCGAACCCGGACGGCGTGCTGTCAGTGCGGGACGAGATGCGGGGGCTGCTCGTGAGCCTGGCGCGCGAGGAAGCCGCGCCGGCCCGGGCCTTCTACCTGCAATCCTGGAGCGGTGGCCCCTATACGTTTGACCGCATTGGGCGCGGCACTGTGACCGTAGAGGATGCGCGGCTGTCGATCATCGGCGGCATCCAGCCAGGCCCGCTGTCGGAGCTGGTACGGCAAGCGCGTCGCGGCGCTGCCGATGACGGGATGATCGAGCGCTTCCTGATCGCCTGGCCTGACGCGCCGGGCGAGTGGCGCGAGGTGGACCGCTTCCCGGACTCTGAGGGCAAGCGGCGAGCGTGGGAGACGTTCGAGCGGCTGGATGGGCTGACGGCGGAGGCGCTGAGCGCCGCGCGCGAGATCGACATGCGCGGCGATCCGCGCGGCTTGCCGTTCCTGCGGTTCGATGAGGATGCGCGGGAGCTGTTCGGTGAGTGGCGAAGTGAGTTCGAGCGGACAGTTCGATCGGCAGAGGGCGAGGGCCTGGAAGGCGCACTGTCGAAGTTTCGCCACCATGTCCCGGCCCTGGCGCTTGCGCTGCATGTAATCGACGGCGGCACCGGCCCGGTGAACGTGGCCGCGACGGAGAAGGCGCTGGCGCTGGCGGAGTACTTCGAGAGCCATGCGCGGCGCCTGCACAGCAGCGGCCCTCGCGTAGTGGTGAGGGCCGCGCGGACGATCATGGAGAAGGTTCTCGGCGGTGCGCTACCCGTGCCGTTCACTGTGCGTGACGTGTACCGGCACCAGTGGACCGGCTTGGCCGACAAGACAGCGGCGGCCGACGCACTCGACCTGTTGGCTGCGTATGGCTGGCTGACGGAAACCGCCATTGACACCGGGGGCCGGCCGACCGTCACCTACTACTTGGCGGAAGGGGCGCACCGTGGGTAAGTGGGTTGAGCGGCTGGCGGAGAAACGGCCGGCACCCCAACAGCCTGGCACTGACAAAACCGACAGAAGGGGGCTTTTGTCAGTTTTGGCGGTGCGCCAGAAGGGGGGTGAGCCTGATTCGCAGCTGCCGCTGATGCTTGCGACCCTGCCGAACTCCCAGCTGGGACAGTTGGATGCTGCGGCGGTGGCCGAGGTCGATGGAGACGCGGCGCGATTTCTGTCGCGGCGCGCCCGACTGCTGCGCTGGGGCTGGCCAACGTCAGAGGCCGAAGCACTGGCGGAGCAGCTGGCTCGGCGTGACAGCAGCGCCGATTCGCGGGTCAGCTGCGCCGAGTGCCGGCACTACAGGTCTGGCCGCTGCGGCAACTATCGGAGCGCGGGGCTGCATGCCAATGAGGTGGGCCTGGACCTGGCGGCGATCCTGCAACGGTGCCCGGGGTTCGAAGCATCAGAATGAATCTGGCCCTCGACCTCGGCACCTCCATCGGCTCGGCCGTCCGCACGCTCGACAGCGTGGTCGCGAGCGGCGCGCAGAACTTCCGCTCCGGCCGCTTCGATGGCGGCGGCATGCCCTTCCTGAGCTTCTGCGGCTGGTTGCTCGAGCAGGAGGCCACGGCCGGCCCCGTGGGCGTCGTCGTCTTCGAGGAGGTGCGCCTACATGCGGGCGTCGAGGCGGCGCACGTCTACGGCGAGGTGATGGCGACGTTGACGGCCGGGTGCGTGGCGGAGGCGACGTCCTACACCCGCGTCCAGGTCGGCACGATCAAGCGCCACGCCACCGGCAAGGGCAACACCGGTAAGGCCGCAGTGATGCCCGCAATGCGCGCCGCCGGCCACCAACCGGGCGGCGACAACGAAGCCGATGCGCTGGCACTGCTGCACTGGGCGATGGCGCAGCCCGAGCTGGCCAGCGGGGGACGGCGATGAGCTGGGCCGACGTGGTGGCAGGCCTGGCCGCTTCGAAATGCGCCGCGGCGACGTCTCCGCCTGCTAGGCGCCGACGATCGACGGCGGGTACGTTCGCCTCTGGCTGCACGCCAAATGCCGTGCTGCAATGGCTGCGCGCCTCTCCGGGCAAGACATTCGGTTTGGCTCATATCGCCGCTGCAGTCGATCGCCCCAAGGCAACTGTGAGCTGGGCACTCCACCAACTGCGCGAACATGGCCTTGTCGATCGCCGCCTTTTCGAGCCTGCACGGGCGATCTGGTGGGCTCAGCAGCATGGCGACGAGGAGCGAACCCCATGAATAGCCAAGGAAGTACTAAGGTTCCCCTAAGGGTGTCAGATCTGCAGGCGGACGTTCGGCGCCGCTTTGTCTCTGCCGTTGCGGCTCAACAACGTGCCGCTGCGCACCTTGGTGAACTGGATGCGCCACCCATCGACTTCACCCCGTTCACCGACTTGATTTGCGGCGCCCGCGGCAAGCGTACCGGTCGCCCTTGCCCGCAGAAGGGACTGTTCTCGAACGGGCGATGCCGCTGGCACGGCGGGCTGTCAACCGGTCCTCGTACGCCCGAAGGCAAAGCTCGGTCGATGTTGAATCACCTCAAGGCTGGGCGTGCTGGCGGCGAACCCCATGAGGCCGATCAAGGCGGGTCTGAACTGCCCGGAAACCCGCAGCCCAAGCACCAACCCCTTCGCGAGAGTACTGCCCACGGCCCACCCCAAGGGTCACACGATGTCGGAACATCGAAGACGAAAACCAATGGGGTGCTGGTTCACATCTGCGAGTACATGGCGGCACGCCCAGGTCGCTGGCTTGTAGCTTCTGGCATTGCCACTGCGCTGGCGGTGCCTGGCGATGTAGTCGAGGCCGCTCTGAAGTTCTTGGTGATTGCCAGACGCGCCGAGCGCCATGCCAATAGGTCTGGTCCGGCCCTGTACCGCTGGACATCGCCATCGACATGATTCGCTGACCCCAGTGGCCGCTCCGAACCGAAACAGGCCGCCGCTGAAGCGTTCACACCACAACCTGGTCCTGCATTTGTACAGGCTGGAGCGCGATCAGCAGGAACCGCCCGCGCTCGGTGCGCTCGATGGCCCGCCCTCGCTGGCGTTCCGCCAGCCGGCGTTCGAGCAGCAGCTCGCGCACGCCCAGGTTGTCATGCGCGTCCAGCAGGCCGAGGTCGCCGCCGGCCATGCGAAGCTCGCGCGTGGAGAACTCCGTGTGGCCGCGCTGCCTCAGTTCGTTGGCCAGGATCCACGCTGGCGCCGGCGCGACGCAAAATTCATCCGCCCCAACTTCCGGCCACAGAAGATGAACGCGCAGCAGACTCTGTCCGCGCTCACGGCGCCAGTGGCCAGCACCAGGTCGTGATGGTGGCCATCCGCCCGCTCCAGGCCCACCCCGAGTTGGTCTGATGGCCACGCCCACACCCGACGCCACGCGCCTCGCACGCTGGCGCATCCTGGCGCTGCTCTTCGTCTGCCGCGCCAGCCTGGGCCTGCAGTTCCAGACATTGGGATCCACTGCCGACCCGCTCGTAGCGCAGTTCGGCTTCGGCTACACGGAGATCGGCACCTTGATCGGGCTGTTCATGTTGCCCGGGCTGCTGTTGTCGATCCCGGCGGGCTGGGCCGGCAAGCATGCCAGCGACCGGCAACTGGTGAGCACGGGCCTGTTGCTGCTGGCCCTCGGCGGGGGCGTGGCCGCGCTGGCGCAGGGCTTCGGCCAGCTGGCGCTGGGGCGGTTGGTGGCGGGGGCCGGTTTTGTTTTCACCACGCTCTACTTCACCAAGATGGTGGTCGACTGGTTCGTGGGGCTCGAGCTGGCCACCGCGCTGGGCATCCTGGTGATGAGCTGGCCGTTCGGCATCGCTGTCGGCCAGATCGGCCATGCCTGGCTGGCTGCCAGCCTCGACTGGCGCGCGGCTTTCGTGGTGGCGTCGGTCTGCTGCGCCGCGGGGGCGGCCGCTGTGGCGCTGGCCTACCGAGCACCGCCGGCAGCCGCGCAGACGCCCGGCCCGGCCGCACGCGGACTACCGCGTGACGAGCTGTTGCTGACCCTGTTGGCAGCGGCCATCTGGGGCATGTTCAACGCCAGCTACATCGTCTACCTCAGCTTCGCGCCCCGGGTGCTGATGGAAGGTGGCCGTAGCGCCACCGACGCCGCGTCGGTCGTCAGCATCGCCAGCTGGGTGATGATCCTGTCGGTCACCGCAGTGGGCCGACTGGCCGACCGCACAGGCCGGCACGCCACGGTGCTGTGCGTGTGCATGGCGCTGGGCGTGGCGTCGCTGCTGCTGTTGCAGCACAGCGCGTGGGCCATAGGCCTGAGCCTGGTGTTCGGCCTCTTCGGGGCGGCACCGGCCGGCATCGTGATGTCGCTCACGGCGCAATCCATGGCGCCGCAACGTCGTGCCTTCGGCATGGGCGTGTTCTTCACCCTCTACTTCGTCATCATGGCCAGTGCACCGCCCATTGCTGGCTGGCTGTTCGACCGGACCGGCCAGGCCTTCACCTCCATCCTGCTGGCCGCCGGGTTGATGACTTTGGCCGGCCTGGGCTTCGTCGCCTTTGCGCCGTTGAAGCGCCGGCTGGCCCGGGCCGCGGCTGGGCAGACCGGCGGCTGACCGGCGACCTCACCGCGGCGGCGGCACAGGCTGCCCCAGCGCCCGCCGCCACAGCCAGGCCCAGGCGCGGCCCACGTCGGGGCGCATGCCCACCTGCTGCACCGCCGGCAGCGGCACCCAGGCGTCGCCCTGGCGCTGGGCCAGCTCGAACCGGAACACATAGGCCGGCTCCTGGCCCATGCGCAGGTCGGTGATGTGCAGGCGGTCGCCTTGCTCGCCCAACGCCCAGAAGCCCTGGCTGAAGGCAGCGATGCGCTGCGCGCCATCTTGCCCCTGTACGGCCGGCCACAGCGCGCTGCCACGGTCGAAGCGGTCGAACACCATCGCCGGGCCGCTGTCCAGCAGTGACCGGAAACCCTCGTGGTAGCTGCTGCCCTGTACCGCCACCACCCGCCACAGCAGGGTGTTCAGCGGGGCCGGCGTCACCAGCAGCCGGTCGGCCACGATGC
>LNFM01009446.1_pt1 | contig 14184 bp, 14 predicted proteins | sample 596031 | NCBI WGS metagenome assembly LNFM01 (sample SAMN04254537, study PRJNA301005) | activated carbon metagenome | isolation source: dual media filters at the Ann Arbor, Michigan drinking water treatment plant | place: USA: Ann Arbor
GATCTCGAAGATTTTTATTGGGCGAAAGACCATGCGGCTTGACGTCTATCAGCAGGAAGCGGCGCAACTCGCGCGTTACCAAGCAGAAATTCTGGCAGATGCCAGGAAGAAGATAATGTTGGGTAATACGCTGTCCCGTCTGGAGCAGAACGGCGTGCTGCATGCGCTGCAAGTGCTGGTAGAAAACGCCATCGGCAAGGCCAAGCACTTGCTCAAGGCGGCGGGGCAGGATATACCCGTATCGGCTTATGATACTTTTGTTTTGTTGACCGATATCGGGCAGATCCCGCGTGAACAAATAACTGATTGGAACCGTGCCATAGGCCTTCGTAACCGAATCGTCCATGACTACATGAACATCCGTATGGACGTTATTCTTGATCTGGTTCAGAACGAGCAGTATGGCTTTATTGCGGATTTTCTGTTGAAACCGATTGCCCCGGATTGATCACTTGTATCGTGTCCTTCATGTAGAAGGGTCTCGCTTCTTTTTGTATACTAGTGAACTGAATGACTGGCAACCGCCCATTAAGAATTACAGTAGGGGGTTAATACACTGAATATGAATATTGAAGCGAGTCTGCGCCCGTTTTTACGCCGATCGACGGAATAGTGCTGGACATAAATGAAGGATCAGCCGCCAGACTTCAGGAATCAACGGGTTTTGCAAAAGATATTCTGGCCCATGCCGAAGAAGATGTTTGGAATGGCCTATGAGCACACCGGTAGGGTGAGCACCGCCCCCATTAGAAATAGAGTAAAATAAACAAAAATGACTACGCGCATGTGTACCGGTGTCACCGGACAAGCTGGGGCTTACCTTGCTGAATTTCTACTCCACAAGGGCTATGAAGCGCATGGCATTAAGCGCCGTCGCACGGAAGATGAATATTGAAATGGTTCGTCCCCATTTTCCCTTTCGCGCAGTAAAATAGTGGTGCTTCAAGGAGAAAACTTTATATGGGGCAAACACAGCACATTCATGACCGTATCACCGTCGATGCCGCCATCTGCCATGGTAAGCCGTGTATTCGCGGCCTGCGCTATCCGGTGGAAACCGTGCTTGAATGGCTTGCCGGCGGCATGTCCATTGAAGAAATTCTGGCGGATTACGAAGACTTGGAGCGGGAGGATATTCTCGCTGTTCTCGGGTTTGCCGCACGGCTTGCGCATGTGAAACGGCTGGAACGCCTGGTTGCATGAAATCTCTCATCGACGCGCAGTTGCCCAGACGCTTCTGTTCATGGCTCGTTGCTGCGGGTCATCCGTGTATCTACCCACGTGACTGCCCTCCGCCGATGAATGAAGAATATCTTCTCACTGGTTCCCTGGAACCGACCACTCGTCCTTACGCCCCTGCTAAAATCGTCGGCATTGAAATGTGCTGGTCGTACAACTGGTAGTATGGCACCCAATACCTGGTGATAGAGAGACTGTTGTCTGGGGTGCGGGTCTCGAAGCGGGAGTTCCTTTTATGAAAATTGATGATGCTGCCTTAATTAAGGAAATGAAATGGCTAAAGGATATAGAAAAAAAATCTTGGTGACTGGCGGAGCGGGCTTTCTGGGTTCGCACCTGTGCGAGCGATTGCTGTTGGATGGGCATGATGTGTTGTGCGTGGATAACTTTTATACCGGTACCAAGGACAACATTGCCCGCCTATTGGAGAATCACTGTTTCGAGGTGATGCGGCATGATGTTACGTTTCCACTTTATGTAGAAGTGGATGAAATCTACAACCTGGCGTGCCCTGCATCTCCTATCCACTATCAGCACGACCCCGTGCAAACCACCAAGACCAGCGTGCATGGCGCAATCAACATGCTGGGTCTCGCCAAGCGGGTCAAGGCAAAGATATTTCAGGCATCCACCAGCGAAGTCTATGGCGACCCGATCGTGCATCCACAAACGGAAAGTTATTGGGGTAACGTCAACCCCATCGGCACGCGATCTTGTTACGATGAAGGCAAGCGTTGCGCAGAAACCCTGTTTTTTGATTACTACCGCCAGCACAAGCTGCGCATCAAGGTGGGGCGTATCTTCAACACCTATGGGCCACGCATGCACCCGAACGACGGGAGAGTGGTGTCGAATTTTATTGTCCAAGCACTAAAGAACGAACCTATTACCTTGTATGGCGACGGTAATCAAAGCCGCTCGTTCTGTTACGTGGACGATCTGATCGAGGCTTTCGTGCGCCTGATGGATACACCAGACGATTTCCCCGGCCCGATGAATCTCGGTAATCCAAACGAATTCACTATCCGCCAACTGGCCGAGACTGTAATAGAGCTTACAGGTGCTCGCTCCGAACTTACTTTCCTTCCGCTTCCATCGGATGATCCCAGGCAGCGCCAGCCTGATATTACCCTGGCGCGCGAGATGCTTGGTTGGGAGCCTACAACCGTTTTACGCGATGGCCTGACCCGCACCATCGAGTATTTTGACCGGCTGCTGCGGGCGATAAAATGAGCTTCACGAAACTGGTTGAAATCAATCCTGCATACTCTATCTGACCATTTGATGTTCTCTGCGCCCCAGGGTTGAAAACCCTATTCTGGCACTGGGAACTTACTTGTAGGCTTGTTTACTTGCAAAAACGGTCACTGTTCCTGTTTTCGACTTTGGTGGCGACTTTGAGGTAAGTATGGCGTCCCGTATAATTTCGGACCTGCTTCACTTGGGATGAGAAAGAACTATGAATATCTTGCTGGTAACTGGAATTTTCCCACCCGATCATGGTGGACCGGCTAGTTATGTTCCTGCTATCGCTGAGGCTTTAAGCGGTCGTGGTCATCGGATCGTTGGCGTAGTGACTTTAAGTGACACGTTAGATCACGATGACACTGGCTATGGGTTTCCGGTGATTCGCATCCTCAGAAGAGGTTGGAAGTTGTCCCGGCAATTGCGGACAATTCGCACGATCCATGGGCTTGCCAGCGAGGCTGATGTTATTTATCTCAACGGCCTTGTTCTAGAGGGCATTCTGGCGTGCAAAATTATCGTCTCGAAACCTGTTGTAACCAAGGTGGTTGGCGACTTGATTTGGGAGATGTGCCAGAATCGAGGGATGACACATATTGGCATACAAGAATTCCAGAATCGTTTTATTGGGGGGAAATTCGCGATTTTGAAGAAGTTGCAGGATTGGTATACTTGCCGCGCGGACGCCATCATCACACCTAGCAAATTTCTCAGTAGAATCATCCAAGGATGGGGAGTGTCAGATGGTAAAATATGCGTTATCTATAATGCAATCAAGCAAGAGACGGATGATGAATCCTTTAGTGGGGATGTTGAATTTGACATTATAAGTATAGGGCGCATGATTTTCCTGAAGCGAATGGATGCGCTCATTCGCGTTTGTGTTGCTAACGGCTGGCGACTTTGCCTCGTGGGAGATGGGCCGGAACGTGGTCGATTAGAGGCTCTGGCTCACGAACTTGGTGGTGAGGCGCTCATTAAATTTGTTGGACATTTGCCAAAGACAGCTATTCCAAGCGTGCTCAAGTTGGCGCGGGTTTTCGTGCTTAATTCTACCCATGAAGGTTTCCCTCACGTTGTCCTAGAAGCTAAGGCGGCGGGTGTACCGGTTGTGGCTACTGATGTAGGCGGGATCCCCGAGCTTGTGAATCATCGTATTGACGGAATTCTGATCCCTGCCAGCGACGATGCCGCGCTCGCGGAAGCCCTACGAGAACTCTTGGCTGACGCTGCTTTGCGGCACCGGCTTAGTGAGGCTGCCCGGAACCAAATAAAACAGCATTTCTCATGGGAAACTCTCGTGGCACAAACTGAGAAGGTTCTGTCGTCGGCAATGTATCAATCGGGCCGTGTCTGAAAGGGAAAGGTGTATGAGTTGAAAGTCTTAATTTTAGGGAAAGACCCTTCCTTATTTAACACTCAGGAAGAAAAGCATATTGGCGACGCTCGCAGGCGTCATATCTTTTATTGCCTGCGGTTGCGGGAACGTTTTCCGGGAAGTGAAATCCGGATTCTCACTTACACACCTAGCAAAAGCGGTATAAATTTTGACGCCCCATGTGAAGGTCTGCAGTTATATGGAACGGCATCGCTTCATCGAGCTACCTATGCGTTGGATCTGCTGAGGACTCTGCCGCGCGTTCTGTCGGATGGTTGGCGGCCAGATATTCTTACTGTCCAGACGCCTTGGGAGGAAGGAGTGGCAGGGTGCTTGGTATCTAAGTGGATTGGCGCGAGTTTTGTACCTCAACTCCACTTTGACTTATTTTCCCAGGATTGGGCTGCGGAACATTGGTTGAACCCGTGGCGCAAGCGCGTCGCTAAGCAAATGCTACGTTGTGCACAGCGCGTGCGCGTTGTATCAGAAGCCCTCCGTGAAAATGTGGCGAAAGAGTGTGGCATTCCATTGGGTAGGATCTTAGTTGCACCAGTAGGCGTCAATTTGGTTCGTGCTTTAGGTGGCAAGAGGGAGTTCAAAGCAAGGATATTACCCTCGATCGCTGAGCGGAAAGTTGTTTTGTTCGTTGGCCGTCTGTGTGCCCAAAAAAATCTGGGGTTATGGGTTGACGTTGCGCAACAGATAGCAAGGCAGCATCCTGATGTTGCTTTCGTAATTGTAGGGGATGGTCCAGAAGAAGGTACAATGCGCGAACGGGTCAGGGACATAGGTTTGGATAATCGTTTCTTCTTCCTTGGGCGCAAGATGCATGAAGAACTTCCGCAGATCTACGCAGCAGCCGATGTATTTTTGTTGACATCCCATTACGAAGGATTTGGCCGGGTTGTTCTGGAATCAATGCTGTCAAGCGTGCCAGTGGTGAGCACCGCCTGCACGGGACCAGAGGACCTGGTGGAGCAGGGGATTACAGGGCACCTCTTGCCACGAGGGGATGCAGAGGGGCTTGCGCGTGCGGTTTCAAGCCTGCTCACTGATACTTCAAAGGCGGAAGCTATTGGTAAGGCTGGCAGTGTGCGGGCGCAAGCGATGTTTAGCTTGGATACTCTTACAGAGCGTCTGATCGACGTCTGGGCGAGTGTATGAGGCTGCTCATCTTTAACCTGAAAACCGACGCCGATGACGATGTGCTCGGTTTCACCACCGACTGGATTAATGGGCTTGCCGTGCATTGCGAGCGGGTTTTCGTAATTACCATGACGTGCGGTAAGATCGCGGTTGCAGGGAATGTTGAGGTTTTGAGTGTGGGGAAGGAGCGTGGTTATTCTGAGCTGCGGCGCGCATTTGAATTTTATCGGCTGCTCTCCAATTTATTACGTCGCGAACGTATTGATACTTGCTTCGCCCACATGATGCCGTTGTTTGCCGTGATGGGCTGGCCGTTGTTGCGTATCTATCGTGTTCCCATTGTGCTCTGGTATGCGCATAGCCACGTTTCCTGGATGGTGCGTTTGGCAACGGGGCTCGTAGATCGTGTGGTAACATCCACCCGTAGCGGTTTCCCGTTGCCTATCAGCAAGCTGAGTATCATCGGGCAAGGGATTGACGTGGCGCGCTTTCGTCCGGCGGAGACCGAAACTGTGCTGTCGGATAGATTTGTGCTGCTGACTGTCGGCCGGATATCGCCGGTAAAGCGCCTGGAACTGTTAATTGATGCCATCTCAAGCCTGCCAAAGCGGCATTCTGACGGGCGCCAGATTGTCGTGCGGTTTGTCGGAAATCCGCTTACCTCTCGGGACGTAGCATACCTCGCAATGTTGCGCAGGCGCGTAGAATCCGCTGGCGTTGCAGATCGTGTCGAGTTTTCATCGGCCTGCTCGTTCACTCAAATCGACCATACATATCGTGAAGCTGACTTGTTCGTCAATTCTAGCGATACGGACAGTGTGGACAAGACGGTGCTGGAAGCGATGAGTACCGGACTCCCTGTGGTGACGAGCAACGCGGCATTTGCAGATATATTTGATCGGGAATACGCGGCCTTGTGCCAAGTGCCCAAGGATGACGTGCTGGCGCTGGCTGACCGATTGCAAAGGTTAATCGAAATGCCAGAGGATGAGCGACACGCCCTGGGGGATGCCTTGCGTGCCACGGTAAGGCGCGACCACTCGTTGGAGGCGCTGTGCAGTCGAATTATCAAAGTGTTAGGGGATTGTTAAAATGAATAAATTCGAACTAGTTCGTTCAGCACTTAAGAAGTATCCACAAAAGTATGAGTTGACCCTTCCCCGTTTGCTGGATGTTGGGTGCCGGGGCTGCGAGTTAAAACCATATGTTGCTGATATGGTTGATTATGTGGGGGTGGATTTATTCCAAAATCCCGAGGGGGTGGTTGATTATGTGCTGGATGTGTCCGGTGGGCTGCCTATGGAAGATTCCTCATTCGAATATGTCGTTGCATTGGATTTGGTGGAACATCTGGATGATTTCGAAGGTGGACTCAATGAGTTGCTACGGGTAACAAAAGGCTCGCTCATTTTGATACTTCCAAACCTTGGACACATCCTGTTTAGAATGAGGTTTTTATTGCATGGCAGATTGTCGGATAAATATGACATGAAGTACGGAATGGGAAAGGATCGGCATCGTTGGGTCACAACCCTGAATCAATGCGATGCGCTAATTCATGATTTTGCGCTGGACAACAACTTGAAGCTGACTACCATTTGGTTTAACGAGTCAAAAAAGCAGAACTTGTTCGCTACTATGTGCCGCGTTATTGGGGTTTCACCCAATCTTTGGGCATGGGCATCTCTATATGTCCTGAAAAAACCAGAAATTGAGGGCATGAAATAGATGATGCCTTACCATACTTTTTACAACCCATTGTTGGTGATTCGTCAGTTGCTGCATGGAAAGTCGCTAATTCGTTCACTATTTAACTTGGCTCTAGGTGACCACGAGATCAGGGGCGAAGTGTTGGATCTTGGTAGCAAGACCAAGTCTGCGTCCTATTACCACTATCTCAGACGCGCTACTGGTACACAGATCACATTTACAGATCTTCAGCCTGCGTCAGGCGTGGTGAGCCTCAATGTGGAGTCGCATTTTGATTTGCCGTCAGAGTCTTTCGATACTGTATTGGCCTTTCACTTGTTTGAGCACGTGTATCATTTCGAACGTGCGCCTGCGGAGGTCTTCCGCGTGTTACGGCCGGGCGGTAGGGTGCTGGTCTCCGTGCCGTTCTTGCATGAGTACCACGCTGATCCTGACGATTTTTTTCGCTTCACCGATTCGGGTCTAGTGCGATGCTGGGAATCTGCCGGGCTGCAATGTGTTCATGTCGAGGCCATTGGTGAAGGATTACTTACTGCAACGGCGACGAAGCTCCCCGACTTGATTCTTCCTCCCGTACTTCGGCCATGGTTCGCCGCCCTGTTGTATTTAGTAGCGACTCCGTTGGACCGATTGATAGCGTTGCGACCGAAAGTTAACGGGCGATCAGTCCCTGTGCGCTTTGCTCTTGAACAGTTCGCCGTATTTGAAAAGCCCCTTTGAAACATTTATTGAAGGATGGCGCTATTGTCGGGGTATCCCATGTGGTTTCGGCAGCCACCTTGATCGGCGTGCAGGTGCTCTTGGCTCGCAACTTGTCGGCTGCGGAGTTTGGTGGTTTTTTGTTGGTTCAAGCGTGCGTCAATCTTGTGGAGGCGGTTTTTATCGCCCGTTCAGGTGAGGTGGCCTTGCATTGGATCGGCCGCACTTGGGGTTTGGATTTCGGCTTGGCACGCGGTTATGCAAAATTTCTCGAGCATCGGGAATTGATTTGGAATTTAGGCGTTTATGCGTTGCTGCTGCTCGCTGCATGGCCGTTGCATCTGGTTTTGGATATTGACCCTGTGGCGCTTGCTATCCTTGGTCTAAGCATTCCGGTTCAATCCGGCTATGGTGTAGCAAAAAGTGTATTTGTCTCGGCAGGACGATTGCGGCTTCAATCGTATTTCGAGATCGCTTACTGCCACCTTTACCTATTGGCCAGTATTCCCCTCACGCTGCTATTCGGTTTGAATGGATTTATTTGGGTAACGGTCGCTGCCGCTGCTGTCAAGATGGTCGCAAGCAGGTGGGTTACGCACCGTTTTTGGCCGGAGACTGTGGTCGGCGCGCAAGCTGTGATGCCGCCCAGCGAATCACTTTCTCAGCACTCCATTTTACGCAATTTATGTAACAATTTTGCAGCCCAAGGTGATGTTCTAATTTTAGGAGCATTGGCATCCAAGGAGGCCGTCGCGATCTACAAGGTGGCGCGGACGCTTGCCAACCTACCTATCCGCGTTGCTGGCCCTGTTTGGTCGGTGTTGCGGCCAAAACTTCTCGCTGCCATGCGAGAAAAGGATTATCGACGTTTTCGTCGCATGTTGGTTTTACCGGGGATCGTTATTGCCGCGATAGGGCTGGGCTTCGTTCCAGTTTTATGGTTCATGGCTGAACCAATTTTGGTTGGATTGTATGGGGAAACATATCGGGGTGCCGCCATTCCGCTTTCAGTACTTTTTGTGGGTACTTGGATGTTCGGAGCGGTAACTGGTTGGATAGGATTCGTATGCGTTATTTCCGAGCATAAAAAGGTGGGTAGCATGCTATACATGATTCTTGCACTATTTGTGGCCGCAGGGGTGTTTCTGGCAGGTGGTTCAGTAATTGCCACAGCTATAGGCGTGACTGTCGCGATGGGGTTGACTAGCATTGTGGCTTGGTGGCTTTTGTTAAGTTCTCGACTATTAGTTTAGATTGGTTTGATGCCATGTGTTCCGATAGCATACTCAGTGAGAAGGGGAAGAAATAGTGTTTCAGCTGGCCCAATTGTTTTCTGCTGCTACTGCTGTTCTTTGCCTGGGGTTCATTTTCTGGGTTGTCTATGTGCGGCGCGAGTTCTTTAATCCCATGTTGTACATCATTTACGGGGTGTTTCATTGGATGGTGGTTGGGCAACTCGGCACGATGTTCTTGGGGGCGCAACATTACGAGCCGCGCAGTGATTTTCCAGATGAGGTATATCTCGTCGCGACTACAATCATTTTCTTATCGGTGGTTGCAAGTTTAATGGGGTTTTATGCATTTTCCTCGAGAAGGCTTAACCTCGTGCCCTGGAAATTTTCACCCCGAATGGACTCGCTGGCTTTACTAACGATATTTATTGGCGGCATTTCTGGCTTTATTCTGATCCGCCATATTCTCACCTTTACGATCGATCAAGCTAGTTTTGAATACTCTCTTATTGTTCTGCCACTGACGCTTCCGCTCATCGCTGCATCGGTACTGGGAAGCTTTATTTATTTTCGCGCGAATCGGTCGCCGCGTATAATCGGGCGCTGGATACCCATCCTTTGTGGCCTCTTGCCAATTTTTGTGCTTATAACTTCAAACGTGATGGTTGTCTTTGCGCTGTATGGGATGGTTTTTTGGTATCTTAACCGCAAGGGTAAAGTGCTTTTCGTATCGCGCAAATTTCTAATCTTGCTGGCTGTGCTGATTCCTTTTGCAATGCTTTCTACTCTTGTCGTGAAGATCATTCAGCGGCCAGATGATCTGGAAACCGTGTTCTCTATAGCTAAGTTATTTGCTGCTGAAACAATAGAGGAAGCGTTATACAGATTTGGTTCCTTGGACATATTTAATGTTGAAGGCTTCTCGCTGTTTCTTGTGGTGATTGATCGAATTGGTGGGTTTGAGGATCTCAAATTTGGAGCCACTTATGTTGCAGCGTTGTTTCCATTCATGAAATTTATTTTTCCTGAGATTCGCGGCATGGGTCGTCAACTTGCAATTGATGAGGGCTATGGTGATGGAAATGTTTCCTTCGCAACTCCGCCAATGATTGAGTTGTTTGCCAATTTTGGGCTACTTTCGCCATTGATCGGCTATTTTGTGATAGGTGTTCTTATGGCCCGGTTGTATCGATGGCATTTGGCCTCTCCCCGGGAATCGCATGGCCTGATTTATTCGTTCGTTATGCCATGGTTGTTCTTCATGCAGAGGGGGGATGCCATTAATACACTCCTTTATCCAGCATATATCTTTGTCGTGATGTTGATTATCTTGAGAATGAGTAATGTAAGGATGTTTAAAAATGCACACGTTTGGCGTTAAGCCCGGAATAAGCGATACTGAAGTCGTACCAAATATTCTTCACATCATTACCACGATTAACCGTGGTGGTGCTGAGAATCACCTTGTTGATTTGGTGCGTGGCCAGAGATCGCGCGGGCTCCAAGTCAGTGTTGCATACCTCAAAGGTGACGGTTACTGGACGCAAGCTTTACGGGAATGTGGGGCGGCCGTATATTCCTTGGGTTTGACGAAATATGGCGAAATTGCCCCGCTGTGGCGCATGAGGCGCTTGATTCAGCGCCTGAATCCGTCGCTTGTCCATGCGCATATGCCACCTGCGGAATTATATGGGCGTCTGGCCTTGATCGGTTTGTCCAGTTCTATTGTTTTTGTCATCACGAAGCATAACGATGAACCATTCTTCAAGGGCATAGGAAAAAAAGCGCTCGGGGCTTGGGTCGCCAAGCGGGCAATTCATGTCATAGCAATTTCTGACGCTGTTAAGGCATATATAGAGCAATCGCTTGGTTTGTGTCCTGGCAAGGTATGTACCGTGCATTATGGCATTGCTGCGGAGCTTTACCAAGCCATGCAACCGAAAGTCGTAGAGCAACTTAGGAGTTCATGGCTTTCTGGGGATTCGGGCTGGGTGATCGGTACAGTAGCGCGTTTGGTTCCACAAAAGGCGCTGCATATTCTCCTTGAGGGTTATGCACTGTATCGACATCGGGCAACCAGAACTTCTCGATTGGTGATCGTTGGCAGAGGGCCATTAGAGCAGGACTTGAAACAATTGGCTTCTCGGCTCGCGATCGACCAAGAAGTTGTATGGTCTGGCTTTAGGGAAGATATTCCAGCTGTCATGCAGGCATTCGATCTTTTTGCATTGACATCGAATTACGAAGGTTTCGGCTTGGTGTTGCTTGAGGCGATGGCATCAAGTCGACCGGTTGTCGCCACTGCGGTCAGTGCAATTCCGGAGGTGGTGGTGGATGGCGTTACAGGACTACTGGTGCCCCCACGTAATTCTGAACTTTTGGCAGATGCATTTAAGCAACTTGAGGATGAACAATCCCGTCTTCGTTTAGGTCGAGCCGCATTTGCCCGCGTGGTAGATTATTTCCCTGTGGATAAGATGGTTGATCGCACCTTGGGAATCTATGAACGATGTGGCCTCAAGTTTAATTGAGTCCCACACTTCAGCCGTCAGGCAGAAATACCAACGTTAAAATATGGTTCAAATATTTCAGGGTTACCCCACTTTAAGTCCGACAAGTTACTAGAGACTATGAAAACTACCTGTTCAAAAATACTGTTTTTTGTCACTGAGGATTGGTTCGTTTGTTCACATTGGTTGCCAGTGATTGAAGGTGCAAAAAATGCAGGACTCGAAGTGGTTGTGGTTACGCGAACAAACAAGCATGCGGAAAAGATCCAGCAACATGGTGTAAGGGTGATCCCTCTTGAGGTATCGCGACGTGGTTCTAATCTATTTCGAGAATTTACAACTATTCTGCGACTTGCGGGAATTTATCGGGAAGAGCAACCCGCTATTGTTCATCACGTCGCGATGAAACCTATGCTGTATGGATCGCTCGTTTCACATCTAATGCGGGTTCCACACACAGTAAATTGGGTAGCCGGAATGGGCTGGTTGTTTGTTTCCAATAACTGGCGGGCAAAAATATTGCAAGTCGTAGTTCGAAAAGTGCTTGGCGTGCTGTTGCGTGGGACATTGGTAATTGTGGAGAACAAAGATGACCGGGCAATAATCGCGAATATCGGTGTTGCATCTGAGCATGTTCATTTGATTCGTGGCGCTGGCGTGGATACATTGCTGTATAACACGTCGCCGCAGCTGGATGGTGTTCCATTGATTGTGCTGCCGGCTCGTATGCTTTGGGATAAGGGGGTGGGGGAATTTGTCGATGCCGCGAGACAGCTCCAGCAGTGTGGCGTGAAAGCCAGATTTGTTTTGGTGGGTGACCCAGATCCGCAGAACCCTGCGAGCGTGCCGAAGCACCAACTAATAGCATGGCAAAAAGAAGGTGTTGTGGAATGGTGGGGTAGGCGCGAGGATATGCCTCAGGTGTTGGCTCAATCTCATATTGTTTGTTTGCCGTCATACCGCGAGGGGCTACCCAAGTCTTTGCTGGAAGCTGCATCCTCTGGGCGTCCTATCGTCACCACAGATGTGCCGGGTTGCCGGGAAATTGTTCGGCATGGTGAAAATGGCTTGCTTGTTCCGGCGCGCGACGTTGCAGCATTGGCAGAAGCCCTACGGCGCTTGATTGAAGATGAAGAACTGCGTCGGCGCATGGGAGAAAAAGGGCGAGAAATCGCCGTGGCAGAATTTTCGGTAGAAAGGGTTGTGAGCGAAACTCTGGATGTGTATCGGCAGTTGTTGTGTTAGAAAATGAAATGAACCCGATCGTATTAGTCACGGGCGCGAACGGTTTTGTGGGGAGGAGCGTTGTCGATGCATTGTCGAAATCAAGTTTCGGCGTGCGCGCGGCTGTTCGCCGTAATGGCCGTGTTTCATCCCTTGCTGGCTACGAGATGGCTGTAGGCGACATCGGCCCGGATACACGTTGGGAAGATGCCCTTGCCAGTGTGAGTATGGTTGTTCATCTTGCTGCCCGGGTTCATGTCATGCACGACACTACCACCGATCCGTTAGCGGAGTTTCGCAAGGTTAATGTATTCGGGGCTGAGCGATTGGCGCGCGAGGCCGCTCGTGCGGGTGTTCGGCGTTTTATTTATGTAAGCTCTATCAAGGTAAATGGGGAGAGTACGGATGCTCACAGTGGCGGTTTCGCGGAGAAGAATGCGCCAAACCCACAAGATCCTTATGGAGTGAGTAAATGGGAGGCCGAACAGGCTTTGCATCGCGTTGCCCAGGAAACCGGGCTTGAGGTTGTTATAGTGCGCCCGCCTTTGGTCTACGGGCCCGGGGTTGGCGCTAATTTTTTGAGATTGCTGCGGTTTGTGCATAAGGGCGTCCCCCTACCCTTCGGGTCGATTAAAAATCAGCGCAGCCTTGTCTACATCGGCAATCTTGTCGATGCCATCATTACTTGTCTGGAACACCCCGCCGCCGCTGGTCAAACCTATCTGGTGAGTGATGGTGAGGATGTATCAACGCCAGAGTTGATCCGGCGTATTGCCACTTCACTGGGGCGTCCGTCGCGTTTGTTGCCTGTGCCGCCCGCCTTGCTGCGTCTTGCGGGCCGATTGACCGGCAAATCGGCGCAGGTGGAACGGTTGCTGGATTCTTTGGTGATTGATAGTTCCAAAATCCGCCGGGAGATGGGGTGGACGCCGCCGTTTACCATGGAGCAGGGGCTGGCGGAAACTGCGCAGTGGTTTCAGGGGAGTGGCCGTGACTGAAGCCTAAAGGGGCATATGAGACGGTCATCGAGGTATGGCACATTGATAAAGCCGTGATCAATGGCAGTGGAAGAGGCTGAAGGAGTGAAGGTTGCCAGAGCCATCAGGATCATTTATCCTAGACGAATATTTGAGGGTAAAGCGCCATGACCGACAATGTCGAAAACATTATTTTGGAGCACCTGAGAGCAATCAGATCTGATGTGGGTAATATTAGAGCAGATGTTGCAGAAATAAAGCTGCGCCTGGGTTCAATCGAAATGAGCGTAGGCAATATTCATACCGATATTGCGATTCTGCACGGTCGCGCAGACCGTTTGGATGCCAGAATTGAGCGAATAGAAAAGAGGCTGGAGCTAGTGTCTGCCTGAAAATCCAGGCTTGGATAGGGGGAAACTAAACCCCCTCTGGGTCGCGAAAGGGTCGCACCCAAGCAGGCTGTGGACGCCAGTCAAACTTATCTGGTGAGTGACGGCAAGGATGCATCAACCTAAATCCGGCAGTTGGCAGGTGCTGGATCCTTCGACACGACCGCTGCGCGGGCTGCTCAGGGCGAATGGGCTACTCACCCATGGGATTAGCACCACATCGTGCTGAGCCAAGTAAGCCCCGCATGGGCGGTTTTTAATCATTTTAACTGCCGTTTCCAGGATCAACGCCAGAGTTAATCCGGCGTATTGCCACTTCACTGGGGCGTCCAGCGCGATTACTGCCTGTACCACCCGCCTTGCTGCGTTTTGCGGGTCAATTAACCGGCAAATCGGCGGAGGTGGAGCGGCTGCTGGATTCTTTGGTGATTGACA
>LNFM01009447.1_pt1 | contig 14184 bp, 13 predicted proteins | sample 596031 | NCBI WGS metagenome assembly LNFM01 (sample SAMN04254537, study PRJNA301005) | activated carbon metagenome | isolation source: dual media filters at the Ann Arbor, Michigan drinking water treatment plant | place: USA: Ann Arbor
TCGGAGTCCTCTACTACGTGCTGGCCACCTACGCGCTGCCGCGCGTGGAGGCGGTGCTGGAGGATCGCCGGCGCCGGATCGAGGGTGACCTCGAAGCCGCGCAGGCTGCAAAGGCAGAGGCCGACGCGGCCATGGCCGCGCACCATGAAGCGACCAGCCGGGCGCGAGCGGAGGCGCAGGCCGCCATCGCCACCGCCATGCAATCGGCCCAGGCCGAATCCACCCAGCGGTCCGAGGTTCTGGCGGCACGCCTGGCCGAGCAGATCTCCGCCGCCGAGGCGCGCATCACCGTGGCCCGCGACACCGCCATGGGCGCGCTGCGCCAGGTCTCCACCGAGACCACGGAAGCGCTGTTGCAGCGCCTGACCGGCCAATCCGAGCCGGCCGCCGTGGGCCCCGCCGTCGATCGCGCCCTCGCCGCCCGCGGCCTGGGCTGAGGAGCGCCGCCATGTACGGTTATTTCTGGCAGGACCCGAAGTTCTGGGTCGCCATGTCCTTCGTGCTGTTCGTGCTGCTGTTCGGCAAGCTGGCATGGAGCCGGATCACGGCGATGCTGGACGCCCGCGGCGCCCGCATCGAATCCGAACTGACCCAGGCCTCCCGCCTGCGGGCCGAGGCGGAGGCGATGCGCCAACAGGCGGAGGCCGACCGCGCCGCCGCGCTGGCGGAGGCCGAGGCCATGATCGCCCGCGCCCGGGTCGAGGCCGCCCGCGTGGCGGAAGCTGCGGCGCTGGAAGCCGAGCATTCGGCCAAGCGGCGTGAGCGCATGGCGCTCGACCGCATCGCGGCCGCCGAGGCGAGTGCCCTGGCGGAGGTGCGCAACGCGGCCGCCGATGTCGCCGCCGCTGCGGCGCGCGAAGTGCTGGCGCAGACGATGAATGCCGAGAAGGACGCCGCGCTGATCGACCTGGCGGTGGCGGACCTGCCGCGGGCGCTGCGCGCTGCCTGACCAGATCGATCCGGGTCTATCGCCCGGATTGGAGTCGGATTGACGTTGGATTGAAGAAGGGGCCGAAAGGCCCCTTTTTCGTGTCGGATGGCGTGGTGGGGAGGGCATCCCGGGCGCTGTCCTGGCGCCACGCTCTGCCGCTGGAGCCATATCCGTTCTGGCTGACTCAGTCAGAACGGATTTCCGGCTCTGGATTCAATGACGTCCACACCAGGATCCGCCCGTTCGGACGGATCCCGCTGTAGCCGTCAGATCAGGTTCCAGTCCGTCCCGACCTGGGCTATGACGCCGCCGCCGGCGACGCGCGCACCATCCATCATCCAGACCAGCACCGTGCCGTCGTCGCCGCGCCAGACGATATCTGCCCGGCCGTCGCCATTCAGGTCGCCCAGCGCCTCGATGTCCCAGAATGCGCCGACCTGGGCCACCGAACCGCCGCCGATCACCGAGGTCCCGCGCATCATCCAGGCGATCAGCTCGCCGCTGTTCTCATTGCGCCACAGGATGTCGCTGAAGCCGTCGCCGTTGAAATCGGCCGAGCCCTCAACCACCCAGTCCAACCCGACCGTCGTCACCTGGCCGCCGCCGATGATCGTGGCGCCGTCCATGGCCCAGGCGATCAGTTCGCCCGAGGGGCCGCGCCACAGGATGTCCGAACGGAAATCCCCGTTCAGGTCGCCGGTCGCGACGATGCTGTAGTCACTACCCACGGTGGCCACGAAGCGGGAGGCGCCGGCTGTATAGACGCCGTCCAGCCGCGTCAGTTCGACGCGCCCGGTTGCCATGTTGCGCGACAGGATGTCGGCATTGCCGTCGCCCGTCAGGTCGGCCAGCGCCTGGAAGGTTGCGTTGGTCGGCAGCACGCCGGTCACGCCGGAGCCAATGATGGCCTGGCCATTCATGCTCCACACCTGGATCTGCCCGGCATCGGACAGCCAAACCAGGTCGGCGCGGTTGTTGCCATCCGTCTCCGCCAGGCCCAGCAGCCGCCAATTGCCGCCGACCTGGGCGACCAGCCCGCCGCCGGTCACGGTCATGCCGTCAATGGTCCAGAGCACCAGGCTGCCATCGCCGCCGCGCCAGCCGAAATCCGCCCGCCCATCGCCATTCAGGTCGCGCGGCCGCGCCGTCTCGAGGGTGACGGAGGTGCCGACGAAGTCCAGGCGCTCGATGCCGCCGAGGATGTCGGTGCCCTCGGTGCCGGTGACGCGCCAGGAGCCATCGGCCAGGCGGGCCCATTCGCCGCTGCCCCGGCTGTAGTTGAAGCGTGCGACGTCGAAGCCGGCCTCGCCCAGCAGCAGGTCGTTGCCCGTGCCGCCGGTCAGGACGTCGTTGCCGTCGCCGCCCCAGATGCTGTCATTGCCGGAGCCGCCCGAGATCGTGTCGTTGCCGCCGAAGGCATAAACGGTATCGTCGCCGTCGCGTGTGTCCTGTGCCTCGCTGAAATTGGAGAGCGAGACCCGCGTCGCGCCGGCCATCACCGCCGCGTCGAAGGCGTTGCCATCGCCGAGGTTCAGCCACCGAGACAGGTTGTTGCCGCTGATATTGGCGTCCGAGATATCGAAGATGATCGCGCCGCTGACCGTCAACTGCACCCGGTTCACGACGACGCCGAAATTCCCGGTCGTCAGCAGCTGCGCGTTGGCCCCGAAGCTGCTGCCATAGAGGCCGAGCGTCGCCGTCTGGCCACCCATGGTGCCATCGATGACCAAGCTGGTGTTGTTCCTGGTCCGGACGACAGGGTTCTCGATATCATCGAAACTCTGCATCGGATTGAAGGGCGGATTGAGCGCAATGAAGAAATTGGCCATGGAAGGTCCGCTGCTGATGAGGAAATGAAATGGTATATTACCGGTAAACATCCGGCAATCTCTGACTCTGTTCGACCTCCGGAAGCCGCGCTAGGCTCGGCGCCATAAGATGAGGACCGAGATCGTATGAAGCGCAATAATCTTGCTCCAGCCTGGTTGGCCACAGGTCTTGTGGCCGCCGGGCTGCTCGCCGCCCCGGCACTTGTCGCCCCCGCCCAGGCAAATCTTTTCCGCTGGGCCAATGACGGCGACGTCAATTCCATGGACCCCTATGCTCGGCAGGAAACCTTCCTGCTGATGTTCAACGGCAACATCTACGAGCCGCTGGTCCGCCGGAACCGCCAGTTGCAGGTGGAACCCGCGCTGGCCGAAAGCTGGACGCAGCCCAGCCCGACCGTCTGGCGCTTCCAGCTGCGCCGCGGCGTGACCTTCGAGGATGGCACGCCCTTCACCGCGCAGGATGTCGTGTTCTCCTATACCCGCGCCAAGGCGCAGGGCAGCAATGTGGGCGGCAGCCTGGCCAGCGTGAAGGAAACGCGCGCCATCGACAGCCACACGCTGGAAGTCGAGACCACCGCGCCGAACCCGATCTTCCTGGAGGAGATCACCGGCATCGGCATCATGTCGCAGCGCTGGGCGGAGGCGAACAACGCCACCCGCAGCGCCGACCTGACCACGGGCGCCGAGAATTTCGCAACCCGCAACGCCATGGGCACCGGCCCCTTCCGCCTGGTGAGCCGGGAGCCGGATCGCCGCACCGTCCTCGCGCCCAATCCGGGCTGGTGGGACCGGCCGGAGCACAACCTGACCCGCGTCGAGTTCAACGTCATCGCCAATGACGCAACCCGCGTGGCCGCCCTGCTCTCGGGCGAGGTGGACATGGTCTACACCGTGCCGCCACAGGATACGCAGCGCCTGTCGCGCACCGCTGGCATCACCATCCACCAGCAGGCGGAACTGCGGACCATCTATCTGGGCTTCGACCAGATCCGGCCCGAACTGCTGAAATCCGACGTCCGCGGCCGCAACCCGTTCCAGGATGTGCGGGTGCGCCGCGCCTTCAACCACGCGATCGACCGCGCCAGCATCGTCCGCACCGTCATGCGCGGCCAGGGCCGTGCCACCGGCCTGATGATCGGCCCGGGCGTCAACGGCCACACCGAGGCGCGGGACCAGATCCCGGAATACAACCCGGACCTGGCGCGGCGCCTGCTGACGGAGGCCGGCTACCCGAACGGCTTCGGCGTGACGCTGGACTGCCCGAACGACCGCTACGTGAATGACGAGGCGATCTGCACCGCCGCTGTCTCCATGCTGGCGCGCGTCGGCATCCGCGTGACGCTGAACGCCCAGACCCGCGCCCGCTACTTCGCCGAGATCCTGGGCCCGCGCTACAACACCAGCTTCTACATGCTGGGCTGGACCCCCAACACCTACGATGCCCACAACGCCTTCTTCAACCTGATGGCGTCGCGGGAGGGCAACCGCGGCATGTTCAATGTCGGCGGCTTTGCCAACGCCCGCCTCGATGAGTTGGTCGGCCAGATGGCGACGGAAACCGATACCACCCGCCGCGCCGGCATGATCGAGGAAGCGATGCGCATCCATACGGAACAGGCCGGCCACCTGCCGCTGCACCAGCAGACGGTGATCTGGGCGGCGCGCAGCAACATCCAGCTGCAGCAGTCGGCCGACAACTGGTTCCCGATGCGCTTCGTTCGCGTCGGCAACTGAGCCTCCGGGGGCGCCGCGAAACGGCGCCCCTCAACTACGGCAGTTAATCTTACCTTTTATGCTCGCGGCGCATGGGTGCATTGTTAGCTTTGGCGGCTCCCGGGCGCATGGCTGTTGCGATAGCATCAGCCCACACGCAATAAAAATCGAGAGCGACAGACGCCATGACCCAACCGGCCCAGTTCCCCACCACCCTGACCCGCAACCCGAAGCCGCGTCAGCCGGATGCCGCGCTCGCCTTCGGCAAGACCTTCACCGACCACATGTTCCTGATGGACTACACCGAGGGGCGCGGCTGGCATGATCCGCGCATCGTCCCCTACGGCCCGATCAGCATGGACCCGGCCACCACGGTGCTGCACTACGCCCAGGCGGTGTTCGACGGGCTGAAGGCCTATCGCGGCGCCGATGGCACCATCCGCCTGTTCCGCGCCCAGCGCCATGCGGAGCGTCTGGGCAAATCCTGCGCCGGCCTCTGCATCCCGCCGATCCCGGCGGACCTGGTGCGGCAGAGCTTCGAGGCGATCGTGGCGGTGGACCATGACTGGGTGCCGCGGACGGAGGGCACCAGCCTGTACATCCGCCCGACCGTGATCGCGACCGACGTCATGCTCGGCGTGCATCCCTCGCACAGCTACACCTATTTCGTCATCTGCTCGCCGGTCGGCGCCTATTACAAGGAAGGCGTGAAGCCGGTGCGGATCCTGGCCACGGATACGCATGTGCGCGCGGTGCAGGGGGGCCTGGGCGAATCCAAGGCGGCCGCCAACTATGCGGCATCCCTGTCCGCGCAGCAGGAGGCGGAGCGCCAGGGCTTCACCCAGGTGCTATGGCTGGATGGCGTGGAGCGGCGCTGGATCGACGAGGTCGGCACCATGAACATCATGATGAAGATCGGCGATGAGATCGTGACGCCGCCGCTGGCCGGCACCATCCTGGATGGCGTGACCCGCAATTCCATCCTGACCCTGCTGCGCGACTGGGGCCACACTGTCTCCGAACGCCGCGTGAGCATCGAGGAAGTGATGCAGGCCGGGCGCGAGGGGAAACTCACCGAGATGTGGGGCACCGGCACCGCCGCCGTGGTCTCCCCGGTGGGCGAGCTTGGCTACAAGGGCGACCGGATCAGCATCGGCAATGGCGGCACGGGCGAGCTGACGCAGAAGCTGTATGACAGCATCATCGGCATCCAGTACGGCCGCCTGCCGGATGCGCATGGCTGGATGAGCGCGGTGCCGATGCCCGTCGAGGCCTGAGTGCCAGGGGCGAGGGGCGAGGGGCGAGGGGCGAGGGGCCTATCCCTCGCCCTCCAGCCGGTCGATATCATCGTCCGAGAAGCCGAAATGATGCGCGATCTCGTGGATCAGCACATTGCGGACCAGGCGGAACAGATCCTCCCCGGTCTCCACCCATTCCAGCAGGATGGGCTCCCGGTACAGGGTGATGCTGTCCGGCTCCGCCGGGGCATCGAAGACGCTTTTCTGCGTCATCGGCGTGCCGCGATACAGGCCGGTCAGCGCCCAGGGGCTTTCGAAGCCGAGCTCGGCGGCGGTTTCGTCATCCGCCACCTCCTCGACCACGATGGCGGTGCCGCGGACCAGGTCGCGCAGCTCCTTGGGGATGGCGGAGAAGGCCTGCTCGGCCATCTCCACGATGTCCTCCAGCGTCGGGGGGTGGTGGAAGCGGGTCATCGCTGCTTCCTTCCCGCCGCGACGCCCCCCGTCAAGCCCGGAGAAGCCCGATGATCCGCCCGCTCGATGCCTCCGCCCGCGCCGAACTGCCCCATGCCCTGCCGCTGTGGCAGGTGGTGGAGGGGCGCGATGCGATCCGGCGCCGCTTCCGCTTCGCCGATTTCTCCGCCGCCTGGGGCTTCATGGCGCAGGTCGCGCTGCTGGCGGAGAAGTTGGACCACCACCCCGAATGGTCCAATGTCTGGAACCGGGTGGAGATCCTGCTGACCACCCATGATGCGGGCGGCCTGTCGGCGCGGGATGTGGCGATGGCCCAGGCCATCGACCTGATCGCCCCGGGGACGCCCCTGTAGGAGCCTGGCCTGCAATACGCTGGCCAGCCGCCCCGCCTCTCGCCTACGCTTTCGGAACCGCGCCAAGGGCGCCGCAAGAATGGGAGAGATCGGGATGATGAAGCGCAGGACGATTCTGGGCGGCACGCTGGCTGCGCCCATGCTGCTGGCTGGCGGGCGCGGCGCCTTCGCCCAGGGCTCCGGCCCCATCCGCATCGCGACCGCCGGACCGATGACCGGGCAATACGCGGCCTTTGGCGGCCAGATGCGCGCCGGTGCCGAACAGGCGGTGACGGATCTGAACGCCGCCGGCGGCGTGCTCGGCCGGCAATTGGCGCTGGAGATCGGCGACGATGCCTGCGACCCGCGCCAGGCGGTCTCCGTCGCCAACCAGCTTGCCTCCCGCCGCGTGGCGCTGGTGGCGGGGCATTTCTGCTCCGGCAGTTCCATCCCCGCCAGCAAGGTCTATGCGGAGGAAGGCGTGCTGCAGATCAGCCCGGCTTCCACCAACCCGGCCTTCACCGATAGCGGGGATTGGAACACCTTCCGCGTCTGCGGCCGGGACGACCAGCAGGGCCTGGTGGCCGGGCGCTACATCGCCCAGAACATGCGCGACCGCCGCATCGCCATCCTGCACGACAACACCGCCTATGGCCGCGGCCTGGCGGAGGAAACCAGGAAGTCCCTGAACGCGGCCGGCGTGACGGAGGCGCTGTATTCCGCCTACACGCCCGGTGAGCGCGACTATTCCGCCATCGTCTCCCGCCTCCAGCAGGCGAATATCGGCGTGGTCTATGTCGGCGGCTACCACACCGAATCCGGCCTGATCCTGCGCCAGGCGAAGGAGGTCGGGATGAACCTGACCCTGATCGGCGGCGATGCGCTGGTGACGAACGAGTTCTGGCAGATCACCGGCGCGGCCGGTGAGGGCACGCTGATGACCTTCAGCAGCGACCCCCGCAAGCGCGCCACGGCCGCCCAGGTGGTGCAGCGCTTCCGCGCCCGCAACATCGATCCGGAAGGCTATGTCCTGTACACCTACGCCGCGATCCAGATCTGGGCAGCGGCGGCCACGCGGTCCGGCGGCGTCGATCCGCGGCGCATCGCGGCGCTGCTGAAGTCGGGCGGCCCCTGGGCCAGCGTGCTGGGCGATATCAGCTTCGACCGCAAGGGCGATGTCACCGTGCCGGACTACGTCTTCTATGTCTGGCGCAACGGCAGCTACGCCGAGATGTGAGGTTTTCGGGTGGGGGCGACAGCGCCCCCACCCGATGCTCCCCAGCCTTCCCTTTGCGGCCTATGCTGCACCGGATTTCGGAGGGAAGGCGGCCAATGGCCACGCGCAACGTGCTGTTCATCATGTGCGACCAGCTGCGCTGGGATCATATGGGCTGCGCCGGCCACCCATTCCTGAAGACGCCGAATTTGGATGCGCTGGCCGCGCGCGGCGTGCGGTTCGCCCAGGCCTATGTGCAATCCGGCATCTGCGGCCCGTCGCGCATGTCCTATTACACCGGCCGCTACGTCTCCTCCCACGGCGCCACCCACAACCGCGTGCCGCTCTCGGTCGGCGAAGTGACGCTGGGCTGGCATCTTCGGGAGGCTGGGCGGACGTTGGCCCTGGCGGGAAAGACCCATGTGCTGCCGGATGCGCATGGCATGAAGCGGCTGCAACTGGATGGGCAGCACGACCTGGCGGCGCTGCTGAAGGAAGGCTGGTTCACGCTGGTGGACCGGCATGACGGCCATCACGCCGAGCCCGACAGCGCCTATGCCCACTGGCTGCGCGGCAAGGGCTACGACAGCAAGGACCCCTGGACCGACTACGTCATCGCCGTGCAGGATTCCGAGGGCCAGGTCCATAACGGCTGGAAGATGCGCAACGCCCGCCTGCCCGCACGGGTGGCGGAGGAGCATAGCGAAACCGCCTATACGGCGGACCAGGGCATCGCCTTCATGGAGCAGCAGGGCGAGACGCCCTGGGTGCTGCACCTGTCCTTCGTCAAACCGCACTGGCCCTATATCGCGCCGGCGCCCTACCACGCGATGTATTCGGCCAATGAATGCCTGCCCGTCTCCCGCCATGCGGAGGAGCGTGGGCCGGGCGCGCATCCGCTGCTGCGCGAATGGCAGAATGAGGAAGTCTCGCAAAGCTTCCAGGCCGATGACTGCATCACCACCGTCCGCCCGGCCTATCAGGGGCTGATCACCCAGCTCGATGATCATCTGGGCCGCGTGTGGGACGCCTTGGAACGGCTGGGGCGGTGGAAGGACACCCTGGTGGTCTTCTGCTCCGACCATGGCGACTACCTCGGCGACCATTGGCTCGGGGAGAAGGAGCTGTTCCACGACTGCATCCAGCGCGTGCCGATGCTGGTCTACGACCCTTCGCCCGCGGCAGATGCCACGCGCGGTACCGTCGATGACCGCTTCGTGGAGGCGATCGACCTGGTGCCCAGCTTCCTCGATGCGCTGGCGCTGCCCCCGGCGCCGCATCTGCTGGAGGGGCGGTCGCTTCTGGGGCTCACGCGCGGCACGGCGGAGGGTTGGCGCGATGCGGTGGTCTCCGAGCTCGACTGGACGTTTCGCGGCGCGCGGCGGCGGCTGGGGGAGAAGGTGGGCCAGCACCACGCCTGGATGATCCGCGACGCGCGCTGGAAATACATCCACTGGACCAGCGGCTACCGCCCGCAGCTTTTCGACCTCGCCGCCGATCCGGAAGAGTTCTTCGATCTTGGCGCCGATCCGGCGCAGGAGGCGGTGCGGGTCGCGATGCGCGAAAAGCTGCTCACCTGGTTCACCGGCCTGAAGCGCCGCACCACGCTCACCTGGGCGGAGGCGGAACTGCGCACGGACCGGCACAAGGCGGCGGGCGTCTTCTACGGCGAATGGTAGCAGGCAACGATCCCCGCCATGCCGGGAACCTGGAGTGTGATCGTCCGAGGTGGACTCACCGAAGGACGTGAATCACACGCCAAAACAATAGCCTAGAGTCTGTCAGGCGCTTCCATCCGCGCCTGACAGACTCTAGCGGATCAGGCGGCGGCCTCGTCATGGCCGACCGGGTGGTAGTCGCGGCCGTACCAGATCAGCGCCCGGCCGGGCGCGCCCTGCCGGATCGCCTGGATCTCCGCGAAGATCACGCTATGCGTGCCCTTCTCCACCACATCGGCGATGCGGCAATCGAAGGACACCGCCGCGGCGTCCAGCACCGGGGCGCCGGTGGCCAGGGTGGACCAGCTGCCGACATCGAAGCGGCGTTCGCCCTTCAACCCGCCGAGGCCCGCAAAGGCATCCGAAATCCCATGCTGGTCGGCCGAGAGCGCATTCACGCAAAGCACGCCATTCGCCTTGAACAACGCATTGCCGGAGGCCGCGCGGTTCAGGCAGACCAGCAGGGTCGGCGGGTCATCCGTCACGCTGCATACGGCGCTGGCCGTGAAGCCGCCGCGCCCGGCCGGCCCGGCGGAGGTCACCACATTCACCGCAGCCCCCAGGCGCGCCATGGCATCGCGGAATTGGTCCCGGCTTACGGTCATGCTGTCTTTGTCATCCATCAGGCGCCTGTCGAGCCGCCAAGATGGGTTGCCGGCGCCGCCTTGGGAAGCCGCGCTCAGCAGGGCGCCAGACGGATATCCTCGACCACGGCATCGATGCGGCTGTTGGTATCGTCCACATCGGTGGAAATCGCCACTTCCTGCAAGGCCGGCACCGCGGTGCCGCCGAAGGCCGCGCGCCAATCGGCGCCGAGATCCACTTTCTCCTCCACCCACCGCCCCGGCGCGGTCGCGGCCGGGCGCTGGATGCGGATGCGGGAGATGGCGGGCCCATAGGGGCTGGCGAAGAACCGGCCGGCCCCCTCGCGTCCCGTGCCGCCCCAGACATAGGATAGCGTGCTGCGCGGCAGCCGATGCTCCCCGGCCACGGCCTGGGCCACCGCCATCTGCGCCCGCGCGCCGAAGCCGGCTTCCGGCCCGTAATCCACGAAGCCCACGGTCAGGGAAATGGCCCGGTCATCGCCACCCTTGCGGGTCAGGTCGGTGGGCGGCGGCCCGGCATCGACGCGCCAACGCCAGGTCAGGCAGGCCGCCGGGCCTTGCAGGGGGCGATAGACGAAGCCGCCCTGGCCCTGGCCCTGCACCCGCACCCCGCCGCTGAGGGTGGCGCTGAAAGTCGCGGGCGAAATCCCCTGCCATTCCACCTTGCGCCAGCCCAGCCGTTCCAGATCCGGCGGGGTGCGGCCGGGCGAAATGGCGGCGGTGAGCAAGGGGGCGGCGCAGGCTACGGCCAGCGCAAGGGCAGGTCGCTTCATCCGCCCACACTGTGTCGGCACAGGGCGGGAGGCAAGCGATTCAATCGGGCAGGCGGGCCGCCATCCAGTCCTCGCGCCGGATCTCATACCAGAACTGGCTTCGCAGCGGATGGTCCGGTGCCAGGCGCGGATGCGCGAAGTGGCCCTGGCGCTGCATCCCCAGCCGTTCCATCAGCTGCCAGGAGGGTTGGTTGACCGGCGGCGTGAAGGCCACGATTCGCGGCAGGCGCAGCCGGCCGAAGCCATGCGCCAGCACCAGCCGAGCCGCTTCTTCCGCCAGGCCCTGGCGCTGGTGGGCGGGGGCGATGCGCCAGCCGATCTCGATGGCCGGGGTGAAGGGGGCCTGCCAGGGCACATCCAGCAGCCCGACCACGCCGATGCAGCCCGCCCCCGGCCGATCCACAGCGCAGAAGGAAAAGCCGTGTTCCTGCTGGTGGGCGATCAGGCGGGCCACCCACGCATCACTCTCCGCCCGCGTCATCACGGCGGGAAAGTGCCGCATCACCGCCGCATCGCCATTCAGGGCGAAAACGGCGTCGCAATCCGCCGGCGTCAGCGGGCGCAGGGTCAGGCGGGGGCCTTGCAGAAGCATCAGGCCAGCCTAGCGCCCCGATCGCGGCATTGCCATGCGACCCCTTCGCGCGCGTCGCAACCCAGCGTAGGTAGGGTGGCATGAGGACCGTCACATGACCCTTCACACAGCGGGACATACCCCGGACAGCCTGGCCGCGACCGTGCCGGATGGCGCGCTGCTGGCCCTTCCCCCCGACAATTCGCTGCCTTCCGTGGCGCTGGCCCGCGCTTTGGTCAGGCGGGGGGCAAAGAACCTGCGGCTGCTCGGCGTGCCGGTTTCCGGCTTCGCGACGGATCTGCTGATCGGCGCCGGCTGCGTGGCGGAGGTGCAGACCAGCGCCGTGTCGCTCGGCGAGGCCGGCTTCGCGCCGCGCTTCACCGCCGCGCTGAAGGCCGGCACCATCCGGGTGCAGGACGCGACCTGCCCGGCCATCCATTCCATGCTGCAGGCAACGGAAAAGGGCGTGCCCTTCATGGCGCTGCGCGGGTTGATCGGCAGCGACATCCTGGCCAATCGCCCGGATTGGAAGGTGGTGCCGAATCCGATGGGCGATGGCGTCTCCGACCCCATCGTGCTGCTGCCGGCGCTGTCCCCCGATGTGGCGCTGATCCATGGCGTGATGGCGGATGAGGCCGGCAATGTCTGGGTCGGCCGCCGCCGCGAATGCGCCACGCTCGCCCATGCCAGCCAGCGCGTGCTGGCGACGGTCGAGCGCCTGGTGAAGGGCGACATGCTGGAGGATGAGCGCCTGGCGCCGGGCTGCATCAGCGGCACCTATATCGAGGCGGTGGCGGTGGCCGAGCGCGGCGCCTGGCCGGTGGCGCTGCTGGATGAATATGCCTTCGATGCCGCGCATGTGGCCGAATACGCCCGGCTGGCGAAGACCGAGGCCGGCTTCGCCGAATACCTGGACCGCTACGTGTTCAACACCCGCGCGCAGGCGGCCGCCGAATGACGATCAAGCTGGAAGAACGCCTCGCGGCCACCCTGGCGCGGCTGATCCTGGACCCGGCGGCGCCGCCCGCACGCCACATCGCGGTGGGCGCGGCCAGCCCGATCCCGGCGGCGGCCTGCTGGCTGGTGAAGAAGCAGGGCCACCCGGTGCGCCTGTCCCTGCTGCACAAGCGCAGCGGCAATCCCTTCAGCGAGGGGTCGCGCGAATTGTTCGACCTGACCGGGCAGGGGCGGATCGACCTGTTCTTCCTCGGCGGCGGGCAGATTGACGGAAGGGCGAATCTCAACCTGGTCGGCACCGGCGAATGGCCGGGGACCGGTGTGCGCTTCCCCGGCAGTTTCGGCAGCGCCTTCATGTACTTCATGACGCCCCGCACCATCCTGTTCCGGGAGGAACACTCGCCCCGCGTCCTGGTGCAGCAGGTCGACAATATCTCCGCCCCCGGCGTCTCCGAGCCCGGCGTCTTCCGGCGCGGCACGGCGCAGGCGCTGGTCACCGGCAAATGCGTATTTTCGTTCAGCCCGGAGCGCGCGCGGTTCTCGCTCGCCAGTGTGCATCCGGGTGAGACAGTGGACAGCATCCGCGCCGCCACCGGCTTCGATTTCGATGTGGCGGATGACGTGCCGCAGACGCCGGACCCGACCGAGGCTGAACTGGCCCTGCTGCGCGGCCCGATCTGCGACGAGATGCTCGAAACCTATCCGGAGTTCTGTTCCCGCGTGTTCGACAGGAAATTGGCGGCATGACCGACGCGCTTCCCATGACCGAGGGCAAGGGCCTCGCGCTCTCCCCCGGCGCCCTCGCCGGCCTCAAGGTCATCGACCTCACCCGCGTCCTCGGCGGCCCCTATTGCACCATGATCCTGTCGGATCACGGGGCGGAGGTGGTGAAGATCGAGCCGCCGCAGGGCGACGAGGTACGCGACTGGGGCCCGCCCTTCGTGGAAGGTTCCGCCAGCTACTTCATCGGCGTGAACCGCAACAAGAAGTCCCTCGCGCTCGACCTCGGCAAGCCGGAGGGGCGGGAGGTGCTGATGCGCCTGCTCGATGGCGCCGATGTGCTGATCGAGAACTACAAGCCCGGCGCCATGGAGAAATGGGGCATGGGCTATGCCGATGTCCTGTCCAAGCGTTTTCCGAAATTGGTGCATTGCCGCGTTTCCGGCTTCGGCGCGGATGGGCCGTTGGGTTCGCTGCCGGGCTATGATGCGGTGATCCAGGCCATGGTCGGGCTGATGTCGATCAATGGCAACGAGACCACCGGCCCGCTGCGGATGGGCACGCCGATCGTCGACCTGGCCACCGGCCTGTATTCCGCCATCGCCATCCTGATGGCGCTGCAGGAACGCACCCGCAGCGGCCAGGGCCAGTTCCTGGACATGTCCCTGCACGACTGCGGCATGGCCCTGCTGCACCCCCAGGCTGCCAACTATTTTCTCAACGACAAGCGACCGAAGGCGACGGGCAACCCGCACCCCAATATCTCGCCCTATTCGAAGTACCGCACCAAGACCTGCGAGATCTTCCTTGCGGTGGGTAACGATCCGACATTCAGGAAGGTGTGCAAGTTCCTGTCCCTGGACAGCCTGCCGGATGATGCGCGCTTCCGCACCAATGGCGACCGCCTGACCAACAGCGCAAACCTGACCGAAATCCTCGAAGCCCGGCTGGCGGCGGAGGATGGACACGACCTGTGTGACCGGCTTCTGAAGGCCGGCGTGCCCGCCGGGCCCGTTATGCATGTGGACGAGGCGATGAATGCGCCCCATACCGCACATCGCCAGATGGTCACGGAGCTTGGCAGCTACCGGGGCCTGGGCACGCCGA
>LNFM01009448.1_pt1 | contig 14182 bp, 8 predicted proteins | sample 596031 | NCBI WGS metagenome assembly LNFM01 (sample SAMN04254537, study PRJNA301005) | activated carbon metagenome | isolation source: dual media filters at the Ann Arbor, Michigan drinking water treatment plant | place: USA: Ann Arbor
TTAACCCCGTGCGAGAAACCCCTCTTTTCAAGTGAGCCCGCTGCCCGCCGCTCGTTGCCCGTCGCTCGTTGCCCGTCGCTCGTCGCCCGTTGCCCGCTGCCCGTTGCTCGCTACTCGCTGCCCGCTGCCCGTTGCCTGCTGCGCGCTGCCCGTTGCCCTTGGCTCCAGGTTCGCTCCCCTCGATCACGCGACGCGCGTCCCCGCCGTCATTTCCCACACGGTTCACGGATCCCGCGCGCGCTGCCGCGCCGGAGCCACCCTCTACCGCGGCGTCGGCGCGCTCGGACAGCGCCACTGATCGGTGCGCTCGCAGCGCAGTTGTTGGGTCTCAGTCGACCAATCGACCGTGATTCGTCCCGCGGAGCTCATCGGTTGTGTGCGCGCGACGAGCAACGCGAGCGGCCCGGTCTCGGGATACGCAGTGGTCGCGATCGGCGCGGGCGCGCCGCGACCGCGAGCCATTCGCGCTCGACCGCGCTCGTCGAGAAAGACCCGCACCCGCGTGACGCGCCCGTCCGGCATCGGGGCGTCGTAGCGAACCTCTCCGATCGAATCGCTGCCGCGCGCAAACTCGAACGCGTTGGGCTCGAGTCGATCGACCATCCCCGGCTCGGCCCAGCACGTCGCAAACGGAATCGCCTGCGCCGGCTGCGACGAGACGCAGACAGTGCTCTCGGCGGCGGTCCTGTACGCGAGCAGCCGCGGGTGCGTGCGCGGGTCCGTCGCGTGCACCGCGAGGATGTCCGGGTGGCGCTCGAACCACGACTGCGCTGCGGCGAGGGCGAAGTCGCTCGCGGACGTAACGGAGAACTCACTGCGTTCTTGCCAGCTTCGAAGCGCAGGGACGTGCCCGAAGCGGAGCGTCGCCAGCGCGCGATACGAGCGCTCGTAGCCGCTCGCCTCGTCGCGGACTGTGCAGTCGATGATGTACACGTCGCGCTCCCACGAGACCGCGCGGGCGTCGCTCGCGCGCACCAACGAGAGCGTTCGCTCCGAGCGCCGAGAGGCCTCGGCGAGCCATTGGACGAGCTGCGCGCGAAGCGAGTCGGAGAGCGGGTTTGCTGGCGCAGCGTCGGCCGCGACAGGGTCCAGCGAGGCGTCCGAGCTCGCGGCGACGCCGGACGCGATCGAAGCGTCGGTCTCCACGAGCGCAGGGCGCGGAGAGACCGCGAGGCGCGACGAAGCGATCGCGGCGGTGTTTGCACAGCCAGCGGTGAGCAGCGCGGCGATCGCGAGGGGTGACAGACGCATGGGGTGTCGTGCACAACGAGCCGCGCGCGCGGCTCCATCCGCCTCGTGAGAGGTGTGTGTGTGCCGTTCGAGAGGGGGCTCACCGCGAGCGCGTGCCTCCCTCAGTGCGAGGGCAGCGCGCGCCCGAAGCCCGCGGCCGTGTCTCCCATCAGCGCGAAGCGCTCGGGCGTCGCGCCCATCGACGAGTGTTGTCGCAGCGAGACGAGCCCAGCGGTGCTTCCCACGGCGAACTCCGCGGAACCGTTGCGATCGAGGTCCCCGACGCCCGACAGCGCCACGCCAAACCCGCCGGCTCCCGTGACGATCCGCGGCGTCGTCGAACCACTCACCGGATCGAGATACACCAGGTACTGGTTGGAGGTGGACGTGATCACGATGTCGTCGAAGCCGTCTCGATCCAGATCGCCGACGCCGCGCCCGAAGCCTCCCGTCGACGAGACCCCGCCTCCTCCCATGGGCGTGTAGAACAACGGCACGACGTTGGTGAGCGCCATCGCGCCTGTCGATTGCCCGCGAAACATGTACACCAGCCCGGCGCCGGGAGACGCGACGACCAGCTCGTGATCGCCGTCACCGTCGACGTCGCCCACACACGAAATCGACGAGCCGAAGCCGCCGCTCTCGTCCGCCGGCGTGATGGTCTGCACTGTCGAAAACGGCGTCGCGCTGCCGTTGTTGACGTAGACACGGACGCTGCCGTGCGTTCCGAGGCCCGGCGCCCCGACGGCGAGATCGCTGCGTCCGTCGCCGTTGAAATCACAGGCTCCGACGATCGAGGTCCCGAAGCGACTGCCCATGCTGTCCGTGAGGGTCGCCGCGCGCGCGAGCGTCCCAGAAGCCGATCCGGAGTAGATCGCGACCGTCGCCGATTGTGGGGTTCCCACCGCGACGTCGCCGAAGCCGTCGCCGTTGACGTCGCCGAGCGCCGCGAGCGCATAGCCAAAGGACGCGCCGATCGCAGGGAGCTGCGCCGCAGCGCGAGTCACCAACCCCATCGGTCCCCCGAGGTAGTACGAAACCGGCAAATTCGCGGAGAGCGACTCGTGCCCGACGATCGCATCGGCGTAGCCATCTCCGTTGATATCGCCAGCCCAGGTGAGCGAACCGCCGAACAAAGAGCCCATCGTGCGCGGCGCCTCGTCGACCCGAGACGGAATGGTCGCCGCGGTGATGGGTCCGCCTCGGGACGTGTACACAGACACGTAGCCGCTCGAAGCAAAATCGAACGCCGCTCCGACGAGGAGGTCATCGAACCCATCGCCGTTAGCGTCCCGCGAGGTTCCCCACGACACGCCCACGCGGCTTCTCGCCGAATGCTCTGCGGGAAAGCGCACCTGCCAGGGAGTCGACGGGACGTCCGTGCCAGCTCCACCGTGCACGATGCGCCAGAACACTCGGTGCCCCGGCTCTGTGACCGAGCGCGGAATCGGCGCAGTCGGCTCCCACGTCGTCGTTCCGTCGGCGAGCCTGTGCTCTTCACCCACCGGTGCACCAAACGATCGATCGCTGTGAAACTGAATTCGAACGTTGCGCGCTCCTGCGGGCAACGACCACCGGTACCGCGGAACGCGTCCCGATGTGATCGCCCCCGACACGGGCGCGATCAGCGTCGCCGGTGTCGTCGGTCCCGAGATGACATCGACAGCGGCCTCCCGCGCGTCGCTGGCGTCGCTGACATCTCTGGCGTCGTTGGCATCGTTGGCATCGTTGGCATCAACAGCGCTCTCCATGAACACGTCGAGTCCGCTGTCCACGGACGCTTCGATGTCGCCGTCGAGCGTCGAGTCGTCGCTCGCGTCGCGGACGTCCGCCGCTCCGTCGATGGTTGCGTCCGTCTCGACGTCGCTCGACGTGATGGTGTCTTCTCCCCTCACGTCGGCCGGCGCCGAGCGATCGTCGAGCGCATCTGCGCTCGATGCGTCTCTGACGTGCACCACCGAGGGCAGTGTGCAACTGCACAACAGTACGCTGACAACCGCTGTTCGAATCGACATGGCTCAGAACTGACCCCTTGCTGACAACCCGACGCCGTCGCGTCCCGCGCCCGCGACGGTGACCTCGACGGTGCGGCGAGGCGCGAGGGCGAACCAGAGAACGCCTCCTGCGACCATCGCCGCGCCGACCCCGATGCTCACGTTGGTGAGCGCGTTGTACGTGTACGCTTCGTCGCGCACTCGCTGCGCTTGCGCCGCGGTGTCGCAGAGGATTTCTTGTGCGCCCACGGTGCAGTTCGAGAGCGCCGCGCCGCGCAGCGCGAAGAAGACGCCCGAGAGCGCCAGCGTCGCGCCGCCGACGCCGACGATGATCCAAGGGCCCGCGCCCGGCCCGCGTCGCTCGACGCGCGTGCGGCTCGGCCCGCTCGTCGCGATCGACGCAGTCGCCGCGCTGCTCGTGGAGGAGTCGACGGAGTCGCTGCCTCGTTCAAGCGTGATTTCGACGCTCTCGGTCTGCGACGAGCGAACGGTGATCGATCGCTCCCACGCTGTGAATCCAGGGGCGGTTGCGGTGATGCGCACCGTCCCTTCTTGGACCAGCTGCGAGGCGCCGATGAGCGCCTCGCTCACGGCAGCTCCGTTGAGCGTCACGACGAGCCCTGTCGGGGTCGAGCCCGCGACGCGAAGCACCAGCACGCCGACGTGCCCGCGCGCGCGCGTCGTAATCGCTGCGCACTGATCGAGCAGCGCCTGACGATTGGGCACTGTCGTGTCTCGCGTCGCGTCGCGCACGCACTGATCCGCGGTGCCCAACGCTGCCACGAAGCGCCCGAGCGCCTCTTGCCTCGCCGCGATGAAGAGTCGGATCGACGGCGTGCTCTGAATCCTCTGCGCCCGCTCCGCGAGCTCGAGCGCTCGCTCGTTGTCGCCAGCGGCGGCGGCAGTCGTGGCCTGATCGATCAGGAGTCTTCGCGAGGCGAGCTGCTCTGCAGTCTGGGCTTGCCCAGTCAACGCCAAGAGAGACACGCACGCGAAGAGCGCTGCGGAAGACAGGTCGATTCTCATTAGGCCGCTCGGGACAGTGTACCCCGCCCGCAGCGCGTATGTCATGGGCAGGTGGTCAGCCCGTATCAGGCTCGATTTCCTGTCCAAATGTCTCTCGTGTCGCGGGTATGGCTCGCGCCACGCTCGTTGGCCACGTTGGCCAGTCGTGGACAATCGCGGTACCTGTCTGCCGTGCCTTCTCTCTCCCCTCCTCGCGGAAAGCTCGTGGTTCACTCGTCCGACGACGGGCACGTGATCGCGCAGCTCGATTCGATCGGGATCGTTTGTTTCACGCGAAACCCCAAGGATCAAGAGCTCGAGCTGCTCGTCCGCTCGAGCAACACAGTGATCGACGCAGGCGTTGCAGGCGGGTTGCTCTACGTCGTCGCACGCGACGACCTCGTCTCGGGCATCGACCCGCGCGTGCGCGCGACGCTCGAGCGAATGATCAAGCGCAACGGTGGCCGCACCGGGAGCAGCGCTGTGGTGGTCCTCAGCGGAGGTTTCGTCGCCGCGATGGTCCGAAGCGCGCTGGCGGGCCTCGTGATGGTGGGCGCGAGCCGCAAGCACATTCGGGTCTTCTCGACGGCGGCCGAGGCGTGCGCGTGGCTCGCGCCCGAGCACGGCTACAGCGAAAGAGAGCTGTTCAGCGCATGGCAGACCGCCACTGCGCATCTCCCGCGGGCGCGAGACGGCGCAGCGGGGCCTCGATAACGACACACAGTTTCATCGCGCGTCACTCGCTGACCGTCGCGCTCCGCTCGATCGCTTCGCTCGCGCCTCGGTCGTCGCGCAGCACGATCCACAGTCGAACTCGTCCCGCCGTGCGCGGCGCTGTCCAACGCGCCCGCAAGGGGCCCGTCGGGTTCGCCTCTGTGCTCACGGCGCGGGGGCGGTCGAAGCTGCCGTCCGTCGCGAAGAAGCTCGCGGTGAGCACCTCGCGCGCTGTGCCCACGGGCTCGGCGCTCTCGCTCGATGGCTCGATCGAGAGCTCGCTCGACGGGCACGGCTCGCCCGCGCAGCGCCGCACCGTCCACGCGGGCGCGCCGTCGCCCGCCAGCGTCGCCCGCGCGATCGAGGGCGCTCTGTTGGACGCCACGCCGTCACGCGTCGCGCGGACCGTGTAGAACGCCAGCACTCCCTCGGTCTGCGCGTAGGGTCTGCCCGCTTCGTCGGGGCACGCCACGGACCCGCGCTCGCGGTCGAACGCCGCCGCCCGTCCTGGACACAGCGCCACCAGCACCGTGCGCGCGCCGCTCGCCGCGAGCGCGCTTCGCTCGACGAGCAGCGACTCGCCGTCGCCCGCGAGCGCGTGAAGGCTCGGCTCTCGGGCGCATCGGGCCGCGTCGTCGAGCACGGATTCGTCGCAGAAAAACCAGCGAATCGAGTGAGTGTGGGCGCCTTCGCTCGATCCGTCCACGGCGAGCGCGCCGAGCGTGACGTGCGTGTCCGACGGCCCGAACTCAGGCGGATCCGCGAAGACTCGCAGCAGTCGAAGCCCGCTGACGCGGGACGGCGAGGGCAGCGGCGACGAGCACGCAGGCGCCGCGAGCGCCGCGCACAAGACGGTCATGACCAGGCCGAACGTTTGTTTCGAAAATGCCACCGACGCAGAGGCAGTCTTCGTCGGCCCGGTGTTCACGCTCGCCATCACGCCGTCGCGAGCGGTAGTCTGCCAGCAGAACGTATCGTCGTCTCGACGCGGCGACGCGCCCCTTGGAGATTCGTCTCATGCGATTGCTTCGTACTTCTCTCGCGCCGTGGATCGCGGCCCTCACGACGCTGGCGGCGCTCATCGCCTTCGCGAGGCCTGCGCAGGCCATCATCAACCAGGTGGACGGGACGGTCGTCCCGGTCGGCGGCAACATGCAGAGCTGCCTCGACAAGTCCTCGGTGATGAGCGGCGCCAACCCCGCTCCCGGCGAGGGGCCCGGGATCGTTGATGCGAGGCGAGACGCGGCGATTCGGCCGCAGACCTTTCTGCCCGACCCCGCGACGAACATCGTGACCTTCACCGTGCTCGGCGAGGGCGCGGGCTATCGCAATCGCTTCGGCTGGTACCACGTCGGAGACAGCCCCTTCGATCCCAACGCGCGCCGCGAGGTGTTCGACCCGCGCGCTGGCGGGATCTGCGCGTGTCCCTGCAACGCAGGTCCGCGCACCAACACCGGCCCGATCCCCAACAGCTGCTACACGTGGCCGGGGCCCAACACGGTGCGCATCGATTTCGGCTGCCTTCGCGGCGCGGCGATCGCGGCCAATCAGCGATGGCGCGGCGGTCCTGTCGCGTTCTACCTGCTCACGCCAGAGCGGCTCGACGGCTCGGGAGCAGACAACCCGCCCGTCGTCGGAAGCACGACCAACCGTATCTACTCGACGGACAACACCGTCAACGACGACGGCGACTACGTTCACTTTCTCATCTACGAGTCGGTGACCTTCCGCAACAGCTACTACTTCGGCTTCGAAGACCTGTTTCGCGGCGGGGACAACGACTTCGAAGACATGCTGGTGCGCGCGAACGGGCTCGTTCCGACGTGCAACCCGCAGCCCGAGACGTGCAACAACCGCGACGACAACTGCGACGGGATCATCGACGATTTCACAGAGCCCTGCTCGACCGCGTGCGGCACAGGGACTCGTCGGTGCTTGATGGGCACCTTCAGCGCGTGCACCGCGCCGACGCCCGCGACCGAGGTGTGCAACAACCTCGATGACAACTGCAACGGCGAGATCGACGAGGGCATCTCGATGGCGTGCGTCGCCGCGTGCGGCCCCGGTCGCAGCTATTGCGTTCGCGGAATGATGACCGCGTGCGTGGCGACGCGCGTCCCGACGACGGAGGTCTGCAACAACGTCGACGACAACTGCAACGGGATGGTGGACGAGGGGCTCACGCGCCCGTGCTCGTCCGCGTGCGGCGCGGGCGTCGAGACATGCACCCGCGGAGCGTGGGGCGGATGCACCGCGGCCACGCCGGGCACCGAGGTGTGCGACGGCCGCGACAATGACTGCGACGGCCTCGTCGACGAAATGCTCCCCGATGGACCGCCGTGCGGACGCATGGTGGGCGCGTGTCGACCCGGCGTTCAACGCTGCGTCGGCGGCATGATGCGCTGCGTAGGCGAGACCGGGCCGACCCCCGAGACGTGCAACGGCATCGACGACGACTGCGATGGAACGATCGACAACGGCGTCGCCCCCGGCGGCCCCTGCGGCCGCGCCGTCGGCGCCTGCAGGCCAGGTAATTTCGTGTGTCGCGCCGGTCGCTACGTGTGCGAAGGCGCGACGATGGGCACGCCCGAGGTGTGCAACAACATCGACGACGACTGCAACGGGATCGTCGACGACGGGATCGCACCGGGCGGAAGCTGCAACCAGGCGCCGGACGGCGCGCGCTTGTGCATGGCAGGACAGCTCCGCTGCCGGGCCGGACGCCAGGTGTGCGAAGGCGGCACCCGCGCAGGCGTCGAGGTCTGCGACTGCATGGACAACGACTGCGACGGCGTCGTCGACAACGTTCCGGCGGGATCTCCTGGACTGTGCCCGGGAGGCGGCTCGTGCATCGCGTGCCAGTGCAGGACGCCCTGCGCTTCTGGGGAGTTTCCGTGCTCGGCAGGGCTCGAGTGCCGGGGTGGATTCTGTGTGCCTCCCTCGTGCGGAGGCATGACGTGCCGCGACGGCCAGCGATGCCTCAACGATCGTTGCGTGGACGCGTGCGAAGGCGTGATGTGCCAGGCAGGCCAGGTGTGCCGCAACGGAACGTGCCGCGAAAACAGCTGCTACACGCTCGGCTGCCCGGACCCCGCGCAGGTCTGCGTCAACGGAACGTGCGCCGCCGACACCTGCCGCGGCGTCACCTGCCCCGACGGACAGTTCTGCCGCGACGGCGCCTGCGTTCGCTCGTGTCAGGGCGTTCGTTGCTTCGTCGGCAACCGCTGCGTCGACGGTGAGTGCGTCCCCGACGCGTGCGTGGGCGTCGAGTGCGACAGCAACGCGCGCTGCGTCGTGCAAGACGGAGTGCCGACGTGCATCCCAGACCCCTGCCGCGCGGTGGCGTGCGGCGCGGGTCGCCGCTGCGACGACACGGGGATGTGCGTCGATGATCCTTGCTCGCGCATCGTGTGCCCTGGCACGGCGGTGTGCCGCGCGGGGCAGTGCGAGTCGCGCGTTCCTGCGACTGCGATTCGGCCGGACCGCGGGATCGCCTCGGGCGGCGGGTGCTCGACGCGCCCGGTGGGCGGCGCGGGATCGCTCGGCTCGAGCGGACCGCTCTTGCTCTCGCTGCTCTCGCTCGGAGCGGCCATGGTGATCCGCCGTCGCCGCCGCGCTTCGCGCCTTCACAGCGCGCTCTTTTTGGGCGCGGTCGCCTCGGGCGGCGCGCTCGAAGGCTGCCGCGCAGAGCCCTATTGCTTCAACTGCCAGGACGGCGCGATCGACGAAGAGGGCGAAGAGGACGCCGCCGTCACGCCGCGCGACGCGCAGGTGTCCGAGACGTGCGTCGCGCGCGGCGAAGAGATGTGCAACGGCATCGATGACGACTGCGACGGCGTGATCGACAACGGGTTCGACCTGCAGACCGACCCGCGCCACTGCGGCATGTGCGGGACGCGCTGCGCCCTCGACCGCGCGCTTCCTCGCTGCGCCGAAGGGCGCTGCGTCGTCGCGAGCTGCGACATCGGCTACTACGACCTCGATCGCAACCCGATCAACGGCTGCGAATATCAGTGCAATCGCACGCGAGACACCGAGGTCTGCAACGGCCTCGATGACAACTGCGACGGCCGGCGCGACGAGGGCATCGACCTGCAGACGGACGTCGCCAACTGCGGCCGCTGCGACAACGCTTGCAGCTTCGCCAACGGAACAGCGCGGTGCGCGATGGGCGCGTGCGCGCTCGGCGCGTGCAACCCTGGCTTCGTCGACGCCGATCGCAACCCGATGAACGGCTGCGAATACGCGTGCATGGCGACGGGCCCCGAGGTGTGCGACGGCCGCGACAACGACTGCGACGGCATGGTCGACGAGGGCTTCGACCTGACGCGCGACGGCGCCAACTGCGGGCGCTGCGGCAACGCGTGCCGCTACGACAACGCCGCGGGCCGGTGCAACCCCGTCACGATGATGGGGACGACGACCGGCGTGTGCGCGATGGGCGCGTGCAGCGCGGGCTTCGTGGACGCCGATCGCAACCCTGCGAACGGGTGCGAGTACATGTGCACGCCGTCCGGCGCAGAGACCTGCGACGGCCGCGACAACGACTGCAACGGGATCGTCGACGACGCCGTTGCTGGCTTGGGGGTCGCGTGCGGCGCCACCGACGTGGGCGCGTGCTCGCGGGGACGCACGGTGTGCGAGCGCGGGATGATTCGATGTGTCGGCGAGGTAGCCTCGACCATGGAGGTCTGCGACGGCGTCGACAACGACTGCGACGGCAGCACCGACGAGGCGCCGCTCGCCGGCGTCGGCGCGGGAACCACGTGCGGAACCGACGTGGGCGTCTGCGAATACGGCCAGCTCCAGTGCGTGGGCGGCCGCGTCGTGTGCGGCGGCGGCGTGAGCGCGGGCGGCGAGGTCTGCGACGGGATCGACAACGACTGCAACGGCGCGGTGGACGACATGGTGACGCCGCCTGCCGGGTTCACCTGCGCCCCGAGCGGAACGGGGACGGCGCTCGGCGTGTGCGCGGGCGCTCCTCGGGCGTGTCAGGGCGCGATGGGCTGGCGTTGCATCTATCCGTCGACCTATCGCAACCGCAGCAACGAAGCGCTGTGCGACGGGCTCGACAACAACTGCGACGGGCGCACGGACGAGGGCTGCTTGCGGCTCTTTCCTGCGACGGACGTGCGCGCGGACAACTCGGGCGCCGGCAGCAACACGATCCAGCCGGTGATCGCGGGCACCGCGGGCGCGCTCGGCCTCGCGTACCTCGACAACCGCGCGGGCAACGCGGACATCTTCTTCGCGCGCTCGATCACCGGAGGCTCGAGCTGGGCCGAGCAGCAGATCTCTCGCGACGGGTCGGGCACCAATCAAGTGCAGCCGTGGCTCGCGGGGACGGGATCGCGGTTCTACTCGGTGTGGAGCGACTTTCGCGTGGCCACCACGTCGCGTGACGTCTTCGCCAACACCTCTGCCAACGACGGCGCGAGCTGGGGCGGGGCCGACGTTCGCACTGCGGTGAGCACGACCGATCGCTTCAACGTCCGCGTGGTCGCCAACGGGCTCAACGTGACCGCGGTGTTCGAGGCGCTCTTCGCCAACCGCGAGCGCCACATCAACGTGTCGGTCTCGCAGGACGGCGGCTCGACGTGGCCGACGTTCGTGCGCGTCGACAACGCGGTCCCCTCGGGCACGCAGCCCACGCCCGTCGCCTCGACGCCCTCTGTCGCGGTGAGCGACGGCGTCAACGGACCGGGCTCGGTCATTCACGTCGTGTGGCGCGACAACCGCAACGGAAACACCGACGTCTACTACGACCGCTCGGTGGACTACGGCCGCACCTGGCTCGCGACGGACGTGCGCATGGACACCGACGCGCTCGGCGCGCGCACCTCGACCAACCCGTCGGTCGCTGCGGATGCGGCCGGCAACGTCCTCGTCGCGTGGCAGGACAACCAGACCGGCGCGGGCGCGCGCTTCGACATCTATTCTCGCTTCTCGACCAACGGGGGCGTGACCTTCAACGGCACCAACGTCCGCGTGGATCAGGACGTCTTCTCCCGCGATTCACGGGAGCCGATCGCGCTGGTCACCGGCGGCGCCGCGCGCAGCGTCGCGGTCGTGTGGCTCGACGAGCGTGACGGGCAGCCGCAGGTGTACGCCAACCGCTCGACCGATGGCGGCGCGACGTGGATGTCCTCGGACGTTCGAGTGCAGACCCACTTGCCGCGCGGAACCTTCGCCGCCGTCGACCTCGCCGCGGCTGCGTCCGGAGGGACGGTCTTCGTCGCGTGGGCCGAGGCGAGAGACACCATGGTGACCTCTCCGCTCGACATGCGGGCCAACTACTCGCTCGACGACGGGCAGATCTATCAGCCCGCGGACGTTCGAGTGGACACCGCTGGGTCCGACATCGACAGCGAGCAGCCCTTCGTCTTTGCGACCGGCGGCATCGGTCACATCGTGTGGGTCGATCGACGGTCCGATCGGATCAACGGCGACGTGTTCTACCGCTCGCTGCGCCCCTGAGCGGCGCCCCCGGCGTGTAGTCAGTCCGACCGTCGGCTCTGCTGTGGCGGTCCGGCGGGGTGTCGCCACTGGTGGCGTTCTTGGCCCGGAGTCTGCGATCCTCCGCGGCCTCGCATGACCCACACGCCGGACACTGTGCTCGTTGGCTCTGATCTCTCGCTCGCCGAGCTCGTCGCTGTCGCCCGTCACGGGGCGCGCGTCGCGATCGCTCCTGCGGCGAAGGACGCGGTCAACGCCGCTCGCCGAGCGATCGATCGCATCGCGGACGGAGGAGACGCCGCGCCCAGGGTGTACGGCGTGAACACCGGCTTCGGGTTTCTCGCGGAGACCCGCATCTCTGCAGAAAACGTCCGGGCGCTGCAGCGAAACCTCGTTCGATCGCACGCCTGTGGCGTGGGCCCTGCGTTGCCCACGGAGGTCGTCCGCGCGATGACGCTCTTGCGCGCGCAGGTCGTCGCGCGCGGTCACTCGGGCGTGAGGCTCTCGGTGATCGAGCTGCTCTGCGAGATGCTCAATCGCGGCGTGCATCCGGTGATTCCGACGCAGGGCTCGGTGGGGGCCAGCGGAGACCTCGCTCCCCTGGCGCACCTCGCGCTGGTGCTGATGGGCGAGGGGCGCGCCGAGCACGGGGGCGAGGTGCTCTCGGGCGCAGAGGCGCTGTCTCGGGCGGGGCTTTCCCCGGTCGAATTGCAGGCGAAAGAAGGCCTCGCGCTCATCAACGGAACGCAGCTCATGCTCGCCATCGGCGCGCTCGCCCTCGACGACGCCGAGTCGCTCGCGTCGCACGCGGACCTGGCCGGCGCGATGTCCCTGGAGGCTCACAAGGGCAGCTCGCGCCCCTTCGACGAGCGCGTCGTCGGTGTCCGTCCGCACCCCGGCGCGATCGCGACCGCCAAGAACCTCCGCGCCATCCTCGCCGAGAGCGAGATCGCCGAGAGCCACATCAACTGCGGCAAGGTCCAGGACGCCTACAGCTTTCGGTGCATGCCGCAGGTGCACGGGGCCTCGCGCGACGCGTTCGGCTGGATCCGCCAGGTGCTCTCGCGCGAGCTCAACGCCGCCACGGACAACCCGCTCGTGTTCGTCCGCGACGACGGCGAGGCGGACTTGATTTCAGGTGGTAATTTTCATGGCCAGCCGCTCGCGCTGGCGCTGGACCTGCTGGCGATCGCGTGCGCCGAGCTCGCCAACATCTCCGAGCGCAGGCTCGAGCAGCTCGTCAACCCTGCGCTCTCCTCGGGGCTGCCGCCCTTTCTCGCGAAGGACACGGGGCTCGACTCGGGCTACATGATCGCGCAGGTCACGGCCGCGGCGCTCGTGAGCGAAAACAAGGTCCTGTGTCACCCGGCCAGCGTGGACTCGATCCCTTCGAGCGCGGGCAAAGAAGACCACGTGAGCATGGGGTCGATCTCGGCCACCAAGGCCGCGCGCGTGGTCGAGCACTTGAGGCAGGTGCTCGCGATCGAGATCATGGTGGCCGCGCAGGGGCTGGACCTGCGGCTCCCGTTGAAGGCCGGCGCCGGCGCTCGAGCCGCGCACGAGTGCGTGCGCGAGCGCGTGCGCACGCTGGACGGCGATCGCGAGCTTCATCACGACATGGCCGCGGTCGCAGCGATGGTCAAAGAGCGCGTGCTTCTGTCGCGGGTCGCCGCCGTGACCGGCGCGCTCGAGTAGAGGCCGCGCCGTGGAGCTCTCTGTCCGCACCCTCGTCGCGCTCTCCGTTGCGGCGTTTGTCGCCGGAACGATCGACGCCATCGCGGGCGGCGGCGGGCTCGTGACCTTTCCTGCGCTGATCGCCGCGGGCCTTCCGCCGCACATCGCGCTCGGAACCAACAAAGGCCAGAGCGTCTTCGGCTCGGGCGCGTCGCTCGCCAGCTTCGTGCGCGCCAAGAAAGTGCACGGAGCCCGAGCGCTCGGGGCTTTTCCCGCGGGGTTTCTCGGCGCGCTCGCAGGCGCGCGGCTGGTGCTGGTGGTGCCGCCAGCGGTGCTTCGCCCCGTGGTGATGGCGCTCTTGGTGATGGTGGCTGCGTTTCTCGCGCTGCGTCGCGGCGGCGGAGCGCCGAAGGCCCGCGTCCCCGAGCGCTTTCACGTGCTGGCGAGCACGATCGTCGGCTTCGTCATCGGCGCGTACGACGGCTTCTTCGGGCCCGGCACGGGGACCTTTCTGATCATCGCGGGCGTCGGTCTGCTCGGAGAGTCGCTCACCGAGGCCACGGCCAACGCCAAGGTCGTCAACTTCGCCTCCAACCTCGCCAGCATGATCCTCTTCGCGATCAAGGGCGTGATCCTCTGGAAGGTCTCGCTCTCGATGGCGGTCGGTCAGTTCTTGGGCGGCGCCCTCGGCGCGCGCCTCGCGGTGCGCGGCGGAGAGCGCGTGATTCGCCTCGTCGTGCTCGCCGTCGTCGTCGCGCTCGTGACAAAGCTCGGCTTCGACCTCGTCCGCAGTCGGTGACTCGTTCTCGAGTCCTTGGGCGCGCTGGCGACCTTACAGAGCATGACGACGTTTGATTTGGGTTGGTTCGATGTCGACACCGTCGTTCGAGTCGTGTGAGATTCCTTGTGCTGCCGCGGGAACAGGGGCGGTAGTTGCTGTGGAGATTCTGTGGGCGTGCGAGTCCCTGTCGCGCACGAAGGACCAATCGGAGACAACAATGGAGAGTTATCGGTCACCCCATAGGCGCCGAAAACTCCACGACACAAACAGCGACTTGGAGTTGCAAATCGAGCGACGAAACGACGGTTGACATCGAGCCGCGCGGCGG
>LNFM01009455.1_pt1 | contig 14175 bp, 18 predicted proteins | sample 596031 | NCBI WGS metagenome assembly LNFM01 (sample SAMN04254537, study PRJNA301005) | activated carbon metagenome | isolation source: dual media filters at the Ann Arbor, Michigan drinking water treatment plant | place: USA: Ann Arbor
ACCTACGCCCTCTACGACTACGTCAAGGAGAAGCGGGCCGCGCTGGACGCGTGGGAATTGCTCTTGAACACCATCCTCAGCGGTAAGCCTGCGGACAAGGTGACGGCCCTTCTACCTGATGTGGTTCCGCCCGCGATGAGCGACGAGCTCCGCCGCCGCGTCGCGGACGACCCCGGTTTCCGGCAGGCGCTCATCAACGAGCTTATGCGCATACCGGCCAATGGGTCGGCAACCTAGGCGCATCGCACCCGATGGCCCGCTGGGTCGGCCGCGCTGCGACATATCGAGCGCGTCCGACCCGGTTCTCGCCTGACACCACGCCCGGTCAGCGGAACGTGGTCGTTGCACAGGTCAGCCGATGTCGACGCGCACGGCCAGGTCCCAGCCAGCGCCGTTCTTGGCCAGGCCGATCATCATCAGGCCGAGCGCTTCGAGCGTCGCGGCCATGGGCAGAGCGCCGACGTCCCGAGGACGCAGGCCCAGGCTCTCGAGGAAGGTCGCGACCCGCGCCTTGGCCTCTGCATCGTCACCGGCGAAAAAGGCGTCGAGCTGCCCGCCCTTGGCCAGCACGTGACCGAAGAGGGTGTTGAAGGCCTTCACCACATGGACGCCGTCGGAGGCGGCCTTGGCGATTTCCTGGGCGCCCGAACTGCCCGGAGGCGTGACGAGGCCCGACATGTCAGGGGCGACGGGGTTGCTCACGTCGATGAGGGTCTTGCCGTCCAGCGCCTTCCCGAAATCGGCTACGACGGCCGCCGCGCTGCCGTAAGGCACGGCGAGGATGACGATGTCGCCGGTCGGCGCCGCGCCGTAGGTCCCGGCGATCGCGCCGTTGGCGAGTTTGTCGGCCAGGACCTGGGCCTTGGCGGGGTCGCGGCTCAGGACCTCGAGGGTATGTCCGGCCTGGGCGATCCGGCCGCTGATCGCGGTGGCCATGCCGCCCGAGCCGATGATGCTGATGGTGCTCATGTCAGTCTCCTGTTGAATGTGGAAAACACTGGAGTGTCCAGACGGGCGGGCCCGTCTGGTCGAAGGCTCGCCGGTTAGGGCATCGCGATGTCGGCCTTGGCGAAGTAGCGCCCGTCGTCCAGGCTGGAGAGCAGGTCCCGCTGGGCGGGCTCCCAGCCCAGCGTTTGCCGGGTGACGTGGTTGGTCGCCGGGAGATCCAGGATGACCAGGTTGGCGAGGAACCCGAAGTATCCGGGCAGCATCAGAACGTCGGCCGGGATGGGGACGGCGGGCACGCCCAGGCGCGCGCCGATGGCCTCGGCGATGTCCTTGAACCGGACGCCTTCGCTCTCGACCCCATGCCAGGACTTGCCGGCGGGTCCCTTCTCAAGCGCCAGGCGGAAGAGGACGGCCAGATCCCGCGCGTGAACGGTCGTCCAGCGGTTCTCGCCGTCTCCGGGATAGCCGATGACGCCCTTCTCCTTGGCGAGACCAATCAGGAGCGGGACAAACCCGGCCTTGTCGGTCGTGCTGTGGGCGATAGGCGGGATCCGGACCATCGACGACCGGACGCCGCGTTCGGCCAAGCCGATGACGGCGAGCTCCACGGCGTTACGAACGCGCAGGGCGCCCTTGTGCTCGTCGCCGCCGGAAAGAGCCGGATCGTCCTCGGTCGCCGCCCGGCCCAGGCCTTCCCAGCCCGGCGAACCGATGCTGCCCGCCGCGACCAGAGGCTTGTCGGTTCCGGCCAGGGCGTCGCCGTAGGCCGCAATGATGGCGACCTCCGCGGCGGTGACGGCGGAGATGCCGCCGGTGGGAAGCAGGTCCTGCCTGTGGGCGAGGTGGATAACCCCATCGGCGTCCGCCGCGGCCGCCTTGAGGCCTTCAAGATCGGAAATGTCCCCGCGACGCACGTGGGCGCCGAGGGCGGACAACTCGGCCTCGGAGGCGTCCGACCGGGCCAGGCCCGTGACCTCGTGGCCGGCGGAAATGAGCTCGGGGATGACGTATGAACCGATGTGGCCGGTTCCGCCGGTGACGAGCACGCGCATGTGAAGACTCCTTGGAGGATGGGGCGAAAGAGGATTGGGGATGGGCTCAGGCCGACAAGTCGACGCCGAGCGCGAAGTTCGTGTTCTTGACGGCGTGGGTCATGAGACCCAGCGACAACAGGCAGAAGTTCTCGAGCGTCCGCGCCATGGGCAGCGGTCCGACGTCCAGCGGGCGCAAGCCGAGGCTCACAATGAAGGCTGAGACGGGGGCCTTCGCCGCGGCGTCGTCCCCGGCGAGGGGCACATCGAGCGGGCGGCCCTCGACCGGACCCGCCGCGAGGATGTGCGAGAACTGGTTGTTGAACGCCTTGATGACGATGGCGTCGGCGGGGGCGGTCCTGACGATCTCCTGCGCGCCGAAGGTGTCGGCCGGGGTCACGAAGCTTTTGAGATCGGTCGCGACCGGATTGGTGGGATCGACGAGAATCTTGCCGCCAAGCGCTTGGCCGTATTGCTCCACCGCGCCCAGAACGAACGAATAGGGGATGGCCAGCAAGACCAGGTCGCCGGCCGGTACCGCCCCGAACACGCCAGCCGTTGCGCCGCCGCCGATTCGCTTGGCCAGGGCCTCGGCCCGTGCCGGGTCGCGGCTGATGATCTCGACGGCGTGCCCGGCGTTGGCGGCGAGACCACCGACAGCGGCGGCGATGCCGCCCGAGCCTATGATGCTGATGGGGCTCATGTCGTCTTCCTCGGGCGGTTGGCCCCGCCTCTCGAGGCGAAGGCCGGTTGCCATTTCCCTGCGCCGCCTTATGTAGTGGATCAGTGATCCGTTTCATTAAGTGGTTCAGTGATCCGGATATATGGACCACTGCTCCGTTTAACAAGGCGCCTTATGCGAGCTGACGCGGAAAAGAATCGAAGCCACATCCTGGCGGTGGCGCGCAGCCTGCTCGCAGCCCCAGGCGGCGACCCGTCGATGCGCGACATCGCCCGCCAGGCGGGGGTGGGACTCGCCACCCTGCTGCGACATTTCCCGAGCCGGGACGCGCTGTTCGAGGGCCTGGTCTGCACCGATCTCGACGCCCTGACGCGAAAGGGGGAAGAGCTCGCGACGGCTGCGGGTGCGCAGGAAGCGCTCATTCCCTGGCTCCACGACTGGGTGGCGTTCGCCCGAAGCCACCGGGGCGTGGTCGCCTTGATGGCGGCCGCCCACGACGATCCGGACTCCGCCCTCTACGCCTCCTGCGCCGCGGTGCACTCCGCGAGCGCGCGACTTCTGGTCCGCGCCCAGGCGGAGGGAACGGCGCGCGGCGACATGACGGGGGACGATCTCTTCGCCCTCATGACCGCCCTGGGCTGGGCGGTCGATCAGCCCAGCTTCGCTCCGCGCGCGGACCAGCTCGTTCGCCTGATCACGGACGCGATCTTGGCCGAGCCGCCGACCCGCCGGGCCGCCTAGCCAGGGGTCGTCCGCGCCGGCCGCCTGTCTTACCCCGCACGACCGCCGGCTCCGGAGCCCGCGCCGAGCTCGAAACCGATCTCCTGCGCGCCGTGGTGCAGGGTGGCCTCAATGCAGTCTCCGACGTCAGCCGAAAGAGCGGGACTGCTCGACCTCAAGCACGGCCCCCTCACACCAGGTCGTGATGGCGAAATGCGCCTGGTACAGATCGTCGGTGTTCACTTCGATCCCTTCAAAGGGCGTTCCGTCTCTTGAGGCGGGATAGCGAAAGCGGTCGGCCAGCGGGTCGAAAAGCTGGACGTGGGCGATCATGTCCCGAACCTGGTCAGTGTACTCATTCTCGTCATCGAGACCGATCTCCGCACGAACCTGGATCAGTTGCTCGAAGAGCTTCGAAAGATTGTGGCTGGCCTTGGGTGTTGCATCTCCAGCGATGGTGATGACGGCGGCCTTTATGGCCAGCTCGACGCTCTGTCGCCACAGGACCAACAGGGGTCTCAGCAGAAGCCCGGAATGATCGGCCCGGCGTTGTCCCACATCACGTCGAAGCCGCGCTGGAAGCTGTATGACAGCATGTCCCATGAGCCCGCGGTCAGGTCGAGCGGATGGCGACGCACAAAGGCTTTCAAGTTCGGCTGGGTGGCTATGAGCCGTTCAACCAGTTCTTCGCGGGCCTCAGCGGACATCGGTCGAGGGCCTCCTCGTCCGGGATGATCCTCGTCGGGCTCGCCTTCCGAGGTTGGAGCCCGGTTTGTTCAATCCTGGTCCGGCGGCTTGAAAGTCGCGCTGGAGGCTAACCACTAGGAGGCGGCCTTGCCGGTGTTGCGCGGTTGCCTTTGAAACCAGCGGCGGAGAGCGCCCCCGCGCTTCGTTTTGGGGAAGGTGGTGAAGAAGGCTGTCTGCATCGCGTGGGTCAGGTAGCGACCGGTCCGACGGGCCTCGTCAGCTGTCTGTGGATTCGCCGGCCGATCGCGTTTCTCGATGTTGAGCGTGGCCGTGCGCTTGAACTCGGCGAAAACGGCCTCGACGTCATAACTCGTCTCGGCGTTCTTCAGGAAGGCCAGGCGCTGGGCAATATCGGTGATGGCGTCCTGAAGATCTTCTACCCCGCCTTCAGCCTCGGCAGTCTCGCCAGACTGCCGCCAGAGCTTGGACGCAGTCAGGGCGGCGGCGTTGACGACATCGACACAGTCCTGGACGCGCTTGTAGAACTCGTCACGCTCCTGACGCAGCACGCTGAAGCGGTGGACGCGCCAAAATCCATAAACCGCGACGCCGGCGGACAACAGGCCGCCGAAGACCGTAGCCGTGGGCGCCTGCCACGTCGCGGCGGGTTTCGGGAGAAGCGAGACGCGGGTTTCAAGCGCGGCGATGCGCCTCTCAAGGGCAGCGATGCGGGCGGTCTCTGCGGCCCGATCCCGCGCTGGCGCCGGAACCGGAGCCAAGGCCGGTGCAGCCGGCGGCGTGGACGTTGGCGGCGGCGGTGAAGGAGCCCGTGACGGTCTCGCCGGGATTTTATCCGCCGGCGTCATCATCGCGTTTCACGTCCGGAAGGCGGTCCAAGGCCTCGGCCAGATAGTCGCGGGCCTCTACTGCATCCGATCCGATATCAGCCGACCGGACCTCGATCCTGTCGGCGAGCCCGATCGGGTCCAGGTCATACGCTGCGGCATGGCGGGCAAGCCCTCCGAACGCCTCTTCGAGGCAGGAACTGGGACAACCCCTGACCCCGGTCAGATCGACCACAACACGAGCATGGTCCTGCAACAGGTCCGCAATCCGGTTGCGAAGAGCTTCGCCGCTCCCCTTGCCGTCAGACAGGTATCGACCGCCTAGATAGGGCGTGAAGTCGCGGGCGACGTCGAGGGTGGCGCTACCGGTCATGCGCGCCGCCCAAGGTTTCGGGGGCCAGATCGAGGGCGACCTTGACGCCTTTCCGCGCATCGGCCGAGGTCGAAACCTCGGCGCCAGCGTCTTCCGTATAGGTGCACCGCGTGCGGTCGCTTTCGACCGTCAGTCGCGCGCCTTGAAATGCCCGCGCCAGGCGCGCGAAGCTCGCGAGCCCCTGTCCTCGGGCTTCGGGCCTCGTGGGCCGATGAGCGTCCAGAAGCGCCGGCCAGCACCGATCAGCGAGGCCCTCATCTCGCTCGCCGCACGCCGACGCGCGCGGGAGCCCTGCGCCCTCGTCAGCGACCGTGAAAACGTAGCGGCGGTTGGCGCGATCGATCTGGAGCGCCGCCGTCCACCAGAGCTTCGGCGCCATGGCCCTGTCTCGGTAGGCGTGGTGGATGACGTTGGAAATGGCCTCGCAGTAGAAGACGTAGATCGAGGCGCGCACGTCCGGCGGCGCGTTCTTGATCACGTCGAGGATCGGCTCGAGGCTGGCGGCGTCGAACTTCCCGGCCCCCGCCACGCACGCGGCCGTCTCGAACGATCCCTGCACGCCGCACGCCGGCTCGCTCGCCGGGGGCGAGGAAGCGCGAAGTGCGCTGTAGCAGGGCAAGGCGGAGTCGTAAGGCGCCATGACGCCATCCTATCAGCTTGGTGGCCCAAGACCATCGTTGGATGAAATCGGCCGGGCCAGGGGCCAGCCGGAATCAGGCCGAAGCAGAGTCTGGGCCTGGGTGCGGGCTAAGAGCCGTCAGGCCTGACCGTACAAACCGTCGGATGAGAAGCCGACCATGCTGACTGGAACGACGCAATCCACACCTCAGAGATACGCGCATGTCGTGCAAAGCAACGCAGAGGCCATTCAGAGTGCGAAACCCGCCATAATGTTGCGGACTCTCCGCAGAAAGATTGCGGCCACAATATAACCTTGCATTGCACAGGATATATTTGCACTAATCGACTGTATTCGATCGGCTCTCGCATGTCGGCCGGTCGCCCCGTTGTTCAGTTGAGGGCGTGATGCACACAGAGGAATGTCGAGATCCGTACGGAGCCGCCTTGGGCGCGGTTCGTCAGTTTGCCAAGGCCGGCCGCTTCACTCCAGGCGAGGCTCTCGTCGTCACGGAGCTCGCGGCTGAAGTCGGGCTGAGCCCGACGCCCGTCCGCGAGGCCCTGGCCTGCCTCGCAGGCGAGGGCTTGATCGAGCGACGCCGGGGACGGGGTTATTTCTATCCGCAGCTAACGGCGTCCGAAGTCATCGACCTGTTCGAGCTTCAGCTCGCCTTTCTGCACGCTGCATTGACCCTCCACCCGCGCGGCGTGGGCTCGCTACGAAAGGCGGTCTCCAGCATCGACCCGCTCGACGGCGCCCAAGCGCTGTTCGACGCGATCATCGATCAGTCCGCGAACAAAGCCCTCATGACGGCGCACCGACGGGTCGCGCATAGACTTGGGCCCGTTTTGCGCGCCGAACGGGCCATGGCGGAACCCTCCGGTGAGCCGATATGGCAGATGATTGAAGCGATCAACGAAGGCCAGCTTCCTGACCTGCTGCACAGGCTGCAGACCTACCACTACAGGCGCTCGGCCCAGGCCGCCGCCTTTCTCAAGCGGAGCGGTCGCTAACGCTCCGGACCGACCCGTCCGCCGCGTCAAGCGACGAGCAGGCGTCTTCTTCTTTCCTGAGACGAGCCAGGGCGGAAAGGGCCGGAGCCGCCGCGATCCGCCGCGCGTGGAACTGGCTCACCGTCTCCATCAGATCCAGCGTCGGGGCGTCTGCATAGGCAGCGTACAAGGCGAAAGCCTCGGACTTGAGATCGTCGAAGAGACAAGGCTCAACACCGCTCAGCACCTCCAGTTGACCGGCGACCCGATCAAAGGCCGTCCACAACACCTGGTTGCCGGCGCAGCAAACGATCGTCGAGAAGAGCCTGCCGACTCCCGCCCCCGGAACGTCAGGATCAAAGGCGGGTGCCGGCGGGCGAACGGCGCCGAGGGCCACGCGGCTGATTTCGAGTGCGATTCGAATATATTCGCCTCTGATCATGTAGCGCTCGCGCGCTGCTGACCCGTCGAGTCGCAGAACAACGTAGCCGCCCGAGGCGGCGCGCTCGACCAGGCCTTCGCCGCTCAGGCGGGCCAAGGCCTCGCGAAGCGGCGTGGTCGACAGTTGCAATCTCTTGGCTTCGTCCTGGACGATGACCGGCAGTCCACCCGGCAGGGCGCCGGACTGGATGCGGTCGCGCAGAGACGACAGCGCCTGGGTGAACGGGTCACGGTTACGGGCCAAGGTATGAATCCAGGACGATCAGCCGCGCGCCCCGCGCCCGATCGTCACCCCGTGCATGGTTCTCCAAAAGTCCGAATCCGTCTGCGAAAAAGAACGTCGGGTAACCCGCCAGACGTCGGTCGTCGCCCCGCAGAAAGTTTGCGGGCTCTCCCTGCGGGCCCGCCGTCACTGGAAAATAGAGCACGAGCCTGCATTGATCCCCGGCGTCAGACAGCACACCTTGGGTGGAGAAAGGTCGATTTTTAATGGCGCCCGATGCACCCGAGAAGCCCAGTGAAGCGCGCCTGATCGGACTGGCCGCGCGCGCTGTCCGTCGCACGCGTGGCATGACGGCGCAGCAGGTCGCGGACGGCATGGCTCTGCCCTTGCGGACCTATGAGTATTTCGAAGCGGGTCAGGGCCGGGTGAACCTGGAGTACATCCATCGCTTCGCCACGGCGACCAACTGCGATCCCTACGCCCTCGTCCTTGGCCCCGGGCTCGGTTCCACCGACTTCGCGCGGCGGACGGCCGACACCAAGATGATCCTGATCTTCCTGATCGCCCTGGGAGAGTTCGAATCTCGCATGGGCGACCGCATGATCACCCTCGATCCCCGGGCGTTGATCGAGGCCTTTACCGAGGCCTTCCGCAAGGTCGAGGCCGATGCCCGAGCCCGCGAAGAGGAGACGGAGTCTTGGCTCGATGCAGGCCGCGACCGGTTGGCGGGCAAACCGCCCGAGGACGGCGAATGACGCGCCGAGGTTGAAATATACGACAGATATAGATTGCCGCCCCGCTTCGTCGGGCGCTCCCTCTCAAAGTCGCATCCCGCGATCAAGAGAGAGGAGACTGCAATGACCACGCCTTTGAAACTCCGCCTCGTCGCCTTCGGCGCCGTGTCCATTCTGACTCGCGGCGCGTCGGGCAGCATCGTTCCCGAGAACGAGCTGAGCACCTACCCCGCTGAAGCCTGAGCGCCTCGAGGACGGGCGCGACCTCGCGTCCGTCCTCGATCAACTCCATCCCAACCGAGGCCGCCCGTCCCGTCTGTACAGGACCCGCCACGCCCCAAACCATAAGGACGCCTGCAATGCCTGCTTCCACCTACCGCCTCGTCGCCTTCGGCGCCGTTTCAAACCTGACCCAAGGCTCCAACGGCAGCATCATTCCCGAGCCGGATATGGGCACCTTCCCCGCAACCGCCTGAGCCGGTGGGCGGGAGCCCACAGGCTCCTGCCCTTCGTCTACTCGAAACGACGAGGCCAGCATTCCGGGGCCCGGCGCCACTAAGACTAATCGGAGAAAAATCATGAACCCGGTGACTTTGCGCCTTCTGACATTTGGCTCCGCGTCTGACCTGACGAGAGGGTCGGACGGCATCGTGCCTGAACTCGACCTCCTCGCCTTCCCGCCGCCGGCTTAAACTGATGACCGGACCCAAGAGCCTTGACGTCTGCGGTGGGGGCCTCCGCGACGCATTTCTCCGCGAGGGCGTCTATTTCGCGTCTGTGGGCGCCGACATCGTCGTTCTGGATCGAACTACGGACGCCTACAGCTGCTTGCCCGACGCCGCAGAAACGGTGCGCGTCGCCGGTGACCGCATCAGCGCGCCTGCTGACTGGATCGACGCCCTGACCGCGGCAGGCCTGGCGAAGGATGGCCCCACTCCCGGGCGCGCTCCCTTGCCGTCGCATCCGATGGTGGTTCTTTCATCGGACGCCCCGCGGGTGCGGCTCCGGGACGTCGGCGCGCTCGCACTGGCGGCCGTGGCCGGCTGGCGGCATGGCCCCGCGGCCCCGGTGGACGCGCTTGTCAGGACCCTGCCCAAGGCCCCCGCACAGGCCCCGGACCTCGCCCGGGTTTCCGCCGTCGTCACGGCCTTCCAGGCTGTATCCCCGTGGTTGCCTCGCCAGGGCGCCTGTCTGTTCAGAGCGTCTGTTCTGCTCCGCGCCCTTCGGCATGCCGGGGAGAATGCGACCTGGGTGTTCGGCGTCCGGACTTGGCCGTTTTCGGCGCACTGCTGGCTGCAGATCGCCGACTGCGTACTCGACGACGATCCGGAAAGGGTCGCCCTCTACACGCCCATCATGGCCGTCTGATCCATGCGCGGCTACGTCTACCTCTCCTGGCCATCCGATCCCGCCGGCCGCCAACAGGGCGAGGCGGCCGCCCAAGGAGCGGCGAACGCCGGCTACGTCCTCGCGAAGAGGTCCGACACCAGCTGGTGCGGGGTCGTCGGTCCTAACCCACCCCAGCTCCATGTAGTGGGCCGCTCCCTGCTGATCGGCGATCTGTCCCGCGCCTCGGGGGCAAGAGTGTGTGGGGAAACAGAGCCTCCTCAATCCATCGCGGAGGAGCTGACGATCAGCGCCTGGGGCCGCTACATCGCGATCTTCCGCGACACCGACGGCTGTCCGAGGTCGATTTATCGAGATCCTTCAGGCGCAATGGAAGCCTTCGCCTGGAAGTCCGGCGTCATTCGGGTGGTGGCCTCGGGAACACCCGATGGCCTGATCGAAGCGGTCCCGCTGAAGGCGTTGATCGACTGGACACGCCTGGCTGAGATGGTGCGTACCCCCTCGTCGATCTTCACCTCACTCGCACTTCAGGGGATCGACGCCGTTGATCCCGGAGAGTGGCTTGATCTGGGAACCGGAGACCGCCGCCGTCTGTGGCGCCCGGAGGCGATCGCCCGTCGCCCATTCTCCACTGAAGCTGAAGGCGTTCATGTTCTTCGCTCAAGCCTCGACCACGTGGTTTCAGTGCTCACCCCCCGGAAGGCCGCGCTTGGAGCCGAAGTGTCCGGAGGTTTGGATTCAGCGATTGTCGTCGGAGCGCTGACTGCCAGAAGCGGCCGACTCAGCATGGCGCTCAACACTTACTCCGAACACCCGGAAACTGACGAGCGACCCTACGCGGAAGCCGTCGCCCGTCGCGCGAACATCGCGCTCACGCGCTGTCGTCGACCTGAGGCCAAACTGACCGCAGAGATGCTGGAGGTATCGGCAGGGGATCCCAGACCGAGCCAGAACGGGCGGGACGTGTTCAATGACATGGCGGTCGCCGAGGCTTGCGACGAGGGCGGGATCAGCGTGCTGCTGACCGGCAAGGGGGGAGATGCGCTCTTCTTTCAGGGCCATACGCCTCTGGCTTTCAGCGATCTCTGGCAGACGGACGGCTGGCGGTCTCTGCGGTCCCCTCTGCTGCCGGGCGTCGCCCGTTGGACCCGAACCTCAACCTGGTCGGTCCTTACCGTGGCCCGCCGCAACGCTGCTCTCGATCGCCGGGCGCGATGCAGCGGCGAACGGATGCTGCCGCCGGCCAAGCGCCATCAGATCTCGCTGATCGAAAGCGGTCTGGCCTACTATTCGACCTGCCGCCGCGCCGACCGGGTCGATATGATTCATCCCTTGATGAGCCAGCCGCTCGTGGAGTGGGCGCTTCGAACCCCGGTGGCGTCACTTGTCCAGGGCGGACGCGACCGGGCTCTTGCACGCGCCGCCTTCGCCGACCGGCTGCCGGACGCGGTTCGCACGCGTCACAGCAAGGGCGACTACAGCGCCTATTTCAACCAGCAGGTCTCGACCAATCTGGTGTTTCTGCGCGGCTATCTTCTGGACGGGCGGTTGGCCGCCGAGGGGCTCATCGACCGTCCGACTTTCGAAACTCTTCTTGATCCGGATACCCTGCGTTGGCGTGGCGGAGCGACGGAGGTGTTGGCGGCGGCGTCCCTGGAGGCCTGGGTGCGTCGCTGGGAGAGGCGCCTGGGTCCAAGCCAGGCGTGGACAGGTCCACAGCCGGCAATGTCTCCTCAAACCATCGGCTGATCCGGCCGAAGAGATCCCGAATATTGCCGGGGCTCTGGATAAGGTGCCATTCCCCCCAATAGGTCACGAGTTCAACGTCCTTGTTCTGTCGCCAGAGCGCGGTGAACATCGACTCAGCCTGTCCGAGCGGGATGAAGTCGAGCTCGCCATGCACCAATAGAACCGGCGCGGCGATCTTGTTGGCGGCATAGACGGGGCTCGCGCGAACATAGGCTTCGGCCCTCGCCCACGGCGGTCCGCCGACAGCGCCCTGACCCTGTTCTGCCCATCCCGCATTGCGGCGGCTCGTCACCCCGAACTCCTGATTGGCGCGTCCAAAGCCCGAGAAGCCGCCCCAGAACCCCGCAAGGTCCGACGGTGCGGACAGTATGACGAAGCTTGAGAAGCGGTGGGTCTGGGTCGCAAGGACCAGCCCCGCATAACCGCCAAAGCTGTGGCCCAGATAGCCGAGGCGTGACGGGTCGAGGTCCGCGTTCTGGTCCAGAGCGGAATCGACGACGCTCAGGATCTGCCGGCTCAAGCCCTCGGCCGGATCGTCGTGACCGAGTCTCGGCAAGGTGGGTACGAGGACCGCATACCCCTGCGCCGAGAGAAGCTGGATGTTCGACATCACATTGAACTCGGCCGGACTGGACTGAGGTCTGCCCGATCCGCCGGGGTAGCCCACGACGATCACCGGCAAGGCTCCGTCCGGACCGGCCAGGGAGGGCGCCGTCACGGGCGGCCGATAGAGCCAGCTGGTCAGGGGCTCGCCGGTCTGGCCTGCGTGACTGACGGGAACGGGGGCCGCAAACTCGATATTGGCGGCGTCGCCGTTGATCTGCATGAGTTCGCGAACGTCGCCATCCCGCCCGCGCAGTTCCAGACTATCGACCCCGCCGTTGACGCGACGCGAGACGACCAGGCCCCGCGCCGCCGCGAGAGGAAGGGGGCGCTGGACCCCAGACGGGCCTTGCGGGGCGACCAGGGAACCGGATTGGCCTTGCGCCGTGATGGTCTGGACGCCGCCGCCGGCGGTGGCGGCGAACATCCAGTCGCGGCGCGGGGCGTCGTTGACGCGCTGGCGCGGAAAGCTCTGGCGTTCGAGACCCTGCGGCGGCGTCAATTCGCCGTCCGCGAGTTTCGTTCGGTCCCCGTCGGGATCGATCGACCAGGCTGCGCCATCGGCGATGACCAGCAGCCGCTGTCCGGCAATGGCCTCGAGACGGTCCGGCGAGGTCATGAATTCGGCCGTGAGGGGGCGCGGTCCGGCCGGCTCAAGGCGAAACCAGTCGCGCCGGACGCCTCCCGGGGTTCTGGCGAGGATGACGGGACGGTCGCCTTGCCAGTCGGCCCGCACCCCCGTGAAGTCCGTGTCGGTGGAGGCGAAGACCTCGGGCTCCAAGCTCTCGATATCATAGGCCACGACCGACCGGGTTTCCGGATCGAAAGCTGCTAAACCTCCAGCCGTCGGTGAGACGGCTTCATCACGGATCCACGCGAGCAGGCGGTCTCCGCTCGCCGACCAGCTCAGAAGACCCGATCCCACGTCGCACTCGCCACACGGCGACCATCGTGCCGCCGACTGAAGGTCGATAATCGTCAGACGCCTTCGCTCGGCCTGTTCGAGCGGTTTGAACGGTCGGTCGGGCCTGACCGGGTATGGCTGGCCACGATCGACGACGGCGAGCCATCGGCGATCCGGGGAAATCGCCATGTCGAGCGCGCTCCCGGACGTCAGGACCGTATGGGCGCCGGTCCTCAGATTGACCCTGATAATCTCGGTCGGCGCCGAGAAACTCTCCGTCCCGGCAAGGGCGCCGCCGCCCCAGACGGAGACGGCGACGCCACCCTCCCGAACCGCCGCCCATCGCGCCTCAAGAGACTCAAGGCCGGGGGCCACGCCGGAGATGTCATAAGGCAGCCCTCGGTCGGCGCGCACGATAAGGAGCAGTTCTTCGTCCGAGCGCCAGATCACGCTCTCTCCCCGTATGGGGGGCTCCGCTCCCAGGCCGAGCCAGCGTACCGATCCGGTTGAAACCTCGACGACCCCGGTTCGCCAATCCTTCCCTCGCAGGCGGTGAACGACGAGCCGTCGACCCGAGGGAGACCAGGGCCCGAGGACATGCCCGCGACCGTCCGGTCTCCGCAGAAGCGGGCGCACGGCGCCGCCCGTGGTCTCGGCAATCCACACCGAACTGGTCTGCCACGCGCCGAGATAGGTCAGGTCAAAGCGGCCGGCGGTCTCGTAGCCGCCGCGCCGTTCAAATGCGACATGGGCTTGGTCCGGAGAGAACGACGCAGCTCCGAAACTCTCCAGGCGCAACATGTCTTCGACGGTGAAGGGGTGGGCATCCGCTTTCTGGCCCACGCCTGTCGCGAGAGCGGCCAGACAGAGTCCGGCCGCCCACGGCCGGAGCCGCCGCATAAGAGCGCGCATGAAGACCTACCAGCGCTTGATGAGCTGGAGCGAAACGACCCGGCCGAGCAGCGTTGCATTCGCCGGATCGAACCCAAGGCCCTGCGGGTTGTCGTAGAACGGTGGAGCTTCGTCGAAGAGGTTCTGGACGTTGAGCGCCGCCTCGACTCCAGCCTGACCGAGGATCCGCCCCGGCGTCCACCGCAGCTGCCCGTCGAGCGTGAGCCAGGAAACGATCTCGGTCCCTCGGGCGCTCCGATAGTTGTCGACATAGTTGCCGCCAAGCCGTGTGGACCAGTCGCCGATGGACCACATCGCCGAAGCCCGGATCTTCAGGTCAGTCGGGAAGCCGACCACATCGACGAGTTCCTCTCGGGATGCTGCCG
>LNFM01009456.1_pt1 | contig 14172 bp, 13 predicted proteins | sample 596031 | NCBI WGS metagenome assembly LNFM01 (sample SAMN04254537, study PRJNA301005) | activated carbon metagenome | isolation source: dual media filters at the Ann Arbor, Michigan drinking water treatment plant | place: USA: Ann Arbor
GTGAGATCGCTGGCGGAGGAACCTAGGAGGGCGTGCCGACCGCGGCAACACCGATGCGACCGCCTGCAGCGGGCGGCGATGAGCGACGGCAGGTACGGATCGCCGGCGCGCTCCGAGGCGGGATCCGACGGCGCGCGGCCCGCGGTCAGCCGCGCCAGGGCAAAGGCCGGCGGGTCGATGCGAGTCGAATCAAGCGGCGGGACCGCTGGGCTTGCTCAACGCCAGCCAGATCGCCAGCACTCCGAAGGCTCCGCCCAGAAACCACCGTTGCACCTTCAGCCAGCCGGGCCGGCGTGCGAACCAGCCGGCCAGCAGTCCCGCGATCGTGACCAGCGCGCCGTCGATCACCGTGGACACCGACACATGCACGATGCCCAGCGCGACGCTCTGCAGCAGCACGCTGCCGGCGGCGGGATCGACGAACTGCGGGAACAGCGACAGGTAGAACACCGCCACCTTCGGGTTGACCACCGAGGCCACCATCGACTGACGCAGCAGCACACGGTCGGGCACGTGCGGCAGCGGCTGCGGCGAGAAGCTGAATCCGGCACCACGGATCGTGGACCACGCGAGCCAGAGCAGGTAAGCCGCGCCGGCGAGCTTGATCGCGTCGAACGCCCACGGCACGGCCAGCAGCACGGCCGACAGGCCGAGTGCGGCGAGGACGAGGTGCACCAGCACGCCGAGCATCACGCCGATCAGCGAGAAGTAACCGGCGCGCCGGCCCTGCGCCAGCGTGCGCGAGATCAGGTAGATCCACACCGGGCCTGGCGTGAGTGCAAGCAGCGCCACCGCGAAGCCGAACAGCGCAAGCTTTTCGCCGCCCAGGCCGAACAGGGTCATCGCGCCTGCGCCCCGGGCTGCCATTCGAAGCGCTGCTCGCGCATCGCCCTACCCCAGGTCTCGGCCTCGACCTCCTGCACCAGGCGAAAGCCGGCCCGCTCGTACAGCGCACGCGCCGCGTCCAGGCCGGCGAAGGTGTTCAGATACACCAGCGGAAAGCCGGCATCGCGGCAGAACGCCATCGCCTGGTCGAGCAGGCGCCGGCCCAGGCCCCGTCCGCGCAGCGCGTCGCTCAGGATGAACCAGCGCAGATGTGCCACGCCGTGCGCGCGCGCGGCGGGTTCGCTGCCATCGACCACCACCGAACCGAGCACGCTGCCGTGATCGACCACCAGCCACAGGCCGTCACGCGCCGGATCGAAGCGGGCGACGAACTCGCCGAACTCGCGCGCCACCTTGGCTTCGAAATAGACGCCGAAGCCGTGCTGCGCGCCGTAGTAGCCGGCATGCAGCGTGGCCACCGCGCCGATCGCGCCGGGCAGGTAGCCGGGCACGATGCGCGGACCGTCCGGCACCGCCAGCGCGCGGTCGAACGGATAGAGCAGCTCGAAGCGCTCCAGCTGCACCGGCATGTCGTCGGTGAACGGCACGCCGGCCTGCGCGCACTCGCGGGTGAAGTAGCGCCGATGCCCGGCGAGCCAGTCGGCCAGCGTGCGATCGCCCTCGCCTTCGTCCCACGCGAACTGCGCGTCCACCGCGTCCAGTGCGCGGCGCTCGATCGAGGTGGTGCGGATCACGCAGCGCGGCGTGCCGTCGAACTCGGTGACCACGCTGTAGCCATTGGGCACCGGGCCGAGGTCGGGCTCCAGGTCGACCGCCCAGGCGGCGCCGGCGGTGGCGCGTTTGGGACCTTGCAGCACCAACTGGACGAGTTCATGCGCCAGCGCGGGCGAGTCGCCGAAGAACCACGCCTGGTAAGGCGTTGCCTCCGGCACGCTGGCGACGCGACAGAAGCCGGCCCAGAACTCGGCGACCGCGCCGTCGCGCGGCACGCGGTTGTCGGCGGCGGCAACGGTCGAATCAGTCATGTGCTGGCCTCGTGGATTCATCGTCGATCCGCGCCCACAGCACGCGGTCGATCACCTGCCCGGCCTTGCAGGCGCTTCGGCGCAGCAGCGCTTCGCGACGAAAGCCGTTCTTCTCCAGCGCCCGCATCGAGACCGGATTGTCGGCATGCACCGCCGCGTAGACACGCGTGACCTCGGGCAGGGCGAACGCCCGCGCGGTCAGCACCCGCACCACCTGCGTCACCACGCCGCGCCCCCAGTAAGGCTCGCCCAGCCAGTAGCCGATCTCGACGTTGCAGCGCTCGCCGCCGGCGCCGCGGTGCAGACCGCAGCCGCCCACTGCCGCGTCATCGCAGGCGATCGCCCAGTTGTCGCCGCCGAAGTCGATGTGGCCGCGCGCGACCCAGTGCTGTGCGATCTCCAGCGTGTACGGCTGCGGAAAGGTATCGGCCATGTTGCGCCAGACGCGCGGGTTGTTCGCGTGCACGGCCAGCGACGGCGCATCCGTCGCAGCCCAGGCACGCAGGCACCAGCTGGGCAGGCCGAGGTCGAGGGTGGGCAGCGCGGGCACAACCACTCGCTACATGGTCTCGGCGAAGTACTCGCGGCCGATCAGCATCCGGCGGATCTCGCTGGTGCCGGCGCCGATCTCGTAGAGCTTGGCGTCGCGCCACAGGCGGCCGGTCGGGTAGTCGTTGATGTAGCCGTTGCCGCCCAGGATCTGGATCGCCTCGCCCGCCATCCACGTGGCTTTCTCGGCGCAGTACAGGATCACGCCGGCGCAGTCCTTGCGCACCGCGCGCACGTGGCCGCTGCCGAGCCGGTCGAGGTTGCGGCCGACCGCGTAGCAATAGGCGCGGCAGGCGGCGAGCGTGGTGTACAGGTCGGCCACCTTGCCCTGGATCAACTGAAACTCGCCGATGCTCTGGCCGAACTGCTTGCGATCGTGGATGTACGGCGTCACCACATCCATGCACGCCTGCATGATCCCCACCGGGCCGGCCGCCAGCACCGCGCGCTCGTAGTCGAGCCCGCTCATCAGCACCCGCACGCCCTTGTTGAGTTCGCCCAGGATGTTCTCGGCCGGCACCTCGACGTTGTTGAACACCAGCTCGCCGGTGTGCGAGCCGCGCATGCCGAGCTTGTCGAGCTTCTGTGCGACCGAGAAGCCCTTCATGCCCTTCTCGATCAGGAACGCGGTGATGCCGCTGGCCCCCAGCTCCGGCTCGGTCTTGGCGTAGACCACCAGCGTGTCCGCATCGGGGCCATTGGTGATCCACATCTTGGTGCCGTTGAGCAGGTAGTAGCCGCCCTTGTCCTGCGCGCGCAGCTTCATGCTGACCACATCCGATCCCGCGCCCGCCTCGCTCATCGCCAGCGCGCCCACGTGTTCGCCGCTGATCAGCCTGGGCAGGTACTTCGCCTTCTGCGCCGGCGAGCCGTTGCGGTTGATCTGGTTGACGCACAAGTTGGAATGCGCGCCGTACGAGAGACCCACGCTGGCACTGGCGCGGCTGATCTCCTCCATCGCGATCATGTGCGCGGTGTAGCCCAACGCAGCGCCGCCGTAGTCCTCGGCGGCGGTGATGCCGAGCACGCCGAGTTCGCCCATCTTGCGCCACAGGTCCATCGGAAACTGGTCACTGCGGTCGATCTCGGCCGCGCGCGGCGCGATCTCGGCTTGGGCAAAGGCATGGACGGCGTCGCGCAACGCATCGACGTCCTCGCCGAGATCGAAGTTCAGTCCGGGCAGGTTCATCTGCGTGCTCTCCTAGGGTTGGTGCCTGGGCGGCGTTGTGGTTGCCCCAACAAGGCAGGCGCCGCAACGGCGCGCCGTGGGTAACGTGGGTCGAACGAAGGTCTGAGTCGCGTCATATCGGCGCTGAATCGATGCCAAATCATCGCCAGCATCGTACGGGGCACACCTATGATCGCCGCCACGCCATTGAGGGTCGCCCGATGATGAACGACGCCTACGCCGACCGCCTTGCGCAGGTCATCAAGCACAACGGCACCTCGGTGCTTGGCGATATCAACAGTCTGCGCCGGCTGCTCGTCGGCGGCCAGATGCCGGACCCAGCGCCAGCCGAACTGACCGCACTCATCGCCGTGCTGCGGCATCACGCAGTCGAGTTCCTGCAGAAGTGGGCGCGCCATCCCGGCGAGAAGCCGCCGTACGAGACGGTGCGCCAGCACGTTGCCGACAAGATCGCCGCCGCCGGGGCGCTGAGCGTGTCTGACGCGCGCTGGGCGCTGGACGCGTGGGCGCAGGCGCTGACCCTGAAGCCCGCGGCCGGCGTCGCGCTCGCGCTGGAAGAGATCGCGCCACCGCCGCCACCGCCGGCCCCCGCCGTCGCCCCCGCGCCACCGCCCCCGCGGTCGATGGCAGCCGCCGGCATCGCGCCCGCCGCGCCGCGCTCGCCCGCATTCACGCCGGTCGGCGCCCCGGTGCCCGCCCCGGCGGTCGCCGACGATGCCGCAGCCGATCGTTCCGAGCCGCGCTTTGTCGCCGGCGGCCGCAGCGTGCCAATGGGTCAAGGCTGGGTCTGGCTCACCGATGGCTGGCGCCTTTTTTCCGCCACGCCAGCGATGTGGATCGTCACGCTGCTGGCGTTCATCATCCTGTCGTTCGTGATCGGCCTGGTGCCGATCATCGGCACCATTGCCAGCCTGCTGCTGAGCCCGGTGCTGATCGCCGGAATGATGATCGGCGCGCAGGCGGTGGATCGCGGCGAAGCGCTGACGCTGGGCCATCTGTTCGCCGGTTTCCAGCAGCGGGTCGGTTCGCTGATGCTGGTCGGCGTGCTGTTCGCCGTGGTCTTCGTCGCCATCGTTGCGTTGATCGTGGTGATGTTCGGCTCGGGCCTGTTCCTCGCCGGTCTCAGTCCGGAGGTGCTCAAGCAGTCGCTCGGCACCCTGGCCGGCGCGATGCTGCTGGGCGCGCTGCTGCTGATTCCCGTGAGCATGGCCTACTACTTCGCGCCACCGCTGGTCGCGCTGAGCGATCTGGGCACGATCGACGCCTGCAAGCAGAGCTTCTTCGGCGTGGTGCGCAACGCGCTGCCGTTCCTGCTGTTCGGCATCGTGTTCATCGTACTGGCGCTGCTCGCCAGCCTGCCGTTCATGCTCGGCTGGCTGGTGCTGGCACCGGTGGCGATCTGCGCGACCTACGTGGCGTTCCACGACATCTTCTACGAAGACTGACGCGCGCCGGGCGCGCCTACACGCGCGCTTCATCCGACATGCCGTGCATCACCATCAGCGTCTGCTGCATGGTGGCGACGAGCTTCTCGCCGGCGCCTGATACGCCAAACACGTCGGCACGCACGATCGACAGCGTGCGGCCCGGCTTGAGCACGCTGCCGCGCGCCACCAGCCGCTCGCCGGCGGCCGGCGCCAGCATGTTGATCTTGTACTCGACGGTGAGCACCGAGGCTTCGGCCGGCATCAGCGTGAAGGCGGCGTAGCCGCCGGCGCTGTCGGCGATCATGCCGACGATGCCGCCATGCACGTACTTGTGCTGCTGGGTGAGGTCGTCGCGCACCGGCAGTTCGATCGTGACCGTTCCCGGCGCCACCTCGGTCAGCTTCGCGCCAATCAGGCGCATCGCCGACTGGCGCGCAAACGAGTCGCGCACTCGGGCAGCGAAGTCGGGATTGGGCGGAGCAAGCGGCATCGCGGTCACACGAGGGACGGTCGTCCGACTCTAGGCACGGTTGACGTTAACGTCAACTTGGCCCCCGCCACACGGTGCATGCGTTCGGCGCCGGTGGCCAGGCAACGATGAGCCCCTAAGATTGACGTTCGCCGTACCGACCCGCTTGAAGGAGACTGCCGTGCAATCGAACTGCCCTCCCGGCCTGGCCGACCGCCTGCATCGCAATCGCATCACCCGCCGCGACACGCTGTGGCTGTTCGCCGCCGGCGCCGGTGCTGCGGCCAGCGCGGCGCTGACGGGCTGCGCGACCTCGCCCGTCACCGGCGAACGAATCCTGGTGGGCATGAGCGAGGCGCAGGAGCGCGCGATCGACCAGCAGGTCGCGCCGCACCAGTTCTCGCAGGATCTCGGCCCGGTGCAGGACGACGGCCTCAACCAATACGTGGTCGGCCTGGGCACCCGCATGCAGGGGCTAACGCAGCGGCCGACGATGCCCTACTCGTACCGCGTGCTCAACGCCAACTACGTCAATGCCTACACGTTCCCGGGCGGGGCCATGGGTGTCACCCGCGGCATCATGACCGAGCTGCAGAACGAGTCCGAGCTGGCCGCGCTGCTCGGCCACGAGATGGGTCACGTCAACGCCCGCCACGCGGCGCAGCGGCAGGGCCAGGCGATGGTGGCGCAGGCGGCGGTGGCCGGCATCGGCATCGCGTCGGCCGATTCGCCGTGGGGTGGACTGGCGGCGATCGGCAGCCAGATCGGCGCCAGCGCCATGCTGTCGTCCTACTCACGCGACAACGAGCGCGAGGCCGATGCGCTCGGTCAGAGCTACATGGTCAAGGCCGGCTACCCGGCCAGCGGGATGACCGACCTGCACGGCCTGCTGGTGCGCGAGTCCAAGGAGCAGCCGTCATTGCTGCAGACGATGTTCTCGTCGCACCCGATGAGCACCGAGCGTGTGGAGAACGCGCGGCGCCTGGCGCAGTCGCAGTACGCGGCGAGCCTGAAGGCCAATCCGCAGCGCGAGCGCTACATGGACAGCACCGCGCGCCTGCGCCAGCTCAAGCCCACGATCGACGCCTGCAAGAACGGCGAGGTGGCGCTGTCCGGCAAGAAGCTGCCCGAAGCCGAAGGCCAGTTCGCCGCCGCGCTCAAGCACAGCTCGCGCGACTACGCCGCCAACGTGCTGATGGCGCAGTGCCTGGCCGCGCAGGGCAAGCGCACCGAGGCGCTGCGCTTTGCCGACACCGCGCGCAACGTCTATCCGCAGGAGGCGCAGGCGCACAAGCTGTCGGGCATGCTCAAGCTGCAAGGGCGCGATCCGGCCGCCGCGCTGCAGGCGTTCGACCAGTTCGACCGTCTGCTGCCGGGCGACCCGGGCATCACCTTCCTCAAGGGCGTGAGCCTGGAAGGCATGGGCGACCGCAAGCGCGCCGCCGAGCACTACACGGCCTTCCTGCGCTCCGGCGCGCAGGGGCAGCCGGCGCAGTTCGCCTACGGCCGGCTGCAGGCGTTCGGCGCGGTGCGCTGAACGCAAGCGACGCCGCCTCGCGCGCGCACGGACTCAGAAGCGCCAGCGCGCCCGCACGCCCAGCCCGTAGTCGGGGCTCGTGTCGCTGAAGCCGACCAGCGCGTGGCCGATCACGTCCAGACGCGGCGTGGCCTGATAGCCGAGTTCCACCGACACCTCGCTCGTGGCCGCGCCGCCGGTCACGACCGGCTGCCGGTAGCTGTATTCGACCTCGGCCTCGAAGCGCGCCACCGGCCACGCCAGGCCCACGTCGAGGTAGAACGGATTGCGCCCGTTGCCGCGACCGCCTGGGCAGCCACCGACGGCGGGCACGTCGTCGCGCAGCGTGTAGCCGAGCGTGGCAAAGCTCTGCGTGCGCTCGATCGGCCGCGCCAGGCGCGCCTCGAACGACAGGTCGGTGCCGCCGCTGGTCAACAGGCAGCGCTCGCGCGCCGCCAGCGGCGTCTTCAGCCGCGCGCCGACCTCGACGCCGATCACGCGCGCGCTCGCCGCGCGCAGCGCGTACCAGCCGGACAGCGTGAGATCGCTCACGCCGGACTGCGCGCGCGACGGGCCGGCGGCACCGATGCCCCCTTGTTCACGATCGAGCGCAGAGGCTGGACCATCGGTGCGCAGTTGCAGTGGCAAGTCGGCGCGCAGGCGCCAGCCGGTGGCTTGCCAATCCGCGCGCAGCGGCGCCACGGTCTGGGTCGTGCTGCTGGCGCGGCCGTAGCTGCCCGAGGTGGTCTCGAGGCCGGCCGTCAGACTCAGGCGTGCGTGCGAGGGCAGCGTCGCGGCAGCCAACAACGCAACAGCGATTGCGTGCAAGCGCTTCATTCTTTGCTTTCGTTGTTCGGAGGGGGTGGCAGCGGTTCGAGTCAGACCGGTGCCCAGTCACGCCGCGCCAGCGTCATGCCGACCCGCAACAGGCGCGCCGCGTCGGCGGCGGCGTGCTCCAGCAAGGACGCGGCACGCGCGATCGCCTCGTCGAGCGAGACCGGACCCATCTGGATGCTGGTGAACGCATCGATGCCGTGCTGCAGGTTCAGCTCGACGCCGCGGCCGATGGTGCCGGCCAGCGCGATCACCGGCAGCCCGCGCTGCTTGGCGCGACGCGCCACCTCGCACGGCAGCTTGCCCAGCGGCGACTGCCCGTCGAGGCTGCCCTCGGCGGTGATGACGAGGTCGGCGCGGTCGAGCAGGCTGTCGAGCTCGAGGTAGCGCATCACGACGTCGAAGCGCGGATGCAGCCGCCCGCCGAGCAGGGCAGTGAAGGCCGCACCCAGCCCGCCCGAGGCGCCGCTGCCGGGCGCCAGGCCGATGTCGCGGCCAGTGGCGTAGTGGATGTTGGCGGCGAAGTTCTCCAGGCCGGCCTCGAGCGCTTCGACCTGCAGCGGTGTCGCCCCCTTCTGCGGACCGTACACGCGCGCCACGCCGCGCGGCCCGAGCAGCACGTTGTGCCAGTTGACGGCGGCATCGAGGGTGACGTGCTGCAGGCGCGGGTCGAGTCCGTCGAGATCGATCCACGACAGGCGCACCAGTTCGCCGCCACCGAAGCCGATCTGCAGCGCGTGGCTGTCGAGCAGGCGCCCGCCCAATGCCTGCACCATGCCGGCGCCGCCGTCGTTGATGCCGGAGTCGCCGCAGCCGAGCAGGATGCGCTGGGCGCCGGCATCGAGCGCGGCGCGGATCAGCTCGCCCACGCCGTAGCTTGTGGTGCGGGTCGGATCGCGGCGATCGTACGGCACCAGGCGCAGGCCGGCGGCTGCGGCCACTTCGATCACCGCCGTGCGCTCGGCGCGGTCGCCGAGAAAGCCGAAGAACGCGTCCACCGGCTTGGCCAGCGGGCCGGCCACCGTCACCCGATGCAGCGTGCCGCCGGTGGCGTCGACCAGCGCCTCGGTGAAGCCCTCGCCGCCGTCGGCCATCGGCGCGCGCAGCAGGGTGGCGTCGGGCATCACGCGGCTGATGCCGGCAGCGATGTGGTCGGCCACCTCGCGTGCGCCAAGACTTTCCTTGAATCCTGACGGGGCAACGACGATCGTGTAGCTCATGTTCTTCTCCGGAGGCGCCGCGTCTTCAGTGAAGCGGTCGTATCCGGGCAGACGCAGGCGGCGCCAACCTATTCCGCTCGGGGTTTGCACCGTGACGCCGACGCGTCAGCGCGGGCTGGCGCAGCCTCGTGGCGCAACCCCGGGGTTCAGCCCGGAACCGCCCCGACATCAAACCCGACCAGCGGCCACAGCCACAGCGCGCAGACCACCAGCACCGCCACGAAGATCGGCATCAGCGCGGCGGCCAGCCGCAAGAGGTCAGTATCGTCAAAGTGCGCGGCCTGCGCGCCGGCACTGGCATACAGCACCAGCGGCTTGGCGCCGGCCCGCACGGTCTGGCAGAAGCCGCTGCCGATCGTCACCAGGAGGATCAGCGCCGCCGCCTGTGCCGGCGCCAGCGCCAGCGGCAACGCCACCGTGGGGATCAGGATCGCCACGCGCGCCGAGCGTGATGCGATCACCAGGTGCGCCAGCATCGCGGTGAGGGTGACCGCGCCGGCGAGCCAAACCGGCTGCGCCCGCAGCGACGACGGCACGCTGCGCAGCGCCGCCTCCGCCGCCCACTGCGCGGCGCCGGATGACAGCAGCGCGGCGCCGATGACGAGCATGGCCGCCACGAATACGACCAGGCGCCACTCCACCGCACGCAGCGCCTGCGCCAGACCGACGCCGGTCCACGGCCGCACAGTGGCCAGCAGCGCCCCACCGCACGCCACGATGGCCGGCTCGATGCCGTGCACGTTGCCGCTGGCCCAGCCCACCACGGTGAGCACGGCGATCGCCGCCACCCGGCGCTGCGCCGGTGCAAGCGGTTGCGCCGGTTCGGGCGGCAGCACGGGCACGGCGGCGCGTTCGGTCGACGTGAGGAACAGCCGCAGCACGAGCTCGGTGGCCGCCCCCGCCGTGGCCAGCGCCACCGGCACACCCAGCGCCGCCCACGCGACAAAGCCGGGCGCCGGCAGCCCCAGTTGAGTGATGACGTCCACCGCCACCAGGTGCGCGCCGGCGCCGAGCAACGATGCGCAGGCCGTCAGCAGGATGATGGTTGGAAACAGCAGCGCCAGCGCGCGCGTCAGCACGGGCTGCGCCAGGGCGCCGGCCACCACCAGGAACACCGGCAGCAGCAACGCTGCGCGCCCCGCGGTGGACGGCACCACGAAGGCGGTCAGCGCGATCACGCCGGCCAGCCGATAGGACAGCCCCCGCATGCTGCGCACGCCACGCAGCGCGCGCAGCGCATAGCGCTGCGCCAGCCCGCTGGCCTGCAACACCGCGGCGAGGATGAAGGCGCCGATCAGCAGCCACACGAGCTCGCTGCCGAGCGCGCTCAGCAGGCGCGCCGGCGGCACCACGTCGAGCGCGACCAGCGCCGCGGCGGCAGCCACCGCCACCGGCGTATCGGGCCAGCGCAGCACGGTCCAGCCCAGGGTCGCGAGCACGAATACCGCCAGCGTCGACCGCGCTGCGGCAGACGCCGGCTCAGCGCCAAGCCACAACCAGGCCAGCGCACCGATCGCGACCAGCGCGGCCAGGGTGACACGCCACGTTGGCAGGCGCAGGCGCGCATGGCCCGCTGGCACAGGTGTACTCATCATCAGGAGTCGCGTGGACGCGCGGGCAGAAGGAATGCAGCGAAGACGCGCCGCCGCCGCTGCTATTCCATCGCGCCTGCTGACCGCTCGCTTGGCCACGGCGGCGGCAGGGCGCTCGACTACGATGCCGATCGAGAACGCCACCTCGATGGCGCGGGAGAGGCAAGATGAGCGAAGCCGGATTCCACGGCGTGTTTCCCTACCTGGTGTCGCCGGTGACGCCCGCCGGCGAGATCGATGCCGAGGTGCTGGCGCGGTTGTGCGACGACCTGATCGGCGCCGGCGTGCATGGCCTGACGCCGCTGGGCTCCACCGGCGAGTTCGCCTACCTGTCGCGCGATCAGCGGCGGCGCGTGGTCGAAGTGGTGCTGCAGGCCGCGCGCGGGCGGGTGCCGGTGGTGGCCGGGGTGGCCTCGACCACCATCGTCGACGCAGTCGCCCAGGCGCGCGAGTACGAGCGCCTGGGCTGCAGCGGCATCCTCGCCGTGCTGGAGGCCTATTTTCCGATCGCCGACGAGGGCGTGTACGCGTACTTCAAGGCGATCGCCGACGCAGTCTCGCTGCCGGTGGTGCTGTACACCAACCCGAACTTCCAGCGCTCGGACCTGAGCCTGCCGGTGATCGATCGCTTGAGTCGCATCGACAACATCCAGTACATCAAGGACGCGTCGTTCAACACCGGGCGCCTGCTGTCGATCATCAACCGGGTCGAGGGGCGGATGCAGGTGTTCGCCGCCTCGGCGCACATCCCGGTGTGCGTGATGATGATCGGTGGCGTGGGTTGGATGGCCGGACCCGCGTGCGTGGCGCCACGACAGAGCGTCGAACTGTACGAGCTGTGCCGGCGCGGCGACTGGGCGACGGCGATGCAGCGGCAGCGGCCGCTGTGGCATCTGAACCAGGCCTTCGCCAAGTACAACCTCGCCGCCTGCATCAAGGGCGGCCTCGCGCTGCAGGGCTACGCGGTCGGCGCGCCGCTGCCGCCGCAGGCGCCCTTGCCCGCCGAGGGCGTGGAAGAAGTCCGACGCGCGCTCACCGCCATCGGCGCGCTCTGAGCGGGACCTCCTGCGACAAGCTCACGTCGCGCGCGCAGTGGTGAAAGCTGGATCAGGTGCGTGGCATGTGCGTGCCGCGAGCGCAGCGCTCACTGCTCACGGCAAGTCAGTCAGCCGACGGGCGTCATCAATGAACGCCCGCAACAGCGTCAGCGAACGCGGGCGGCGCCGGCGCACAGCCCGTCGGTGCGCACCAGGCCATGGCCGAATACCGTGTCCACACCCGGTGCGCCGAGGTCGCGCGCAGACCGCTGCAGCGCATTGCGCACCGCCGCCGGCGACGTGCCCGGGGCGCGTGTCAGCACCAGGGCAGCGGCGGCGGTGACGAACGGCGCGGCATACGAGGTGCCGCTTTGCTCCCAGCCGCCCGCGGTGTCGGCGCGCGCCACCCAGACATCCACGCCGGGGGCGGCGATCGTCACATGCTCGCCCTGCACCGCCCGTCGATACACGTTGCGCTGGGCATCGACCGCGGTCACCGCGATCACGCCCGGGTAGGCCGCCGGATAACGCGGCTCGGCCAGCGCACCGGCGTTGCCGACGGCCGCCACCATCACCACGCCGCGCTGCGCGGCCGCAGCCACGCTGCGCTCGAGGAGCTTGTTCGGCGGGCCGGCGAAACTGAAGTTGATCAGGCGCACCTTGCGGCGGACCAGCTCATCGATCGCCGTCACGAGATCGAACAGGTCCATTCGCTCGTCGGCCAGGCCGCCGCGATAGAACGCATCGATCGCCACCAGCCGGGCCTGCGGCAGCAGCCCTGGGGCGGCGCTGTCCAGCGCACCGACCAGCAGCGCAGCGACCGCCGTGCCATGTGCCGCACTCGACGGCCGCCGGCTGTCGCTGCGCACGGAGATCGTCTCGATCGCGCGCCCGGCCAGCGCCGGGTGATCGCGCTGCACCCGCGTGTCGATCAGGCCAATGGCGAGACGAGCCGGGCGGGCACAAGCCAGCGCACCGCCCTTGGCGAGCGGCCAGCCGATCAGCGCGCGCGCCTCGCAGTGCGGACCATCGCAGGCATCGGCGGAGGCGCGGTAGTGATGATTGCGGTCGGCCACCGAGTTCGGATTGAGCCGCTCCACCTCAGCGATCGCCTGGTCCAGCGTCAGACGCAGCGGCGGGCGCAGCTTGACCGTGATCGTGGGCAGCAGCGTGCTGTTGCGACGGGCGGTCACCGCGAAGCCCTGCCGCACCAGCGCCGCCAGCTGCGCGGGCGTGACGCGCGCGGCGACGATCTCGTCGAGGGCACTGTCGCCGCGCCGATTGATGCGCGCCTGACCGCCGTCGCTCGAGCCGGCAGCCGCACCGCCATCGCCACCGTCGTCGCCGCCGTCATCGCCGCCCTCGCTGCCGCCATCGCCACCGTCACCGCCGTCGCCGTCGTCGGCCCACGCCGGCACACCCAGGCCGAACGAATGCGCGCCGTCGGCCGGGGTGATGGCTGGTGGCAGAATCAGGGCGACCAGCGCGGTCGCTTGTAGCAACACTCGGAGCATCGTCTGATCTCGGGCAGGGTGTCCGGGTAAACGCAACGACCGCCACCTTATTCCATTGGCGACCCGCCCTGGCGCGGGGTCAAGCCAGAGCCTCCATGCCGATCGACATCGCCGACCTGCTCGTCGCCCTGCTGCCGCGCCTGCGGCGCTATGCGCTGGTGCTGACGCGCTCGGCCGACGCCGCCGACGACCTGGTGCAGGCCGCCTGCGAGCGGGCCCTGGCGACCGACGCAGGGCCGGGCGCCGGCGTGCCGTTCGATGCCTGGATGCTGCGCATCGTGCGCAATCTGTGGATCGATCGCGGCCGCCGCGCGCAGACCGAGGGCACGCAGCTGGACATCGATGACCATCTCGACGAAGTGGCCGGACGCGAGCGCGCGCCCGACACCGCCGACGTCACCGATGCGCGCCGTACGCTGGCGCGCGTGCGCGGCGCGATCGACGCCCTGCCCGACGACCAGCGCGAGATCCTGCTGCTGGTGTGCGCCGAGGGGCTGGCCTACCGCGAGGCGGCTGAGATGCTCGGCGTGCCGATCGGCACCGTGATGAGCCGGCTGGCGCGCGCGCGCACCAAGCTCGCCACGCTGGCCGGGGTCGCGCCGCCGGCGCCGCGCGAGGATGGAATAAACCGCCGCGCCGCACGTATTGGCGATGCACGGGCCGAACCGCGGCCCGTTCCGACTGAATCGGACCCCGATCCATGACGCCCGACCCGAGCGATCCCATCGATCCCGACACGCTGATGGCGTACGCCGACGACGCGCTGCCGCCCACCGAGGCCGCGCGCGTGGCCGCCTACCTGGCGCGCAACGAGCCGGCCCGCGCGCAGGTGGCGCAGTGGCGCGCCAGCGCGGCGCTGTCACGCCAGGCATTCGATGCTGATTTGAATACACCGGTGCCGGACGCGCTGCGGCTGTCGGTGGAACGCGCGATCGCCCAGGCGCGCGCCGCGCG
>LNFM01009457.1_pt1 | contig 14172 bp, 9 predicted proteins | sample 596031 | NCBI WGS metagenome assembly LNFM01 (sample SAMN04254537, study PRJNA301005) | activated carbon metagenome | isolation source: dual media filters at the Ann Arbor, Michigan drinking water treatment plant | place: USA: Ann Arbor
CCGCCGCGGAAACGACCTCACGGCCGCGCGCAAGCCGATTCCGGTGATCGCAGGCCTCGCGGCCGCCATCCGGGCAGCCGGCAGCCGGGTGATCTGGCTCAACTGGGGCATCCGCGCGGACCGCGCCAACCTGCCCGCCGGACAGATGTACCGCGGCCGCCGCACCCCCGAGGCGTTCGGCTATGGCGACCCCACGCCGGGCGGCCATGGCCCCGTCCTGGTGCAGGGATCGTTCGGCGCCGCACAGATCGCGGAGCTGCCGCCCGGTCCCGGCGACATCGAGGTGTTCAAGCAGCGGCTGTCCGGCTTCTGGGACAGCGAGTTCGATTCGGTGCTGCGCCAGGCCGGCATCACCACGCTGCTGTTCGCCGGCATCAACACCGACCGCTGCGTGTTCTCGACACTTCAGGATGCGGCCTTCCTCGGCTACGACTGCGTGCTGGTCGAGGATGCCTGCGGCACGCCGTCCGAGGCGTACGTCGTCGACGCCATCCACTTCCTCGTGCGGCAGCTGCATGGCTTCACGGCGACGTCGGCGCAGTTGATCGAGGCGATGTCGGGGCAGTCCTCCGCGCGGGGAGCCGCGTGATGAGATACGCAACGCCCGTGACCCTGGCGACCCTGTGCCTCGCTGCCGCCACGCCGCCTGCCGATGCGCAGCAGTGGCCCGCCAAGCCGCTGCGGCTGGTGGTGCCGTTCGCGCCGGGTGGGGGCGCCGACTTCATGGCACGGTTGGTGTCCGCACCGCTGTCGACCGCGCTCGGACAATCGGTCGTGGTCGAGAACCGCGTCGGCGCGGCCGGCATCATCGGCTACGAGTACGCGGCGAAGGCCCCTGCCGACGGGTACACGCTGGTGATCCTGTCCACCACCTACGCGATCCTCCCCAGCCTGCACCGGCTCGCCTACGATCCGGTGAAGGACATCCAGCCGGTGAGCCTGCTCTCGCGCGGCCCCTACATCGTGGCGGTGCATCCGTCGCTGCCGGTGAAGCGCATCGTCGACCTCGTCGCGCTGGCGAAGGCGAAGCCCGACGAGATCACCTACGCATCCAGCGGCAACGGCGGCAACGTGCACCTGGCAACCGCGCTGTTCTCCTCGATGGCCGGCGTGCGCATGCTGCACGTGCCGTTCAAGGGCACGGGCCCGGGCATAGCCGCCACCATCGGCGGCCAGACCTCGCTGGTGTTCGGCAGCATGAGCTCCACGCTGCCGTTGATGAGGGCGGGCCGGCTGCGCGGGCTCGCGGTCACCAGTGCGCAGCGCAACCCGGCGGCGCCGGAACTGCCCACCGTGATCGAATCCGGCGTGCCCGGCTACGATACCTTCGACTGGCAGGGACTCGCGGTGCCGGGCGGCACGCCTCGCCCGATCGTCGACCGCCTGAATGCCGAGGTCGCCCGCATGCTGCAGGACAAGGCGATCGCCGACCGGCTGCTGGCCGACGGCGTGGTGCCTTCACCGACCACGCCGGACGCCTTTGCCGCGTTCATCGCGCGCGACATCGACACGGTGCGCCGGATCGTCGCGCAGGCGGGCGTCAAGCTGGATTGAGGCGGTTCACTCGGCGCGGATGCCGCCCTCGGCGGCCACCCTGCGCCAGGTGGCGAGGTCGCGCGCGATCAGTTCGCCGAACGATTCCGGGCTGCCGGGCGACGGGATGGCGGCCTCGTCCAGGAAACGCTGGCGCAGTTCACGGTCGGCAAGGAGCTTCTGCAGTTCCTGCGACAGGCGCCGCACGACCGGATCGGGCGTGCGCGCCGGCGCGGCCAGGCCCCACCAGAGCTCCGCCGCATACCCCGGCACGCCGGCCTCGGCGAGGGTCGGCAGTTCGGGCACGAACTGCGAGCGCTCGGCGCTCGATACCGCGAGCAGCCGCAGGCGCCCGCTGCGCACATGCTGCAGGGCCGGCGGCAGGCTGCTGATCATCATCTGTACATGGCCACCCATCACGTCGGTGAGGGCGGGCGCATTGCCCTTGTACGGCACATGGGTCAGCCTGACCTTCGCGATCGACTGGAACATCTCGGTGGCGAACTGGTTGATGCCGCCGATGCCCGCGGTCGCGTAGTTGATCTCGCCCGGCCGCGCACGCGCCAGGCGCACCAGCCCCTGCACGTCCTTCACCGGCAGCGCGGGATGGATGAACAGTCCCATCGCGCTGCGGGCGACCAGTCCGATCGGCGCGAAATCGCCTGGCACGCTGTACGGCAGGTTCGGCTGCACCGCGGCCAGCGTGGTCAGCGTGCTCGACACCGCGAGCAGGGTATGGCCATCGGGTGCCGAGCGCACGGCGTATGCGGTGCCGGTCGCGCTGCCCGCCCCGGCACGGTTCTCGACGATCACCGGCTGGCCGAGCGCGGCCGGCAGGCGGTCGGCGACCGCGCGCGCGAACACGTCGTTGCTGCCACCCGCGGCGAACGGCACGACGATGCGCAGCGGCTTTGCCGGCCACGCCGGCTGGGCCATCGCGCTTCCGGCAGACACCCCTGCAAGCGCCCCTGCAAACACCCCTGAAAGCGCAAGGCGCAGCGGCACCCGTTGCACGAGATGCGCGGACCTGGTGGCTCGCGCCATGCGTTCGACCTGCATCGTCTTCTCCTCCTGCTGGCTGGATCCGGCCACGCCGCGGCCTCGATCCGATCCGCCGCCCGTTGGTCCGGACGTGCGTCACTGCCCTGTCCCGACCTGCGCGGATCAGTCCGCGCGCAGGTTCGCGTCCTTGATCAAGCGGCCGAAACGCGCGACGTCGTTCTTCAGCAACGCAGCCAGTTCTTCCGGCGTGCTGCCCACCGTCTCGCTGCCGGCCGCGATGAACTTCTCGCGGGTCTCGGGCCGCTGCAGGAAACGCACGACCTCGGCATTGAGCGTGGACACGACCGACGCAGGCAACCCGGCCGGTCCGAACAGGCCGAAGGTCGCCACGGCCTCGTAGCCCGGCAGGCCCGCCTGGGCCATCGTCTGGAACTGCGGGGCGAGCGCCGTCGGCTTCGCGCTCGTCACGGCCAGCCCGCGCAGCTTGCCCGACTGCACATGCGGGATCACCGTCGACGCGTTGTAGAACAGCACCTGGATCTGCCCGGACATCAGGTCGGTCACCGCCTGCGACGGGTTCTTGTAGTTGATGCGCGGGATGTCCACCTTCGCCATCGCGTTGAACAGCTCCGCCGAGAGATGGTTCGACGAACCGGCGGCACCGGAACCGTAGTTCAGTTCGCCCGGCCGCCTGCGCGCGAGCGAGATCAGTTCCTTCACCGACTTCACCGGCAGCACATTGGGCACGACCAGGATGTTCGGCGACATCGTGACCAGCGACACCGGCGTGAAGTCGCGCTGCGGGTCGTAGGGCACGTTGGCCTGGAGCAGCGGCGCGAGCCACAGCGTGGAGGCCGACAGCAGCAGCGTATGGCCGTCGGGCGCGGCACGCGACACCAGTTCCCCCGGGATGGTGCCGACGGGCCGGTTCTCGATCACGATCGGCTGCCCCAGCGTCGGGGACAGGCCCTGGCCGATCAGGCGTGCGGCGAAGTCGCCGCCACCGCCGGTGCCCGGCACCACGATGCGGATCGGCTTCGAGGGATAGGCCTGTGCAGTCGCCAGCTGCGGGACGGACACCGATGCGACCACCAGCATCGACGCGACTGTTGCGGCCATGGTGCCGGCGGATGTACCCATCGAGCCTCCGTGCATGTACGTCGGACCTGCAGTCGCCGGGCTCAGGCGGCCGGGCGATTGACCTTCGTGTACTCGGCGACCTCGGCCGTGTCCATGCCCAGCCAGTCGGCCAGCACGTCGGCCGTCTGCTCGCCGAGCAGCGGCGCCGCGGTCACCGGCACGTTCGAGTCGGTCATCTTCACCGGCCAGCCCGGCATGCTCATCTTCCCGCGCGTCGCGTGCTCGATGTCTGCGAACATGCCGCGTGCACGCAGGTGCGGGTCTTCCATCAGCTCGCGGGTATCGAGCACCGCGCCGGCCGGCACGCCGGCGGCCTGCAAGGTCTCCATCGCCTCGACCTTGGTGCGCGTGCTGCACCAGGCACCGACCAGCGCATCGACTTCCTTCGCGTTCTTTGCGCGCGCACCGGGCGTGGAAAAGCGCGGATCGTCCTTCAGGTCTTCGCGCCCCATCACCTTCAGCAACCGCTGCCAGTGCCAGTTGCCGGCACGCGTGGTGTAGACCATCACGTAGTCGTTCGGGCCGCCAGGCTGGCACAGGTACAGTTCGCTCGGCGCCGCAGCCCCGAGGGAACTCTGGTTGCCCGAGCGCGCCACCGGCTCGCCGGTCATCAGCTGCCCGGCGAACACGATGCGGTTGAAGTTGATCACCGCATCCTGCATCGACACCTCGATGCGCTGGCCGCGTCCGGTCGCATGGCGCTGGTTGAGCGCGGCGAGGATGCCGACCAGGCAATGCAGGCCGGCACCGGTGTCGCCGACATGCGGGCCCGGCCGCATCGGCGGGCCGCCGGCTTCGCCGGTGATCGCGAACGCACCGCCAGTGGCCTGCGCGATCATGTCGAAGCTCAGGTAGTTCGCATACGGGCCGTCGGGCGCGAAGCCCTTGATCTGCGCATAGATCAGGCGCGGATTGACCTTGCTCACCACGTCGTAGCCGAAGCCGAGGCGCTCGATGCCCCCCGGCGACATGTTCTCGATCAGCACGTCGGCCTTCTCGACCATGCGCATCAGCGTCGCCTTGCCGCTCTCGGACTTCATGTCGCAGACGACGCTTCGCTTGTTCGCGTTCATCAGGATGAAGTAGTACGAGTCGACCTTGCCGTCGTTGCTGGACGCGAAGCGCCCGCTCTCCCCGGTGGGCGGCTCGATCTTCACCACGTCGGCACCGAGCCAGGCCAGTGCCTGGGTGCAGGACGTGCCCGCTTCATACTGCGTGAGGTCGACGACCCGCAGGCCCGACAACGCGGCGCCCGTGGATGATGGCGGGACCATGGTGCTTCTCCTCTCGTATGGACGCGGTGCGATCCATGTCTTTCCGGCGAGTATAGCGGTCCGCCATCCGCGGCGCCGGCGCATCGACGGCGGGAACAGCCTCAGGCCAGCAGCGCCACCAGGCCCAGGATCGACAGCCAGACCAGCAGGCTGCGCCAGACCAGCGCCGCGGCGCCGTCCATCTGCCGCACGGCGAGCGCATACGAGTCGGCATCCCACCCGGCTCCGTCGAATGCATCGTAGCTGCCGGTGCCCTCGGGCACCGGGCCGCGATCCGACTGTGCAGCGTTCTGCCCCATGCCGAGCGCACCGAACGCCGCGGCCACCATCAATGCGCGCGGATCGACCATCCATCCGCGCGCAGGATCCATCGAGCCCTCTCGCCGTGCGGCCTGCCAGCCTTCGGCGGCCCCGGTGAAGTCGCCGACCAGGGCGAACGAACCCGCGGCGAGCCGGGCCGGCAGTTCATCCAGCCAGCGCAGCGCGGATCCGGCAACGGAGGCGAATCCCGGATGCAGCCCGGCGGCCGGCATCGACGACCACTGCAGCGCGACCCGGTCGGCCGCGCGGTAGAGCACGGCGCCGCTCACCCCGGGCAGCAGCGCGAACCAGAACAGGCCACCGAACAGCCATCGCCCGGCCTCCCCGACGCCGCGTTCGATCGCCTGGCGCGCGATCGTCTCGGGGGTGGTCGCGGGCATCGGGCCGCCGCTGGCTGCCAGCGGCCCGCCCTGCCAGCCAGCAAGGGCCGCACCGGCGAGGTCGAGCCTGCGCGCGGCGAGTCCGTCGCGCACCGCGGTGAACCGGTGGCTGAACAGTCGGAAGCCGAGCGTGAGGTAGAGCACGCCGACGATGAACAGGAAGCAGAACACGCCATGCACCATGCCCAGTGCGGCCCCGATCGCCCAGGCGAGCAGCGCCGGCAGGCCGACGGCCAGGGACCAGCCCAGCCATGCATGCCATTCCCGTCCGCCATCGAGCCGCTCGGGCAGCGCATCGATGGCCATGCGCACGGCCGCATCGATCCGCTCGCGCGGCCAGTGCGTTGCCGGGCGCCACTGCTCGAGCAGCAGCGCGAACACCACCGCGAACATGTCCATCGCGCCGCCTGTTCCTGTCCCTGCCGCCGCTGCCGGCGCTGCGCGGCTAGCGGCGCAGCCTGAGGTAGATCTCGGGCAGCTTGGCCGGCAGGCTGCCCACGTCGTCGAGCACCAGGTAGTGGCCGCGGCCGAAGATCTGCGGCAGGTACTGGTTGGCGAGCGTGTCGACCGTGATGCAGAACGGATGCACGCCGGCGTTCACCGCTTCCTTCACCGCCATCCGCGTGTCTTCATGCAGGTAGCGCCGGTCGCCGCCGTCGTCGTAGTCCTCCGGGCGTCCGTCGGACAGCAGCAACAGCAGCCGGCGCGGCGTCTGCACGCCCTCGAAGCGGTGCACCGCATGGCGGATCGCCGCACCCATGCGCGTGGCCAGCCGGCCGGACAATCCGCCGACGGTGGCGCGGACCTGGTCGTTGTACGGCTGGTCGAAGTCCTTGATGCGGTAGTAGTTGACGTTGTCGCGGTACTTCGAGCAGAAGCCGGCGATCGCATACGGATCGCCGACTTCCTCCATGCTCTCCGCGAACAGCATCACGCCGGCGCGGATGGTGTCGACCAGGCGGCCGTTGCCGTCGGCCACCGTCTGCATGATCGAGGTCGACAGGTCGGCAAGCAGCGTCACCGCGACGTCGCGGTTGCGGATCGCGCGCCGCTTGTAGACGCGCGCTTCCGGCGAGCGCCCGGCCACGCGCTCGGTGACGTAGCGCACGGTGGCTTCCAGGTCGAGGTCGTCGCCATCCATCTGCCGCGTGAGCGGCGCGGGACGCGTCGGCTTCTGCGACTGGATCGCCTTCTTCAGCCGCTTCAGCGTGCCGGCATGGCGGTCGGCCAGCCGCTGCGCTTCCGCCGGGTTCGATTCGGCCAGCACCTTCTCGGCGACCCAGGCCCAGTCGACCTTGTAGCGGTTCTCGCGGTAATCCCACTCCGGATAGGGCAGGCCGCGATCCGGGCCATTGGCCTTGTTCGCCTGCTGCTGTGCACGTTCGCCGGTCTTCGTTTCGCCACTGCCCTTGCGATTGGCTGCGGACTGGGCATGCGCGGCCGCGCCGCCACTGTCGTCGGCCTCCGCATCCTGCGGGCCCATCTCCTGCTCGACCGATTCGCTGTCCTCGTCCGGCTCGCCCTCGCCTTCGCCGGATTCGGATTCCTTCTGCTCGCTGCGTTCGGCCTGGCTGCCCGGGCCCTGCGCCGCCTTCACCTCGCGCCCGAGGTTGGGCGAACGGCCGGGCAGGTAGGCGTCCTGTACGTCCTCCGGCGTGTGCGGATGGCCGAGGTCGGCCAGCATCGGCAGCAGCGCCCGCGCGATGCGGAACGCGTCGATCACGGTCGCATCCGGTTCCAGCAGGCGCGCCAGCAGGTCGGTGACCGGCTTCGGCAACGGATGCACGCGCCCGAGCGCGAACTGCAGCGTGCCCAGGGCGAGCTGGTAATAGTCGCGCGCGATGCCTTCCGGCATCGCCACCAGCGATGCCAGCCGCATCATGCGGCGCAGGTGGGTCGGCGCGATCATCCCGATCGCATTGTCGACGCGCAGGTCTTCGCAGATGTCGAACAGCAGCTTGAAGCGCACGACGTCGTCGCCGAACTGGGCGATCAGCGGCTCCCACGAGATCGCACGCGCCTCCGTGATCTCGGCATCCAGGCCGAGCTCGGCGAACAGGCCCTTCAGCGGGGCCACCGCATAGGTGCCGAACTGCAGGTGGCCGGCGACATGCAGCACGCCGAGCACCGCATGCTCGCGGTCGGGCAGCGTCACCGGCGCCAGCACCGCGCGGCCGTCGGTCTCGACGAAAGGCCGGCCCTTGTCCGGTGCCCAGCCGCTGTCCTGCACGTCGACCGCCTCGCCATACCAGGCGGTGAGCACCATCTTCAGGAAGCGTTCGTTCTGCGCGGCACGGAAGCCGGGCAGGTCGTCGAGCAGCAGCCGCAGGCTCTCGTCGGACTCGAGCCGGAAGTAGGCCTCGCCGCGGAAACGATCGGCGGTCAGCACGTCGATGCCGCGCCGTGCCCACGGCGCGATCGCGCCGGCACCGAGCAGCGCCCGTACCCGGATGGCACCCGGCAGGAAGGTCGCCAGGCCGAGCCGGCGCGTGGTGAACAGTTCCTCCGCCGGCGCGCTCAGCTGTTCGATGCCGGGCACGCCCTGGCGCCCGGCGAGGTCGCGCACCGGCGTGCTGAAGTAGGCGTTGCCGCTGTCGGCATGGCGGCCACACCAGGCGAAGCCGATGTCGGCCCAGCGGATCTGGCCGATCGGCCCGAGCGCGCCATAGGCATTGCCGAGGTTCGACATGAAGCCGTCGATCGCCTTCCACGACCCCTGCAGGTCGAGGAAGCGCAGCACCTGGCGGGTCCAGGGCAGCACCGATCCGGACGCGGCGATCGCCTCCGGGGTGGCACGGGTGAACGCGCGCCCGGCGTCGCGATCGAACTCGAACAGGCGGCGGCAGGCCGCGATCCATTCCAGCGCTTCGGCATCACCGGTGGCCGCCAGCACCGACGGCAGCGCCGAGGACGCATCGCGATGGGCGACGAAGGACACCTTCGACAATTCGTCGAGCGCGGCGCGCAGCGCCTCGCTCGCAACCGCGGCATCCGGCGCCGAGGGTTCGCTCATCTCAACCTCCCCGCATCACGCGGCGCGCAATGTAGCGGCCGACCCACAATCCGACTCCGAGCAGCAGGACCAGCCCCACGATGATCTGGTCATGCCAGCGTACATCCTGCAGCAGCGCCTCGAGCGCACTGCCGAACAGGTAACCCGCACCGCCGATCGCCAGCGTCCATATCGCGGCGCCGACGATGTTGAACACCAGGAACCGCCACACCGGCACCGCGCTCATGCCCAACGCCACCGGCGCGGCGATCCGGAAGCCGTACAGGAACCGGTTGACGATGATGATCGCGATGTCGTACTTCACGATCCAGCCCTTGATCCGCTGCACCTTCGCATCGACCTTCGGGAACCGATCGAGGAATGCACGGCCGAAGCGCAGGCCGATCACGTAATAGCCGAGGTCGCCGATGTAGGTGCCGACCAGCGCCACCAGCGCCACCAGCCGGGCGTCGAGCAGCCCCTGGTGGGCCGCGATCATGCCCAGCACCAGCACGGTCTCGCCCTCGAGCATGGTACCGACGAAAACGAACAGGTAGCCGTATTCCCGGATCAGTTCGGGCAGGTTCAGCCCGAGACTCGTGAGGAAGTTCATCGTCGGGTGCCAGCCCGCCCGCCTGCACCAGGCAGGGCAGGCAGGCCGCTACTCGAAATGCGCCCTGACGATTTCCAGCAGCGCCGCGGACAGTTCGATGTCATCGGTGACCGGATTGATCAGCGCCACCTGGCAGGCTTCGATCGGCGACAGCCCGGCGCTGATCATGTTGGCCGCGTAGACCAGCGCGCGCGTCGAGGTGACCTCGTCGAGCCCGTGGTCCTTCAGCGCACGCGCCTTGCGCGCCACCGACACCAGCCGCGCCGCGCTCTCGGCGTCGATGCCCGGTACCTCGTTCACCAGGATGCGACGTTCGGTCTCTTCGGCCGGGAAATCGAAATTGAGCCCGATGAACCGCTGCTTGGTCGACGGCTTCAGGTCCTTCAGCACCGTCTGGTAGCCGGGGTTGTAGGAGATCACCAGGAGGAAGTCCTCGTGTGCGCTGATCTCGCGGCCGGTCTTCTCCAGTGGCAGCCGTCGGCGATGGTCGGTCAGCGGATGGATGATCACGGTGGAATCGGTGCGCGCCTCGACGATCTCGTCGAGATAGCAGATGGCACCGACCTTGACCGCGCGGGTGAGCGGGCCATCCTGCCAGACGGTTTCGCTGCCTTCGAGCAGGAAACGCCCGACCAGGTCGGACGAGGTCAGGTCTTCATGGCACGACACCGTCACCAGCGGCCGGTTGAGACGCCAGGCCATGTGCTCGAGGAAGCGCGTCTTGCCGCACCCGGTCGGGCCCTTGAGCATGATCGGCAGGCGCTTCGCGTAAGCCGCTTCGAAGATCTCGACTTCGCGGCCCTGCGGTTCGTAGTAGGGCGCTGTGGCCGTGGGGCGCGCCGGCGGGACGATATCGTGGTCGGCCGGCAGCGGGGCAATCGGGTCGTTCATGCGAGGGTCTGAGCCAGGAGTCGACGGGAGAGATGACAGCGTCCGGAGAATAGCACGTCGGTTCCGGCTAACCGGGCGCTGCCGGGCGTGGCGGCGGGAGCCCCGCCCGCCCGGATGCCGGTGCGGCCGCGCGCGCCGGCGACGCAGCGTCCGTCTGCGCGGCACCGCGCACTTCGAAACGCACTTCATCGACGACGCGCAGGGCAGCATCGACGAGCTGGAGCCGGTGCCGACCCGGCAGCGGCCGCCAGGCATGGGGCCGGTCGGCCGGGCCGAGGTCCTGCGTGCCGAGCCGCCACGACAGCCCGCGCGCCCCGGGCCCTGCCGTGAACAGCACCCGCTGTTGCGACACCGGTATGTCCGGATCGATCGCGACGATGATGCCCGCGCCGGGATACTGGATGCGCGGCGACCGGTCCCGCGCCATGCGCTCGACACGGGCCATCTCGGTGCCGGCGACGAACCATTCCGGCTGGCCCGCGCCCTGCCCACCCTGCACGACCGTGGCCACCTGCTGCACCAGGCCGGCCGGGGCCTGGGGCGCCGCCGCCGGCGCGTCGCGGTGCAGGTAGTCCATCACCTCCTGCCAGACCGGCGCAGCCCCGGTCGTGCCGGATACATCGTGCATCGGCGAACCATCGAAATTGCCGACCCAGACACCGACCGTGTATCGATCGGAAAACCCGATGCACCAGTTGTCCCGCATGTCCTTGCTGGTGCCGGTCTTCACCGCGCTCCAGCCGCGCGTGGACAGCGCACTGGCGAAACCGAAGGTGCGCGCACCGGCGGTGCGGTCGGCCAGCATGTCGGCGACGATGAAGGCCGACGCCGGATCCAGCACCCGGCGCGTCGCGCCCGGCGCCGGAGCGCCGGGCACCATGACCAGCGGCGAGGCAACGCCCCCGTTGGCCAGCGTGCGGAACGCATTGACGAGTTGCGACAGCCGCACTTCAGCCGAGCCCAGCGCGAGCGAATAACCGTAGTAGTCGCCACCTTCCTTCACGTCCGTGAAGCCGAGTGCGCGCAGGCGGTCGGCGAAGGGCTCCGGGCCGACCAGCATCAGCGTGCGCACCGCCGGCACGTTGAGCGAGCCGGCCAGCGCGGTACGCAGGCTCACCCATCCGGTGAACTGCCGGTCGTAGTTCTTCGGGACGTACAGCCCGTTCGGCGCCACCAGGTCGACCGGCGAATCGTCGACCAGCGACGCTGCAGTGAGCAGTCGCTGCTCGATCGCCATCTGGTAGAGGAAAGGCTTGAGCGTCGACCCGGCCTGGCGCGGCGCCGACACGCCATCGACGAAACGCGCCCGCGAACGCACGCCCGCGTTGCCGACATGCGCGAGAACTTCGCCGCTGCGGTTGTCGACCACCAGCAGCGCACCCTCGCGCACGTTGCGCCCGGCGAGCGCCTCGAGCTGCGCGCGCAGCGCCTCGAGCGCGAAACGCTGCAGGTCACGGTCGAGCGACGAGCGAAGGGGCGCCTGGCCCACCCTGCCGCCGTCCCGGGCGAACAGCAGGCGCGCGGCATGCGGCGCGAGCGCTTCGGGCTGCGCGATCGATGCCGCGCCGGACAGCCGCGCCACGGCGAGCGCTTCGAGACGGGCACAGGCGCCTGCGCCAGCGCCGGAGGCCGACCCGTCGATCCCGCCGGCGTCCGCCGCCGCGCCGCGCGCCGCGCTGGCGCGGGCCAGCCTGCAGGCGCGCGCCGCCACCGTCGCCGGCCGCGCGTTGGGACGCGCGATCAGGGCCGCCAGCAACCAGGACTCGGCATCGTCCAGCGCCGATGGCGCCTTTCCGAACAGCCCCAGTGCCGCCGCCTCGATGCCCTGCAGTTCGCCGCGGAAGGACACGCGGTTCAGGTACGCCTCCAGCACCTGGTCGCGCCGCCAGTGCAGCCCGAGCGCCAGGGCGGCTGCGGCCTGGCGCAGCTTCTGCGGCATCGAACGGCGCCCGGCCACCGGCGCCAGCGCGGGATCGAGCAGCCCGGCGAGCTGCATCGTGATCGTGCTCGCGCCCCGGCTGGCACCGCGCCTTCGGGTCGCACCGTCCGCCTGCGGCGCGGACTGCCACGCGGCGCGCAGCACCGCGCCGATCGCCAGCGGGTCGACACCCGGATGCCAGGCGAAACGGTGGTCCTCGGTCGCGATCACCACGCGCTGCAGGGCCGGCGAAACCTGGTCCAGCGGTGTCCAGCCCAGCCGTCGGATGCGGTCGTCCACGCGTTGCACCTGCAGCGGGTCGCCATGGCGGTCGAGCAGCCAGCGATCGCTCGGCTGCGTGCCGGCCTTCACCTGCTCGAACGAGGGTGTCGCAGCCCACGACAGAAGCACCAGGGAGGCAAGCAGGAGCGACAGCGCGTTGGCTGCGCGCAGCGCCACGGCCGGGATGCACGGTCGGTTCACCGCGCGACCTCGAACACCGCATTCGGCAATTCACCGAAGACTTCCGGTGCATACATGGCCTCGACCCGCGTCGCGGGCAGCTCGAAGCGGCCGGCCTGGTTCAGGCGCACGACATACTCGGCGGAGAACGTGCCACGCGGCACATGGCGCCAGTAGCCGCGCCAGCCTTCGAACGAACGCTCCTCGAACACCAGGTTGCCCTGCCCGCCCGCCCGCCCGGCCCGCGTGCCGCCTGCCGCGGCGGCCAGCGAAGACTGGCCGCCCAGCCCTGACCCGATGATCGTCGATCCGGCGGGTACCGGATCGGACAGCACCACCCAGGTCATGTCGGCCTGTGCATCCACCGTCACCCGCACCCGCATCAGGTCACCGACCGACCAGCGGCCGGCGACCTTCTGCTCGACCGGCATCGCCTCGCGCGACACCCGGAACCCGGAATCGAGCCGCTCGCGCAACGGCACCGCCGCACGGCTGCGGATGGTCGCCCAGGGACGCCCGCTGCCGTCGTGGCGCATCGCCAGCGTGCCGGCCGAGCCTGCAGCGCCCTCCGGCCATGCCAGCGAAGCGCCCCGGCTGGCACCCGACGCGGCGTCCGGCGCGGACCAGTCGATCGCAGCCGGCACACCGGCAGCGCCGATCGAGAGCACGGTGGCACCGGACACCGGCTGCGCCTCGAACCGTGCTGCGAACTTCGCCATCGCCAGCACGCCCCAGGCGTTCGCGACGGTGGTGTTCCAGCGCCCCCGCTGCTGGCGTGCCAGCGCGCCGCGCGCCAGGCGCGCGATGTCCTCTGCCGCGCCATCGCCGGCTGGCCGCGGTTCGTCGAGCACGTTGATCAGCATGCGGTTGGCGTTGACGTCGCCGGAGACCATCAGCCACCAGAGCTGGTCCGTCTTCTCGGTGGAGAAACCCATCACCGTGCCCTGCAGCGTCAGGCGCGCGCGAAGGATGCGTCCGGCTTCCTCCAGCCGGCGTTCCCGGTCGGGCAGCTTCACCGCCCGCCGCAGCAGCGACTGCCAGTCGAGCAGGGCGGACGTCGGCCAGGCTTGCGGCTCGATCGACATCGACTCGAGCCATGCCGGCTCGATCGCCACGCCATGGCGCGCCAGCGCCTCCAGCGCCGCCAGCTTGCGCAGCACCAGGTCTGCCGCCGGCATCTCGGACGCGCGCCGCAGGCGTCCCTGGACGAACTGGCGCAGCGCACCGGTCATCGTTTCGCGTGCCGCCGTCGGGATCGGCCAGCCCGCTTCATCGGACACCTGCAGCAGGTAGCTGGTCAGCACGTCGCTGCCCTCGCGCATCGCCGGGAAGTAGCGCGCCAGGCCGTCCCGGTCGAGGTAGGCCGGCAGCGACGCCATCAGGCGGTCCCAGGCCGCACGATCGCCCAGCACGATCGCGCGCGAGCCCTGCTGTTCGAGGCAGGTGTACGGATACTGCTGCATGTACTCGCGCACGCCGCGCAGGTCGCCGCCGAGCGTGCGCGCCAGGGACACCTCGATCGCGCCGCGCCCGGGCAGCGCGTCCGCAGGCCGCTGCAGCGCCACCACCGTCGCGTCTCCCGGCGCGGCCAGCTGCACCACGGTCGCCTGAAGCGTGCGCACCGGCACCGAGCGCACGATGCGCTG
>LNFM01009459.1_pt1 | contig 14172 bp, 8 predicted proteins | sample 596031 | NCBI WGS metagenome assembly LNFM01 (sample SAMN04254537, study PRJNA301005) | activated carbon metagenome | isolation source: dual media filters at the Ann Arbor, Michigan drinking water treatment plant | place: USA: Ann Arbor
TCCGGTGTGTCTCGAACGGTCGGTCGACGCGATACGGGTTGATCGCGATGATCTCCGCGCTCGGCGCGCTCGCGCCGCTCGAGTTCATCGCCGCGGAGCGGTTGAGCAACCCGCGCGCGGGTGCATCGCACTGGAGCAGCGACAGCGAGGCTACGGCGACAGCGGCGAAAGAGGTTCTCATGGCAGCTCAGTTCGCGAGAAACGACCGAAGCGGATCGATGTCGCTGGGCCGATATGTGCGATTGATTGGGACCTCCGGCTGTTCGAGCTCAGTCTCGACATCGTCGTCGGAAACGGTCTGCTGAGAGTGCATGCTGCGAGGCATCCAGCGGCTCGCGGTCAGCTCGGCAGCGCGGGACGAGCGACGCTTCGCCAGCAAAATGACGCCCAGTCGATCCCGTGACACCGTCGCTGTCTCTTCGTCGCCGGGCGTCTCGGGGAGCCACAGCTCGAGCTGAACCTCGCGCGACAACAAGCCCGTGCCGACGATGGCTCGTGCCACCGCTGCGAACGCGTGCGCGCGAAGCTCGGTTGCTCCAAGCGAGCGAGCGCCTTGCTCGATGCGAAGCGCGAACGCGACGAGCACCTGCGACTCCGATCGAAGCTGGTTCAACTCGACCGCCACGCGACGCGCGAGTACAGGGTCGTCGAAGACGAAACCAGGGTCCGCATTCGCGCCTCGTCGCGCCGCGCCGTTGGTTCGCTGCGACGGTACGACCGGTCGAACGAGCGTCGTGACGCCGCGGGTGATGATCACGTCGGTGCGGGGTCGCGTGATCACGTCGTCTGCCACAGGCACAACGCCCCCTGGCGCTTCGCGTGGCCGTGCGCCGGTCCAGAGCAGGCACTCGGGGCTCGGGTCGTTGGGGCAGCGGTCTCGCACGTCGGCGACGCCGTCGCGATCGGAGTCCTGCTCTTCCGACGCGGTGGGAGACCGCTGATTGGGCGGTCCTTGCTCGACGTGCCGATCGAGCACGCGGTCGTGCAGGGCATAGGCGATGCGCAGGTGCATCCCTGGTGTCCAAGAGCTCTGCGATGGAGATTCGTAAGACAGCCTGCCGAGCGTGGGACTCTCGATGGATGGGGCGATGGACAGATCGACGTCCTGCGAGAGCACAATGCCAAGAGGCAGCGCGAAGGACACGAACGGAGGGTGGGCGGAGTCGATCGGATGCCAGGACATCAGCTCGACCGCGCCTCGCACTTCGAGCGAGCCGAACACTGGACTGGCACCGCGCCACTGAAACCCTGCCGCGCCAGAGATCTGCACTTCGTGTCCGACTCGCCGCCCGTCGACGGTGAGCGAGTTGCGCAAGTGCGGACCGAGCTCGATCGCGTATCGAAATGAACTGCCAAAGATGTGCCGCGGAATGCACCGTCCCAAGCAGCCAGCGGCAGAGAGCTGCACTTGGGCGCGGACGCTGTGATCCGAGCCGTTGTTCGCGACCGGATCGAGCCACTGCGAATCGAGGTGCAGCTGCCCCGTGAGGTGCAGCGACAGCGTCTGATGCGAGTACCCGAACACTCGCGCGCGCACACCGAGCCGCGGATCGAGCAGCCTCGCGCCGTCACGGGCGAGAAACGCTGCGCGTATGGCCTCGTCGGGAGCCAGATTCATCGTGCTGGTGAGCCCGAACTGCTGGAGCGCGATCGGCACTCCAAGGAAGATCGAGAACGACTCGTGGGGCGTCAGCGAAAATGTCGGGTGCAACGACCAAAGAGCGTCGAGTGAGAGCTTGTCTGCGTTTGGTAGGCGACCCCAGAATCGCACGCTCATTCCCGAGCGGATGACCAGCGGCCAGCCGCCGAGGTATTTCGGTGAGGAGACCTGGGAGAATATCTCCCCCGGTAGCGACGGCTGGAATCGATCGACGAGGAGATACGTCCTGCGCAGGTCCTGCGCTGTCGACGCAGCGGGCGCGACGAGGAGGGCGACACCAGTGATGAGCGTGAGGGAGGTCGAGCGAAGCACAGCTGCGGACTCCGAACGGTGCAGGAAGCGCGCTGGGTAGTCTAGCCAAGCGCTGAAGGAATCCGAAACAATTTGCTTGCAACGCTTCGATGCGCTGTTGCACGCTATCGATACCATCAGGTCTCTCGTGTGCGCGATGCAGCGTCGCGCACGAGCGAACGCCGTACGAGGGGATAATTCACCGTGAAAATAGAGGGAACGAGCGAGGCGCGTGTGTCTCAGGTATCAGCGGCGCGCGCAGCGACCCGTGCGACTCGTGTGTGTGCCTTGGCGTTATCGATGTTCGTTGCAGGGTGCTCTCCGGCCACACCATCGACGAACGCAACAATGTGGCTGTGGTTCGAGAACGCCGGGACATCACCGACGTCGCTCGGGCTGTGGGTACGCGCCCGCAATGCTCTTGGCGGGAAGGTAGAGTTGACGTCGGTCGACGCGGTGCTGTGTCCCTTGGATGCGAGCGGCCCACGCGACGACGGCGGGGCGCCGCGCTGTTCGCGTTCGCAAACGCTGCGTGTGCAATCAGCGAACCAACTGGACGGATTGCTCGTGGTGCCAGACAGCGCGGGCCAGCCGCTCGTCGCTGCGCGATTGCTCAACGAAGCAGGAGGCGTGCTGAGCACCGCGTTTGTCCGTCCGCCGAGAGTAATCGCCACGATGGACGCAGGACGCGACGCGACGAGCGACGCGCAAGACGCGAGCGATGCGACGGATTCAATGGGTACGGACGGATCGACGAACAGCGCAGCCGACGGCAATTAAACGGACGCGACCGACGTGACGGACTCGGGCGAGGCTGGTGGAGGAAGCAATGGGTAGACATCGCGGAAACTCTGGGTGGAGCGCGCTCACAATCGCGTGCTCGATGCTGTTGGCTTCGTCCACCGCTCGAGCGCAAGGGAGAGGCGACAGCGGCGTGGATACCGGCGTGGATACTGGCGTCGACAGCGGCGTCGACACCGGCATCAACGCTACAGATCCGAAGCCAACGTCAAACGATCCCCGCGTTCGCGTATCCTGCTCGCTCGCAGGCGAACGCTGCGGCACCGGAGCGAGTGCTCCGATACTCACATGCACCGCCGCGCACCTGACGTCCGGCGCACCGCTTGCCGGCGCGAGCGCAGTCTCCGTCGATGTTTGTTTCGGCCAGAGCGTACTCGATGACGCGGGCTCCAACGGAAACCCCGTGCTCGAAGTGACCTCGACGAGCAGCGCTGGCGTGGCGACGTACCGACTGAGAGATGGCTCCTCCTTGACACCACCGGATGGCTCCGCCGACCGGTGTTTTCGCTATCGATTGACTGAGTTGCCTCAGGGACTCACAGGCACCGATCAGCTCACGTTTGTTCCGAGCATCCCGATCCAATGCTCCTCTTCAGCAGGGCCTTCGTCGATCGTAGCCAATCGGGCGGAGGCTGCCTCCGTTCGTGCAGGGATGCGCTGCTCGGACCGCAGTGAGTTTCCGACAGAGGACGAGCTCGCCGACTTGACCGAGGATCGACACGCACTCTGCGAACGAATGCACCTCGCATGTCGTGACCAACACGGCGCGCGATTGCCGGACACGACCGGGCTGTACGGCGGCGACACCGCCTACTTCAATCGGTTGGTGATCGTGTTCGGACCCGACGGTCGATTGCGCGGGTCGATCCCTGCCTCGGTTCCCGAGCACGTGCCGGCGTATGCGCTGGTGTATCACCGCGACAACGCGAACTACCGCGTGCGCGTCGCGGGTTGCGACTCGCCCCCGATCCGGGTGGGCAGCGAATCCGTTTCGGGCGCAGCGCGCGTGACGCTCCCTGTGTTTGACGCGCCCCCCGAAACGCAGCCACCTTCGGCCGGAACGGGTTGGACGGTGAGCTTCTTCGAGATCAACCGTTGCGCTGCGTCGGGCTCGGACATCACCGTCGAAGTGTCGGTTCCGGGACAGGGAACATACTGCGATGCCGCCATTGTTCCCGCTCGATACCGCACCGAGTCCACGACGTACCTCGCCGTGACGGTGGCGACCGTCTTCAACTTCGGGAACTACTGGGTGTCTGGCGTCACGCCCGGCGTCGGCGGGCAACCCGGCCGCGTCTTCGAGCGCCAAGAGTTCGTCGAGTTTCGGCCCGTCGCCGGCGTGTTGCTCTTTCCGTTCGGAATCCCGACATCGACGGGCACGCCGTTCTTTCAACGGTTCGGCATGGGTACGGCTATCGCGCTCAGCACCCCTTTCACCGACCTCAACGTCGTCACCGCGGTGAGCCTGCTCCCCGGAATCAACGTGCTACTCGGGATGCGCGTCGCGCGGGTGAATCAACGGCTCGGCGGCGGACTGCGAGACCAGGACGAGTTCACCGATGACTCTTCACGGCTGCCTCGAGACGACCGTTGGGAGTTCGCTCCTGCGTTCAGCTTGGGCATCTCGATCGATCAACAGTTGGTCACGCTCATCACCAAACCGCGCTGAGGAAAGCACCATGAGAAGCCGATCGATTGCGTTGTTCATTGCGGCCGGTGCACTGACGCTGGCTGCGGTGGGGTGCCGCGAACCGCCCGCCGCATGCCGTGACATCAACCACGATCTATTCGAGCGGTGCGGCTGCCCTCCCCCCAACGAGGCACGCCAGCCTCACCGTGCGCTGCTTTGGAGACAGTGCTACGCGAGAACTGTTGGTGTTTCGCCGGACGCGATGCCCGGCGCTGCGCAGTCCACGAGCGTCCGCGCTGCGACTCCGCCGACCCCGTCGAATACCAGCACACCAAACAATGCGCCTGTCGGCACCGGCACGACGCCGATCGCGGGTCCGCCCGGCGGCAGTCCTGGCGGCCCCGATCGTGGCAGCCCGCAAACTGCCAACAGCGGCGTGACATCTTCGGGGGGAAGCCGTAACAGCGGGTCACGGTGAACGCGCTCGGGGCATTGACCCCATCGAGCAAACGCAGATGCGTGTGTCTGCTTCGACACGACAGCATCGACCTGCGACCCAATCGTGCAGCGGCGGTCACGCTGGACGCGTGCCGTCACCGACCGATTGCTCTACCATCGTCTGCGTCCATGGCCCGCGCTCCACGCAAAACCACCAAACCCGCCAAGCCCGCTGCCCGCCCAACTCGCACGCGCGATCGCGCCGCGACGCCCTCTCGCGCCGCGGCTGCTGTGGCGCTCGCGGCCACGGTCGCAGTCGCGCGTCAGGCGACGTCGGCGATGAAGAAGCGCTTCGAGGCGACCATCGCGAAGATGTCCGCTGCGTCCAAGCAAGAGGCGCGCGGCTGGGACGCGTACTTCGAGCTCGTGGGAGAGGTATTGCGCGAGAAGCTCTGGATCGCGGGCGGATTCGACTCTGCGTCACAGTGGCTCGATTCGATCGCCGACGAGCCGATGCGCTCGCTGCGTCGCAACGTTCGCGTGGCAGAGAGCTCGAGCCCCGAGGAGCAAGAGAAATACTCGCGCAGCAAGATCACCCTGGCGCTCGCGTTGCTCGACGCGAAGGACGCAGCCGCGGCCAAGAAGCGCGGCGAGCCATGGCGTCCCTCGGACGAGCCGCGCTCGGTCGATTGGGCGAAGCTGCGATTCGACGTCGTTCGCAATGGAAAGAAGCACAAGCTCTCGCTCGTCGAGATCACCGCACCCGAGCTGCAAGCGCTCATCGACACGATCAACGAGAAGCCAGGCGCTGCTGGCGCAAAGCCCACCGAGACCGAGCAGGCGCTGCGCGCAGCGCTCGACGCGAGCGGCTTGGAAGACGTGACCATCGCGCAGCGAGACCATCGGTACACGGTGACCGGGGCGCGTGCGGATCAACTCGAAGCGCTTGGCCGCGCGCTCATCGAAGCCGCGCGGGCCGCGAAGTGACGGCGTCGTCGCGAGAATCCCTCTGTTTCTCAGCGATTCCCGCGGGGACCGATCGGTCCTCGGTTGGGACCGATCGGTCCCAGTGAGTAGCGCGGGTACCCCGCCCGGTCTGCACAACGAGCCTGTGACCGCGCGTGGTAGTCTTTGCTTCACCTGAGGTTCGAGCGTTGAGCGTTGATGCTTCGTGGGAAGGAGCGAGCGTGTCCGATGCTCTCGCTCGCTTGGAAGAGCTGCGTCGCGACGGGCTGTGCTCGCTGTGGGTGGGCGACGACGTCGCTGCGCCCGACGGGGCGACGTGGGAGCGCGACGCGCGTGCGCTCGCGATTTCTGCGGGATACGTGGCGCTGATCGACGCGATCGATCGGGCCAGCCACGGCCGTGATCGAACGCTGCCCGTTCAGCGCGCGGAGGACGCAGACGTCGAGCTGCTCGCGCAGTCGCTCGAAGCGAGGCGGGGGGACATCGATCACGCGTGGATGCGTGAGCCGCTCGGCGTTGTCCGAGTGCTCGACCCGCGATACCGCGCCGTGTTCACCGATAGCGCCTACCTCTTGGACTGGCGGGGCAGGACGGAGGGGGCTGAAGCGATCCTCGCGCCAGACGTGTTCAACCAGCAGTTCGCAGCGAAGGTGCCTGTGTGCCCATTTCGGCGCAGCGTCTCTCGGACCAACATGGTGCTCTCGATGACGCGCTTCGCCGAGCTGCTGCGAGGCGCCCCTGAGTATCACCGCTGGCTTCGCTCGACGATGACGGGGGCCACCGTTGTGTATGTTGGGGTCGCGCCGCGGACGCTGGTGGCGCTCTTGTCCGCGATCGAGCTCGTTGCGGACGGAGCCGCGCCGCACGTCGCGTTCGTCGATCGTCGTCGAGTCGTCAGTCAGGCGGACCTCGAAGTGTTGCGCTGGAAGCACAACGTCGCCGTGGTGACTCACGAGCCCGCCGAGCTCCGCGCCATCGTGAGCGACCTCACTCGGTCCCCGACAGAAGAGAGCATAGGACTCGAGGCGCTCAAGCCGGCTGCGCCGGTCCTCGCGTCGCTCGAGCTCGAGAACGTCGGTCTGCACCGCGCGCTGTCTCTGCCGCTCGATCCCGGGTGGAACATTCTCCTCGGCGACAACGGAACGGGCAAGACGAGCATCCTGCGCGCCGTGGCGATCGCCATGCTGGGCGAAGACGTCAACGCCAACGCTGCGGCGACGAACCTCCTGCGCGCGCAATCGTCGGTTGGCAAGATCGTCATCGAGACGCGCGGGGACGCGCGGGCGAGCTACACGTCGACGCTCCACGGCGAGTCGAGCGGAGTGCGGGTGATCGCACGGCAGCGGACGCCGCTCGAAGAGAAGAGGCTGTTGGTGCTGGGGTTTCCTGCGGTCCGTGGCGTGTCGACGCGCGTTCTGGCAGGAGCGAAGGGATTCGAGAGCGGAGCGCCGTCAGCCGCGGACGTGCTTCCGCTCGCGATGGGCGCGATCGATCCGCGTATCGATGACGTGCGCCAGTGGGTGATCAACCGCTGGGTCGAGGCGCAGACCCGACGCGCTGGGGATCACACCAATCGCCTCAAGGTGATCGAACAATACTTCGAGACGCTCGAGAAGATGACGCCGGGCACGCGCTGGCGCTTCTCGCGGGTCGATCCGTCCCGTTGGGTAGTGCTCGTTCACACCGACGACGGTGAGGTTCCGCTCGAACGTCTCTCGCAAGGGATCATCTCGATCGTCGGCTGGGTCGGAACGCTGCTCTATCGCTTGTTCGACGCCTTTCCGGACAGCGATGACCCCGCGCGCGAACGCGCCTTGGTGCTCATCGACGAGATCGACGCGCACTTGCATCCCGAGTGGCAGCGAAGGCTCGTTCCTTTGATGAAGGAGCACTTTCCGACGCTGCAAGTGCTCGCCGCGACCCACTCGCCGCTCATCGTGTCGTCGCTCTCGCGCGACGAGGTCAAGGTGCTCGTGCGCGAAGCGCAGGGGGTCGTCGTGCGCGAACTGAGCGAAGACCCTGGGCTGCTTCGCGCGGATCAAGTGCTCACGAGCGACGCCTTCGGGCTCGACACGACGCTGTCCGAGCGAGCGCTGCGGCTCCGCGAAGAGCACGCGCGGTTGGCGGGCGTCTCTCGAGCCGAGCGGAGCGAAGAGCAGCAGGCGAGGCTCGACGAAATCGAGGCCAAATGGCCGGCCGCGTTCGAGTCGGCCAAGGACCGCGCCGACTCGCAGCAGCTCATCGAGGACATCGTCCAACGACTGGCCGAGAAGGGAGCGGACGTTCCAGCGGCGAAGAAAGCCAAGACCAAGGGGGCGCAGTGATCCACGTAAGCTTCGTGGAGCCGTCGCTCGATGGCGACCCTGCGGCAGACGACGCGCGGCAGAAATGGTGGCGAGCCTGGCGCGACCGCGCGAAGCGCGCGCGGGACAAGTACGAAAAATCGCGGAAGACGACGGCCGATCCCGAGTTCGACAGCGACGTGTGGAAGGACCTCAAAGAGTGGCTCCTGCGAGGGCCGTTCGACGGCAAGTGCGGCTACTGCGAGAGCGCTGTGACCGCCGTCGACTTCGGCGACGCCGAGCACTACCGACCGAAGGGCGCGGTGAAGCGGCGCGACGGTGATGCGTGGGTCCCCGTCGTTGTCGGAAGGCGGCCGCATGGCGGGTATTGGTGGCTCGCGTACGATTGGAGCAACCTGTTTCCCGCCTGTGCAAAGTGCAACAGCGCGCACAAGCGCGAGAACTTTCCGACGGCCAAAAAGCACGTGCGTCCGACGGCGCGCGATCTGGCACGGTGGACGAGCGCGGCGCTCGATCGCGAAGAAGAGCCGCTGCTCCTGCACCCCATGCGGGAAGGTGACGAGAACGATCCTTCGCGGCACATCACGTTCGACATCGACGGCCGCGCGGTGCCCATCGATGACAGCGAGCGGGCGAAGGCGACGATCGAGACCGTCGGGCTCAACCGCGACGATGGCCCGAACTCACTCGTCGAGTCGCGACGCGAGACGATGGCCGATCAAGTGAAGCTGTGCATGATGGCGTTCTATCAGTCGGACTGCGATCCGGCAGCGATCGACGCGTTTATGGCAGAGTTGCAGAAGCGCAAGCGGCCCTACGTCGGCGCGATCGCAGTCGCGATCGAGCGCAAGTTCGACATGATTCGCAGGCAGCTCGACGAGCGACGCAAGCTCGACGAGCGTCGCGCGCCGCGTTGAACGCTGCTCTTCAGACCTGGCGCTGCTCGTCGCGCGAGAGTGGATGATACGCCGCTGGGTCCACTCGAACGAGATCCGCTCGCGTCACGCTCGCGCCGAGCTCGCGCCCCGGCGCGCCGATCGCGCCGTCGAAGTACGTCTGTCGCAGGTATGCCCGATCGCGTTGCTCTTCGTCGGCGATCCTCGCGAGCGCGGCCTCCGCGGTGCCCGCGAGCAATCGTGGCGCGATCGCCTCGCGCAGCTCGACGCCGACCGCGGCGTGTCGCACCTCGTCGCGCAACAAGATCGCGAGCGCTGCGCGCACCGACGGCTCGGAGGTCGCGTCGCGATACGCTCGAAACATCGTGACCGACTCGGCCTCGGCGACGACGAGCTCGCGCACGACGATCTCGAGCGCGCGCTCGGCCGGCGGGTCGTCCGACGGCGGCAACGCGAGCCCCGCGAGGTCCACGTCGTAGCGCGACGCGGGGCCGAACCAGGAAGCGACCCGCGCGCACAGCGCAGCGTGCCTGAGCTCGTCGCCGATGAGCCCGTGCACCGCGCACAGCGCGTCGAACGGAGCCTCGCATTCTCCCATGCGCTGCAATAGCTCCGAGAAAACCACCACCGAACGAAACTCGTCCACGATGCGCTCAGTCCACGCCCGGTGCGCTACGGCCACGTCGTCGGGATCGAAGCTCGACAGGTCCGGACGCTGGGCGAGCAGTGATTCGTCCGACTCTGTGAGCTCTCGCGCGAAGCGCGCGAGGATCGTCGGGCCCTGCTCGAAGCGAATCATGGAGTTACTTGCGCCCTGCGGTTGCTGCCTGGCGCGACATCCAACGCGCAAACTCCGGATCGTCGTACGCGACGCGCTGCCCCGTGCGCCGGTCGATCCATCGCGGACCGACGCGCGAGCGCGGATCGCCCACTCGAACATAGGGAGCCTCGGGGTCGATCAGTCGAACCCTGCCTGCGGTCGGGTCCGTTGGCGTTGGATTGGGTGCAGAGACAGCGACGCTCGGCGCGGCCGGGACCGTGGGAGCGGGGGTCGTGCGAACGGCGAGCGTGGAGGTTCCTGCCTGTTCGCTGATGGATGGCATCGGCGGCGAGGGGCGAGGGTCCATCGTCACTGTCGGCGAAGGGGTCGCGCAGCCCGCCATCGTCATCGCGACGCTGATGGCCAGCGCTGAACCGCTCGTTCGGTCGGACTGTGTGTGGTTGGCCGTGTCGTTCGAGCGCTCGCGGACGCGCTCGGCGCTCGGCGTCGCCCTTCGCCAAAGGTCTCTCATCGCAGGCTCCGTGGTTCGCTCGCGCTCCTCGATTGGAGCGCCACCGCGGAGGGAGAGACGCGCGAGCGCGAAGAACGATCTACAGACAACGCCCGGAGAAGAGCCCTCGAGCTTTGCGCGACGAATCCAAGCAGAACGCGATCGGCACACGCCCGCGACGACGTCGCGCAAGGCCCGGGGGCTCGTCTCTCATGGTTACCCAAATGTCGCGAGGGAAATGTTGAGCCAACGAGCGTTCGGGCCTGCCCCAGAATTCATTCTGGGGCAGTCCCGAACGCTCGTTGGCTCAACTTTCCCTCGCCGAACTTGGCTAACCATGAGGGCTCGTCTCCCGGGCGTGTGCTGACTGTGTGTCTCCCTCCAAATGCGCTGATTTCTCAGTCGCTGAGCTCCTGAGCGAGCGCGGGCGTCGACGACAACACCCGCGCGTTGACCCACGCTTCGAAGAGCGGAGTCATCTCCAGCAGCGCGCCTTGCGCTTCGGCCCACGGGACCTCGACGCCGGTTCGCAGGTCCTTCACCACGCGTCGGCCCACCTGAACGCGGCGCACCTCGTCGTCGCGCAAGAGCTTCTCGACCTCGCTGGGCGCGCGCAGCGGGTGGCCGTGCGCCCCGGTGTCGAAGCTCGCCTTCACCACCGAGTTCGCGCCGTCGCCCATGATTCTGTGTGCTCCCTGCTCGGCGGCGAACACCCTCGCCATTTCGCCCCGAAACACGAGCGCGCACAGCATCGGCGCCCCGTCGCTCGGGGCGTCGGTCGACTCTCTCCAGAGCCACACGCGGGACGCCTCTTTGCCCTTCGATCCCTTCGCGGGCGGGGGCTGGCTCGCGCGCGCCCTGGGGCTCTTGTCGTCGCTCGCGCTCGCCTCGACGGGCATATACACGTGCGCGGCGAGCCCCTGGGCCTTGGCGTACGCGAGGTACGAGCCGCGAAGCCACTCGAGCCACTTCCACGACGCGCGCGAGGCGCCGAGGTACACGATCGAGAGGGGTTTGGCGTTGGCGCTCTCGAAGGTCGAGAGAAAGAGCGCTCTGCGCGCGCGAAAGAGCTGCTCGCGAAGGTCGCCAAACTCTTCGACCAGGGCGTTGGCCGCGTCCGCGCTTCGGTCGTAGTAGGCCTCGAAGGCCAGGTCCTCGCTCGCGATCGCTTGCTCGACGGCGTGATCGACGAGCTGCAACAGGGACTTGGCCGTGGCCGCCCGTCGCGCGGCGCGCTCGGCGAGCGCTCGGTCCTGCCAGAAGCCCTCGAGCCTCGACGCTTGATCGAAGGACGCGAGCACCGTCCGCAGCTCGCGGGCCAGGGCGCTCTTGCTCCATCGCTGAGCCATCACGCGCAGCTCGCCCGCGAGCGCGAGCACTTCACCCGCGCGCGCGACGCTCACGCTCTCTTCGTGGTTGGTCACGAAGCGAAACGTGATGGCCTTCGCGTCGCTCGAGGCGTGAAGCTCGACGCGCGCGCCTCGCGCGGCGTTGGGGCTCGCGGCGCCCGCGTGCTCGCCGTGCGCCCCGTGTTGCGCCTGTTGTTGCGCGAGAAAATCGCAGAGCGGCCCGGTCACCATCCGCTCGATCGCGCGCTTGAGCGGGCGCGCGCCGTACCGCGGGTCGACGCCGGCCGTCACGATCGCGTCGACCGCTCGACTCGTCGGGACGAGCGTCACCCCCGCGCGCCGCAAGCCTTCTCGCTGCGAGAGCTTCTTCAGCTCGCGCAGGACCACCGATCGCAGCGCGTCGGGCGGAAGCGGGTCGAACACGACGAACTCGTCTACGCGGTTGAAAAGCTCGGGTCGAAAGAAAGACTCGGCTTCTGACAGGTAGTGCTGCCGCACCGCGCGCGCCGCGCGCTCGCCCGAGGCGGTCTCGAAGCCCACCTTCGCGCGGAGCGTGTCGGCGCCCAGGTTGGACGTCATGACCAGCACACAATTTCGAAAGTCCGTAAATCGGCCGCGGACGTCGCTGAGCCGCCCCTCTCCCAAAACGCCCAGCAGCACGTCGAACACGACCGGGTGAGCCTTCTCGATCTCGTCGAAGAGCACCACGCTGAAGGGCTGCCTACGGACCGCTCCCGTGAGGACGCCCGCGCTCTGGCCGTCGCCGACGAGCCTCGCGACCGCGTCGGGGCCCACGTATTCACCCATGTCGAGCCGCACGAGGCGCTCGTCCGAGCCGAAGACGAACTGGGCGAGGGCGCGCGAGAGCTCGGTTTTTCCCACGCCGGTGGGGCCCGCGAAGAAGAGCACCGCCGCGGGTTTGTGGGTGTCCTGGAGGCCTGCCTTCAAGACGCTCACGACCTCGACGACCCGCTCGACCGCGTGTCTCTGGCCCACCACGCGCGCCTCGAGCGCCGCGCGAACGCTCGACGGATCCAAGGCCAGATCGTCCCGAAGCAGCACCGGCGGAATCCCGCTCTCGTCCGCGAACCGATCGATCACGGCGGTGCGCTCGAGGGACGGCGCCCTCGCGTGCGCCCGCGCCGCGACCGCGCGACGAAGAAACGCGATCGCGTTGCCGAGCGTCGCTCCGTAGGGCCAGAAGCGCCGGGCGAGGTGCAGGCACGCGTCGACAGCGTCGCGGCTGATCGTGACGTCGTGCGCCGCCGACAGCTCATCGGCGACGCGTAGAGCGATCTCTCTCGCCTCTGTCGGCGCAGGCTCATCCACGCGCAGCACTGCAAAAGACCGCGCAAACGAGGGATTGCGCCGCTCGATTTCGGTCCATGCCTCGGGCGTGGCCTCTCCGATGGCGCACACTTCGCGGGCGGCGAGCGCAGGGCCGACGAGCTGCGCGACGTTGTCGTCTCGCTCTGCAGAGCGGCCGGCGTCGAGCAGGTCGGCCACGGTTCCCAGGCTCAGAACGACGCCAGACCGAGCGGCCTCGCGAAGCACGTCGAGCAGCTGCTGCTGCCACTCGCCGAAGCCGCCCTCGCCGGCGATCAGCCGCGAGGCATCGACGAGAAAGAGCATGCGACGACCCACGCTCGGCAGGTGCTCTTCGTGTTGCAGCCGCGCGGCGAGCTCGGCGATGACCGCGGATTTTCCCACACCTGCGGGGCCGACGAGGACGATCGGGTCCGGATGCGGCTCTCGCAGCCGCGTGAGGATCGAGTCGACGAGAGCGTCTCGTCCGTACGCGCGGGGGAGCTTTTTGTCCCGCGCATGCGCGTGCCACGGGTCGCCGATGCGACGCAGGGTCGGGGTCGCTCGACGCAGCGACGCGGAGTCCGCCGCGCGCGGGTCGCTCTTGCGTTCGGGGCGAAAGCCCGCGTCCTGGTCGTACGCGGCCGCGATCGCCCGGTCGATCGCGGTGCTCGTGCCGATCTCGTCGCTCTCGTCATCGTCCGCCCCGCGCTCGGGATCCGCCTCGTCCTGCGCGGTCGCTGGGCGTTCGCGCAGCGAGAGTTCTCGGTGACGCAGCGACGAGAGCCGCGCGATCGACGGGGTGACCTCGAAGGAGGCGAGCTCTTCGGGGCCCGTCTTGCGCAACGTGAGCAGGGCGTCTTCGTCGAGCGTTTTCAGGTGCGCTTCGAAGAGGGCGGCGGCGCGCTCGAACACGTCTTCTCCGCCTTCGAGCCAGAACCGCACGCCGAGGCGCGGCGCGAAGGCCTCGACGTATGGCCTGTGCGCGGGCGCGAGGATCACGGACAGAGACAGGGGGCGACGCTCGCGCTCCTGCGCGGTCCATACGGGCAATACGGGCAGCTCGAGCTCGACGAGCTCGCCGTCGCCGCCGCGAGTCCATTGTGAAATAGCCCCGGGATGCGCGCGATTGATGGCGTCGTCGGTCGCGAGCGAAAGCTCTTCGATCGCCCGCTCGGCGCTCGGCGCGACCACGGTCCAATGGTCCAGCGCGAGGGGAACGACAACGCACCCCCCCCCGGCCCTCCTGGCAACCAGACACC
>LNFM01009461.1_pt1 | contig 14171 bp, 13 predicted proteins | sample 596031 | NCBI WGS metagenome assembly LNFM01 (sample SAMN04254537, study PRJNA301005) | activated carbon metagenome | isolation source: dual media filters at the Ann Arbor, Michigan drinking water treatment plant | place: USA: Ann Arbor
CCGCAGACCATCGTCGACAGGGCGATGGCGAGGGTGATGCGTTTCAGCCTGAACATCATGATTACTCTCTCCTTTGATGTTTAACTATATGATTTTATTATACTTTTTCATCACCGGGCGCGATGGGCAAGGACACCGGCCGCTTCAGCTTCGCCGACAGGTCGATGGCCTTGGTCAGCATCAGCCGATTATGGCCTTCCGCTGCAGTGGCATGCTGCGTCGGAACGCCCAGTGATACCCGATTCAACCATGAATTGGTTTCCTCGCGCATCGGTCCGCGCAATTCGCCCAGCGCCATGTCGCCGACCGGGTAGCTGGTCAGGAAGTCGACGTGGCGGCGCTTGTCCGGCGCATAACCCTCGCTCTGGATCAGGTTGGTGGCAAGCACGATGTCGCGATGGGTGTCATCGATGGTCAGCACGCCTTCAGTGCCCACTGCGCCGACTTCAAGGCTGTAGACCGCGCCCGGCCACACTTCCGGCAGCGCCCAGGAGATGACGCCGTGATAAATCGCGCCATCATCGAAGCTGATGGTATAACCGGTGCCGTCCACGCCCTGCCAGGTGGGTCCCAGCGCCTTGTTGACCGATCGCGCATAGACCTCGACCGGTTTCTTCGACTCCATCAGCCACATCACCACGTCCAGTGCGTGCGTTCCCGAAATCACCATCGGCGTCACTTCGGCGCGGTTGTCGCTGCGCTTGTAGTTGTCGATCGCGACCAGGCGGTTCATGAAGGCACGCGAGGTGACCATCGTCACTTCGCCCAGTGAACCGGTGCGCACCTTTTCCTTGGCCACCAGCCAGCGGCGGCGGAAGCGCTGGGTGTAGCCGATCACCGCATCGACGCCGTGTTTCTCGATCGCGGCCAGCGTTTGTGCCGATTCGCCCAGGTCGGTGGCCAGCGGCTTCTCGATCAGCATCGGCAGCTTGCGTTCGGCCGCCATCAGCACCGGATCGACGTGCAGGTGCTCGTCAGTGCATACCGCCACCGCATTGACCTCGGGACGGGCCAGCAGCTCGCGGAAATCGGTGGTGACGAAGTCGCCGCCGCATTTCTCGCGCACGATCTCGCCGCGCTCGGGATTGATTTCGGCAATGCCGATCCAGCCCACCGAGGGATGGCGGGCGGCGAGTTCGGCACGGATCAGGCCGACGCGGCCGGCACCGATGATGGCAAGTCCGATTTTCTTGGGGTTCTTTTTCATTGTTGAATCCAGTTCAAAAAACAAGTTCAAGAACTTAGCCACAGAGAGCACAGAGTTCACAGAGAAAATCCTTTCCTTGATCGTCATTCCGGCGGAAGCCGGAATCCAGAATAGATACTGAAGCCACTGGATTCCGGATCGCGCGTTGCGCGTCCGGAATGACGTTTTATCTCTGTGTTCTCTGTGCCCTCTGTGGTTAAAGGGTTTTCAGCGGCCAACCGCAGCCACAGCCGGACGCGATTCGGGCAGCGGCAGCATCACCGGTTCGTTGCGCTCGGCCGAAAGGTCAGCGGCGATGTAGACCTCCATCACCTGTCGCGCTTCCTCGGCGGTGACCAGCACCGGGCGGTCGCAGCAGACGGCCTCGATGAAATGCACGGTCTCGGCGTGCATCGGGCCGGCGAAGGCATGGTCGACGCGTTCGCCGGGCATCGAGGACATCGGCAGCTGCATGCCGCTTTTCATCGTGTTGAGCATGACATCACGGTGGGTATCATCGCAGATCACCGCGCCGTCAGTGCCGATCATCTCGATCCAGGTCGAGCAGGCGTTGGGGTAACCGGGCGGCAGGCTCCAGCCGGCGCCGATGACGAAGGACATGCCGCTGTCCATGGTCACGGTGATCCACTGCGTATCGGGCACCTCGGCGCCGCTGTTGGCCTTCATCGCGCCGAAATTGAGCTGCGAATACACCCGGATCGGTTTCGCCGGCGCCAGGCACCAGAGGATGAAATCGAGATCGTGTGTGGCCTCCATCGCGGCGGGGGAAAGCTTGCTGCGGCCGGTGATCTTGGCGCCGAGGCTCCTCTGGATATGGCGCGACACCAGCGCGCTGACCGGCTTGCCGATCAGGCCGGTGTCGATGCATTTCTTGACGTAGGCGTATTTCGGGTTGTAACGCTGGGAGTAGCCGATCGTGAACTTGACCCCCTTGCGGCGGGCGATCGCGATCAGCTCGTCGGCCTCGTGCAATTCGACCGCGATCGGCTTTTCCATGAACACGTGCAGGCCGGCTTCAAGGCAGTCCCGCGCCATCGGGTAGTGCAGCTTCTCCGGCGTCGCCGAGATCATCACCGCATCGAGATCCTTGAGCTCGAGCATTTTCCGGTAGTCGTCGGTGGCGGTCTTGGCGTTGCAGGACTTCGCCACCTCGGCGAGGCGTTCGGGGCGGGTTTCGACGATGTGGAGATCCTTCACCGCCGGGTTGATCGCACAGGTGTCGGCGCGGATGCCGCCGCACCAGCCGGTGCCGATGATGCCTACGTTGATCTGCTTCACTGCGGTTTTCTCCCTCGCGATGGCGCCGGTCCGCGCTCGTGGCGGAATGCCGGCGTGCTGCTGCTGTTTGTTGAGCCGGCCGTCATGTTAGCGACGGATGGCTGCAGGGACAAATGCCGAATCGGACCCCGTGACATAACAATCCGGCATGGCTACACTGCGGCAGCGGCATGCCCCGGGGATGGCGCATTGCAACATCGCGCGATGGGAAAAGGCCCGCCCTGCGGCATCCCGCCCCGGAAACGGCAGCGGCCGCAAAACATGCCGCTTTGTTATCTCACAATGGAAAGACCCGGATCATGGACCTGCGTGGCATCCGCTATTTTGTCCAGATCGCCGAACTCGGCAGCATCACCCGCGCCGCCCAGCACCTGCGCATTGCACAGCCGGCACTGTCGCGGCACATCCATGCGCTGGAGGACGAACTGGGCGTGCCGCTGCTGGTCAGGCTGCCCCGCGGCGTGCGCCTGACCACGGCGGGACGGCAATTCCTGGAACACTGCCAGCGCATCCTGCGTGAACTCGGCCGCGCGCAGGACGGCCTGCGCAGCGGTGGTGCGGCGGCGCAGGGGCGGGTGATCCTCGGCGTGTCGCCGACCACCGGACCGCTGCTGCTGCCCGGTGTCGTCGAGCGCATGCGCCGGCAGTGCCCGCAGATCAGCCTGAAGGTGGTCGACGGCTTCAGCAACCAGCTCTACGACTGGCTGCAGGCCGGGCGCGCCGACATTGCGGTACTGACCAATCCCGTGAATTCGCGTTCGGTCAAGGTGACGCCGCTGATTTCCGAACCCATCGTGGTATTCGCGAAGGCGCAGGTGCGCGCCGCGAAGCGCTTTTTCACGGTGACCGAACTGGCGCGCACGCCGCTGGTCAGCACCGAGGCAATCCGCATCATCGCCGACGAGCAGTTGCAGCGTCATCGGGTGCGGATCAACGTCGAGGCGGAGATCGACGCGGTCGAAGCCATCCGCCGCCTCGTGCTCCGCGGCACCAGCATCGCGCTGATGCCGGTATCGACATTCCACGAAGATGTGGCGGCGGGAAACATCACCGCTGCGCCGGTTGCCGACGCAAACATCCATCGTATACTCACGCTCGGCCAGCAGGCGGAGCGCCGGCCTTCGGCTGCCATAGATGAAGTGGTGCAGATCATGGCCGCCGAAGTGCGCTCACTGGCGGATGAAGGCGTATTCAGCCTGCCCGGCAACATGGCGGAAAAACCGGCGGCGAAAACGCAGCCGCATAAAAAAACACGCAAACAGGAGCAGGCATGAAGCGCATTGATGTGCACAACCACGTGATTCCGGAAACCATCGTCAGGGCGATGCAGGCGAATCCGGTCTACAACACGAAAATCGAGGGGGAGGGCCACAACCGGGTGTTCATCCGCGGCAAGGTGCGTTTTCCGTTCGAGCCCGAGTTCTACGACGCCGACGCCAAGCTCGAATCCATGGACCGCAAGAAAATCGACATCGCCTTCATCTCGCCGGGCCCGCAGACCTTTTTCTACAACCTGAAGGATGAACTGGCGATCGAGACTGCGCGCATCGTCAATGACGGCGTTGCGCAGATGGTCGCGGCGAAACCCGGCCGCCTGCGCGGCATGGCCACGCTGCCGATGCAGCATCCGGAAGCGGCCATCGCCGAGCTGGAACGCGTGGTCAAGGAATACGGATTCAGGGGTGTCGAGCTCGGCACGGCCATCGGCGAGGAGGAGCTGGCTGATCCGAAATTCCGTCCGGTGCTCAAACGCATCGAGGAACTCAAGGTGATGGTTTTCGCGCACCCGAATACCCAGGGCGCTGCAGGACGTCTCGACTGCTATTACCTGATGAACCTGATCGGCAATCCGCTGGACACCACGATCATGGTCGGCAAGCTGATGTTCAGCGGCGCGCTGGATGAACTGAAGGACCTGAAAATCCTGCTCGCCCACGGCGGCGGCTTCCTGCCGTACCAGATCGGGCGTTTCGTGCATGGCCACAAGGTGCGGCCGGATACCGCCGAATTCACGCAATCCGATCCCATGCAGATGCTGAAACGTTTCTGGTTCGACGCGCTGACCCACAGCCCGCAGTCGATCCGCCACCTGATCGATGTCATCGGCTCCGAAAAAATCGTGCTCGGCACCGATGCGCCTTTCGACATGGGCGAGATGGCGCCGGTCGACCGCGTCGAAATGACGCCGGGCCTGACCCCGGAAGAGCGCGAAAACATCTGGTGCAAGGCCGCCACCGCGCTGTTCAACGGCAAGATCTGAACGGCCATGGGGCAGGGCATGTTCGTGCCGGGGCATCGCGGCCCGGCGCGGGTCGAGGGCGAAGCCGCCTGCTGCATATTCCACGGCGGCCGCGTGTTCATCGCGCGCGACGGCAGCGGACGCCCGGCAATTCCGCGCATCGATATAGCCGCCCACGGACTGTCCCTGGAGGGCGCCCATTACCTCGGCATGCTTGATGACCTGCCCTGTTACGGCCTCAGCCTGCCGCATGACACCAGGCTGCCGCAGCAGCTTGAGCTGCTCGGCCTGCGCGCACTGATCCTCGAAGGCGATGAGCTGCCTGCGGCGGTCGCCGGCCAGGCGTTCCAGATTCTCGAATGGGCGCGCACCCACCGCCACTGCGGCGCCTGCGGCGCGCCGACGCTGCCGCATGCCGCCGACCGCGCGCTGGAATGCCCCGATTGCAGGCTGGTGTTTTATCCGCGCATCGCGCCGGTGATGATGGCGCTGGTCCACCGCGACGGCGAGTTGCTGCTGACCCGCAAGCCCGGTTACGCGCCGGGGCGTTACACGGTGGTTGCCGGCTTCGTCGAGGCCGGAGAATCCCTCGAACAATGCCTGGCGCGGGAAGTGAAGGAAGAGGTCGGCGTCGACATCCGCAATCCGCGTTACTTCGGCAGCCAGCCCTGGCCGTTCCCCAATTCGCTGGTGATGGCCTTCAGTGCCGAATGGGCGGCGGGCGAGGTGGTGCCCGATCCGGGAGAACTCGAGGATGCGCGCTGGTTTCCGCTTGACGCACTGCCTGACCTCCCCGAAACGGTGCACATTTCCCGCCAGCTGATTGATGACACGCTGGCCCGCCTGAAAGACGCCTAGCACATCGTGGACCGTGGCCGGCGGGCCGCTTGCCGCGTGCTAGCATAATCCGAGGAGGAGGTGACCGGCGACCACGCCGGCCCGACAGTCGTTCAACACCACCACGCGGAACCACCCACATGCCTTTCCATCGTTTCGAGGATTTTGAAAGCAATTACCTGACGCCGCATCTTTCCACCGGCAAGGCGCCGGTGATCGAGGGGCGCTACATCTATTTCTGCCTGCTGCACAAGGTGGCGGGCACCGGCTCCGAATTGCATTACCACCCGAACGAATTGCTGATCTTCCCGGTCCGCGGCAAGATCAATGCCATCGTCGGCAAGGACCGGCGCATCGTGAAGCCCGGCACCTTCGTCCACGCGCCGGCCTACGCCCGCCACTCGATGAAGGCCACCGAAGACGGCAACCTGCAGTACCTCTACATCAAGGACAAGACCTGGACCGTGGTCGGGCTGGCCGAGGACGAGGCGGTACCGGACAAGGCGATGACCGTGGCCGAGGTCAATAAAAAATACAACGTCGGCGACCGCGACAAGCACCAGAAAACCCAGGGCAAGTCGCAAGCGATCATCGAAGGCCTGCCGGTCTGCTTTCATCCGATACTCGACAGTCTCGATGCGCCGCCGCGTTCCGGCCGCTGCGTGAACTGGATCGAGGGCGGGCGCCTGGCTTTCGGCCTGTTCGAAGTGCCGTCGGGTTACGCCGAACCGGAAGCGGTATCGGAACGCGAACTCTTCGTCTACGTGCTGAGCGGAAAAATCGACGCCCAGGCCGGCACCGCGCGCAAGACCGTGGGCCCGGGCGACATCATCTATGTGCCGCGTGGGGAACGTTACCGCCTGCAGGTGCGCGAACACGCGCGTTATGCGACGGTGTGCTCGACACCCTGGCTCGAAAACCGCATCGACAACATGTCACCCGAGGAAGCCGAGCAGGCGCGGGTCAACATGAAACCGAACTGAAGGTACAGAGTCCTACAAGAACAGCTTCCACGCCGCGCGACACCGCGCGGCGCAGGAAGCGTCTGCAGCAGCTGGGAAACATCGGCCGCGTGTTTAAACAACTACCGGAGAGGAACGATGAAAAAATTATTTAAAATCAATAACTTATATATTTCACTTGGTATTGCTGGCGCCTTGCTCGGCGGCGCAGTGCAGGCCCAGGGCTGGAAACCCGATCGTCACGTGGAATTGATCGTGCCGGCCGGTGCAGGAGGTTCGCTGGACCATGTCGGCCGCACTTTCCAGAAACTGTGGGACGAACTGAAGCTGGTTCCGTCATCCAGCGCCGTGGTCAACCGCTCCGGCGGCGGCCACGCAGTGGCCTACAACTTCCTTAACCAGCAGTCCGGCAATCCGCATTTTTTGAGCATCACTTCATCGACGCTGCACACCAGCCACATCAACGGCCGGCTCAAGCTGTCCTTCCGGGATTTCACGCCCCAGGCAGTGATGCTGACCGAATACATCGCTTTTGCAGTGCGCCCCGATTCGCCATTGAAGACAGGCAAGGACCTGATCGAAGCGCTGCGCAAGGATCCCGCCAGCCTGAGCCTCGCGCTCAGCAGCGCGCTCGGCGGCACGCACCATATTTCCTTCGGCCTGCCGCTGATGTCGGGAAAGGTCGACATCAAGAAAGCCAAGATGATTGCCTTCAATTCCACCGGTGAAGCGATAACCGCGCTGCTCGGCGGCCATGTCGACGTGCTCTCGGGCGGGGCCGTGCAGATCGCCCCGCATGTGGCCGGCGGCAAAATGCGCCTGCTGGCGATTTCCGCCCCGCAACGTGTTGCCGGTGCGCTGGCCGACGGTCCGACCTGGCCCGAACTCGGGTATAAAGGCGTCTTTGAAAACTGGCGCGGTGTCATCAGTCCCGGAAAAATCACCCCGGAACAGACGGCATACTGGGATGGCGTGTTCGGCAGGATCGCAAACAGCCCCGATTTCAAGGCGATGGCAGAAAAGAACCAGTGGGTCATCAATTACAAAAATTCCGCTGAAACGCGCAGGTTCTTCGAGTCGGAATACGCGGAACTCAGGGAAGTCATGGATTTCCTGGGGCTTTCCAAGCAGTAGAAGGAGCAGCAGTCATCAAGCAGCAGAACATAGGCAGCATCGGTCTCGGCATCATGGGTGGCGCCTTTGCGCGCCACCTGCTTTCCGAAGGATTCGCGGTCACCGGCTTCGATATCGACCCGAAACGACGCGCCGCCCTGAAAAAACTCGGCGGCACACCGGCAGCAACGGCCGCGGCGGTTTACGCAAAATGTCCGGTGCTGGTCACCTCGCTGCCGAGCATTGCCGCGGTCAATGCGGCCTTTTTCGGCAGGGACGGCATTGCGGGCAAGGCGAAGCGGGGCACCGTGGTCATCGAGACCAGCACCCTGCCGCTGGCCAAAAAACACGAGATCCGCGAACGCTGCGCCGGTCGCGGCATCGTTGTCCTGGACTGCCCGGTCAGCGGCACCGGCGCCCAGGCCGCCAACCGCGACATCGCCATCTACGCCAGCGGCGACCGCAGCGCCTACGATCGCGCCGAAGCGGCATTGAAGGGATTCTCGCGCAGCGTTTATTACTGCGGGGAATACGGCAACGGCTCGAAACTGAAGTATGTCGCCAACCTGCTGGTGACGATCCACAACCTGTCAACCGCCGAGGCCATGGTTCTGGGCATGAAATCCGGACTCGACCTTGAACTGCTCTACAAGGTGATCAGGGACGGCGCCGGCAACTCGCGGATGTTCGAAGTGCGGGGCCCGCTGATGATCCGCGGCGACTACAGCCAGGCGACGATGAAAATCAACGTCTACAAGAAGGATATTGATATCATTGAAGAGTTCGCGGCCGACCTGCATTGCCCGGTGCCGCTGTTCGAAGCCTCGAAACCGTTTTACGCCGCAGCCCATGCGCAGGGCCGCGCGCTGGAGGACACCGCCGCCGTCTGTGCCGTGCTGGAGCAGATGGCCGGCGTGAAGCGCAAGAAACGCAACACTTCCAAAACCCGAAAGAGAAAGACCCGATGAAACCGACCATGTCGCCGCAGGGCCAGGCAGCCCAGACCATTTCCCGCAACATGAAGCTGATCTCCCACAACGAGCTCGCCGGTTTCGGCGGCATCGGCGAGGGCATCAACATGCAGGTGACCAAGGACGGTCGCCGCATCCTGTGGCTGGCGCATGAATCGGCGCCGAAAAATTTCACCGCGGTTGACGTTTCCGACGTCAAGAACCCCAAAGTGATCTGCCAGACCGACCTGCCGCACGAGCGCGTGCGCTCGAACTCGCTGGACGTCGTCGGCGACATCATGGTGGTTGCCTACCAGACCAAGAAGGTCGGCGACAAACCCGCCGGCATGGACATTTTCGACATCAGCACCCCGGAGAAGCCGAAGCTGATTTCGCATTTCGACGCCTCCGGCCCGCATTCCCGTGGCGCGCACTGCGTGTGGTTCGTCGACGGCGAATACGTGCACCTGACTTCGGGCTCCGGTGATTTCGAACCGACCCACGAAAACGACTTCCAGTTCTATCGCATCATCGACGTGCGCAATCCGTCGAAACCGGTGGAAGTTGGCCGCTGGCATTACCCCGGCACGCACAAGGGCGACAAGGAAGCGCCGCCGCCGCGCCATCCCAAATTCGACGGCGGTTACCGTCCGCACAACATCCTGGTCTATCCGGAACGTCCGGACCGCGCCTATGTCGCCTACCTTGACGGCGGCGCCGTGATTCTCGACATCTCCGACAAGGCCAACCCGAAGGTCATCACCAACTGGCGCTACTCGCCGCCGTACAACGGTTTCTGCCACACCGTGATGCCGCTGATGAGCCGCGACATGCTGCTGGTCACCGACGAGTGCACCAAGGATGACGGCATCGACTGGCCGAAACTGGGCTGGGTCGTCAACGCCAGCGCCGAAACCAACCTGGTGCCGATGTCCACGCTGCCGCTGCCGCCGCTGGAGAGCTTCGTCAAGCGCGGCGGCCGTTACGGCGCGCACAACATCCACGAGAACCTGCCGGGCCCGGCGTCCTTCCGCTCCGACAACCTGATCGTCGGCACTTTCTTCAATGGCGGCGTGCGCGCGTTTGACATCTCCAACGCCTACCAGCCCCAGGAAGTCGCCTATTACGTCCCGGGCGCCCCCAAGCTGTCGCCGAAGGGTTCCATCCAGATCAACGACGTCTGGGTCGACGAGAACCGCCTGATCTACACGGTGGACCGTTTCGCCGGAGGCCTCTACATCCTCGAGATGGACATCTGAACGGAGCCGCAACGCAATGATGGATGCACTTTCGGGGAAATTCCCGGTCAGCGTAGTCACCGGGTTCCTCGGCAGCGGCAAGACGACGCTGATCAACAAGCTGCTGAAGCGGCCCGACATGAACCGGGTCGCCGTCATCGTCAACGAGTTCGGCGAGCAGGCCATCGACAACGACCTGGTCGAAGTCTCGTCCGAACAGATGATGCTGCTGAACAACGGCTGCCTGTGCTGCGTGCTGCGGGGTGACCTGCAGGAAACGCTGCGCGACCTGTTTGTCAAACGCCGCAACGGCGACATCATCGACTTCACCCGCGTGATCATCGAGACCACAGGCCTCGCTGATCCCGCACCGGTGATGCAGACATTGATGACCGATGACATGCTGCTGGCCCATTACCGGCTCGACTGCGTGGTCACGCTGGCCGATGCCGTCAACGGCATCGAGCAGCTGGACACCATGCAGGAACCGGTCAAGCAGGCGGCACTGGCGGACCGCATCGTCATCACCAAATCGGATCTTGCGGGAGAGGAAGCCACGGGCAGGCTGGAAGCCCGGCTGCGCGAACTGAATCCGCAGGCGCCGATCAAGCGGGCCGTCAACGGCGAAATCGATCTGGAGTTCCTGATCGACGTCGGCCTGCGCAACACCAGGGCAAAACTGGCCGACATCGAGCGCTGGATGGGCGAGCCTGATGAACATGGCGACCATCACCGCCATGACGAGAACGTCAAGTCATTCTGCCTGCGTTACCAGGATCCGATGACCTGGGCTTCCTTCTCGCAGACCATGGAGGTGCTGGGCGCGCTGCGCGGCTCCGACATGCTGCGGGTCAAGGGACTGGTCAACGTCGCGGAACACAAGGGGCCGATGGTGGTGCAGGGTGTGCAGCACCTGTTCCACCCGCCGGTGGAACTGGCGGCCTGGCCCACCGACGATCACTCGACCCGCATTGTCTTCATCACCCGCAACATTCCGCGGGAAACCGTGGCCAACCTGTTCGCGGCCATCGGCGCGGTGACGGCAAACGCCTGATTCCGCCCACCCCGCGGCGCAGGTGCGCCGCGGCTTTCTTTTCCGGGAAAACTCCTAAAACATGGGCATCATCCTCGACCGCATCCACGCACTCGGCCTGCAACTGCCGCCGGTACATCCTCACGCCAGCAAAAACCGCACCGCCTGCGTGCAGTCCGGCAAGGTGTTGTACCTGTCCGGCCACAGTTCGGGGCGCCATGAAATGCCGCTGGGCGTGATCACCGCCGGCAAGGTCGGCAGCGAGGTCACGGAGGAAGAAGCGTACAAAACCGCGCGTTCGGTGGCGCTGGTGATCATGGCCACGCTGCAGGCGCACACCGGCAACCTCGACCGGGTCACGCGCATCATCCGTCTTCTCGGCATGATCAATTCCGCTCCGGGTTTCGAGCGCCAGTTCGCCGTCATGGATGGGGCTTCGGACCTGTTCTGCGAGATCTGGGGACCGGAAAAGGGATGCCACGCCCGCTCGGCGGTGGGCATCGCCGAATTGCCGCGTCGCGCAATCATCGAGATCAACGGGGAATTCGAAATCGACGGCTGAGGCCTTCGCGCTATTGCGCCGGTTCCGGTTCCCTGCGAAACCGGACGGCGATTGGCAACCGTAATTTGATGCAGATCAAGACCTCCGGTTCCGGCGCAGGGCATCATCCAGCGCATGAACACATTGAGCGAAAAACAGATTGCATTGCTGAAAGACGCAATGGCGAGGCGCAAGAGCCAGCTCCTGGAAGAAATCCGCGAGGTGCTGGCGCGATCCGGAAACGCGCATCATGCAGAACTGATCGGTGGCGTCGGCGACATGGGCGACGAAGCTGCCGCCAGCCTGTTGCGCGACATATCGGAGGCAGAGGTCCTGCGCGACATTGGTGAAGTGCGCGACATTGCTGCTGCAGAGCAGCGTCTTGCCGACGGGCGGTACGGCTTATGCGTCGACTGCGGCGAGCCGGTAGCCTATGAGCGCCTGAAAGCCTATCCCAGCGCCAAACGCTGCATGCCTTGCCAGCAGCACCAGGAAAAAACCCGCGCGCCCTCGAAATACACGGGGCATTGATAAGACGTTAATTGTCTATCCGCGCGGCCCTGCGAATTCGGGGCCGGATCAAAACCGTCGCGCATCAACTGCGGTTTGCAGTTACGACGCTATCACCACTGTCCACTGTAACTGACGTCAGATCGGCATTCACGCTTTGAATGACACTCATGCGGCACCGGGTGTGGCATCGCAGTGGCAATTCCTCCCGATAAAAGCCGCGGCATCGTCAGCGGGATGTAAGGCCAATGCTTTAAAAAGAGGGCATGAACCGTCATCTTGGCGACTGAATTACAGTCGCGCTCCAAATGCCTGTCTACCCAAGGCACTGCTGCCTTCTGCTGATTGCTGCTGCGGCGCTGCTGCCGAACATCGCAGCCGCCGCATGCGGCCCGTACAAACGCTCGCCTCCGGCGGAAGTGCGTATCAATGCCGACGCGATGCTGGTGGTCACCCATGCCTCGGCGCGCTACGACGCGCGCCTGTCCACCAAACGCGGTGTCGACAGTGCGGTGAAATTCGCAAAGTCGAAAGGGCTGCCGGTGCTGTACCTGGAAGACGGCAGCCCGGCGGAATTCCAGCTGCCCGATGACTGCAATCCCGATCACTGGCTGCATTCGGAGGAGGGTGAACTGCCGGTCGATTTTCGCGGCAACCAGGTCTACATTGCCGGCGGGCATCTTGAGGTCTGCCTGGCCAACACCCTGGTCGATGTCATGGACCGCTGGGCCAGGCAACCACGGCGCGACCTGACCATCACCTACTTCATGGATGCGATCTACTCCAACGGCAAGGAAGTCGCGGACAGCGATCCCTGGCAGCGTGACTTCGCCAATTTCCTGAGCGTGGTGACCTACGGCAGGCCTGCGACCAGCGACTGGCCCAAGGTGGCGCTGCTCGAAACCATGGGCATCATCGTCAGCGAATCCCGCCAGTTCGACTATCTTGAACGCATCGTTCCGCATCACAGCCGGTTTTTCGGCGCAGACTACCGTGTGGAAATCGGCCTCAACGACCGCATCCGCGTGATCCAGCAGGGACGCGGTTCGCGTCCTCCGGTATTGCGCTTCCAGTTCCTCGACTCCGCAGCCGGGACTGTCCCGCAGGGACGCACAGTCGCAGGATCAGACTGAATTCCGCTTCACGGCGACCTGTGCCGCGCTTCAAAAACGAAAAGCCATCCCGCAGGATGGCTTTGACGTTTTAAAATTCTGGCTCCCCGACCTGGGCTCGAACCAGGGACCTGCGGATTAACAGTCCGTCGCTCTACCGACTGAGCTATCGGGGAATTGTGCTGGAAAAACCGGTTGTTACCGGCTCAACGAGGGGCGTATTCTATCCGTGCCGGGAAAGTGGGTCAACGCGAAAAAACGATGAAAATGAAGTGGTTCAAGCGCCTTATTCTGCTTTTTGTGCTGCTGGTGGCGATTCTCGCAGTCGTTCCCCTGTTCATTTCCATCGACGATTACCGGCCGCGCATCGAGCAACTGCTGGCAGAGAAACTCCGGGAACCCGTCACCATCAAGCGGCTGCGGCTGGTGGGCCTGCCGCTGCCACACGTCGTTGTCGACGGCGTGGAAATCGGCAAGGCGGATGTCCGGGTCGGACGCATTGCGGTGACCCCGGACCTGCTGTCGATGCTCTCGGACGCCAAGGTCATCCGCAGCATCGCCATCGAAGGGCTGGTGCTGAACCAGCGCGCACTGGACAGCATTCCCGCGTGGACCAGGGCGGACCCCAAGGCCAAAGCAGCCGATTTCACGGTGCAGGTGCGCGCAATCCACCTGGATGATGCGCTGCTCCAGCTGCAAAAAACGACATTCGGTCCGTTTGATGCCCGCATCAGTCTCGCGGCCAACGGATTCCCCGAGCGGGCGGACATCACTGCGCGCGACGGCAAGTTCAGGGCAAAGGTCATCCCGTCGGGCGGAAAGTTCGGCATAGAAGTCGATGCCAAAGGCTGGCGTCCGCCGGCGGGCCCGCCCATCCTCTTCGACGAGCTGCAGATCAAGGGAGTGGCGACCGCCAGTAACGCCAACCTGTCGGACATCCGGGCGAAGCTCTACGGCGGCACAGTCACCGGGGCCAGCTCGGTCGGCTGGAAGAAGGGGCTGCAACTGAAGGGCAGCTACCAGGTCAACGGCATCGAATTGCGCGACCTGGTGCCGCTGTTCTCGCCGCAGACGAAACTCAGCGGACGCCTGACCGCCAAACCGGTGTTCTCCGGCAGCGCGCCCTCGGCCGGCCAGCTGCAGAATGCCCT
>LNFM01009462.1_pt1 | contig 14168 bp, 14 predicted proteins | sample 596031 | NCBI WGS metagenome assembly LNFM01 (sample SAMN04254537, study PRJNA301005) | activated carbon metagenome | isolation source: dual media filters at the Ann Arbor, Michigan drinking water treatment plant | place: USA: Ann Arbor
GTGCGTCGACGGCGACATGTATGCCGCCATCGATGCGTTGATGGACAAGCTCGACCGCCAGGTCCTGCGCCACAAGGACCGCGTGCGCGACCATTCGCACGCGCCGCTCAAGCACCAGAGCATCGAGTCGTCCTGACACCGCAGACGCGCGCCCCCGGCGCGTGTACCGCAAAAAAGGCCCGCCGGAGCGGGCCTTTGTGTTTGCTGGCGCACAACGCGTGGCGGCTCTGCCCGCTGCGCGCGACTACTTCTTGACTGATGCCTGCGGCGTGGCGGGCGTCTCGCGCACCCGCATCTGCCCAGGTTTCATGCCGGCTGGGCAATTGCCCAGCCGCTTGCCCTGGATCACCATGGTCTGCTGCGTCTGGTCCCGGTACGGCGGGTCAAAAGCGAAGTCGATCTTCGTCGTATAGGCGTTGTCGCCGTTGACCGTGGTGACGGCCTTGGTCTTGACGTTCGAGTCGCCGCGCTTGCATTGGGCTTCGACGACGTAGGCCTCGCCCTCGCGACGGCTGCGCACATTGCTGCACTTCTGGCTGGGCCCCGCCTGATCGGGATGCCACTGGCCACGCTGCGATTTCTCGTCGAGGCAGCGCTCCACCGTCATCGCGAACGGTCCCACGCGCTTGGTCTCCATGTCGGTCTTCACCTCCCACAGGCCGGGCTTCAGGCGCGGGCCGTCCTGCGCGAACGACACCGTGGTCACGGCAGCCAGACAGAGGGCGACGGTTGTGATGGCGAATCGCATTGCTTCTCCACGAAAGGAATCCGGCCGGCAGCATGCGCCAAAGCACACGACCCGCAGGTGATGCGCGTCAGCCCGGGCTCAATGTGGCCGGCGCTGACTCCCGGCGCGCCGACTCGCAGGCAATCAGCGCGATCTTGCGCGGCAGGCCCCAGTGGTAGCCGCCCAGTTCGCCCGACTCGCGGATCACCCGATGGCAGGGGATCAGCACCGACAGCGGGTTGCGCCCGACCGCACTGGCCACCGCCCGTACCGCATCGGGTCGGTCCACCGCGCGCGCCAGCGTCGAGTACGACACCAGACGCCCTTCAGGCACCGCCAGCAGCGCCTCCCAGACCTTCAACTGCAGGTTGGTGCCAGACAGCAGCAGCGGCAACGGCAGCGGACGAGCAGACGGCTGGGCAGCCCGTGCCCACAGACGTTCGAACGCCCGACCGATGATGTCCGTCGCCGCATCGCCGGCCGCGAAGTCGGCACGCGGCCAGCGCTGGCGCAGGTCGGCGAGCGCGGCAGCATCGCCGCCACGGTCGTCGTCGACGAAACCGAGGAATGCGAGACCGCGCGCGCTGGCCGCCGCCAGCGTGCGTCCAAACGGCGTGCGGGCGAAGGCGTACTCGAGCCGGACGCCAGCACCGAGCCGACCGACCTCGCCCGGTGTGAGCGCCTCGGTCGAGACCATCAGGTCGTGCAGGCGCCCCGGGCTGGACAGTCCGGCGGCCAGGCTCGTGCTGAGCACATCGGCCGATTGCGCCAGCAGTGCGCGGGCATGCTCCTTGGTCAGGAACTGGACGAAGCGCTTGGGCGAGACACCGGCAAATGCACTGAACTGGCGCTGCAAGGCCGCCGCATCGCAGTCGAGCGCCGCCGCCAGATCGTCCAATGACGGCTGGACTCGCCCATGCGCCTGCAGGTAGCGGATGGCTCGATCCACCAGCGCGTACGAATCCGGCTGGGCCGGATCGGCCTCGGGCCGCCGTGGCCTGGAAGACAGGGTGTCGATGTTCATGGACCGCATTGTCGGGGCGGCCGCCTTGACGATCCACCCGGTTTCCATCAGCGCCGCCCGGGCCGCCTGTTGGACCAGGGCAACACCTGACGCCCCGCTGACCGCTTTGCCGCAGCGCGGAACCAGCCTGAGTACACTCACTGCCCTTCGACGCTCGCCGGCGGTGCGGGACTTCCACGCACTGTTGCGGGTATGCCAATCGCCCCATGATGCGACGGCAATGAAAAAGACGTCTGTTTCCGGTGCTTCCCCCTGGATGCGGGTTCGATCGGATCGCTAAGTTGGTGGATGACATGACCTGCCGCCCTGGCGGACCCGACGCATCGCTGCACGCCCGATGACGCTGATTTCGCGACTGCTGCCCGCCTCGAACGTTCTGCTCGACCTGCACGCTTCCAGCAAGAAGCGGGTGTTCGAGCAGGCCGGCCTGCTGTTCGAGAACAACCATGGCATTGCCCGCGCCAAGGTGTTCGACAGCCTGTTTGTGCGCGAGCGGCTCGGCTCGACCGGGCTGGGTCAGGGGGTGGCGATTCCGCACGGCCGCATCAAGGGACTGAAGGAGGCAGCGGCCGCCTTTGTGCGGCTGGCCGAACCGGTGGCGTTCGATGCGCCCGACGGCCGCCCGGTCAACATCCTGATCTTTCTGCTGGTGCCCGAGCAGGCGACGCAGCAACACCTGGACATCCTGTCCGAGCTGGCACAGATGCTGTCGGACAAGAGCTTCCGCGAGAACCTGCTGAACGCCGCCGACTCGTTAGCGCTGCATACGCTGCTGGCGACCTGGGAGCCGGTCCGGCCTGCAGCCTGATCCGAGGCGCCGGGGCCTGCGTCGTGCCGGCGCTGGCTCGACCCACGTGGCCACCGGCGCGCCATGATCCACACCCTGACCGTCCCGCGCGCGTGATGCCGTGGCCGGTCCCACGTCATCACGAACGCCACCCGCCATGCCGACCCTTGCCACCCTCTTCGAAGACAACCAGGAGCAGTTAAGGCTCACGTGGATCGGCGGACGTGCAGGCGGGGCGCGCCGATTCCGCGAGTCCGAGACGATGGACGTGACGGCCGCCAACCTGATCGGCCACCTCAACCTGATCCATTCGAGCCGGATCCACGTGCTCGGCGCACCCGAAATCGCCTACGTCCAGCGCATGGAGCCTGCGCGCCGCATGCACTACGCGGCCGAACTCGTGGTCGGCGGGCCGCTCGGCCTGATCGTTGCCGAAGGCCGCTCGGTGCCGGACGAGCTGCTGCAGGTGGTCGACCATGCCGGCATCGCCGTTTTCAGTTCGCCGCTGGCGTCAGCCCAGGTGATCGACATGCTGCGCATCTACCTGACCCGCGTGCTCGCGCCCCATTGCACGTTGCATGGCGTGTTCATGGATGTGCTCGGCATGGGTGTGCTGATCTCCGGCGAGTCGGGTCTGGGCAAGAGCGAACTCGGGCTGGAGCTGATCAGCCGCGGCCACGGCCTGGTGGCGGACGACGTGGTGGACTTCGCGCGCACCTCGCCCGATTCGATCGAAGGTCGCTGCCCGCCGCTGCTGGCCAATCTGCTCGAAGTGCGCGGCCTCGGCCTGCTCGACATCAAGTCGATCTTCGGCGAGACCGCGGTGCGACGGAAGATGAAGCTGCGTCTGATCGTCGAGCTGCGGCGTCGCAGTGCGACAGAAACGATGGAGCGCCTGCCCCTGGCCGGCACCACGGAAGAAGTGCTCGGCATGGCAGTGCACAAGGTCGTCATCCCGGTGGCGGCCGGGCGCAACCTGGCGGTGCTGCTGGAGGCTGCCGTGCGCAACACGATCCTCAAGTTGCGAGGCATCGATACGCTGGCCGAGTTTCAGACCAGGCAACGTCGCGCGATGGAAGGCGACGTGGACTAACGCAAGTCTGTAGGCACCCACGACACGCATTGTCTTGGCGCGACCGCCGGTGCTGTAATGAGCTTGGCTGCACTCCGGCGGCATTTCCGCCGTCGGACTTCCGAGAGGGGAAACAAGAATGATGAAAACACTGGTGGTCGCCGCCTGCCTCGCCCTGCCGCTTGCCGCGGTCGCGGCCGAAGAGAAGAAGATGACTGCGCAGCAGAACAAGATGGCCACCTGCAACAAGGACGCGGCGGCCAAGAAGCTGGAAGGCGACGCCCGCAAAGGCTTCATGAAGGAGTGCCTGTCCGGCGACAGCAAGCCCTCGGCGGCGAAGACCGCTCAGCAAGAGAAGATGAAGGCGTGCAACAAGCAGGCCGGTGACAAGGCACTCAAGGGCGACGATCGCAAGAAGTTCATGTCGACCTGCTTGAGCGGCTGAGCACAGCACGTCGACCGGTGGCGGCTGGCTTCGTCACTGATACGGGTCAAGCCGGTCGCACGGGGGCGCTCAAGCGCCCCTTTTCTTTTCAACGGGTGCGATCCCATCGCGTGCCAATCGCACGCCTACCGCGGGTCAGTGACGTGGGTGCCGCGACCCGCGGCGAGCGCCACCCGCGGGGTCCGCCCATGCAACAATTCGACGCATGCGTCTGGTGCTGATCACGGGCATGTCCGGTTCCGGGAAGTCGGTCGCCTTGCGGCTGCTCGAGGACATTGGCTACTACTGCGTCGACAACCTGCCGTTGCCGTTCCTGTCCGATGTCTGCGCCCATCTGGATCGCGCCGGCTACCGTGACCTGGCGGTATCGATCGATGCACGCTCGGAAGCGGCGCTGTCCGACCTGCCCAGCCTGATCGATGCGCTCTATGCGGCAGGCCACGACGTCAAGGTGCTGTTCCTGACCGCCTCCGATGGATCGCTGGTGCAGCGCTACTCCGAGTCGCGCCGCCGCCATCCGCTGGCACAACGCCTGGCGAAAGCGCGCGGCCAGGTCGGCGACGAGCCCACGCTGCTCGAGTCGATCCAGGCCGAGCGCGACATCGTCGGCCCCTTGATCTCGTTCGGCCACACCATCGATACCAGCACGCTGCATCCGAACACCTTGCGGCAGTGGATCCGCGAGTTCGTCGATGCGCCACGCGTGAAGCTCACGCTGACCTTCGAGTCGTTCCCGTTCAAGGCCGGCATTCCGGTCGCCGCGGACCTGGTGTTCGACGTGCGCAATCTGCCCAATCCGTTCTACGACCCCAAGCTGCGTCTGCTGACCGGCTTGGATGCCCCGGTGATCGAGTTCCTGCAGGCCGCGCCGGTGGTCGAAGAAATGATCGAAGACATCACCGCGTTCATCGACAAATGGCTGCCCGGCTACTTGGCCGACAACCGTCACTACATCACGGTGGCCATCGGTTGCACCGGAGGCCAGCATCGGTCGCCCTATGTCGTCGAGCAGTTGGCACGGCGTTTCGGCGGACGCGAACGCGTGGTGGTGCGCCATCGCGCGCTGAACCGGCGCGACCCAGGCGCCGCACAGGCCATTGCCTGACATGCGCATTGCGCTGTTCCCGCTGAACGCGGTGCTCTTCCCAGGCGGCATGCTGCCCTTGCGGGTGTTCGAGGCCCGCTACATGGACATGGTGCGCGACTGCATGCGCGAGCAGTCTGCCTTCGGCGTGTGCCTGATCACGCAGGGCACGGAAGTCGGGCGCGCAACGCACACCGAGGCGGTGGGCTGCCTGGCCAACATCGTCGACTGGGATATGCAGCAGCTGGGCGTGCTCAACATCCGCTGCCGCGGCGGTCAGCGCTTCCGCGTGCTCGACCGCGTGGTCGAGCCCAACGGACTGTCCCGCGCACAGGTTGAACTGCTCGATCACGACGACGATCGCCCGGTGGCACCCGAGCATGCGCCCTGCGTCGACCTGCTGCGCCGGATCATCGACGATGCCCGGGCGCAGCAAGCAGCGCAGGACGATGGCGACGAAGGCTTCAGCCTGCCGTTCGACCCCCCCTATCAGCTCGACTCCAGCGCCTGGGTCGGCAACCGCATCTGCGAGGTGCTGCCGGTGCCGCTCAAGGCGAAACAGAAGCTGATGGAACTTGACGACGCCCACACGCGCCTGGCGATCATCACCCGCTACCTCAAGCAGCATGCGGTGCTGAAGTAGGGTGGGCGGTCAGCGTGGCGCGGCGACTTGCGCGCGCAAATCGCGCAAATCGCGCAGCAGCGTGCGGATCGGCGCCGGCACCGCCAACTCATCGGCGTGGGCGAGCGACCGCCAGCACAGCGCCGCGTCACCGGCATGCAGGGCGGTGGCCGGCAGCACCACCAGATGCGGCACGAACTCGAGCGTGAAGTGGGTGAAGGCGTGCCGGCGAAACGGCAGCGCCTGCGCCGCCCGCGGCGCGCCGGTCAACTGCGTCACTGCCGCGTGCAGCGCAGCGGGCGTATCGAACTGCGGCGGCGTCAGCAGACCACCCCACAGACCCGTCGGCGGACGCTGCTGCAGCAGCACCTGCTCGGCATGCAGCAGCACCAGCATGTGGGCGTGGCGCAGCGCCACCGCCTTGCGCACGCGCGGTGTCGGCAACTGGTCGACCCGATCGTCACGGTGCGCCACGCAGGTGGTTTGCACCGGACAGGCCGGGCAACGCGGCGCCGAGCGCGTGCACAGCGTGGCGCCCAGATCCATCACCGCCTGGGTGTAGGCGGGCATGTCGCACGCTGACGGCGGCAGCAGGTCGCGCGCCAGCGACCAGAGTTGGCGCTCGACCGCCGCGCCGGCAGGATCGCCCTCGACCGCGAAGTGGCGCGCCAGCACCCGCTTGACGTTGCCGTCGAGGATCGCGGCGCGCTCGTCAAAGCAGAACGCGGCAATCGCCGCGGCTGTGGACGGCCCGATGCCGGGCAGTTCAGCGAGCTCGCTGGCAGTTGATGGGAAGACGCCGCCGTGCCGTGCGCAGATCGCCTGCGCACAGGCGTGCAGGTTGCGTGCGCGAGCGTAATAGCCGAGCCCGGCCCACAACGGCATCACGTCTTCCAGCGCAGCCTGCGCAAGCGCCTCCACCGTCGGGAAGCGGGCAAGGAAGCGCGCGTAGTAGTCGAGCACCGTCGCCACTTGGGTCTGCTGCAGCATGATCTCCGACAGCCAGACCCGATACGGATCGCGCGTCTTCTGCCACGGCAGGTCCTGGCGCCCATCGCGCGCCTGCCAGGCGATCAGGCGCGTGGCAAAGCCGGACGGCGACGGTGCGGCGTCGGCGGTCACGCGTCATGAATACGCGGTGGGCCGGCACTGGCGGCCGGCGGGCACGGCGCCACCCGAATCAGAGATCGACCTTCAGGTACGAGGCCATGTCGACCTCGCCGCGCCAGCGCGCCGGCGGCGGTGCGCGGTCCTGCTCGGCCAGCAGGCGGGGGCGGGCAGCGTGCGTCTTCAGTTCGCCCAGCTGGGTCTGCACGTCCTCGAGCGCTTCTTCGAGTTCACCGATGCGCTGGTCAAGCGTTTCCTGCGCCTCGCGGATGCGCAGCACGTTTTCCGCCCGCTTTTTCAGCTGGGTACGCTGCTCGCGCACCTGCACTTCGAGCGGCGGCAGCAGTGAGCGAGCCCACGCCTCGGCGTCACGCTCGGCAGACGAAAAGATCTCGCGCGACTTGGACACCACCGTTTCGAAGAAGCGTTCGATCAGCGCCCACTTGTCGCGCGTGAGTACCGCAAGGGCACCGAAGTGCGTCTTGTAAGCGGCCTCGGCGCGCTCCAGTTCGGAGATGTACGTGTCGAGCGAGAACGGCATCGGCGGCGGCAGGCTCCAGCCCAGGTCTTCCGCAAAGCGGCGCTGTACGCCGAGCACCATCTGCTCGATCTCCAACAGCTTGGTGTTGGAGCTGCGCAAGTGCTCGCGCAGCGCGGCGAAGTAGTCGCGAATGGCGGCGAAAAACTGCGGCGTGAGACGGCTCTTGCGCATGCGATCGCGGGTTTCGAGCACGCGGGCGCGCAACGCCTCCAGGCGCAGCGGCTTGAACGCCTGGTCCGACAGCTTCGACATGACGACACGCGCGGCGACCACCTTGCGCACGTTGGACTCGAAATCGCGCTGCTCGGACTGCGCGCGGATCAGCATGCGCTCGACCGAGCTCTGGTTCTTTCCCTGCAACGCGCGCAGTTCGTACAGCTGTTCGATCAAGCCGCGCTCACGCGACATCAGCGACTGCCGCACCTCACTGCCGATGCGCTCCACCGCAGCGAGCGTCTGCTCGCGCACGATGCGCTGCTTGGCCGGCACCAGCAGATTGACCAGTGCCGCTTCCAGGCGCGGCAGCTGACTGCGCCGCAACAGTTCCTTGTCGTGCGTGACCTTGGCGACCAGGCCCTTCTGCGCCGAGACCGGGAACACGCGCCCGGCGTCCAGGTGCAACGTGTGGCTGACGCTGCCGACCTGGCGCGCGATCTCGCCGTCGACTTCCTCCGTGCTCTTGAGCGCGTCCCACAGGCCGTCAATCTTGTTGAGCACGGCAAGGTGGTTGTTGCTGCCGCCATCGCCGACGATGTGGCGCCACACCTCCATGTCGCTCTTGGTCACGCCGGTATCGGCGGCCAGCACGAACAGCACCGCATGGGCGCTGGGCACCAGCGACAGGGTCAGCTCGGGTTCGGTACCGATCGCGTTGAGGCCCGGTGTATCGAGGATCACCAGGCCCTGCTTGAGCAGCGGATGCGGAAAGTTGATCACCGCATGCCGCCAGCGCGAGATCTCGATCATGCCCTCGTCGACCGCCGCCAGATGATCCTTGTCGTCCGGGTCGAACAGGCCGTACATGCGCGCCTCGTCCACCGGCACGCGCACCGTGTCGGCCACCAGCTTGAATGCCTGCAGCATGCCGTCGGGCGAATCGACATCCACCGGAAACACCCGCCATTCGGCCGCCGAGCGCTTCAGATCGGCGGTGGTGGACAGGCGCGCCCGCGTCTCGATCGGCAGCGCGCGGATGCATGGCGGCAGCGACTCGTCGTACATCAGCTCGGTCGGGCACATGGTGGTGCGGCCGGCCGACGAAGGCAGGATGCGGCGGCCGTAATCGGCAAAGAAAATGGCATTGATCAGTTCGCTCTTGCCGCGCGAGAACTCGGCGACAAAGGCGATCACGAGCTTGTCCTCGCTCAACCGATCGAGCGCGACATCCAGGCGCCGGGCGGCTTCGCTTTCGAGCAGCTGATTCGACTCCAACCAGCGGCGCAGCTGCTCGATGGCGTGCGACAACGCGTCGCGCCAGGCGCCGTACTGCTGGAAACTGCTTGCCAGTTCTGCCATCGGAAAGCCGCTACGGAAGGACTCGGAAAAGTCGCGGACCACTCTATCACGCAGGGTGCTCGACGCAGCAGCGCGCATGCCTCGGCAAAACGGGTGGATTGGCTGCCAATTCGCGGTGATGGCAACCGCTCGGACGACCGGCGGGTGTGCCCCGTCAGCGCTGGCAACGCGGGCAGTAGTACGTGGCCCGCTGTCCCTGCAGCAGTCGGCGGATCGGCGTGCGACATGCGCGACAGGGCGCGCCCTCGCGCCCATAGACGGCCGCCTCGCGCATGAAGTAGCCCTCGGCGCCTTCGGCGCCGACAAAGTCCCGCAGCGTGCTGCCACCCACGCTGATTGCCTCGGCGAGGACTTCGCGCACCGCCTCCACCAAGCGTGCGCAGCGCATCGGACCAAGCCGCCGAGCCGGCAGCTTCGGATTGATGCCGGCGCGGAACAGGCTCTCTGAGGCGTAGATGTTGCCGACGCCGACCACGATGTCGCCAGCCAGCAGCACCTGCTTGATCGGCGCCGTGCGGCCGCGGGTGGCGGCGTACACCAGGGCGGCGTCGAAGCGCGGATCGAAGGGCTCCACGCCAAGATGCGCGAGCAAGGGGTGCTGCGCAATGTCACCGTCGGCACGCGGGTGCCACAGCAACGCGCCGAAGCGACGCGGATCGGTCAGCCGCAGCCAGCAGCGATCCAGATGGATCTCGACATGGTCGTGGCGGCCCGGTGCCGGCGGCGGCGCCAGATGAACGCGCCACGAGCCCGACATGCCCAAATGGCTGATCAGGGTGCCCGCCTCGACCTGCCAGAGCAGGTATTTGCCGCGACGATCCAGATGGTCGATGCGCTGACCCACCAGCCATTGCGGCAGTTCTCGCGGCACCGGCCAGCGCATGCGGGCGTCACGCACCACCACGCCGGTCACGCGCCGCCCTTCGACATGCGGGGCCAGCGCACGGCGCGTCACCTCGACTTCGGGAAGCTCGGGCATCGTCCTGACCGTCTAAACTCGTTTGCTACGCCTCGCCACCCCGCCTCGCCACCCGGCACGTCGAGGGCGGCAATGCAAACAACGAAACGTTCATGTGTGCAGTGCCTGCCAGTCCTGGCGCTGCGCGATCGGGACCACGGATGATCGACCCCACGCTGCGCCGCGTTGCATCTTTGGCAGCGCCGCTGCTTGCCCTGATGATTGTAGGGTGCGCCTCCACCGGCACCGCGCCCGTTGGCGCCCCCACGCCCGCCGCGGTCGCCACGGACGCGGCCCCGGCCGCTTCCGCGGTGGCGCCACCGGTCGATGGCATCCCACAGGTCAAGGTGACGGGCGCGTTGCTGTTTCAGCTGATGTCCGCCGAGGTCGCCCTGCAACGCGGCGAGGCCGGCGCCGCCTTTGCGACGTACCTGTCGGTGGCGCGCCAGACGCGCGATCCGCGCCTGGCCCGCCGCGCCACCGAGATCGCGCTGGGCAGCCGTGCGACCAACGAGGCGCTCACCTCGGCACAACTGTGGCGCGAGCTCGCGCCCGACTCCGACGAGGCGCTGCAGGCCACCGCCGTACTGCTCGTGTCAGGCGGCCGCTACGACGATGCCGCTGCGCTGTTCAGCCAGCAGTTGAAGAAGTCGTCCGCACCGGCGGAAGAACTGGCGCGCACACAGCGCCTGCTCGCGCGTGCGCCGGACCGAAAGGCGGCGTACGAGCTGCTCAGCAAACTGGCTGCACCGTACCGAGACGACCCGAAGGCCGGTGCCGACGTGCTGCTGACGCTGTCGGCCGGCGCGCATGCGGCGGGACAGTCGGAACAGGCGCTCGCCGATGCGCGCGCTGCGCTCGCCCAGCGACCGGACTTCGATCGCGCCGCGCTCGTGGTGGCGCAGTTCGTCACCCGGCCAAACGGCAAGGACGACCCCAAGGGCCGCGCCGATGCCGCCGCCCTGCTCGACGATTTTCTCGCGCGCAACCCGAAGTCGCTCGAGGTGCGCCTGACCTATGCGCGCCTGCTCGTGTCCGACGGCAAGTACGAGGCGGCGCGCACCCAGTTCGCGCTGGCGCTGGCGCAGGACGCCAGCAACCTGGACGCGCTGTACGCGATGGGTGTGCTGTCAATCGACCGGCCCGCGCTGCGCGCCGATGCGCGTCGTCACTTCGAGCGCTACATCAAGCTGCTGGAGCAGTCCCCGTCGTCGGAACCGCCGCGCGATCCGGATCCTGCCTACCTCAATCTGGCGCGCCTGGCCGAAGAAGAGCGACGCTATGCGGAGGCGCTGACCTGGCTCGATCGTATCGACGGCGGCGAGCAGTACCTGGCCGCCCGCCAGCGCAAGGCGCTGGTGCTGGGCAAGATGAAGCGGGTGAGCGAAGGTCGCAAGCTGCTTGCCGAGACGGCGACCGAAAGCGACGCCGAGCGCCAGCAGTTGCTGCTCACCGAAGGCCAGTTGCTGCGCGATGCCGGTCGCCATAAGGAGGCATTCGACCTGCTGGAAGGCGCGCTCAAGAAGTCGCCCGACGACACGACGCTTCTGTACGACGCAGCGCTGGCCGCCGAGAAGCTCAATCGCACCCAGTTGATGGAGACCTATCTGCGCCGCGCGATCAAGCTCAAGCCCGATGAACCGCACGGCTACAACGCGCTCGGTTACTCGCTTGCCGATCGCAACCTGCGTTTGCAGGAAGCCTATGCGCTGATTGCCCAGGCGCTCAAGCTGGCGCCCGATGACGCCTTCATCCAGGACTCGATGGGCTGGGTCTATTTCCGCCTCGGCAAGCTGGACCAGGCCCGCACGTACCTGGAGCGCGCCTGGAACAGTCGCCCCCACGCGGAGGTGGGCGCCCATTACGGCGAGACCCTATGGATGCTCGGTGAACGCGAAGCGGCGCGCGCCATCTGGCGCGAGTCGCGCGACATTGAGCCGGACAACGAAACTTTGCGTAACACGCTGCGGCGCCTGAAGGCGCGGCTGTAGGTCGTGCCGCCGCCGCTGTCCATGTCGATCGGCCGCACGCTCCGTGCCTGCATCCTTGCCGGGGCCCTGCTCGGTCTGGCCGGATGCGCGACGCTGTCCGCCCCGCCTGACGCACAGCGGGTGCACAGCGGACGCTTTGCGGCCACCGTGGCTCAGGACGGCAAGAGCGAGAACACCACCGGTCGCTTCACTTTGTCGGTACATGCCGGCCGCCTGCTGCTCGACCTCGCAACACCGCTCGGTACCACCTTGGCCCGAGTGGAAAGCGGGCCGCAGGGCGCCACGCTGCGGGTACCGGGCAACGGCGGCATGCAAGAGGCATCGGGGCCCAACGCGGAGGCTCTGGCAGAGCAATTGCTGGGCTGGCCGCTGCCGGCGGGCGGTATGGGCGACTGGATCTTGGGACGTCCGACGCCGGGACGGCCGGCCGACGTGCAGGGCGATCGCGCGGCGCCGACCATCATCATCCAGGACGGCTGGACCATCGAGATTGCCGAGCGGTTTGCCTCCGGCACACCACGCCGGCTTACCCTGTCGCGGCCCGCGCGCGCCGGCAGCCCGATTGCCCTGCTCTCACCCGCCATCACCCTGCGGCTCGTTCTGGACGAGCACGCGCCCGAGGCCACACAGTGAACCGACCGGAGACCGACATGCTGAACCGCCCGTCCCACATGACTGCCCACGCTCAAGTGCGCCGCCGCCTGCTTGCTGCCGGGTCCCTGGTGCCCGCTGCGCCAATGCTGCTGGCGCTGTTGGCCCCGAGCCGCGTGGCGGCACGCGAAGACATGGTCGAGCTCGACGTACCGTTCGTCCCCACGCCAATGAGCGTGGTCGACGCGATGCTCGACATGGCCAAGGTCACCAGCAACGACCTGGTCTATGACCTGGGCTGCGGCGACGGCCGGATCGTGATCCGCGCCGCGGAAAGGTTCGGCGCTCGCGGCGTCGGGGTGGACCTCAATCCGGTGCGCGTGAAAGAAGCCCAGGCGGCCGCCAAGCGCGCCGGACGCGCGATCGATAGCAAGGTGCGCTTCGAAGTGGGCGATGTCTTCAAGTTCGATTTCTCGCCCGCCACCGTGGTGACGATGTATCTGCTGCCCAGCGTCAACCTCAAGCTGCGGCCGCGCATCTTCAAGGAACTGAAGCCCGGTACCCGCATCGTGTCGCACGACTTTGACATGGGCGACTGGGAGCCGCAGGCCAAGCGGGACCTCGATAGCTCGACGGTGTACTTCTGGACCGTCCCGGCGAAAGCACCGGCCAACCTGAAGTCCTGACGCCCGTCGTGCGCCACCCGCGCCTGTTCCTCGGGCTGCCCGCGCCGGCCAAGCTCAACCTGTTCCTGCACATCACCGGCAGGCGGGCCGACGGCTATCACGAACTGCAGTCGGTTTTCGTTCCGGTCGATCTGGCGGACACCATCGATATCGAGTCGCGCGTCGACGGCGTCATCAGCCGCAGCGGCGACGTGATCGGCGAGCCGCAGCTCGACCTGTGCGTGCGTGCCGCCATGCTGCTGCAACAAGGCTCAGGAACCGATCTGGGTGCGGCGATCCATGTCGACAAGGCCATCCCTGCTGGCAGTGGCATGGGCGGCGGCTCCTCGGATGCCGCCACCACGCTGGTCGCGCTCAATCGCCTGTGGCAGCTCGATTGGCCGCGCGAGCGGTTGGCCGCACTCGCGCTGCGGCTGGGGGCCGATGTGCCGTTCTTTCTCGGCACCGGCCCGGCTTTCGTCGAAGGCATCGGCGAGCGGCTGACTCCGGTTGCCGTGACACCTGCCTGGTATGCGGTGATCCATCCCCAAGTTCATGTTTCGACGGTGGAAATCTTCACCGACCCGGGTTTGACACGGAATACGAAACTCACCACAATCTCGGGCTTTTCCGCAGCGCGGGATGCCCTGTCAGCAACACCGCAGGCGTCTGCGGCGCGCACGCTCTTCGGTGCCAACGACCTGCAGGTGGTCGCCACGCGCCGGGCGCCGCAAATCCAGGCTGCACTGAAGCATCTTTCCCACTTCGGCGAGGCACGGATGACCGGCTCCGGTTCTGCGGTGTTTGCCGCGTTCGAAACCGAAGACAATGCGCGCAAGGCAATCGCTGAGCTGCCTGTCGGCTGGTCCGGCTGGGCGGTGCAGGGGTTGGACGAGCACCCGCTTGCGGCGTGGTGATATCCGGCACGCCAGGCGTGAGGGAAGAACTGCACAGGTTTCGCGCTGGGGAGTCGCCAAGCTGGTTAAGGCAGCGGATTTTGATTCCGCCATACGAGGGTTCGAATCCTTCCTCCCCAGCC
>LNFM01009464.1_pt1 | contig 14167 bp, 11 predicted proteins | sample 596031 | NCBI WGS metagenome assembly LNFM01 (sample SAMN04254537, study PRJNA301005) | activated carbon metagenome | isolation source: dual media filters at the Ann Arbor, Michigan drinking water treatment plant | place: USA: Ann Arbor
CGCAGCCACCAGCGCCGCGATGGCAAAGGCGTTCATGCCGCCGACGGAAAGCGAGATCAGCACGAAGAAGCCGGTCAGCGAGATCACCGCCGGGTTCAGCACCCGCGTCGGCTGCCCCGCCACCGCTTTCGGGGCCACGCCCTTCACCGGATCCGCCGGGCAGGTCGCCAGCACCCAGGCCGCCACCACCCAGGCAATGCCGCCCGCCACCAGCAACGCGCCCGAAAGCCCCAGCCAGGCCGCCAGCCCCAGCATCAGAAACGGCGCCACCGCACCGCCCGCGAACCCTGCAAAGGTGTGCAGCGAAAACGCCCGCCCCATGCGCGGCCCGGCCATCACCGTGTTGAGGATGGCGTAGTCCGAGGGGTGGTAGACCGCATTCGCCAGCCCCGCGAGCGCGCCGGCCAGCAGCACCATCGGGTAGCTCGGTTGCAGCCCCACCAGGCCGAAGGCCGCGCCCCCCACCACCAGCCCCGCCGCCAGCACCCGCCGCGGCCCGATCCGGTCCACCAGGAAACCCATCGGCGCCTGGGTCAGGGCCGAGACGATGCTGAACAGCGTGATCGCCAGGCCGAGTTCGATGAAGCTGACGCCGAGCCGCGCCTGCAACAGCGGAAACAGCGGCGGCAGCACCAGGATATGCAGGTGGCTCACGGCATGCGCCGCGCCGATGGCACCCAGGGTGCGCCGTTCCGGCTGCGTCCAGCGCAGCGGCACGGCATCCTGCACGACCGCGGACATTCAGATCACCCGGGCCGCTTGGCGGTTGCTGGGCTGGTTTGGCATGGCGCCCTCTCTTGGCTCGGCGGCAGCATATGGGCCGGGATGGCCATCCGACCAGCCGCGCCTGGCCCGGGTCAGCCCGGTGGCGGCTGCATCGCCCGCCCTATTCGTAGCCGAGCTTGCCCGTCGCGACGAAGGCGCTGGGTGGCGCGAGCCTGGCTTTCGCGGCCATCAACCGCTGGTCCGGGACAAGCGCGGCAAGGTCCACCGCCTCGGGCACCATGCGCCGCATCGGAATCGGGGTGCGCGGTCCGCGCGCCACCAACCCCGCGATGGTGAGCCGGGCGCTGTCCTGGGGCGAGGCCTCGATGCCCACGGAATGGTCCGCGGGGCCGCCAGCCGTCAGGGCCAGTTCGATCGCTCCGTCCTTCGATTTCACCGTGACAGGGAAAGGGTAGATGCCCACGGTCATCTTGGCGGCCGGATCTTCCGTGAATGTCTTGCTGGAGACGCCAAGCCGCGTCGTCCCCTCATCCCCGGTCAGCGACAGCACGCCGCGGCAGCGGGAGAAATCCGCGACCAGGGAGGTGACCTCGGTCTCGGCCGGAAGGGTCAGCCGCATCGTCGTCTCGTCCATGAACTGCACGAATTTCGCTTCGATCATGGCCGTCTGGCGGTGGATCACCGGATGTCCAGGGAACAGCTCCTCGGCCGGCCAGAATTTGTAGGCATTGGCCGTGGTCATGGTCAGCGGCGCATCGAAGGCGATCGGCCCCGCCCAAAGCTGGCGAAGTGCCTCGCCCAGGCATTCGCCGACGAGCTTGGCGACCTCCTGCGTGAAATGCATCCGGTCCTTGAACAGGCCCAGTTCCGCGGTGCTCGGCTCCACCGCCAGCAGGCGGTTCAGGAAGGCGTATCCGTCGAAGAAGGGCACGCCGTAGCGCTCGGCGATCTTCAGATAGGCGCGGCGTATGCCCCGGCCTTCCGGCATGAGATTGACGATGGGAACGATGTTGATGATGGGCAGGCATCCGGCCCGGGAGATCTCGGATACCGCATAGGTCAGGGCCTGCTGGATCCGGTCCAGGTCCAGGCGCTTGCCGGTCAGCAGCGCGCCATCATTGGGCGCGAAATCCAGGATGCAGAGGTCGAAATCAGCGAAATCCAGGCCGGCTTTGCGAAAGGCGAAAAGGTCGCTCGTGCAGAACCCCAAGGCGCGGTTTTCCACGGCGTGGAACCAGCTGTTGCGCGCCAGCTCGCCGGCGTAGCTGCCCGCGCCGGCACTGTTCGAGGTTCCGATGACGCAGACCTTCGGATGCGGTCTGGTATCCATGGCGGCTGGCTGCATCGGTCTTCCTGCGGAGAAGTTTTCGTAGAATTGCGCCGTCCTTGAGCCTGCACGCGGGCGATCCTGAAAACCCCGCCCTGAGAACCCCGGGTGGAACGCCCGTCCACCCTTCGCTGGCGTTGCTAATGCGCCTCGGCCCAGGACCGGCCATGCCCGATCTCGACGGCCAGCGGCACGGTGAGGCTGGCCACGCCCTCCATGATCCGCTTCACCAAGGCGGAGGTCGCCTCCACCTCCGCCTGCGGCACTTCGAACACCAGCTCGTCATGCACCTGCAGCAGCATCCGCGCGCCGAGGCCCGCTTCGTGCAGCGCCAGCGGCAGGCGCACCATGGCGCGCTTGATCACCTCCGCCGCACCACCCTGGAAGGGGGCGTTGATCGCGGCGCGCTCGGCGCCACCGCGGCGCACCGGATCCTTGGAGGCGATATCGGCGATCCACAGCTTCCGGCCGAAGGGGGTCTGCACATAGCCGGTGGTGCGCGCATCCTCCTTCAGCTTTTCCATGCAGGCGCGGATGCCGGGGTATTGGGCGAAATAGGCATCGATGATCGCCCGCGCCTCACCCGGCCCGATGCCCAGCCGCGCGCCGAGGCCGAAGGCGGACATGCCGTAGATGATGCCGAAATTGATCGTCTTCGCCCGCCGCCGCGCTTCCTTGTCCACCGCATCGGGCGCCAGGTGGAAGATATCCGCCGCCGTGCGGGAATGGATGTCCTGCCCGGTGGCAAACGCCTCCTTCAGCGCCGGCACGTCCGCCACATGGGCCAGGATGCGCAACTCGATCTGGCTGTAGTCGGCCGCCAGCAGCACATGCCCCGGCTCCGCCACGAAGGCGGTGCGGATGCGCGCGCCTTCCTCCGTCCGCACCGGGATGTTCTGGAGGTTCGGGTCGCTGGAGGACAGCCGGCCGGTGGAGGTCAGCGCCATGGCGAAATCGGTGTGCACCCGCCCCTGCGCATCCGCCGCCTGGGCCAGCGCATCGACATAGGTGGATTTCAGCTTGGCGATCTGCCGCCAATCCAGCACCCGGCGCGGCAGGGCATGGCCTTGCGCTGCCAGCTCCTCCAGCACGCTCGCATCCGTGCCCCAGGCGCCGGTCAGCTTGCTGCGCTTGCCGCCGGGCAGTTTCTGGTCATCGAACAGGATTTCCCCAAGCTGCTTCGGCGAGCCCACATTGAAGGGCTTGCCGGCGAGCTCGTGGATCTCGCGCTCGTAGCGGATCAGTTTCTCCGCAAAATCGGCGCCGATCCGGGACAGTTCGGCGGCGTCGATCTTGATGCCGGCCAGCTCCATGTCCCGCAGCACGGGCACCATGCGGCGCTCCACCTGCTCATACAGCGCCAGCGCGCGGGCGCCGCGCAGTTCGGGCCGCAGCAGGTGCCACAGCCGCAGCGTCACATCGGCATCCTCCGCGGCATAGGCGGTGGCCTTGTCCAGCGCGACCTTGCCGAAGGGGATGCGGTTGCGGCCGGTGCCGGTGACGCTGTCGAAGCTGATGCAGGCATGGCCGAGATGCAGCCCCGCCAATTCATCCATGCCGTGGCCATGCTTGCCGGCGCGCAGCGCGTAGGACATCAGCATGGTGTCATCCACCGGCGCCACCGCGATGCCGACCCGGCACAGCACTTCCAGGTCGTATTTGGCGTTGTGCAGCACCTTGAGGACGGCCGGGTTCTCCAGCAGCCCCTTCACCTCGGCCAGCGCGGCCTCCGGCGCGATCTGCTCCGGCGTGCCGCTGCCCATCAGGTCGCCGCTGCCTTCATGCCGCAGCGGCACGTAGCAAGCCCGGCCGGGCGCGACGGCCAGGGAGAAGCCGACCAGATTGGCCTTCATCGCATCCAGGCTGTCGGTTTCCGTATCGAAGCCGACCACGCCCGCGGCCTGCGCTTCCGCCACCCAGTCGCGCAGCTGCGCCAGGGTGGTGACGGTGGCGTAGCCGGTGAAGGGCGGCGCCTCCGCGGGCGCGGCGGGCAGCTCGGCCGCCGGGGAGGGCGGGCGGTAGCCGTTGTTGCGGGTGACGGCGCTGGCATCCCCCAGCCCGAGGCGTGCCAGCAAGCTCCGGAAACCGTTCTCGCGCAGGAATTTCTCCAGCGTCGCCGGATGCGGCGCGCGGGCCAGCATATTCTCGATCGGGCAGGGCAGGGGGGCGTTGGCGTCCAGCTGCACCAGGCGCTTGCTGATCCGCGCCTTCTCGGCATTCTGCTCCAGCGCTTCCCGCCGCTTCGGCTGCTTGATTTTGGCGGTGTTCGCCAGCAGCGTCTCGAGGTCGCCATATTCGTTGATGAGCTGGGCGGCGGTCTTGATGCCGATGCCCGGCACGCCGGGCACGTTATCCGTGCTGTCGCCGGCCAGCGCCTGGACTTCCACCACCTTGTCCGGCGTCACGCCGAATTTCTCGAACACCTCCGGCTCACGGATCGGCTTCTGCTTGATCGGGTCCAGCATCTGCACGCCGGGGCCGATCAACTGCATCAGGTCCTTGTCGGAGGAGACGATGGACACCTCCCCGCCTTCCGCCACGAAGGCGCGGGCATAGGCGGCGATCAGGTCATCCGCCTCGAAGCCCGGCTGTTCCGCCTGGCAGACGCCCAGCGCCTCCGTCGCCTCCCGGATCAGGGCGAATTGCGGGACCAGCTCCGGCGGGGGTTCCGGGCGGTGCGCCTTGTATTCGGGGTAGAAATCATTCCGGAAGGTCAGGCGGGCACTGTCGAACACCACGGCGATGTGGGTGGCGGCATGGCGCGAGAGGAATTGCGACAGCATCTGGGTGAAGCCGAAGACGGCGTTCACATGCGTGCCGTCCGGCCGCGTCATCGGCGGCAGGGCGTGAAACGCGCGAAAAATGTAGCCGGAGCCATCGACCAGGATCAGCCGCTTCTCCCCCGGTGCCACCGGCGGGACAGCTTCCGCGGCGGCGGGGGGCAGGTCGCTCATGCTCAGTGTCCGCTATCTTCGCCCGCACCCTCGGCCAGCACATAGGTGCGGGAGCAATAGGGGCAGGTCACCTGGTGCTGCTCGATCCGCAGGAAGACCCGCGGATGCCCCAGCGCGCCGCCGCCGCCATCGCAGCCGATGGTGCGGGACGTGACCATGACAGTCTCCTCCGGCGTCACGCCGGGCAGGGCGACCGGGGTATAGCCGGTCTGGCGGGGGTCGCGCATGGCGGTCCTTCAGGCATTCGTGGAGCGAGACCGGAACATAGGGGGGCCGAGGGCGATGGACCAGCCCGGCCCGCCTTGCTACCCCTTGGCCATGCGCCCCATCGCCTCTCCCCGGGTGGTCCTGGCTTGCCTGGCCGCGCTGCTGGGTGCGGGCTGCACGCCGGTGGTGATGCCGATGGGCCCGGCCATCGCCCCGCCCGCCCTGGCGCAGGATGCGGTTTTGGCGGCCGATGGCGCCCGGCTGCCGCTGCGCGCCTTCCCGCCTGATGGTCTCCCGGATGGGGGACCGCCGCGCGCCGTGCTGCTGGCGCTGCATGGCTTCAACGACCATTCCGGCAATTTCCTGGCCGACAGCATCGGCACGCTGAATGCGGGCGGGCTGCTGGTCTATGCCTACGACCAGCGCGGCTTCGGCCGGTCCCCCAACCGCGGCTACTGGGCCGGCGGGGACACGCTGGCGGAGGATGCGGCCACCGCCGCCCGCCTGCTGCGCGCCCGCCACCCGGGCCTGCCCCTGTACCTGATGGGGGAAAGCATGGGCGGCGCCGTGGCGGTGGTGGCCGGCACCAGCGCCGATCCGCCGCCGGTCGATGGCTATATCCTGCTCGCGCCCGCGCTATGGGGACGCGCCAGCATGAATGCGGTGATGCGCGGCGGGCTTTGGGTGGCGGGGCGGACCATGCCGGTGCTGGGCTTCCAGGGCGGGGTGGGCGGCATCGTCGCCAGCGACAATATGGACGCGCTGCGCCGGCTGGGGCGGGACCCGCTGGTGCTGCGCAGCACCCGCGTGGATGCCGCGATCGGCCTGGTGGATCTGATGGATGCGGCGACCGCCGCCCTGCCCAGCTGCTGCCGCGACGCCGCTGGGCGGCCTGTGCCGGTGCTGCTGCTGTATGGCGACAAGGACAGCGTGATCCCGGCCCGCCCGGTCCGCGCCGCGCTCCGCCGGCTGCCGCCGGACAGCCCGGTGCGGATCGCGATCCACGAGGAAGGTTTTCACCTGCTGCTGGCGGACAGCAACCGAGCCGCGGTGGCCGGCGACATCCTGGCCTTCACCGCCGACGCGGCCGCGCCATTGCCCTCCGGCGCGGAGGCCTTCGCGCCAGGCTGGCTGGCGCGCTGAGGCTCAGGCGGGAATCCACACCCGCCCATCGAACAGCCGCCGCGCGGTGCGGTAGAAGGACCCGGCGCGGGCGACCCAGGCGCCACCCTCCTGCACCACATCGGCGCCGACCGTCAGCACGCCGGACGGCATGCCGATGCGGATCGGCCCTGGCGCCACCGGCCCAAGGCATTCCGCCACCAGCGTCCCCGCGATGCGCGCCGCGACGGCCAGGCACAGCGACCCGGTCAGCGGCAGCGCCCGGTGCGGCTGGCCGTTGGAGATGATGCGCGCCGCCAGGTCGATCTCCCCGGCCGCGATGCTTTCCCCGGACAGGGTGGGCGCCTCGGCCGCCGGGCTGACGAAGCCGATATAGGGCACGGAGCTGATCGCCCGCGCCGCCGCCAGATCCGCGCCGATGCCCATGCGGATGCTGGCCTGCAACCGGATGGCGTCCAGCAGCGCCAGGATCTCCGGGCGCGCCTCCAGCTCCTCCGGCAATTCGCGCCCGGTCAGGCCGATATCCCGCGCTCGGATGAAGGCGCTGGCATTGGCGGCATCGACCAGGGAGGCCTCGATGCGGCCGAACCCTGGCACATCGAGCACATCCAGCACCTGCCCGCTGGGCAGCAGCCGGCCGGTGGTGGCGCCGCCCGGCTGCACGAAATCCAGCCGCACCGGCGCACCCGTGCCACCCACGCCGGGAATGGCCAGGTCGCCGGTGACCTTCGCGCGGCCATCCTCCAGCTCGAAACTGTTGTGGATGATCTTCTTCGTATTGGTGTTGTAGATGCGGACCGTCGCGTTCGTGCCGTTCGGCCGCACCAGCCCCTCATCCACCGCGAAGGGCCCGACGGCGGAGCTCATATTGCCGCAATTGCCCTTCCAATCGACGCGCGCCTCGCGGATCAGCACCTGGGCGAAGGTGTAGTCGATATCCGCATCCTCGCGCTCCGACGGCGCCAGCACGCAGATTTTCGAGAGCGACGACACGCCGCCACCCATGCCGTTGAGCTGCCGGCCGTAAGGGTCGGGTGTGCCGAGCGCCGCCATGAAGATCGCGTCCCACTCCGCGCGATCGGCCGGCAGGTCCCGGGCGTGGAACATGATGGCCTTGCTGGTGCCGCCGCGCATGAAGACGGCGGGAATGGCGCGCTGGGCCATCAGGCGAGGCCCTTGAACACGTCGAACAGCTTGTTCTTCGCCTCGAAGCCGATGCCCGGGATATGCGGCATCGCCACGCGCCCCTCCACCACCGGCACGTCATCCGCGAAGCCGCCGAAGGGCGCGAAAACCTCCGGATAGCTCTCATTGCCACCCAGCCCGAGGCCCACCGCGATATTGAGGGCAAACTGGTGCCCGCCATGCGGCACGCAGCGGCGCCGGGACCAGCCATGGGCGGCCAGCATGTCGAGCGTGCGCAGATATTCGCAAAGCCCGTAGGACAGCGCCGGGTCCATCTGGAGAATGTCGCGGTCCGGCCGCAGCCCGCCATGTCGGATCAAATTGCGCGCATCCAGCATGGAGAACAGGTTTTCGCCCGTGGCGATCGGCGGGCCGTAATGTTCGGCCAGCGTCGCATGGGTGGCGTAATCCAACGGGTCCAGCGGTTCCTCGTACCAGCGCAGCCCCATCGGCTCCAGCGCCGCGGCATAGGCCAGCGCGGCGGGCAGGTCGAAGCGCCCATTCACATCCACCGCCAACCGGCTGCCATCGCCGCCGAGGAGGGCCACCACCGCCTCGATCCGTTCGATATCCTCGGACAGCGCATCGGCGATGCTGGTGCCGGGGGCGCCGCCGATCTTCATCTTCACGGTCGCATAGCCCATGCCGAGGTAGCGCTTCATCTCCTCGACCAGCGCCGCCACGCCCTTGCCGGGGTAGTAGTAGCCGCCGGCGGCATAGACCCAGGCCGCCTCATCCGCCTGGCCGCCATTGTAGCGATCCGCCAGCAGCCGCCACAGTGGCACGCCCTCCAGCTTGGCGGCTGCATCCCACAGCGCCATGTCCAGCACGCCGACGGCGACGCTGCGCTCCCCATGGCCGCCGGGCTTCTCGTTCTTCATCATGGCCGCCCAGGCGCCCTGCGGGTTCAGCCTGCCATCCGCCGCCGTGACCTGCGCCTCCGTCGCCTCCAGCAGCCGCGGCACGAAGCGCTCCGCCAGCAACCCGGGCTGGGCATAGCGACCGTTGGAGTTGAAGCCGTAGCCGGTGGCGCGCCTGCCATCCCCTTCCACCGTGACCGCGACGATGGAGGCGGTCATTTTCGAAAAATCGATATAGGCGTTGGCAATGTCGCTCGCGATCGGCGCGATGCCCTGCTTGACGCTGACGATACGCATTCTTGTCCGTCTCCATCCGGTTGCCGGACTTGTCGCCCCGTGCGACCTGACCGCACAAGAGGGGCCAAGGAGGAAACCATGCCCGACATCCTGCACGAGACCCGCGGCCCGGTCGCCTGGACCACGCTGAACCGCCCGGACCAGCGCAACGCCCTGACCTTCGAAATGTATGAGGGCCTGTTCGAACAGGCGGCCGCCGTCGCGGCCAACCCGGCCATCCGCTGCTGGGTCATCACCGGCGCCGGCGGCAAGGCCTTCGCGGCCGGCACCGATATCAGCCAGTTCCAGAATTTCTCCACCGGCCAGGATGCGCTGGATTACGAAACCCGGATCGACCGCGTGCTCTCGGCCGTGGAGGATTGCCCGAAGCCGGTGATCGCGGCGGTGGCCGGTGCCTGCGTCGGCGGCGGCCTGGGCATCGCCGGCGTCTGCGACCTTCGCATCGCCAGCGCCAATGCGCGCTTCGGCGTGCCGGTGGCGCGCACCCTGGGCAACACGCTGTCCACCATGAACATCTCCCGCTTCGCCGCGCTGATCGGCCCGGCGAAGCTGAAGGAGCTGATCTTCACCGCCCGGCTGATGGACGCGCCCGAGGCGCTTTCCGCCGGCTTCATCGCGGAAATGCTGGAGACACCGGAAGCACTCGCGGAGCGTGCGCTGAAACTGGCCGAGGAGATCGCCGGCATGGCGCCGCTGACGCTGACGGCGACCAAGGTGGCTCTCAAGCGCCTGCGCCTGGCCGCCGGCACCATCGAGGGCGACGATTTGGTGACCATGTGCTTCGGCAGCCAGGATTTCCGGGAGGGGGTGGACGCCTTCCTTGCCAAGCGCAAACCGGTCTGGACGGGCCGCTAGCACCGCGCCATCCTCCGGTCAGAATAAAAAGACCGGAGGAAACCCATGTTGTCACGACGCAGCCTGTTGGCCGTGGCGGGCGCTGCTGCCCTGCCGCTGCCTGGCCTGGCCCAAGGCAGCTACCCCACCCGCACCGTCGCCCTGCTGGTGGGCTTCGCGCCCGGCGGCGGCACGGACATCATCGCCCGGCTTCTGCAACCCGCCTTGCAGGAGGATTTCGGCCAGGCCATTGCCATCGAGAACCGCGCCGGCGGGTCCGGCACCATCGCGGCAACCACCAATGCCCGCGGCCGGCCGGATGGCTACCAGATGCTGATGACCACGGTCAGCGCCTCCGCCGTCGTGCCGCCGACGATGAAGCCGCCGCCCTTCGACATCATCGCGGACCAGACCGCCGTGGTGCTGGCCGGCACGGTGCCGCTGGTGGCGGTGGTGCCGCTGAATTCGCCGGCGCAGGATTTCGCCGGGTTCATCGCGCATGCCAGGGCCAATCCCGGCAAGCTGAACTACTCCTCCTCCGGCATCGCGACGCAGCAGCACCTGTCGGCCGCGGCGCTGAGCTTCGCGGCAGGGCTGGACATGACCCATATTCCCTTCCGCGGCACCGGCCAGGCGGTGAATGAGGTGCTGGCCGGGCGTATCGACATCGCCATCGACACGCTGCCCACCTACCTGCCGCATATCCGCGCCGGCCGCGTGCGGGCGCTGGCCACCACCCTGCCACAGCGCGTGCCGACGCTGCCGGATGTGCCGACCGTCGCCGAAAGCGGCTTCCCGGATTTCGATGCCTCGGTCTGGTACATGGTGATGGGCCCGCCCGGCCTGCCGGCCGCGATCAGCGAACGCTGGGTGCAGGCGGTGAACAAGGCGCTGTCCGATCCGGGCCTGCGCCAGCGCGTGGCCGATGCCGGCTTCATCCCCGGCGGCGGCACCAGCGCGGATGCCGCGGCGCTGCTGCGCCGGGATGCCGCGCGCTATGCCGAGGTGATCCGGCGCGCGAATATCCAGTTCGATTGAGATCCCGTGCAGGAAGGCGGTGCCTTCCTGCCACTCAGACGCCGTGCGCCGCGCATCCGCGCGGCTTGGCTTCGCCGCATAAGCGGCGGGCCGCCTTCGCGGCCTCGGCCCTGCGGGCCGCCTTCGCAGCACCGGCCCTGCGGGCCGCGGGTCCAGCTGTCATGCTCCGGTTTGGCGCAGGCTGGCCGGATCAATCCCCCGCCGCCACCCCATCCCGCCGCGGATCGGCCGCACCCTCCAGCCCGCCATCGGCCAGCCGGCGGATCACCTGCAACCCGGTGTTCATCACCACCACCCGCGGCGCATGGCCCAGCGCCTGCAAGGCGGGCGCCAGATCCGCGGCCGGGGTGCCCGACTCCAGCTCCACCGCCCCGTTCTGCGCGCCGAGGCGCGGGCGGGCGGTGGCGCGTTCGGCATCGCCGCCGAAGACCAGAACCTCGATCACCGCGGCCGCCACAGCATCCGGGATGCGCGCACCGCCGCCGGCACCCAGCACGAGGTCGGGCCGCCCATCCGCGCCGAAGACCATGGTTGGCGCCATGGTGGTGACGGGCCGCTTGCCCGGCGCCAGGCGGTTCTGCGCCGGGGCCTCCGCCGTGCCCGGATTGACCGCGAAATTGGTCATGCCGTTGTTCAGCGTGATGCCCATGGCCAGCAGCTCGGCCCCGAAATTCAGGTTGTTGGTCGTGGTGAAGGACACCGCATTGCCGGCTTCATCCAGGATGGAAACCTGCGTCGTCGCCGCCTCCGCCATCGCGTCGCCGGGCATGGGCAGCGCGCCGTGGCGTTCGGCCGGCGTGCCAGGCGCCACACTCTCCTGCGCCCGGCCCGGCCCGGCCAGCGCGGCGCGCGCATCCAGATAGTCGCGCGCCAGCAGCCCGGCCTGCGGCACCGCCACCACATCCGGGTCGCCCATCCAGTGGCGGCGATCCGCGGTGGCCAGGCGGCTGGCCTCGATGAAGACATGCGCGGCCTCGGCGCTGTCCCGCGCCGTCCGGGCCATGCCCAGCCGTTCCGCCAGCCCCAGCGTCTGCAACACGGCGATGCCGCCGGAGGACGGCGCGGCGGTGGTGCAGATGCGGCGCGCGAAGGCCTCGGCGCAGATCGGCGCGCGTTCCACGGCGCGATAGGTGGCCAGGTCGGCCAGGGTCATCCAGCCCGGCACGGCATGGTCCTGCACCGCCTGCACCACGGCGCGGCCCAGCGTGCCGCCATACAGCGTGGCGGGGCCTTCCGTGGCCAGCAGGCGCAGCGCCGCCGCCTGTTCCGGGTTGCGGAAGGGCGCGCCGGCGGCCAGCGGCTGGCCCTCCGCATCGAAATACAGCGCGCGGATCGCCGGCACGCGGGCCAGTTCCGCCGCGCGGTTGCGAAGGACCTGGTGCAGATAGGGCGGCAGGGGGAAGCCATCCTCCGCCAGCTGAATGGCCGGGGCGAACAGCTCGGCCCAGGGCAGGCGGCCATGCGCCGCATGTGCCAGGGCCAGCGCCGCCACCGCGCCCGGCACCGCCACCGCGCGGCCGGATCGCGCCACGGTGGCCGGGCCGACGCCGCCGGCGGTCAGCCGGTCCGCGCTGGCGGCGGGCGCGCTGGCGATGCCCTCGTAATAGCGCAGCCTGGCGGCCGCCTGGTCCCAGACGAGGATGAAGGCGCCGCCGAGCATTCCGCTGGCATGCGGCTCCGCCACCGAAAGCGCCGCCTGCGCCGCGATCGCCGCATCCACCGCGGACCCGCCGGCCCGCAGCATGGCCAGCGCCGCCGCCGTGGCATGCGGGCTGGCGGTGGCGGCCATCTGGCGGGTGGCGCGGGCGGGTTCCGCGGCGGCGGGGGCGGCGGCGACCAGGAAGGCGAGCAGCAGGCGGCGCATGGGCATGACCTCATAAACCAGAACATCCTGCGGCCCGCCTCACTTCAGGCGGGCCGAGGCCGCGAATGCGGCCCGCGGCCTATGCCGCGCAGCCAAGGCCACGGATGTGGCCGCCAGACATGCCTCAGTTCCTTCGGGGCAGGACCTCGGCATTCACCACGATATCCGGGTCCAGCGTGCCGGCGAAGCAGGACAGCACGGCATCCGCCGAATCCAGCGCCATGCGCCGCAGACCCTCCGCCGTGCTGGCGGCGACATGCGGGGTCATGATCAGGTTGGGCGTGGAGAGCAGGCTGATCGGCGTCTCCACCGGCTCCTCCTCGAACACGTCGATCCCGGCGGCGGAAAGCTGCCCGGCGCGCAGCGCGGCTTCCAGCGCCACCTGGTCCACGATGGTGCCGCGCGCGGTGTTGACCAGCACGGCGCCCGATTTCATGCGCGCCATGAAGGCGGCGTCGATCATGTTGCGGGTGGCCGGGCCGCTGGGCACGTGCACCGTGACGATATCCGCCTCTGCCGCCGCGCTCGCCGCATCATCCACCGGCTCGAAGCCGAGGCCGCGGATGCTGCCCTTGCCGATATTCGGATCGCGCACCAGCACCCGCATGCCGAAGGCGGCGCACAGCTTCGCCACCCGCGTGCCGATGCGCCCGAACCCCACCACCAGCACGGTCTTGCCGGCCAGGTCGAAGGTCGGCAGGCCGGGCTGCGCGCCCCACATTGGCGTGGCGGCGCGCATATTGGCGTTGAAGCTGGTCAGCTTGCGCGCGCAGGCCAGCATCATCATCAGCGCATGTTCGGCGACGGAAACCGCATTCGCCTCCGGCGTGATGGTCAGCGGAACGCCACGCTCGGTCAGCGCCGGCACATCGACGATATCGTAGCCGACGCCGTGCCGGGCCAGGATCTTCAGATTGGTGCAATGCGCCAGGAAGGGCCGGTCGATGCGGATGGTCCGCACGATCAGCCCATCCGCCTTCGGCAGGTTCGCGGCCAGGCTTTCGGGCGAGATGTCCATCAGCACATCCACCGTCACGCCTGGCGTGGCGCGCATCTTCGCGATGGCTTCCTCGTGGATCGGGCGGACGCAGATCACATGCGGCATGGTCAGGCCTTCACAGCTGATGATGGGCGGCGGGGCCGAGCAGGGCCTCGCGGAACCGCGCCTGGAGGATGGCGCCATCGCGCGGCGGCAGCACCAGCGGCAGGTTGCCGGGCGCGATCTTGGCCACGGCGAAGACCGTGCCTGCGCCGGCATGGATTTCGGCGCGCAGCTTCGGCACTTCGTCCAGGGTCGTCAGCGTGCGCGCGCCGGCAAGGCCCGCGCCGCGCGCCATGGCGGCGAGGTCCACGCCATGCTTCGTTGCCGTCTCCTGGTTCCCCGTCTCGCTGTAATGCTCATTGTCCAGCACCACGATCGACAGGTTCTTCGGCTTCTGCACCGCGATGGTCGCCATCGCGCCAAGCGCCATCAGCATCTCCCCATCGCCCGTGATCACCAGCACTTTTGCGGAAGGCTGTGCGAGGGCCAGCCCCAGGCCCATCATGGCCGCGCCGCCCATGCCGCCCCACAGGGGCAAATTGCGCGGGGTGTCGCCGATGGCGGTGATGTCCCAGGCGGAAGCGCCGAGGCCCGCGATCACCAGCAGATCGCCACGATCTTCCAGCAGGGCGCGCACCAGGTCGCGCCGGTTCGGGTATTCGGCCATGGGTCAGTCCTTCCCGAAGGTCTTGGCGCCGATCAGGCGCTGGC
>LNFM01018190.1_pt1 | contig 14163 bp, 13 predicted proteins | sample 596031 | NCBI WGS metagenome assembly LNFM01 (sample SAMN04254537, study PRJNA301005) | activated carbon metagenome | isolation source: dual media filters at the Ann Arbor, Michigan drinking water treatment plant | place: USA: Ann Arbor
GGCGCGTTGGCCGGGTCGGCGTTGGCGAAGTCTGCGCCGTAGGACATGCTGCTCCCCTGTCTGAATTCCGTGTTCGGGGCGCATCTTGCCCCGCCGGCCCCGCTTGGCAACGACAAAGGTTAACGGCGCGACCGATTCCCGCTTTAGGCGAGCGCCCCCCCGGCGCCCTCAGCGCGGCGGGGTGATCAGCGCCCGGGCCTCGGCCCCTGTGCGGGCACCGATGTCGCGGACCTCGATCTCGACGGCGACCGCGCCCTCGGGCTCATGGGCCCAGAGGTAGCGGCGCTCGATCTCGACCTCGCGGCCGGAGGGGGCGACGCCGGTGAAGGTGTCGCCCCAGGGCGTGACCTTGACCAGTTCCGGCCAGATCAGGCTGCAGGCCTGATCCAGCTCCTCGATGGCCATGGCCGAAAGCTCGTCATCGCTCACAGCCATCGCCGGACCCGACCGCGATAGGCGTCATAGTCCGCGCCGAATTTGGCGGCGAGGTAGCGTTCCTCGCGCTGGATCACGAACTGGGGGCCAGGGCGCTGTCCATGGCGATGGCCAGGCCGACATAGCTGATGGCGAATCCGAGATAGATGGGGTTGCGGCTGAACCGGTAGGGGCCGTCGTGGATCAGCACCGTCGACGGTTTCCACGGCTCGACCGCCGTCCCCCGCCGCCGGAACAGGCCCGCGGCCCATCCGTCCAGCATCAGGCCGCCCACGATCAGCGTCAGGGCGACGCCCCGCCGCACCGTCATCTCCAGCCCGAGCCCCGCCGCGAGCCAGCCGAAACCGGCCTCGACCGCCGCGGGCCGCCCGCCGAGCTCCGCCAGACCCCAGCCCACGAGCAGGAAGCCGAGGTAGATCAGCGGCGGCGGAGCGATGACGCCGGGGGTGTCGGGCTTGCTCATCAGATCGTCTGTCCCTGCGGGGCGGTGAAGTCGGAGACGGCGGCGTCGCCGGTGTTGATCACTTCGGACGGTTCAAAGATCAGCACCTCGGCCTCTTCGTCGGCGGCGGTGCGGTGCTCGACGCCGCGCGGCACGACGATGAACTGGCCGGGATCCAGGGTCTCGATCCGGTCGCGAAACTCGACCCGGAACCGGCCCTTCCAGACCAGGAACATCTCGTCGGCCTCGGCATGGCTGTGCCAGGGGAAGACGCCCAGCACCTTGACCAGCCGCACATCCTGTCCGTTCAGCTGCGCCGCCACGCGCGGCCGCCAGTGGTCGGAGAAGGCCGCGAACTTGTCGGCCAGGTCGATGGTCGCGCCGTGGGTCAAGGACGCAGGTCCTCGTCGCCGTAGATGGCCACGCCCGCCGGCGCCTCGCTCGAGATCGAGCCCCGGTACATGCCGGAGGTGGTCATGGCGAAGCTCGGGCGACCTTGGGCGTCCATGACGATGACGCCGCCCGAACCGCCGAGCGACAGGGCGTCATCCACCTCGGCCTGGGCCGCAGCCTGGGTCGTCGTTCCGCCAGCGATGCGGGAACAGATGTCGCGGGCGACGCTGGCCCGGATGTAGAACTCCCCGTCGCCGGTCGCCGACACAGCGCAGCCGTCGCGGTTCGAGGCATAGGTCCCGGCCCCCAGCACGGGCACATCCCCGACCCGGCCCCAGCGTTTGGCGGTCATGCCGCCGGTCGAGGTGCCGGCCGCCAGCCGACCCTCGCTGTCCAGCGCCACCGCGCCGACCGTGCCGAATTTCCGCTCGTTGAGCGGCGGGGCGGGCAGTGAGTTTTCCGCCAACGGCCCCGGCGCCCCGGCGGGCCGCTCCGGGACCGGCAGGTTCTGCGCCCGCAGGGCCGTCTCCAGCCCCCGCCAGCGGCGCTCGGTGAAGAAGAAGGCCGGATCGACCTGCTCCAGCCCGACCGAGGCGGCGAAGGTGTCAGCGCCCTCGCCGATCAGCATGACGTGGGGCGACCGCTCCATCACGGCCCGGGCGGCGGCGATCGGGTGGCGGGTGGTGGTCAGGCCGGCGACCGCGCCGGCGGTCAGGTCCGAGCCGTTCATCACAGCGGCGTCCAGCTCGTTGCGCCCGGCGGCGGTGAAGACCGCGCCGCGCCCGGCGTTGAACAGCGGGTCGTCCTCCATCAGCTCGATCGCCGCCTGCACCGCGTCCAGCGACGAGCCGCCGTTGGCCAGCACCGCCGACCCGGCCTCCAGCGCCCGGTGCAGGGCGGCGCGATAGGCGGCGTCCTGTTCGGGCGTCAGGCTGGCGCGCTCGATCACCCCGGCGCCGCCGTGGATGGCGAAGGACCAGCGGGGCGCGTCCTGCGCGGCGGCGGGGGCCGCGAAGACGGCGAGGGCGAGAGCGGTGGCCGCCATGGAAAGGCTGATCGGTTTCATTGCCGGTATCCTCGGTTTGAGCGATATTTGAAGCATGTCAGACGTGAAGGACATCGTGGTCCCGAGGCTTGAGGGCATTTACGCGGTGCTTGTCCGCATCGAAACCGACCTGAGCAACATCAGGGAAGACACTCGGCACATCAAGGTGAGGCTGACCTCGCTTGAAGCCAATACGAACAGCTTGAACCGGCACATCGATCATTTCGGCGATCGCCTTGAGAGGATCGAACGTCGGATCGATGTGATCAAAGTCTGAGTTCTTGCGCGGTCGCAAGGGCGTCGCGTTTGTCATCCCGGACGTCGCGAAGCGGCGATCCGGGACGGCATCCGGTCTCCAATATTGGCCTCCCGGAAATCGCAGCGCGATTGTCCGGGAGACGGGTGGGTTCCGCGCTGTGTCCAGACCCGTCTCCCGGCTCGCTGCTCGCGCAGCGTCCGGGAGGATGAGGTTCTGCGCTCTGGCGTCCCGGCTCTCCGCTTCGCTTCGGCCGGGATGACATGGCACCGGGATCCGGCTCCTCAACTCAAGGCCTGGCCACAGCACGGGCAGCCGGAGACCTCGACCCCGAACAGGGCGCGGATGCGGTCGGGCGTGAGCGATTCGCCGGGCGTCCCGACTTTCAGACCGTCGCGACCGAACGCCAGCACCCGGTCGGCGCGGGCGGCGAAAGGCAGGTGGTGGGTCGAGGCGATGACCACCCGGCCCTCGGCGGCCAGCGCCCGGATCGCCGCCTCAACGGCCTGGGCATGGGCGGGGTCGAGCAGGGCCAGCGGCTCGTCCAGCAGGCAGACCGGCGCATCCTGCACGAACAGCCGGGCGATCAGCACCAGCTGCTGCTGGCCGCTGGACAGCCGGTCGAACGGACGGTCGGCGAGGTCGCCGACATCCAGCCGGTCGAGCGCGCCGCGGGCGGCGTCGATGTCCTCAGGCGTCAGGCCCGGCGACCAGCGGCGCAGCCGGGCGCGGCCCAGGGCGGTCAGATGCAGGGCGGAGAAACCGGCGGACACGGTGCCCGGCGGCGGCAGATACGCCGGGGCGCCGGTGTCCACCATGGCTCCGGACAGCGGCGGCAGCAGGCCGGCGAGGGTCTTCAGCAGGGTGGTCTTGCCGGCGCCGTTGGGACCGATCAGGGCGAGGACCTCGCCGCCCTCGACGGTCAGGTCGAGCGGCGGCAGACGGAAGCCCTTGCCCCGTCCGGCCACCAGACCCTCGAGCCTGAGACCGCTCATGACCGCCTCGAGGTAGCGACGAACAGGATCAGGAAGGCGGGGGCCCCGATGGCGGCGGACAGCAGGCCGACGGGGATCTCGGCCGGGCCGAAGGCGGTGGCCAGCCGGTCGATGACGAGGGCGAACAGGGCCCCGAGGGCCATGGACGCCGGGATCAGCCGCCCGGCCCGCTCACCGACGATCAGCCGGGCGGCGTGGGGTGCCAGCAGGCCGATCCAGCCGACCACGCCCGCCACGGCCACGGCCGAGGAGGTCATCAGGGCGGCGGCGGCGAGGGCCAGCAGGCGCAGGGGTCGCGCGGCAAGGCCCAGCGACCGCGCCTGCTCGTCCCCGAGCGAAAGAATGTCGAGCCGGAAGCCCAGCCAGATCAGCACCGCCGCGCCGAGGGCCACCGGGATCACGGCGCCGACCGCTTCCGGCAGGGTCGCCCGGGTGAAGGAGCCCAGCAGCCAGTAGGTGATCGACGGCAGCTGCGAATAGGGCTCGGCGACCACCACCACGAGACCGAGCCCGGCCGAGGCGAGGGCGCCGGCCACCACGCCGCAGAGGATCAGGGCGAGGCGGCCGTCACCGCTGCGGGTCAGGGCGGCGCAGGCGAGCGCCAGCGCCCCGGCCGCCAGCCCGCCCGCGAAGGCCGCGCCCTGCACCAGGGCCGCGCCCGCGCCGAGCAGCAGTGCGAGCGCGGCGCCCAGACCGGCTCCCGACGACACGCCCAGCAGGTCGGGCGCCGCGAGCGGATTACGGAACAGGATCTGGAACCCGGCTCCCGCTCCGGCCAGCGCCGCGCCGCAGGTCAGGGCCGCCAGCAGCCGAGGACCGCGCAGCGCCAGCGCCAGCTCGGCCTCCGGCGAGCCCCGTCCGGTCAAGGCGGTCAGCAGGGCGTCCGGTGCCACGCCCAGCGGCCCGGTCGCGAGCACCGCAAGCGCCCCGGCCAGCGTCAGCAGGACCAGGACGGCCGGAAGCAGGGCGTCCCGGAGCCGGCTCACCGGATCCACTGCGGCAGGGCCACCTCGACCGGCGCCATGCCGTACAGCCGCCGGGTCAGGCTGGCGATGGTCAACTGGGCGCCCTCGGGGTCGGCCAGCCAGGCGCAGGCCAGCAGCCGGTTCACCGACGGCGGCCGGTCGATCCAGCCGAACGGATGGTCGGGCAGGAGCAACAGCCGTCGACGCTGGCCGTTGCGGCGGGTGCGCCAGACCGGATCGCGGCGTATCGCCGTCGCGAAGTCCGGGCTCATCGTCACCAGCACCTCCGGGTCCCAGGCGGCGACCTGTTCGCGCGTCACCCGGCCGATGTCGCGCGACTCACCGGCGACATTGGTCCAGCCGGCGCCTTCGAACACCTCGGTGGCCAGGGATCCCTGAAAGCCGGTCTCCAGCCCGTCGACGCCGCGCGCATAGTAGAACGTCGAACCGGCCGGGGCGCGTCGCCAGCGGTCCAGCACAGCGGCGGCCTGGTCGGCCAGGACGCCAGCGCTTCGGCCCGCGTCCAGGAGTTCGCCGGCCTCCTGAATGGCTTCGGGGATTTTCGTCAGGGTGCCGTCGATCAAACGCCAGTCGACGCCCAGCCGGGTCTTCAAGCGCTCGCCAAGGGCCCGGTTCTCCGGATCGGTGTCGCCATAGTCGATCACCAGCCGGGGCCCCAGCGCCGCCATGGCTTCCAGATTCGCCGGCCGTCCCCCGCCGCCCAGGGCACCCAGTTCGGGCAGGCTGGCCGCGAGGGAGGGCAGGGCCGCCAGCGCCCCCGTCGACGGCCTGCGCGGCCACCCCGCCAGCCGGTCACGGGCCATGGCCCAGATCAGCAGGGCGGCCGGCTGGCCCGCCGCGATCACATTTCCGGCCACGCGCGGCGGGGTGGAACCGCACGCCGCGAGCGTCATCGCCGAACCCGCTCCGATCAGCGCCGATCGCCGCGTCGTCATCATCCCCGCACGCCCATACTGATTCGACGCCATCCTGCCGTCTGGCCTCCCGGCGCGCCACCTCACAGCCAATTTGCCCTTAACACTTGTCCGGTCATGCCACCCGTGCTGCTTATGCGGCCTCGCGCGTCAGGTGGGGCGCAGCAATATGGGAGTGAGCCGTTGAGTACGACGGACAACGGGGGGGCGGTTGCAGCCGGACCTCGCAAGACGTTTCTGGGACATCCGCGAGGGCTGGTCGTCCTGTTCTTCACCGAAATGTGGGAGCGGTTCTCGTTCTACGGCATGCGGGCCATGCTGACGCTGTATCTGATCCAGCATTTCCTGTTCGGTCCGGTCGAAGCACAGGGCATCTATGCCGCCTACGGGGCCCTGGTGTATCTGCTGCCGGTCGTCGGCGGTCTGATCGCTGACAAATATCTGGGATCGAGAAAGGCCGTGATCATCGGCGCGGTCCTGCTGGTCGCCGGTCACTTCACCATGGCCTTTGAGGGCTCCGGCGCACGTGAGTTTCTCACCATCGGCGGCACCGAATATGCGGTCGAGGTCGAGGGCCGGAACACGGATCGTCAGCTCTACGCCGTGACGGATGCGGGTCGCGTGCCGATCGCGATTACGCCCGAAGGCGTCAATGTGGTCGATGTGGCCGGGCAACCCGCAGGCTCGGGGGTGGCGGCTGCAACAGCCGCGACCTTCCCGTCCACGGTCGCTGCGGACGGCTACACAACCCGAACGGTGCGGGATCCTTCCGGCGAAATGACGCTGTTCCTCGCCCTGTCCCTCATCATCGTCGGCGTTGGCTTCCTGAAGGCCAACATCTCGACCGTCGTCGGCCATCTGTACGAGGAAAACGACCCTCGCCGCGACGGGGGCTTCACCCTGTTCTACGTCGGCATCAACCTGGGTTCGGTGCTGGCAACGGGACTGTGCTCCTATCTGGGCTTCACCTACGGCTGGGCCTATGGCTTCGGTCTGGCGGGCTTCGGCATGCTGCTGGGCCTGATGACCTTCCTGCTGGGCCAGTCGTGGCTCGAGGGACGCGGGGGTCCGCCGAACCCCGAGAAACTGGCCGGTACGAAATTCCTCGGCATTCCGCTGGAAGCGACCTTCTGGATCCTCGGCCTCATCGCCGTCTTCCCGGTCTGGCTGCTGATGCAACGCCACGAGATCATTTCCGCCAGCCTGCCCTGGCTGGCCGGCATCATCTTCACGTTGGTGGTTGGCTACACCGTGACCCAGCTGAAGGGGGCCGAGCGCAACCGCATGCTCGTCGCCCAGGTGCTGATCTTCTTCTCGGTGCTGTTCTGGGCCCTGTTCGAACAGGCGGGCTCGTCCCTCACCCTGTTCGCTGACCAGTCCACGGACATGCCCGGCTGGTTCAACGCCGGCTATACCCAGATGTTCAACCCCGGCATCATCGTCATCTTCGGGCCGATCTTCGCAGCGCTGTGGGTCTGGCTCGCCAAGCGGAACAAGGAGCCTTCGACCCCGGTCAAATTCTCCTTCGGTCTGATGTTCGTCGGAATCGGCTTCCTGGTCCTGGCCTGGGCGGCGGCGACGCAGGGCGGGGTCGATTTCCGCGTCCCGCTGTTCTTCCTGTTCCTGACCTACTTCTTCCACACCATGGGCGAGCTCTGCCTCTCGCCGGTGGGCCTGTCGATGATCACCAAACTCTCGGTCGATCGTCTGGTGGGCATGATGATGGGGGTCTGGTTCCTGTCCAGTTCGGTGGCGCACATCGCCGCCGGCGTGATCGCCCAGGCGACCGCGACCGAGACCGTCGCGGGCGTGGTGACCAATCCGGCCCTCGCGCTCCAGACCTATGGTTCGATCTTCGGCACCATCGGCTGGACCGGCGTCGGCGTCGGCGTGGTGCTGCTGGTCCTGTCGCCCCTTCTCAAGAAGGGCATGTCCGGCGTCCGGTAGCCCGGCCACAGGCTGAACACAGGAAGGGCGGAACCGGAAGGTTCCGCCCTTTTTGGCGCGTGAGGGTCGGCGCGCCGTCAGTTTCGGGGGTGTGGGGACGCCTTCTTCAGAAGGTCTTTCTTATCTGGACGAACAGCCAGGGGCTCATCCGGGTGCGGCGCACCTCGCGGAAGGCCAGGGGGGCGGTGTCGCGGGGACCCGTGTAGATCTCGCGGTCATAGCCCTGGGCGCGATCCGTGGCGTTGCCGAGGTCGACGCGGACGGTCAGATCGCCCTGCGGCTTCCACTGCACGAAGGCGCCGACGCCCGGTTCTTCGTAGAAGGCCCGGACCTCGCGCACCCGGAAGCCCCGGCCCTTGTCGACATTGCAGCCGTGGTCGAAGCCGTACGACCAGCGTCCGCCCATCAGATCCTGATTGAAGCTGACGCCGCAGCCGAAGGCCTGGTTGCCCTGGAAGCGCCGCTCCTCGCCCGTGACCGGATCGAGCACCGAGGTCGAGGACCAGCTGCCGCGCGTCTGGAAACGGCCGTTGGGAATGCCCAGGCGGTCGGTCGGCAGGGTCAGGCGCAGCTGCAGGAAGTCCGCCGTCCCGTCGCCGATGTTGCCCACGCCGTCGAAGCCGCCGGTCAGGGGGATGACGTCGACCACGTCCTCGATCTCGGCATGGCTCACGGTGACGTCGAACACGCCCTCGCCCCAGAAGCGGCGCTCGTAGATGGCCTCGATCACGGTCGACTTCTCGGGTTCCAGGTCGGGGTTGCCGCCCTCGACCTGGCCGATGTCGATATCGGCCGAGGCGATGAAGTCGCCGAAGTTCAGCTGGCCCACCTCGCGCTCGGCGCGGAAGCGGAACTGGTGGCCGCTCCAGGGCGTCCAGGTCGCCTGGATGCGGGGCTTGGGATAGACGAAGACCTCGACGCGCAGGCCGCCTTCGATGGTCAGGGTCGGGGCGGGTCGCCAGGTCGCCTGGCCGAAGACCTCGCCGCGCAGTTCCTCGACCTTGACCGCGGACGACGGCAGGGGGATCGGCACGCCGTTTTCGGAATAGGCGGTCGCGCTGTCGAGGAAGTTGTAGGCCACCTCGCCGCCGGTCTCGAATGACCAGCGGTCATTGGGGCGGAAGCGCACGATGGCGCGGCCGATGGACTCGCCCGAGGTCGAGTCGGCGGTGAAGGTCGAGCTGTCGCCGCTGCTTTCCGAGACGCCGGTGTAGTCCTCGGCCGAATAGCGCTGCAGACCGGTCAGCTCGAGGCCCGTGCGGGGCCCGAGGTCGCGGGTCCAGTTCACGCCCAGCTCGCCGTTGACGTCGTTGGATTCCTCGTCGTTGAAGCTGTCGACGCCGGGGCCCGAACGGATCAGAAGGTCCTGCGAATTCTCGTTGCCGAACCAGCCCAGCAGGCCGTTGACGCGCAGCAGCCCGCCGCCGACGCGGCGCTGGACGGCGCCGGTGGCGCGCAGGTTCCGGATCCGGTCCCACAGCACCAGATCGGCGTCCTGGATCAGGTTTCCGGCCGGGTCGTACCGGCGGCGGAAGCCGTCCCCGGTACCGTCGGTGCGGTCGGAGAAGCCGCTGATCGAGCCCTCGATCTGGTCGTCGCCCTCGCGCCGCGACCAGCGCGCCGAAAGGACCGGGCCGAGGTGGCCGTCGGGATAGACATAGGTGTTGGACTCGACCACCCGCTCGGTCGTCACGGTGCGGATCAGGATGACGTTGGCAACGACCGACCGGCCCTGCATGTCGATGCCGGGCGCGCCGCCGCGGATCAGTTCGACATGGGCGACGCCGGCGGCCGAGATGCGGCGCAGGATCTGGTCGAGGTTGTCGCTCTTGGTCGAGGGCCGGCGGCCGTCGATCAGGACGTTGCCGGCCGTGCCGGCCAGGCCGCGCGTCCCGCTGTCGCCGGACTCGAAGGCGAAGCCCGGAAGGCGGGCGATCATGTCCAGGGCGGTGTCCGGCCGGGCGTCGGCAAAGAAGGCCGTTTCGAAGACCAGCACCCCCTGCCGGGCCGCGTCGGCGACCGGCGCGCCTGCGCCAGTCGTGGTCTGGGCCATGGCCGGGCTGCTCAACAACGCGCACACGGCCGCCCCGGCCAGCCAGATCGCCTTGGTCATACGTCCCTCTCCCTGTTGGGCGAACGGTGCCCGGCGACCGGGCGCGCATACAGTTACAAGCGGGACAGGTGGATTAAATCGCCGTCAGACTTCGGGCGATCCGGAGGCGCGCCCTCAGAAGGTCTTGCGCACCCGGATCTGCCAGAAGGTGCGCGGGTCCGAGGGGCGCAGTTCGGTGAAGGCGATGGGGCGGGCCAGCGTCCGGTCGGCGAAGACCGTGCGCTCGACCTGGAAGTCGTTCCAGACATTGACCTGGGCGCGGATCGCGAGGGTCGGCGTCGGCTTGTATTCGATATTGGCCTCGAAATAGTCGCTGCCGGTGAAGCCCGAGACCTGGTCCGGGGCATGGTTGAACTGGCGCAGGCTCTCGATGTAGGTCACCGCCCAGTTGATCTTCCAGCTGGTGATGTCCTGGGAGACGGTGAAGATCGGCTGGGACGGCCTGACACCCGAGATCGGCCGCTCCTGGCCCGAGGTCGGATCATCGACCGCGGTATTGTTCCAGGTGTTCCGGAACTGGAACTGGCCGCCGGAGAACCCGCTCCAGTCCAGCGGCAGGACGAAGTTGACGGCCAGCTGGTCCAGCGTCCCGTCGCCGATGTTGCCGACGGCGGACAGGCCCATGGGAAGGGGCAGGCGGTCGATGACGCCGATGATCTCGTCGTGGCGGTAGCCGATGGACAGGATGCCGTCGCCCAGGAAGCGGCGCTCATAGGTGAGCTCGGAGATCCAGCGTTCCTCGGGCTCGAGGTTCACATTGCCGCCGAACACCTGCTCGTCCTCGAGGTCCGCACCGGCGGCGAAGTCGCCGAAGTCCAGCTGGCCGATGTCGCGCTCGAAGCGGAACCGGACCTGGTTCTGCGCGCGGGGCGTCCAGGTCAGCAGCAGGCGCGGCTTGGCGTAATAGAAGCTCTTCTCCTGATCGGCGTCACCGGACTGGGTGATGGTCGAGGCCTCAAGCCGCAGGCCGCCTTCGACATTCAGATCCGGCCGCACGCGCCAGGTCGCCTTGCCGAACAGTTCGCCGCGGGTCTCCTCGACCATGATCTGGTCGGACGGCAGGGGAATGATGACGCCGCCATCGGTGAGCGCCTGGTCGATCTCCAGCATGTTGTAGGCGATCTCGCCGCCCGCCTCCAACGTCAGGGCCGGCGACCGTTCCCAGCGCAGCAGCGACCGCAGGATCGTCTCGGACGCATTGCCCTCGGAGGCGAAGCGCTGCTCGGGACCCGCGACGCCGTTCGTCGTCGTGCGGGAGATCGAGGCGTTGTCGAAGTCGTTCCACTCGCGGATCAGGCGGGTTTCCGACGTCAGACCTTCCGCCATCGGGCGGGTGAAGACGGCACCCACCTCGCCGCTTGAGCCTTCTTCGGCGAAGCGGTTGTCGCGCAGGATCGTCGGCCCGTCCTGCAGGCTGTACTGGCTGTAGTCGTTGACGCCCAGGCGGGCGGTGAGGTCGATCTTGCCGCCCATGAAGGCGTCGGCGAAATTGACCCGCACGCCCTGCCCGCCGCCCGTCTGGTCGCTGTAGTAGCCCTCGTCGCGCAGGACGACGCCGTTGGCGTCGCGGCGGATGACGCGGCCGACGCCGTGGGAGTCATCAATGGACACGCCGTCGGACAGGGTGAAGCCCCAGACCCGGTCGCCGTTGCGCCGCGAGAACTGGTAGGTTCCGAAGCCGCGATCGGTGCCGCCTTCGAAGAAGGCCATATTGGCCGTCAGGATCTGCTCGGTGCTGGCCTCGGTCCGGGTGATGACGTTCACGACGACGGAATAGCCCTGCATGTCGATGCCGGGCGCTCCGCCCCGGATCAGCTCGATGCGTTCGACCTGGGGTGCCAGGGTTCGCGAGAGGACCGAGGAGCCGGTGTCGTTCTTGGACGCCGGCCGCGAGCCGTTGATCAGGATGTTGCCGACCGCGCCTTCGAAGCCGCGCGAGCCGTCGCCGTCCTGCACCGAGAAACCCGGGACCCGGCTGACCATGTCCAGAGCCGTGTTCGGGCGCTGGCTGGCGAAGAAGTCGAGTGTGAAGACAAGGACGCCCTGCTGGGCGGAGCCGGCATGCGCCGCGGGTGCGGGAGTCTGGGCCGAGGCCGCGCCGGCGCCGAACAGGATGGCCGTCGTCGCCAGCAGGATGGTCTTCGTCATTGCAGGATTCCCCTCGTCGTGTGACGAAGGTGTGGCGTCCTGTCGCGCTGCTCTCCAGTTACAAGACGGACAGGTGGATTAAATCGAAGTCATCATTACAGAACTGTCACGCTTGTGTCCTCAAATGGGCGCGTCGTTACTCGGTTATATTGAAGTGAAGCAGGTATAGACGTGAAGAAAATTGCCGCCATTGTCTCTTTTCTGGTTCTGATGACCGGTGCGGGCCTTCCGGATCCGTCCGGAGCGCAGACGCCTGAGCCTGCGGCGGTGGCGCAGCTGGATGACATCGTGGTGCAGGCCCGCCGGTCGGGCGCGCCGATGTGGACGGTGACGCAGGGCGACAGCACCCTGATCCTCGTCGGTGCCATCACCGGCATTCCGCGCGATCTGGCCTGGCGTCCTGACGACCTTGAGGCGGCCGCGGCGCGATCGAACCAGATCCTGTCCCCGCAGGTGGGACAGGCCTCCGTCACGGATCTGCTGCGCGTCATCTGGCGGGCCCGGACCATCGGCCTGATGCCACAGGGGCAGACCACGGCCGACTATCTGACGCCCGACTATCAGGCGCGGCTGGAAGCGATCATGGCGGGTGACCGGAATCAGGACTGGCGGACCAGGAGCCTGCTGTTCGTCGGTTTCGACCTGATGCAGGACAAGGCCGGCTACAATCGGGGCCGAAGCGGGGACGACGCCATGGACGTGATCCGCCGCGCCGCCCGGCGCGCGCGCGTGCCGGTCCGTCCGGTCGGCACGGTCCGCGGCGATGAGCTGGTCGACAGCCTGATCACCGCGCCCCAGACCGCCCACGTCGCCTGTGTCGAGGCCGCCATCGCCGCCGCGGAGCAGGGACCGGACGCCGCGCGAACCCGTGCCGAGGACTGGCGCGCCCTGCGCGTCGCCGAGGTCGTCGCCTCGCCGATCGACCGGGCGCTGAACCAGTGCTGGCCCTGGGGCGACCCCGAGATCGCGCCGCAGCTGAGGCAACAATGGGCGGCCGCGATCGAGACGGCGATGATCTCGCCGGGCGTCACCATGGGCGTGGCCCCGATCCGGCTGCTGGCGGAGGCCGGCGGCGTGCTGGACGGGCTTGTGGCCCGTGGGTTCGACGTCGTCGGGCCGGCGTGGAAGGAAGGGCAATCACCGGAGGAGCGGGAAAAGCCATGAGCACACGATTGCTGGTTCCGGCGACTCTCCTTGCCCTCGCCGTGATCTTGACCTCGCCCTCAAGGTCGCATGCCCAGGATGAGGTTGCGGCGACTCTGGATGATGTCGTGGTGGTCGCCCGCCGCTCGGGCGCGCCGGTGTGGCGGGTCCAGAACGGTGCCAGCACTGTCATTCTTGTCGGGTCGATCCTGTCGGTTCCCCGGGAGGCCCCCTGGCGGCCGGAGGCGCTGGAGGCCGCCGTGGCGCAGGCGGACGCCGTGATCCTGTCACAGTCGGCGACCATGTCGCTCGGCGACTATTTCCGTATGCGGCGCGCCCGGGCGACCCTGCCGGAAGGCCGCGTCACCGCTGATTATCTGGACGCAGACCTGCAGCGCCGGCTGGATGGTCTGGGCGCTCACTACCGTCAGGATTATTCTGAACGGGGGCTGGTCGCGATCGCGCGCGATCTTCTGGATCGTCGTTTGCGATATGCGCGGGGAGCCGGCCCCTCCGCCGAGGCCGTCGTCCGGGCGGCGGCGCGCAAGGCCGGCCGTCCGGTCAGGCTTGTCGGGGACATGGACGCCCGACATGTGGATGAGAGCATCGCCCGGCCGGATCCGACGCAGATCGCCTGTGTCAGCGCCGCCATCGCGGCGACTGAAGCCGGGGCCGACGGCATCCTTGAGCGCGGCAGGGCATGGACCGACCTCCGGGTCGCCGAGGTCGTCGCTTCGCCTGTGGAACAGGCGGTCGACCGCTGTGCTTGGTTTGCGGATCAAGCCCTGCGCGTCGAGGCGCGGGCGCAATGGGCCGAAGCCGTGGACCGGGCCCTGGACCAGCCCGGTGTCACCATGATCGTGGCACCGATCACCATGATGGCGGAACCGGGCGGCTTTCTGGATCAGGTCGAGGCCCGTGGGCTTGAGGCTGTGGGGCCGGAGTGGAAGTAGGTTCTAGGGATTAGGGATTAGGGATTAGGGATGATGCTCATTGGGGGCAGGGGAGCACCCTGCCAACCATCGAATCCCTAGTCCCTAGAACCTAATCCCTAATCCCTAATCCCTAATCCCTAACCCCTAGACCGCCGTCCCCCCCACCGTCAGCCCCGCGATCTTCAACGAGGGTTGGCCGATGCCGACCGGCACGCCCTGGCCGCCCTTGCCGCAGACGCCGACGCCGGGGTCGAAGGCGAAGTCGTCGCCGATCATCTGGACGTGTTGCAGGGCCGTGGCCCCGTCGCCGATCAGGGTCGCGCCGCGCACGGGGGCGGTGATCCTGCCGTCCTCGATGAGGTAGGCCTCGGTGCACTGGAAGACGAATTTGCCGTTGGTGATGTCGACCTG